>Ga0134127_10003317_pt1 | contig 11580 bp, 16 predicted proteins | sample KB31753_FD_96459 | JGI IMG/M metagenome (GOLD analysis project Ga0134127, IMG submission 96459) | Terrestrial soil microbial communities with excess Nitrogen fertilizer from Kellogg Biological Station, Michigan, USA - KB3-175-3 | ecosystem: Environmental > Terrestrial > Soil > Unclassified ...
CGCGTGCCAGTTCGGGTTCGGTGCGAGTCATGGGTGCGGACGTGGTCTCCGACTACCGGCGGGCGCGGCGCATGCTCGGAGTCGTGCCGCAGGAACTGGTGTTCGATCCGTTCTTCACGGTGCGCGAGACGCTGCGCATCCAGTCGGGCTATTTCGGCCTGCGCAACAACGACGCTTGGATCGACGAGGTGATCCACCATCTGGACCTTGGCGCCAAAGCCGATGCCAACATGCGCACGCTGTCTGGAGGCATGAAGCGCCGCGTGCTGGTGGCGCAGGCGCTTGTGCACCGACCCCCGGTGATCGTGCTCGACGAGCCGACCGCCGGCGTGGATGTGGGGCTGCGCCAGGGGTTGTGGCAGTTCATCCGCGGCCTGAACCGCGACGGCCACACCATCGTGCTGACCACGCACTACCTGGAGGAAGCCGAGGAGCTGTGCGACCGGATTGCAATGCTCAAGGCGGGACGCATCGTAGCGCTCGATTCGACGCGCAACCTGCTCGAGACCTTCTCCGGGCTTGTGCTCCGGCTGCGGCTGGACCGCGCGACGCTGCCCGCCGGCCTGGATGCCGAAATCATAACCAGCGACGAGGGCCATTTCGCCCTTCGGTTGCGTGACTACAACGCGCTCGAGCAGGTATTGCACCAGGTGCGCGCGGCGGGCGCCACGATCATGGAGCTGGAACTCGAACCCCCGGATCTCGAGGACGTCTTCCTGCGCGTGATGGGTACAGGGGACACTCACGTTTCCCCCGTACTCCCTTTGGAGAAGCACTGATGGGCGGCTTTCCTACCCTGCTGTACAAGGAACTGCTTCGTTTCTGGAAGGTGAGCTTCCAGACCGTCGCCGCCCCGGTGCTCACGGCGCTGCTCTACCTCGTCGTGTTCGCCTACGCCCTGGGCGACCGCGTGCGCGCGTTCGAACAGGTGAGCTACGCCCAGTTCCTGGTGCCGGGGCTGGTGATGATGAGCGTGCTGCAGAACTCTTTCGCCAACAGTTCCTCCAGCCTGATCCAGTCGAAGATCAGCGGCAATCTCGTATTCATGATGCTGCCGCCGATTTCATACGTGGAATTCTTCGGCGCCTACGTCCTCGCCTCGATGGTACGCGGCCTAGTGGTCGGTACCGGAGTGCTGCTCGTGACGGTCTGGTTCGTCGACCTGCATCTGGCCGCGCTGCTCTGGGTTCTGGCGTTCGCGCTGCTGTGCTCCGCGATCCTCGGCGCGCTCGGCCTCATCGCGGGCATCTGGGCCGACAAATTCGAGCAGATCGCGGCGTTCCAGAACTTCGTGATCCTGCCGCTGACCTTCCTGTCGGGGGTGTTCTACTCGATACACTCGCTGCCGCCGGTGTGGCAGGCGGCGTCGCACCTCAATCCGTTCTTCTACATGATCGACGGCTTTCGCTACGGCTTCTTCGGCGTGTCCGATTTTCCGCCGCTCGCGAGCCTGGCGGTGGTCGCGGTAAGCTTTGCGCTGCTCTCGGCGGCGTGCCTGCTGTTGCTGCGATCGGGCTACAAACTGAGGCAATAGAAAAGGGAAATGCGGATGGTCACTCCGGAAAGCGTCAAGAGCGGTATCGAAGCCGGCCTCGCCTGCGAGCGCGTCGAGGTGCTCGGCGACGGCCAGCATTTCCAGGCCGTGATCGTATCGATCGCCTTCGCAGGAAAGAGCCGCGTGCAGCGCCACCAGCTCGTCTACCGGGCCCTGGGTGACCGGATGCGGGAAGAAATCCATGCGCTGTCGATGCAGACGCTGACGCCCGAAGAGGCGAAGAGCAATGGATAAGCTGCGCATCACCGGCGGCCGCCCCCTGCAGGGATCAGTGCCGATATCCGGCGCCAAGAACGCCGCGTTGCCCGTAATGGCCGCGACGCTGCTGGTGCCCGGCGTCCATCGCCTGCGGAACGTTCCCCGGCTGCGCGACACGCGGACCTTTGCCAGGGTGCTGGAGTTGCTTGGCGCAAAGGTCGCCTTCGACGGCAACCTTTGTTCGATCGACTCGACCGATGTGAACTCGGTCGAGGCTCCCTACGAGCTGGTCAAGACGATGCGCGCGAGCATTTACGTGCTCGCGCCGCTGCTGGCGCGCTTCGGCGCAGCAAAGGTGTCGCTGCCCGGCGGCTGTGCCTGGGGGCCGCGGCCGGTAAACCTGCACCTGGCGGGCTTGCAGGCGATGGGAGCGGTGCTGGACATCGAGCACGGCTACATCGTCGGACGCAATGTGAAATTGAAAGGCGCAACCTTCGGCTTCGACGTGGTCTCGGTCGGCGCCACGGCGCAGCTCATGATGGCCGCGGTGCTCGCGCAGGGCACCACGGTGCTCGCCAACGCGGCCGTCGAGCCGGATATCACGGCGCTCGGCGACGTGCTCGTCGGCTGCGGCGCGCGCATCGAGGGCCTGGGCACGCGCCAGCTCACGATCCGCGGCGTGAACGCGCTGCGTCCGATCGATACCACGATCATCCCGGACCGCATCGAGGCCGCGACCTTCGCAGCCGCCGCCGCGATGACCGGCGGACGCCTCAAGCTCGAAGGCGCGGAGCCGGTTCATTTCGACGCCGTGCTGCGCAAGCTGGAGGAGGCCGGAAGCACCATAGAGAGGGCCGCCGGTTCGGTGACCGTCACGGGCCCCGCGCGGCCGAAAGCGGTAAACGTCGTGACGCAGCCGTTTCCGGGTTTTCCCACCGACATGCAGGCCCAGATGATCGCGGTGTGCGCGCTCGCCAGCGGCACCAGCGTGATTGAAGACACCGTTTACCTCGATCGCTTCACGCACGTCCCGGAACTGGCGCGCATGGGCGCGAGCATCGAGCTGAAAGGCAATGTCGCGGTGGTCAGGGGCGTCGAACGCCTCTACGGCGCGCAGGTGATGGCGACCGACCTGCGCGCCTCGGCAAGCCTGGTGCTCGCGGCGCTGGCGGCGCAGGGCGAGACGGTCATCGACCGCGTCTACCACCTGGACCGCGGCTACGAGGTGCTCGAGAAGAAGCTCGCCGCGGTGGGCGCGCAGATTCAGCGGGTCAACTGATGTCGGTAAACTGCGTCGCATGGGCATGATCAGCATCGCGCTTTCCAAGGGACGGATCCTGGACGAGACGGCGCCGCTGCTCGCGCGTGTCGGCCTGCGCCCCGCGGAGGATGCGGAAAATTCGCGCAAGCTGATCATCGGCACGCAGAAACGCGGCGTGCGCCTGATCGTGGTGCGCGCTGCCGATGTGCCGACCTATGTCGGCCACGGCGCCGCAGAGCTCGGGATCGCGGGCGGCGACGTGCTCGCGGAGCATGGCGGCGCGGGACTCTACCAGCCGGTCGACCTTGGGATTGCGCGCTGCCGGATGATGGTGGCGACGCGCCGCGGATTTGACTATGCCTCTGCCGCGCACCAGGGGGCGCGCCTGCGCATCGCGACCAAATATGTCCAGCTCACGCGCGCGCATTTCGAGGCCAAGGGTGTGCACGTCGACCTGATCAAGCTCTACGGTTCGATGGAGCTCGCGCCGCTGCTCGGGCTTGCCGACGCGATCGTGGACCTCGTGTCCAGCGGCAAGACGCTGCGCGCCAACAAGCTGGTGGCAGTGGAGGAAATCATGCCGGTGTCGGCGCGCCTGGTCGTGAACCAGGCAGCGCTCAAAACGCGCCGCGCCGAACTGCAGCCTCTGATCGATGCCTTCTCCAGGGCGGCGCGAAAATGAACATCCGCCGTCTTGCCACGCGCCAGGCCGGTTTCGACGCGAAGCTCGCCGCGCTGACGCGCTATGAAGCGGCCCAGGACGCGAAGATTTCCGACGTGGTGCGGGCAATCATCGCCGCTGTGCGCAAGCGGGGCGATGCGGCGGTGCTCGCCTATGCGCGCCGATTCGACCGGGTTCGTGCAGCGTCCGTGGCGAAGCTGGAAGTGGGAAGGAAGGAAATGAGATACGCGCTGGATTCGCTGCCTGCATCGCAGGCGCGATCCCTGCGGCAGGCCGCCGTCCGCATCAGGCGCTTTCATCAACGCCAGCGGTCGCGCTCCTGGCAATACGCTGAACCCGACGGCACGCGGCTCGGCCAGATCGTGACGCCGCTGGAGCGCGTCGGCATCTATGTGCCCGGCGGCAAGGCCGCTTATCCGTCGTCGGTGCTCATGAACGCGATCCCGGCCAAGGTGGCGGGGGTGCCGGAAGTGGTGATGGTCAGTCCAAATCCGAATGCGCTGGTGCTGGCGGCGGCCGCCATCGCCGGCGTCGATCGCGTCTTAGCGATTGGCGGCGCACAGGCGGTCGCTGCGTTGGCCTACGGCACGCGCTCGGTTCCGCGCGTGGACAAGATTGTCGGGCCAGGCAATGCGTATGTGGCGGAAGCAAAGCGCCAGGTCTTCGGCCAGGTCGGCATCGAGATGATTGCCGGCCCGTCCGAGATCCTCATCATCGGTGACGGCACGACGCCCGCCGACTGGGTGGCTATGGACCTTTTTTCGCAGGCCGAGCACGACGAACTTGCGCAGGCGATTCTGTTGTCTCCCAGTGCCGCCTACCTCGACGAGGTTGCAAGCCAGATCAAAAAACTGCTGCCGCAAATGCCACGGCGCAGAATCATCGCCGACTCGCTGAAAGCGCGCGGCGCGCTGATCCACACGCGCAGCCTGAGCGAGGCCTGCGAGATTTCGAATCGCATCGCGCCCGAACACCTGGAACTTTCGGTGGCGAAGCCGCGCTCGCTGCTGCCCAGGCTGCGGCATGCGGGCGCGATCTTTCTCGGTCGCTGGAGTTCCGAGGCCATCGGCGACTACTGCGCCGGCCCGAATCACGTCCTGCCGACTTCGGGGACCTCGCGCTTTTCTTCGCCGCTTGGCGTTTACGATTTCCAGAAGCGTTCCAGCTTGATCGGCGTTTCGCGGTCCGGCGCCCGAACGCTCGGGCGCCTCGCGGCCACCCTTGCCAGGGGCGAAGGCCTGGACGCGCACGCCCGATCGGCCGACATGAGGGTAGAGAAGCAAATGCGGGCAGCGAGGCGGCGATGAGCAGCGCCTCGAAAGTCATCCGGCCGGAAATCCAGGCGATGCACGCGTACCAGGTATCGGATGCGACGGGGCTGGTGAAGCTGGACGTGATGGAAAGCCCGTACCGGCTGCCGGAGGCGCTGGCCGCGGAAGTCGGCCAGGTCGTGGCCAGGGTGGCGATGAACCGCTATCCGGTACCGACGGCGCATGAACTTCGCGCGCTGATCCGGGACGTGATGCAGGTTCCCAGTGGCTGCGACGTGCTGCTTGGCAACGGCTCGGACGAGTGCATCCAGTACATCACGGCTGCGATCGCGCGCGAAGGCGCCGTGGTCATGGCGCCGGCGCCTTCGTTCGCGATGTTTTCGATGCATGCGCTGTTCTTCCGGCTGCGCTTTGTCGGCATCCCGCTGCGCGAAGACTTTTCGCTGGACACGGAGGCCTTCCTTGCCGCGGTGGCGAAGGAGCGGCCGTCGCTCATCTGGCTCGCCTATCCGAACAATCCGACGGGCAACGCGTTCCCGGTCGCCGACATCGAGCGCATCGTGCGGGCGGCGCCCGGCCTGGTGGTCATTGACGAGGCCTACCAGCCTTTCGCCGGGACAACCTTCATGCCGCGGCTCGCCGAATTCGAAAACATGGTGGTGATGCGCACCGTCTCGAAAATCGGCATGGCGGGCCTGCGCCTGGGCTACGTCTGCGGCCGGCCGGAATGGATCGAGTCGTTCAACAAGACGCGCTCGCCGTTCAATATCAACGTGCTGACCGAGGCGGTGGCGATCAAGCTGCTGCAGAACAAGAAGGTGCTGGACGAGCAGGCGGCCAGGGTCCTGGAGGAGCGGGAACGCGTGCGGCCGGAACTGGCCCGCATGCCGGGATTAACGGTCTACCCGTCGGCCGCGAACTTCCTCCTGGTGCGCGTCGCCGGGGCAAAAGGCACGGGCACGCGGGCATTCGAGCGGGTCCGGCAGCAGGGCGTGCTGGTAAAGGATTTCTCCGGCGGCCACCCGCTGATGGAGAACTGCCTGCGGCTTACCATCGGCACGCCGGAGGAAAATCGTATACTGGTCGCGGCCCTACGAGAGGCACTGAAATGAGAACGGCGGAAGTCCAGCGCGATACCAAAGAGACGCAGATCCGCGTCAAGCTCAATCTCGACGGGACCGGCGTCGCGAAACTCGCCACCGGGATTCCTTTCCTCGAGCACATGCTCGACCAGGTCGCGCGCCACGGCATGCTCGACCTCGACGTGGTGGCCAAGGGCGACCTGCACATCGACGCGCATCACACGGTCGAGGACATCGGCATCACGCTCGGCCAGGCGTTCTACAAGGCGATTGGCGACAAGTCCGGCATCCGCCGCTACGGCCATGCCTACGTGCCGCTCGATGAGGCGATGTCGCGGGTGGTGATCGATTTTTCCGGCCGCCCGGGGCTCACCTACCAGGTCAAATTCACGCGCGCCCTGATCGGAGAATTCGACGCCGACCTGGTGCACGAATTTTTCCAGGGTTTCGTCAACCATGCCCAGGTGACTCTGCACGTCGACAACCTGCGCGGCGACAACGCGCACCACCAGTGCGAGACGATGTTCAAGGCCTTCGCGCGCGCGCTGCGCATGGCGGCCGAGCCCGATCCGCGCTCGGCGGGTTCCGTCCCTTCCACCAAAGGGTCGCTCTAGTTGAAAATTGCGGTTGTTGATTACGGAATGGGCAACATCCGCTCCGTGTCGAAGGCGCTGGAGCGTGTCGCACCCACAGCCGAGGTGCTCGTCACCTCCGACCCTGGCACGATCCGCGTCGCCGAGCGGGTCGTCGTGCCCGGCCAGGGTGCGATGCCCGACTGCATGCGCCAGCTCGCGGCCAGCGGCGCGCGCGAGGCGGTGATCGAGGCGACCCGGTCCAAACCGTTCTTGGGGATCTGCATCGGCATGCAGATGCTGTTCGAGCGTGGCGAGGAAGGCGACACGCCCGGGCTGGGGCTGCTGCCGGGCGGCGTTCCCAGGTTTCCCAATGGGAAAATGGCCGGGCTCAAGATACCGCACATGGGCTGGAACGAGGTCAGCCAGGCGCGCCCCCATCCGGTCTGGGAGGGCGTTCCGGACGGATCGCGCTTCTATTTCGTGCACAGCTACTATCCGCAGCCCGCGGACGGCGCGATGACCGCCGCGACCTGCGCCTATGGCGTCACCTTTACCTGCGCGATTGCCCGGGATAACATCTTTGCCGTGCAGTTCCACCCGGAAAAGAGCCAAACCTTCGGCTTGCGGTTGTTGTCCAACTTTGTCCAATGGCGGCCGTAGCCTTCTGATTCCGGTTCGCAGCACCCCGTGCTGATCATCCCCGCTATCGACCTCAAGGACGGCCACTGCGTGCGCTTGCAGCAGGGGCGCATGGAGTCCGCAACCGTGTTCTCCGAGGATCCGGTGGCGATGGCGAAGCACTGGTCCGACCAGGGCGCCCGGCGCCTGCACATCGTGGACCTAAACGGCGCGGTCGCCGGCCGGCCGAAGAACGAGAAGGTCATCCGCGACATGATCAAGGTGGTGGGCGAGAAGACGCCGATCCAGCTGGGCGGCGGCATCCGGGACTTGGACACGATCGAGGGCTACATCGATGCCGGCGTCTCCTACATCATCATCGGCACGGCGGCGGTGAAAAATCCCGGATTCCTGAGCGATGCCTGCTATGCATTTCCCGGCCACATCATCGTCGGCCTGGACGCGAAGGACGGCAAGGTCGCGGTCGAGGGCTGGTCCAAGATGACTGGCCACGACGTCGTCGACCTGGCGAAGAAATTCGAGGAATACGGCCCCGAAGCGCTGATCTACACCGACATTGGACGCGACGGCATGATGACCGGCGTCAACATGGACGCGACGCTCAAGCTCGCTCAGGCGATCAGGACGCCGATCATCGCCAGCGGAGGATTGAACAACCTCAAGGACGTGCAGGCGATCTGCACCAGGCTCGCGCCCGAGGGTGTCGTGGGAGCGATCACCGGCCGGGCACTGTACGAAGGCGCGCTGGATTTCAAGAAAGCGCAGGCCGCGGCCGACAAGGCGATGGAGAAGACTGCGCTTCCGCCTGGCGTCAAGAGCTGACGATGGGTCTCGCAAAGCGGGTCATTCCCTGCCTGGACGTAACCGCGGGCCGGGTCGTGAAGGGCGTGAAATTCCTCGAATTGCGCGACGCCGGCGACCCGGTCGAGATCGCCGCGCGCTACGACGCCGAGGGCGCCGACGAGCTGGCTTTTCTCGACATCACGGCCAGCTCCGACCAGCGCGACATCATCCTCCACGTCATCGAGGCGGTGGCGGCAAAGGTATTCATTCCCCTGACGGTCGGCGGCGGCGTGCGCAAGGTGGAGGACGTGCGGCGGCTGCTGAACGCGGGCGCCGACAAGGTTTCGATCAACACCGCCGCGGTGCAGAACCCCGAACTCGTGCGCGAGGCCTCCGCAATCGTGGGCAATCAGTGCATCGTGGTGGCGATCGACGCGAAAAAAAAGGGGGCTGGCTGGGAGGTTTTTACTCACGGCGGGCGGAATGCGACGGGTCTCGATGCGGTCGAATGGGCACGGCGCATGGTGCAGGCCGGCGCGGGCGAGATACTCCTCACCAGCATGGATCGCGACGGCACGCGCGACGGCTTCGATCTGGCGCTTACGCGCGCAGTGTCGGACGCGGTGAGCGTGCCGGTGATCGCTTCGGGCGGCGTCGGCTCGCGCGAGCATCTGGCCGAGGGCGTGATCGAGGGGCATGCCGCCGCGGTGCTGGCGGCGAGCGTTTTCCACTTCGGCGATTTCACGGTGCGGGAATCCAAGCAGTACATGCAATCGCGGGGAATCGAGGTGAGATTGTGAGTGACTGGCTGAATGAAGTGCCCTGGGACAAGGATGGCCTGATTCCCGTGATCACCCAGGAGTTCTCGACGGGACGCGTGCTGACCCTCGCCTGGATGAACCGCGAGGCCCTGACGCTCACGGCGGACAAGGGCGAGGCGGTGTACTGGTCGCGCTCGCGCAAGAAGCTCTGGCGCAAGGGCGAGGAATCGGGCCACACGCAGAAGGTGCGCGAACTGCGTCTGGACTGTGATTCCGATGCGATCCTGCTCCGGGTGGACCAGGCGGGCGGCATCGCCTGCCACACCGGGCGCGAGAGCTGTTTTTTCCGCAAACTCGAAAACGGGAGATGGGTGACGACGGACCTGGTGCTCAGGGATCCGGCGGACATCTACAAAAAATGAGCGACATCCTGGAACGGCTGGCCCGCACCATCGAGGAGCGCAAGGGCGCGGATACGGACAAATCCTATGTCGCGCGCCTGCTCGCGGCGGAGGAAGACGCGCTGTTGAAGAAGATCGGCGAGGAAGCGACCGAGACGGTGCTCGCGGCCAAAGGCGGCGATCGCCTGCATCTGGTGCGCGAGACCGCCGATCTCTGGTTCCACTGCATGATCCTGCTCGCGCGCCACGGCCTAAAACCCGCCGATGTACTGGCGGAACTGCAGCGGCGCGAGGGCATCCCCGGACTGGACGAGAAGGCGGCGCGCAAGAAATGAACGACCCGGATTGTATTTTTTGCAAAATCGTTCGCGGCGAGATCCCTTCCAGAAAGGTCTACGAGGACGAGGACATTCTTGCGTTCCACGATGTGCGGCCACAGGCACCGGTGCATTTCCTCATCATTCCCAAGGCACACGTGGCGACGCTCTATGACGCCGGCATGGCGCAGCACCGAGCCTACGGGAAAATGCTGGCGCTGGCAGGCGAGCTTGCGCGCAAGGAAGGGGCGAACGATGGGTTCCGGACCATTGTCAACACCGGAAGAGTGGGCCATCAGGAGGTGTATCATGTCCACATGCACGTTTTCGGGGGCCCGGACCCGCTCGGCCCCATGATTATGCGAAGGAAATAGGAGGACTTATGGGCTCGCTCAGCATCTGGCATTGGCTGATCGTTCTGGTGATCGTGATGCTCGTTTTCGGCACCAAGAAGCTGCGCAACATCGGCGCCGATCTTGGCGGCGCGGTGCGCGGCTTCAAGGACGGCATCCGCGAAGGCGGCGAGAAAGCGGCCGACGGCGGCGCTGCCCCGCAGGTGACCGGCAAGACCGTCGAGGGCGAAGTAAAGAGCAAGACCGAGAACAAGGCCTGATCCGCCTCTGTTCTGGCTTTCGCACGGGCGCCCAGCGGGCGCCCGTTTGGTTTTAACACCGCTATTCTTAGGACTTCATGTTCGACATCGGCTTTTCCGAAATGATGGTCATAGCGCTGGTCGCGCTCATCGTGATCGGGCCGGAGCGCCTGCCGCGCGTCGCGCGCACGCTGGGCCATCTGGCCGGCCGGCTGCAGCGCTATGTCGCCGACGTCAAGGCCGACATCAATCGCGAGGTCGAACTCGAGGAACTGCGCAAGATGAAGGACTCCGTGCAGCAGGCCGCCACCGGCTTCGAGAATTCCGTGCAAACCGAGCTCAACAAGACCGAGAATGACCTGAACGCCGCCGCGAATCCGGTGGAGAGCTCGACCGCAGCCACGGCTGCGGTTGGCGCGACCGAAAGCGCAGCGCCCGCCGAGGCGCCGAAGGTTACGGAGAAGACCGGCTAGCCGTGCAGCAGGACACCTTCATCTCGCACCTGGTCGAGCTGCGCACGCGCTTGATGCATGCGCTGATGGCAGTGCTGGCGGTGTTCGTGGTGCTGTTCCTGTACCCCGGTTCGGGCGCAATCTACGATTTCCTCGCCGCGCCGCTGATGCAGGCGCTGCCGGCGAACGCCAAGATGATCGCCACCGGCGTCATCACGCCGTTCATGGTGCCGATGAAGGTCACCGCGCTGGTGGCGTTCATGGTCGCGCTGCCCTACGTGCTGTACCAGACCTGGGCGTTCATCGCCCCGGGCCTCTATGACCACGAAAAGAAATTCGCGGTGCCGCTGATATTCGCCAGCACCGTCCTGTTCCTGATCGGCGTCGCCTTCTGCTACTACTTCGTTTTCGGCACGGTATTCAGGTTCATCAATGATTTCGCGCCCAAGTCGATCACGCCGGCGCCGGACATCGAGGCCTATTTTTCCTTCGTCATCACCATGTTCATGGCCTTCGGCGTCACCTTCGAGATCCCGATCGCGGTGATCATCCTCGTGCGCTCGGGCGTGGTCAGCGTCGAGAAGCTGACGCACGCCCGTCCCTATGTGATCGTGGGCGCTTTCGTCGTCGCTGCGGTGGTGACGCCGCCCGATGTGTTGTCCCAGTTCATGCTGGCGTTGCCGATGTGCCTGCTCTACGAGGCCGGCCTGTTCGTATCCCGCTTCGTGGGCGTGCGGGCGAGGGACGAAGGCACGCAAAGCCAGGGCCCGTCCACGATCCCCTAGGTCGGGTAGAATCGCGCCCCTTACTTACAGATCCGACCGGGAAGCACCCATGAAACGCAAATACGGCGCCGCCAAGAAAAACGAGTCCATCGCGGAACAGCGCATGCGCGAGCGCGCCAAGGAAGCGGGCGACAACAGCTTCAATTTCGGCTCCCAGCTGCGCAAGGGCGCCATTGGCCGCGGCAAGCATCGCGGCCGCGCCGACGTCGCGGCGCACACCACCAAG
>Ga0134127_10003318_pt1 | contig 11580 bp, 9 predicted proteins | sample KB31753_FD_96459 | JGI IMG/M metagenome (GOLD analysis project Ga0134127, IMG submission 96459) | Terrestrial soil microbial communities with excess Nitrogen fertilizer from Kellogg Biological Station, Michigan, USA - KB3-175-3 | ecosystem: Environmental > Terrestrial > Soil > Unclassified ...
ATGTTCGGCTGCAAGGACACGCCCCGTCTCGTTGATGGGAAGATTCCAGTCATGCTGCACTTGCTGTCACCGGCACGCAGACCGGTCCAGATCACGAAGGACCTCCTCAGCTTCTGGAAATCTACATACGATGAAGTGAAGAAAGAACTCCGTGGCCGCTACCCCAAACACTCCTGGCCCGACGATCCCCTCACCGCCCTGCCGACGGCCAAAGCCAAACGTCGACTGCGGTAGCAGGATGCTGAAAAGGTCCGCCAGCACGACCAAGGCTGAAGTTCAGGCTAAGGATGAGGTTAGGAAAGTCTTATCTTCGCCCTACCGCGACCTCATCTTGCGCACTCGCTGTGGCCTTGCTTGGGCAAGGCGCGTCTCGGCGCGCCAGGGTTGGGAGCGTGAGACGTCTGGCCTTTTTGAGCATCCTGCCTAATCCCAACCTTTCGTGGGATAGACCGGGGATAGGATTCCCTTTTATTGTGACCACGTATGCGTATTCTCATCGCACTGGTGTTCGGCATGACTCTGGCTGGATTTGGTTCCATCGCATGGGCCAATCCAGGGGATGTTTCTGCGCCTCCGACGTTGACTATTCCGTTCGATGAGGAAACCGAAACCGCCGTATAAGCGGAGGTCACAAGGCAGGTCCTGACCTTCATGCAGACGATGCAGGCACATTGGGGGCAGCGTCCAGAAGCCCTTCGCCTGTCGGTGGCCGGACTGGTCGAGCGCGACGAGGAAGGCAAACTGATCTACCTGCGCAACCTCTCCGATCATGGTGGCCTTGAAGGGTATGAGTTCCACCATGAATCACTCGTCCGTGGCCAATACATCCTGTTGCAGCGGCCCATCAATGGACTGAATGAGTTTATCGAGTACTACCGGACGCTGAAAGAACTGCGCACCGCTCAATACGGAGATCCGACGAACGACCAGACTGTGTGGGACAACGACCTCTATCAACCGGTTCCCGACTATTGGGGCGTTGCGGTCCTCATCGGCCATCTGCACTACCATGCGGTGTGGGAGACTGCGGAAGGGACGATCACCCTCGAACTCACCGGCAACCGCCATAGCCGGCTCTTCCTCGAGTACCGAAGTCGCAACGAAGCGGCACGCACGTAAGCCGCGAGGGTTGCCATACGAGAACCTCGATTGGTTGTTCGCAAGCTAGAAGAGGACGCCAGCCGAATGATCAAAAAGTTCGACAGCGAGGCCGCAGCCGAAGAAAACACCGGAGGCGTAGCCTCTTGGCTACGTTGAGGATGCTTTCGAGGTGAGAACGAAGCTGACGAGCTTTTTCAGCATTCGGCTAGATGGGGATGTCGCGCGTGCCATCATACGACGTTCTCGACTGGTGTGATAATTTCACGATATCGCCGTCACGGACAACTGTGTCTTCGGCGCTCACTTTCTTATTCACCGCAATCATCACCTCCCGATTTGCCAGGAACTGCACCAACGGACCCAGGCGGTCCTGGTTCGATTCGATGAGTTTCCTGACCGTGGTCGGCTGCAAGACATCCAATTCGAATTCTGTTTCGCCGACTGCATCGCGAAGCGTCAATCCAAACACCAACACGGTGACCATAGCTTCCTCGTTATTTGGTTTATTTGGTTTGGCTCGTTTGTTTGGTTGAACAACCCAAGCCAGATCAACCAGACAAACCTACGACCGGTCGGCTGCCTCATAGGCTTCTTGAATCAGCTGCGCCACGTGCTTGACCTCCGCGGCGCCCCGCAACCCCGTGCGTAGTTGAATCATACAGGCCGGGCAACTCGTGGCCACAACCTCGGCTCCGCTCTGTTCGACGGCCCGCCGCTTCCGCTCGACAATGCGCTGCGACGTCGCAAAATCCTTCACGAGATAGGTTCCGGCTCCACCCGCACAGCGATCGGCATCCGGCATTTCCACATACTCGACGCCAGGCAAGCTCGCCAAGATCGCACGAGGTTCTTTTGTCACTCCCGCGGCCCGCAGATGGCAGGAGGAATGATAAGCCACCTTGCACTTAGTGGGCTGCTGACTAGCCATTGCCGGCTTCACCGTCGATTGCGACACAAACTCGGAAATATGTGTGACCCGTTTGGCCAAAGCCTGAGCTGCCGCTTGTTCCGGCTCGCCGGCAAACAAAGTGGGATAGTCTTTCAGCATGAGGGTGCAGGAGGCACATCCGGTCACCACCTTGTCGTATCCTGCCATGGACGCGAGATTGACCCGCGCCCCTTCTCTGGCCAATCCGCGATATCCATAGGTTTCGATTGGCGTCCCGGAACAGCGCTGGGTTGGCAGATCAGGTTCGACCCCGTGTTTTCGCAGCACCGCGATGACGGCATCCCCCACCCCATCGTCGAAGTAGTTTGCCGCGCACCCATGGAAGTAGGCTACTGGGGAGCGAGCAGCTAGTCCTGTTTGTGGTATCAGTTCGGGATAGCGGTCACGGAGATGTTGGCGTGCCAGTCTGGGCATCACGAGCTGAGGCGACAATCGCGCCGTCTCAGCGAGACCACGCATGAACGGCCTCGTCAGATAATCGAGCAGACGCCGGAGTAGAGGCCGATCCCAGATGAATTGATACTTCGCGAGAAGCTTTAAGAATCGTTCAAATTGTGCTGTTTCTGCATGGAAACGAAAGATGATACCTGCCACCTTATTTGGATGTTCCGCGCGTCGGTCCAGAATGAGCTGAGAGACGTCGACGCCGGCTGGACAAGCTGTTCGGCAAGACTTGCAATTAAGACAGGCCTCCACGACTCGCTTTGAATTGAGATAGCTATAGTTCTTATCGGTGACGATTTCGAACCAGCCCCGCGAACTCATATCTTCCGATTGAAATACATCATAAACCGGGCAGACGGCGTTACACTTGGCGCAGGTTGCACAGGGTTTTGACAATCGCACATGATCGATATGGTCTGTGAAGGGCCGGTCGCTAATCTTGATACCGGGATTGAGCATTCCAGAGGGATCGAAACTCCGCTTCACTCGCACAAACAGGTCGTATAATTCCGGGCCAAACATCGTCTTCACATATTCGGCTCGCACTCGACCATCCCCATGCTCCCCACAGATAGAACCGCCGAAGCGGCCCAACACCGTTTGGTGTATCTCGTGATAGCCCTGCACCATTTTCTGGAAATCGTCTTGATCATTCACGTCGAGTAAGGGAATGATGTGCGCGTTTCCATTCCCAATGTGACCGAAAATCGCAACCGGCACACGCTGCCCGGCGAAAAACTCTCCCAGATATCGGATGAGTTCGCTGATCCGTTCAGCCGGCACCACCACATCGTCGACAAAGTTGATCGGCTTCTTCTTGGGATCGAACCGATAGAGCGTGGGATAGAGGGCCTTGCGAGTCTTCCATAATTGTTCCCGTTGCTCAGAATCGAAGGCGATTACAGGATCGGACGTAAGACGATACCCTCTGCACATCTGGGTCATACGTTCAGCCTGCGCGCGGAGATCGGTTTGGGCAACGTCCGCATCCAACTCGATAAGGAGTGTGGCTGCTGCCTCTGCCGGGATGCCGTGCTTCGCCCGCCCGATAAGATTGAGCGTGTTGGCGTCCATCACTTCCAAAGCGCTAGGACTCAACTCCAACAGCTTCGGCACCGCATCGCCCACATCTTCCAAACGGTGAAAATGGATGAGCGCCGTGAGGGTCGCGCGGGGTTTCTCGACCAGCCTAATCGTCGCTTCACTGAAGAGACCGAGCGTGCCCTCGCTACCGACGAAAAGTTTCGGAAGATCGAAACAGCCTCGCGCAAGCCCATCGACGAGACCGAAGAGGTTGTAGCCACAACTGTTCTTGCTGACAGTCGGACGTTTCTGCGTGATCAGCGCGGCATGGTCTTGTAACAGAGATCGCAAATCTTGAAGCGGGTAAAGCGACTTCAACAAATCGTTGAAGTGTGGATCATCGAGTCCGTAGGCCTTGGCATCCAGCCAGGCACCGGACTGCAGACAGACACGGAGCGCCACTACATTATCTTTGACGGCGCCATACCGCAGCGTGTGGGGACCGGACGAATTGTTCGCCAACATCCCACCGAGCTTGCACATGTCGCCGCTGGAGGGATCGGGGCCGAACAACAAACCATGTAGTCCCAGTTGTTTATTCAACTCGGCGAGCACGATACCCGGCTGCACCCGAGCCCAACGCTCTTCTCGATTCAATTCCAACACTCGATTCAAGCGGGACACGTCCAGAATGATCCCGGACCCAATCGCCGAGCCGGTCAGATTCGTCCCGGCAGCACGTGGCGTCAGCGGGATGCCTCGCGCGACGGCGTAACGTACCGTCGCGGCAATGTCCTCCTCGGACTCGACAAGCACAACCGCCTTGGGCTCCATCCGATAGATACTGGCATCCACCGCATAGGCAGTGAGCGTCGAGTAGTCGTCTTTTACCTTATCGACACCTAGTGCGGCTCGGAGGTCGGATGCAATGGCGCGAGAACGTTCAGGAAGAATTAGAGTTGGTGAGGTCATAGTTGGATAGTTCGTTCATTCTAGTCGGACTTCTCTCACGAGAACAAGCCATCATGAACGAGACCAGATCGGCTAAATGGTAGCCTGGTCGATCCTCGGTTGCGCGACCTTCTCACACACCCACCCTCGACGCGCCGAGAAGCGTCGCTTACCCACGCGAGCATATTCTTATCGTGCGTGTTCCGCGAGCAGGGGGACGACCCTGCTAACCATCCCCTGCTGGCAGTTTTTTTCAGCATCCTGCTAAGATCCGCGCGGACAGGAGGATATGCCTATGACCGACACACGTCCCACTCTTTACGTCTCACGACTCCTCCCCGATCCCGTGATGGCCATCGTGCGGGAACGGTTTCAACTGGCCCATGCTCCTCATGATGCATTACCGACACCGCCTGTCCTTCGTGAGGGTCTCTGCCAAGCCGATGTCGCGATCGTGACTCTGGGCGATCGCATCGACGCCGAGACCATTCATGCGGCCACTCGGCTGAAAATTCTGGCGAACTATGCCGTTGGGTACAACAATATCGACCTTGCTGCTGCACGAGAACGTAATCTGATCGTCACCAATACTCCGGACGTCTTGACGGATGCTACCGCGGACCTGACCTGGGCCTTGATTCTGGCAACGGCACGCCGCGTCGTCGAAGGTGACGCTCTTGTTCGATCCGGTCGTTGGACCGGGTGGAGTCCCACACAACTCTTGGGTGCGGAAGTCTCGGGCAAGACACTGGGGATTATTGGGATGGGACGGATCGGGCAAGCGGTGGCCCAGCGCGCGGTAGGGTTCCGCATGCCGGTGCGCTATCACACGCGCCAGCCTCCACCCACCTCATCTTTCCCCCATGAATGGGAGTATCGACCGTTGAGGGGCCTTCTAGAGGAAGCCGATGTCGTGACGATCCATGTGCCGCTCACGCCGGCCACCCACCATCTGATCGGCCAGCGCGAATTATCCTGGATGCGCCCCACCGCCTTCCTTATCAATACGGCTCGTGGTCCGATCGTCGATGAAGCTGCGTTAGCCGACGCCCTCGAAACAGGATTGCTTGCCAGCGCAGGGCTCGACGTCTATGAGCGGGAACCGGCCACCCACCCAGAGCTGGCACAGTTGAGGCAAGTGGTGCTACTTCCCCATCTGGGTTCTGCCACATTGCACGCGAGGGTTCAGATGGGCTTAGTCTGTTTGAAAAATATTCAAGCCGTGCTAGAAGGACGTCCAGCCCCAAACCAAGTTCACTAGCAGGAATCTGTACGAGATACGCGAGACTGCAAGAAAGGCGAGTCGTGGATGATGGGAGGGGGAATACCTAGCAGGATGCTCAAAAAGGTCGTCCAGCAAGGCCGCAGACGAGGAAAGCACCGGAGGCGTAGCCTCTGGGCTAGGTTGAGGATGTTTTCGAGGCGAGGACGACGCTGGCGAGCTTTTTGAGCATCCTGCTCTAGTTTCCGTAGCGGAAGGCCGGAGTCGACTCCGCTGGAGTTTCACGTGCACGAGCCGATTCGAGTCGTTGGGGTACATCGTGGAAGGTCGGAATCGATTCGTAAATTTTGGCAGCTTGGCCCCACTGCTCTTGAGCTTCGTAGAGTAAGCCGAGTTCATAGCGAATAGCCTGTGCCTTGGCTCCCTGGCACTTCGGATCCTTCAGCAGCAACTCAAGCTGTGAGCTTGCCGACTCGCATCTTCCCTGTTCCTTTAAGCAGACTGCGAGCATAAGACAGGAGTCAGAGAAAAAGTCATGGCTCTTCATCGAGAGAGCAAACTCTTCCATCGCTTCGTCCAGCAACCCCATGTTCTTGTAAGCCACCCCCAGCGTGTAGTGGGTCTCCGGCTCCATCTCGTTGACAGGCGGAACAGCGACCGGAGCCTCGGCGGCAGGTGCTGAGACCTGGGGCTTCGGCGAAAACGTCGAGGCCCATTTGGCCACCAAGGGACTGGCTGGGGCTAGTTCTTTGACCTTCTGATAGAGGCTTGCCAGATGCGTCGGACTCTCATTGGTTGGATTCGCCAGGAGCAACTCGAGAGCACGAGAATATTGCAAGGCTGCGCCGGCGGTATCGCCTTTGCTCTCACGCAGGGAGCCGAACAGTTCTCGAGCCTCAGCATCGTCTGGCTGCGCCGTGACCAGGCGACTGAGCCATTCTTCCCCCTCAGCCTGCTGGCCGGCTTTCACATAGGCCTGGAACTGCTCGGTTGTCGAGAGGACAGGCGCGGCGGGGTTAACCGAACTTGACGCCTTTGACGCCGGCACCCATAGCTGATCCGGCTCGGCATTCGTCCACATGAGCTCACTCTTCGGCTTGACCGGCTCCTGTTTTGGCGACGGTGCCGGTCCCGATTGTGGCGGCGTGGTTTTCGGCTCGACATGCGAAACATGCCCGTCCTGCACGGGAGCGATCTTGGAGGCCCCATTCGATGCATGGTCTAGAGCAGCAGGGGCCGATGAAGATGCTTGGGTCTGAGTCGGGATCGAAGGACTCGCTGCTGTCGGAGGCGCAGTGGTCTTCGATTGAGTTGGAACGGGCGGTTCCTCGACCGCAGTCCCATGGATGAGCGCGCTCAGTCTTTTCACCGTTGGGCTATCCGGCGCCAGTGCGGTGACCTTTTCGAATAGTTCCTCATGCAGCGTTGGCATCCCAGGTTCGGGGTGTTTCAGTAGCAGCTCAATCGCCTTTCCATATTGGATCACGGCATTGGCGGCATCGCCTTTTTCTCCGTAGAGTTCTCCGTAGAGTTCACGCATTGCAACGGACTGTGGTTCGACCGCCAAAAAATCGGTAATTAACGACTCAGCTTGCTCATAGTGTTGTGCACGCAAGGCCGCTCCCGCGAGGTAGCGATACTCCCCGAGCGCGACCTGAAGATCTCCGCGTTGCAGATGCAACTTCGCGAGCAATTGACAGACCTCAGGATTTCCAGGCTCTTTCGTCAACAATTGGTTGAGAATGGCCTCCGCCCCGGCAAACTGCTTTCCTTCGATACGGCGGCTGGCTTCCGTCAGTAGATTGAGCGGCTCGGCGCCCTTGGGTGGGCCCGCTGCTGAGCCCGATCCCGCCTTGGCATCTGGGCTGGGATGCCCACCGGTTTTTTTGAAATGTTCGATGAACTGAGCGGCCTCACTATTTGTCGGATCGATTCGCAAGACACCTTGATACGCATCTTTCGCTTCCGCATAGCGCTGTTGAGCTGAACGCTCCCGTCCTAACTGTAAATACACTTTCGTGGCTTCGTCCTGCATGTTTTCTTGTAGGCATAATTCCGCCACCCGCTGCTGAGCATCGAGATTCGAAGGATCCTGGCTGACGATTTTCTTATAGATGTCCAGCGCGTCTTTACTTTTGCCCGCTTTGAGGTAGTGTTTCCCGAGTGTGAGATAATCTTGGACTGCGCTGCTCAGCAGACCACGTTCAGCATTGAGGTCCCCAAGGTGCCGGAACACATCGTACCGAGATGGATCGAGTTTCAAGATTTTCTTAAACGTGGCGATGGCCTTGAGGGTGGCCCCTTCGGCTCGGAAGGCATTGGCTGCCTGCAGAAAGGCTGCGACGGCATCGTTGGTGGCTTGGCGTTTGAGGTGTAACTCCCCGATTGAATTGAAGATACTCCCATCGCCAGGCGACTCGGTGGAGAGCTTCTTCCATTCATTGATGGCAGCGTCGAACTGACCCCGTGACGCAAAGAGCTGTGCGCTTTGCAACACGCTACCGCGATCAATCCCCAAGTCAGACCTCCACAACGTTCAAACGCTAACAGTGTCGATGGATATTGTCAACGAAATGGGGCATTTAGCCCGCATGAGTCACGCGAGACTTGCGGGACTTGCCAGAAAAGCGGGACGAGCGAGACGATCTGCGGGCTATGGCTGAAGTGAGAAAGGCCGAAGGTATGGGTTCGAAGGTCCGAACATTTCAGCCATCGAGTCTCGCTTGTCGCGCACGTCGAGCTAGTCTCGCTCCCGATCCATGCGCAAGCGCAGTGGATCGGGATTGCAGCAGAAACACGAAGGCCTGCCTTGGCATAAAAGGCAGGCCGCCCTCTTACATAATCCCACAGAACGCAATCTCAAGACTCGACAGTGGTTGTCTTCAAGACATTTGAAGCCTGAGGCCCCTTCGCGCCTTGCACGACTTCGAACTCGACATTTTCTCCCTCTTTCAAGGTTTTGAATCCCTCTCCTTGCAGCGCGGAATAATGTACGAAGACATCATCCCCGCTCTCAAGACGAATGAACCCAAATCCCTTGCGATCATTGAACCATTTGACTGTACCTTTTGTCTTCACAGAAACACTCCTTTCCTCAACGGCCACGCTTAGTTACGTGGTCGGGCCTCAGAACCCAGCTGGCGACGATATGATGATGAAGAGAAATAGACAAGATGAAGGGCAGCTTGGAATGACGGGTTCATTGGAGAGACAACATCGATCACGAAACCCATCTCTGTTTTCGGTCGCGCAGCATCTACCATGGCGTTTCAAATCTTGTCAAGCTATTCTTTGGCCGCGTATTCGCCGCAGTGAGGTGGACAAGCCTCGCCCGCTCACCTATAGTGTCGCACCGGGCTAGGAGCCTGTCTGACATGGCCTTCGTGACGAAGCGAAGGAGGTTGCGGTCAGATGCGAGGTCGCAAGCCTGGAAAAACCGGAGGTGTATTTGTTGTAGTACATCGAGGATTTTTTCGGGCCGAGCACGACGCAGATGACCGCAGATCGTTCGCCGCAGTAGACCTGTCAATATCGGACAGGCTCCTAGGAGCGTGATTCTTCGAATGTTTCTACGAACGCTGCTGGATCGCTACATCTTCACCGAACTTCTTTCCCCCTTTAGTATCAGCCTCGGGGCGCTGTGTTTTGTGATGCTCACGAGGGAACTCCTGCGCTTAGTGGAACTGCTCGTGTCCAAAGGCGTCGGGATCGTAGCGGTCCTGCAAGTATTCGCCCATCTGATGCCTTCGTTCCTGGTATTGACCCTCCCGATCGCTGGAATCATTGCCTCGATTACTGCGTTCGGACGACTCTCCTTCGACAAAGAATTGGTCGCAATGCAGACAGCGGGCCTGAGCCTCATGCGATTGGCTCGCCCTGTCCTGCTCTTCGCCTTGCTCGTGTTCGGGTTGACCGTATGGTTGGCGCAGTGGGGGCAACCCTGGAGCTCCATGAACTTGAAGAAAGTAGCGTTGAATCTCCTTCGAGATCAACTGGTACTGGCGCTGGAGCGGGGAACATTCAACGAGCCCATCCCCAAGATGATGATCTATGTTCCAGATGGGAACCCCAGACAGGCCACAACCGGTATCTTTGTCTCCGACGAGCGGAATGCAGATGATCCCCGTATTATCGTGGCGCAACAGTTCGAGGTCATTATGGATGCCTCTACGGATCAAGTCGCCTTACGCCTGCAGCACGGAGTCATTCATAGCCGGCCCGATCAGGCCGATCAATACGAGCACGTGTCCTTCGCCAGTTACGATCTGAAATTCCCTCTCAACCAAAGCGGCTACTCAGCCACAGAGGAACGTCCGTCGTACGACACCATTATGGCCCAGCTCACACAATCTCAATGGCAGGACGCGGGCGCGCTTCGACGATTGATGGAGTACTATAAAGACTTGGCATTTCCGACTGCCTCGTTGGTATTTTGCTTGTTAGGCGTCCCAGTCGGAATCGCGTCGAAACGCTCTGGTCGAATCGGCGGATTTGCAGTCGGCGTGCTGGTCATTATCATCTACTATGTATTGAACGTCGCCTGTGAATTCTTGGTCACTACGGCAATATTGCCGCCCTTTACCGGGGCCTGGTTACCCAACGGTATTTTCACTCTCACCACTGTCGTGTGGTTTTCTATCATGAGTCGGCGGTAACCCATGCGCATTCTCTTCCGCTATCTTCTTCGCGAGTACGGAAAAATCTTCACGATGTGCTTCAGCGCGCTGATGACGATTTATCTCGTGATCGACTTCTTCGAAAAAGTACGCCGCTTCTTGCGCTACGACGCGGACTGGCTCGACGTCCTGACGTATTTCCTCCTCAAGACTCCTGCAATTTCCTACCAAATTGCCCCGCTGGCCATCTTGATGGCTACACTATTGACCTTCGGACTGCTCTCTCGAGGCAACGAAATTACGGCCATGCGCAGTTGCGGTATCAGTCTACTCTGGATTACCGCTCCCTTTATCGTCTTTGCCACAGGGATTTCTCTCCTACTCTTGCTCTTCAGTTCCACAGTCATCCCGCTGGCTGCGAACAAGTCAGAGGAGATTCGGACCACGCGCATTGAGAAAAAGCCGCCCGCCGCAGCCGTGCAGCTCAAGCAACCCTGGACGAGAGTGGGCGGCGACAGTCTCATGCATGTCACCAGCGTCTCCGTTGGCGGGGAACTCTTGGACGACATACATCTTTTTTCATTTGATCACGATTTTCAGCTGGTCGAAGTGACTGAAGCCAACGAAGCCCGCTATAGTGCCTCCACCTGGACGCTGTACGATGGGCGGCGCCGACGATTTTCTCCTGATGGAACGGTCTCGACCGACGTATTTGATCGCCAAGCTATCGCGCTGACCCTCATTCCCGATGATTTCACCATTTGGCTTTCTGGCGACTCGGAATTGATGACGTTCCACGACATCCGGGCTTACCCCAGACGCCGGCATCAGCAGGGATCCCAGTCTGCACGGCTCACGACAGATTATTACAGTCGAATTGCCTTTCCCTTTGTCACCGTGGTGATGGTCTTGGTCGGCATCGCGATGAGTTTACGCCGGAGTGGGACCAGAGGGGGCAGTATGGCGATAGGTATTGGGCAGGCGCTCGCTATTGGCTTCTGCTATTGGGCAACACACTCCATTGCCATCGCGCTCGGCCGTGGCGGGGCCTTAACTCCCCTCGTTGCCTCCTCGATGACAAACGTGCTTTTCTTAAGTTTTGGACTCTATCTGATGTTCAAAGTGCGATATTAAAGGTGCGCGACGGGCGAGACTAGCGAGAAAAGCGCGACGTGGACTAATTCGATTTCCACCTCGTATCGCTTGTCCAGCTAGTCGCGCCTGTCTTGCGCAGCAACTGGTTGACTGATCCCGGCGCTTCCGGTAAGTAGAAG
>Ga0134127_10003319_pt1 | contig 11580 bp, 8 predicted proteins | sample KB31753_FD_96459 | JGI IMG/M metagenome (GOLD analysis project Ga0134127, IMG submission 96459) | Terrestrial soil microbial communities with excess Nitrogen fertilizer from Kellogg Biological Station, Michigan, USA - KB3-175-3 | ecosystem: Environmental > Terrestrial > Soil > Unclassified ...
CAATGCAGCAAAAAAGACAAAGGGGACGCGCAAGCGTCCCCTAAGTTTTTGTACGAGAGTGCTCAGTTGACCTGTTCAACAGCAATCGCAATCTCGGGAACGCGCTTTTCGGTTTTCGGGCAAATGCCGCGGTAGGCGCAGGAATTGCAGTGATAGCCAATCTTGGGTTCGAACTTCCCTTCCGCGATTTTCCCCGCGATCTTCTCCACTTCGATCCGCGCTTCTTCCAATTGAACTGCACTGCGGACGGTGCTGATCAGCGTGTTGCCATCCAGATTGTGGAATGCCAAACGTTCGGGGACGTAGCCCCACTTCTCGCTAGCCGCCAGGGCATACAACGAAAGCTGTAGGCTCTCGTCAGCATCCTCCTGGGACTTTGGCTTGCCGGTTTTGTAATCCACGATGACAACACAGCCATCTCCGGCGCGGTCCATGCGATCGATACGGCCAACCAACGTGGTCGCGCCGATCTTGATGTTGAAGTATTCCTCGGTGTGAAGGACCTCGGTCTGACTTTCGTTGGCGGCGAGGAACTCCTTCAACTGCGCAATTCCCTGCTGCTCGTACAAATCATGCTGGTATGGATCGGCAATCGCCTCGGAGCGGAGATCGTCGCGGAACAGCTGAAGAAGCTCTGGCTCGGTCTTGGCACGGCCCAGCTTAATGGAATCGTAGTAGGTGCGCAGGACGCGGTGCATCGAAGCCCCATACTGCAGTGCAGCCGAAACGTCGCCGGGGATTCTCCAGTCGCGATCCAGCTTGAACCGTAGCGGGCAGAGTTTGTAGTTGTCGATGGCGCTCGCGCTCAAGGTACTTGCGAGATCCGATGCCGGCGGCATTCCCACCCACTCTGAGAGACGCGACGCGGGTGTAAGGACCTCTTCTTCGGCGAAGATCGCGGTTTGGAATTCCCTGCAATTACGCTCCCGCAGCACCGGCTTGAGTTCCCGCGCCTTCAGCAGCTCGCGCAAATATCCCGGAGGCGTCTTGTCCTTCTCACCACGTCCAAAGGGCGCGTAGATGGTCAGAGTGTCGCGGGCGCGGGTCATCGCCACATAGAAAAGACGCCGCTCCTCGTGCTCGCAGAGAGTCTTGTCGTCAAAATTAGAGAACGAGGTCGAATTCCTCAACTCGCGAGGGAAATCAATCAGGCTCTCGCGGTATCCCGCCGGGAAACTCGGCTTAATGGCCCGTAGAACAAAGACGTGCTCGTATTCCAAGCCCTTGGCGCCGTGCACGGTCATCAGCTTGACCGAATTTTCTTCTTCGGTCATGGCCAGCGGCACAGTGCCGCGCGCCTCGCGGAAGTATTCGAGATACTCCAGGAACTCGTTAGGACTGCCGCTTTCGGTCAGGGGAAACTCCTCCCATTTCTGCGCGAAATTCAGGAACGCATTCACCGCGGAATTGCGCGGCACGTGGAACTGGCGCGCAAGTGACATCAAGGCTGGGTGCGCCTTCAGTCCCGCAGTAGAAGCTCTGGCCTTCTCAATTGCGGCGAGAACCTCCGAGCCTCCCGAGATTGTCGGCAACACACCGAGCACTCCGGCATTCGAATCACGGGGCAGCGACTTCATGGCGCTGCGCAGCGCGTTGGGATCGACAGAGAACTGCCGCAATGCAACAACACGCAGCAGCGACGCGCTGTCGCCGGGCATGAACACCGCGGAGAGGCAGGCCAGCAGGTCGCGCACCTCTGGCGTGTCCAGCACGTCCATGGCTTCGATCGAGAACGGCACGCTATTGCGCGCAAGTTCATTTGCAACCTCGTCGCGATGAGTGTGGATCCGGTACAGAATCGCAATGTCCTTCCACTGGCACCGCGAGCGCTTGCGGCTCGCGATCAGGGTTGTGACCAGGTCGGTGGCTTCCATGAAAGCGCTGGTGACCAGAACGGCCTCGACCGGGGCGCGCTTGGCTACTACCTCACGCTCCTGCTCGTCTCTTGCAGAAAGCAGGGGCTCACGGCGATACGGAGCACCTGACTGCGACGATATCTCGGGATTCTTGTCGATCACGGCATATGCCGACTTCAGGATTGGAGTCGTGGAGCGCCGGTTGCGAGTCAGGGGAACCAGCTTCGCATCCGGGAATCTCTGCAGGAATAGATCGAATGCCTCGCTGGATGCGCCACGGAAGCGGTAGATGCCCTGGTCGGGATCGCCCACAGCAAAGATGTTTGATTGTGGGGGACGGGCGCCCTCGCCCACCAGTCCATCCTTACCCGCGACCTTCCCTAGCACTTCAATCTGCGCGAAGTTGGCATCCTGGAATTCGTCGACGAGGATGAACTTGGCGCGTGCGCGCGCCTTGGTGAGGACCTCGTGGTTCTCCGCCAGCAGATCATTCGCGCCGAGAATCATGTGGCTGAACGTGCCGAGATTCCGTTCTTTCAGCATTCGTTCAACCGTCTCGAAGGCGAAAGCAATCTCGCGACAACGCCCGAGTGCTTCTTCGTCGCTGATTTCGTCAATATCCTTGGATTTCGTGACTCTGGGAATCGGCAACTCGCCTTTTTCTAAGCGGCGCACGTAGTTGCGGTAGTCCGCGGGGGTGACCAGTTCGTCGTGACAGCGGCGGATGAAGTCAAGCAGATCATCCAGGAACTTGGAGACATTTGCCGCGCGAACGAAGTAATTCAGGTTCAGTTCGCGAAGGTTCTTGCGCAAGAAGATCCACAGTTGCTTGTCATCGAGTACGCCGAATTTTCGGTCGGTGGCGATGAGCAACTCGTTGCAATATGCGTGAAAGGTACAAACTTGAAGACCCTGGACTTCCCGCTTTCCTAGTTCCGCACCAAGGCGGTCGCGCATCTGGGCGGCAGCGTTGTCGGTATAAGTAAGGGCAATGATCTCGTCGGGACGTGCGTGGCCGTCGCGAATGAGACTGGCTATGCGCCGGATGAGAACCGTTGTTTTGCCGGTCCCGGCGCCCGCCACGACCAGCATGGGCCCATGCACATGCTCGATTGCCTGCTGTTGTTGAGGATCAGGAAGGATGTGTGGCTTAGAATTCACCTGGTGAGGACCACTAAGCAGGAGCATACCAGACCAGGGCTGAGGAAATACTAATGAAACTCCGGGCGCTGAAACTGATCCTAGCTCTACTTTCGTTAATCTGCATTCTCCTTAGCTGGAAATTGACAATGGCCTTAGGCGGAACGGAATTTTCCGGCGGCAGGATTACAGGCCCTCTCTATAGCATGTCCGAATTCGCATTGCTCCTTTTCACGATTTCATTGATTCTCGTGATCCGATTGCCACGAACAAGTGCGGCCTTTGTCAGCATTGCAGCGTTGCTTTGCATTCCTCTCAGCTTCTTACTCCTTGCGCCGGGACCGTTCAGAAGGATTACAGGAGGGGAGTGGACCGTTCCACTACAGTCTAACTTCGTCCTCAGTTTGTGGAACGTGGGATGGGGATTCGCTCTCGCAGCATGCCTTGTGGTTTCGATTGCGATCCCATTTCAGCCGCGAAGCGGCGAACGAATAGAGCCCAGGGTGTAGCCGCTTCCTCAGCCAAGCACCACACGGGCACCTGGAGGCTTTACGGTCGACTCATCTCCAACTGGTGAGTCGAGACGATTTCGTAATGCGCGGACTTCGCGTCGTAATGAGCCAGGTACTTGCGTCGTTCTTCCGGGATCACAGCGGTTTCGTAATCCTCTCCGGCGACCGCACGAATGGATTCAATGGAATCAAAGAGCATGATCGTTATGAACTCGATCTCGTTCCCGGCAACTCGCCGCAACAGGTAACTGCCGATATAACCTTTTGCTTTGCTGATACCGGGCAGTAGTTCCGGTTTCAGCATGGCCTCGTACGCGTCTGCGTGCTCAGGCTTGGTATAACCGTGCCAAACTCTTGCGATCATTGTGCCTCCTCCATCGCAGTCACTGGTGGGCCGGAATCACCGGATATCTGATCCTCACAGCATAGATGCCGCCACGGCCACCGCCGCGATCACAGCGGTTTCAGCCCGCAAGATCGTTGGACCAAGCGATGCGGATTTCCATCCCGCGCTGGCGAAAGCAGCCAACTCCTGTTCTTTCCAACCGCCTTCGGGACCGAAGGCAAGGGTCAGAGATTCCCCCGGGATGATTGCATCTCTTAACGGAATGTCCTGCTCCACTTCGGAAAGGACAACGCGGCTGCCGTCGGCCACTCCGGCGACGAAGCCTTTGAACTTGATTGGATTTGCGATCTCCGGCGGCGAAGTTCGCCGCGATTGCTCCGAAGCCTGCTTGACGATGCGCCTCCAGCGTTCGACGCGCTTTCCAGCCGCCGAGGCAAGATGAGACTCGGTCCGGCCAGCAATCAAAGGCACGATCCGCACGACGCCCAGTTCCGTGCACTTCTCGATCGCCCATTCCATACGATCGAACTTGAAGATGGAGATGGCGACCGAGACAGGCAGCGGCGCAGATGCGGCAACTGGATCTCCCAAATCGAACTCGACCCGATCCGGCGAGATCGCCGCAATCCGGCCTCGGTGAACATTTCCGTCCACCGATATCTCGAATTCTTGGCCGACCTGTGCGCGCAAAGCCTGCGCAAGATGCCGGGCGTGATCGCCGATGAGCATCGCGCGATTCGCGGAGACTTCGTCAGCGATCCAGCGGCGGCGAGTCATAGAGTGGCTAGTGGCTAGTGATTAGTGGCTAGAAAAACAACACAGAACCTTGTGGAAAGATAGTATGCCTTCAAAATCAAGTGCCGGAACTCAAGTCCTAGTCACTGGCCACTAGTCACTAGCCACTAGAGCTCATTGAACATCTCTTTCACTTTGCCCAGGAGCGTGCGCCGCTGCGGCTTGTTCTCGACGGGTGTGGTCCCTTGCAATTCCTGCAGCAACTCGCGCTGTCGCTTATTGAGCTTGGTCGGTGTCTGCACACGGACTTCGACAAAGAGATCGCCCTTCCCATGCCCATTCAGCACCGGCACGCCCTTGTTCCGAAGCTTTAGCACTGCGCCGGACTGCGTGCCCTCGCGGATTTTCAACATCTGCTCGCCTTCGAGGGTCGGGACTTGAATCTCAGTGCCCAGGGCAGCTTGGGTAAAGGAAATCGGAACTACGCAATGCAGATCAGTTCCCTCGCGCTCAAAGAAGGGGTGATCGTTCACATGCAGTACGACATAAAGGTCCCCTGCAGGGCCGCCCTGCACACCTGCCTCGCCCAATCCGCTGAAACGAATGCGGGTTTCTTCCTCGACGCCGGCGGGGATCTTCGCCTCGACCGTCTTCTGCTGAATGATGCGAGCTTCGCCCTTGCACTTCGGGCAGGGATCGCTTACCACGGTCCCGGTCCCCTGGCATGCTGGGCATGTGCGTGCAATGCTGAAGAATCCCTGCTGATATCGAACTTGCCCGCGTCCTCCGCAAGTGCGGCAGGTGGTCGGAGCTTTGCCGTTTGCGCTGCCTGAGCCTTTGCAGGAATCGCATTGCTCAAAACGGCGGTAGGAAATCTTCTTCTCCGTTCCGAAGACTGCTTCCTCAAATTCGATGGTGATGTCTTCGCGCAAATCGGCGCCGCGTTGGGCACGTGTACGGCGGCCTCCGCGACCGCCTCCGCCAAAGATGTCGCTGAACCCGAAGAACTCGCCGAAGATGTCGTTGAAGTCCTGGAAAACGCTGGCATCAAAGCCGCCACCAGCAGCCGCGCCCCCTACGCCCGCATGCCCGAACCGGTCATACATGCTTCGTTTTTCGGCGTCGGCCAGGATGGCGTAAGCCTCGCTACATTCCTTGAACTTTTCTTCCGCATCCGGATTATTCGGATTGCGGTCGGGATGGAACTGCAGCGCCAGCTTGCGATACGCGCTCTTGATTTCCTGCTCGCTCGCGCCCCTCTGGACGCCGAGCACCTCGTAATAATCTCGTTTTACGTTGCTAGGCAGAGTTTGACCCTCGCGAAAATTAGTGTTTGCCGTTACGCGCCACGCGCACCATGGCCGGACGTAGCAGCCGATCCTTCAATTTGTAACCACGCTGTAGTTCATCAATGACTTCGTTGTCCTTCGCGTCTTCCGTGTCGACCATCTCTATGGCTTCGTGAAACCGCGGATCGAACTGCTGCCCCTTGGCCTTGACCGGCTGCACGCCAATCTTGGTCAAAGCATCGAGCAGTTGCTTGTGAATCAGTTCAACGCCGAGGTGAAACTCTGACTTCTCAGGCGACGATTGCAGCGCGCGGTCGAAGCTGTCCATGACGGGAATCAAAGTCTTTACCGTGTCGGTCAGAGCGTAATCGCGATAATCCTGCTGCTCACGTTGCGCGCGCTTGCGCGCATTGTCGAATTCCGCCTGCATTCGAGCCATGCGGTCAACCAGCAGATCGCGCTCCGCGCGGAGCTTTTCGACTTCAGACACCCTTTCGCCCTGGGCCTGCTCCGTTGTCGGGCTCGGCTGGTCCTCGCTCCCATCCGATGGTGGAAGCTCGTGTTCTACATCCATCTCTTGCTCTTGATACTCAGTTTTTCCGTTTGTTCTCGCCATGACTACTCATTCTCATTCAGGATTTTGTCAAACAGCCGCGCGATATAGGAGACGGCGGTAATCGTGTGTTGATAATCGATGCGCGGCGGTCCCAATACTGCCAGGGAACCCATCACTTCTCCGCCCACGCGCGCCGGGGTGCCAATAAGTACCAGATTGCGCATCGAAGGCTGAGCTTCGTCTAGACCTATCACTACCCGAACCGCCTCCTGCTTCGCGTCGAGATACGCGCTCAGCAGTTCTACCAACCGTTGCTTCTGATCCAATGCGGCCAGCAACTCCTGCAAGCGCGACCGGTCCTGCTCATTAGCAACCAGATTGGATGCCCCTTCGATAAAAACGACCTGCGCGGAATCATCGCCGGAAAGTGCACCCCGAATGCAGATCTGAACGCTCAACGAAATCAACCGGTCATACTCGCTGCGTTCCTGCTCCAGACGACGCGCAATCTCGCCTCGCACAGCTTCCAGAGTCCAGCCGCGGAAGTTGTCATTAATGAAGCGTGCGGCGACGTCCAAGTCGGACTGCGGCAGATCCAGACGTAATACTCGATCGCGCACCAGGCCTGACTTCGTGACAACTACCGCAAGCACCTTCTGATCTCCCAGTCGCGAGAAGTAAACATGTTCCAGCGCGTTTTTCGGTCCGCTCACGGCTATGGTTACACCGACGTTGCGCGAAATCAGCGACAGCACGTGCGAGGTGCGCTCCATGAACTCCTGCACGTCGCTGACACCTCGAAGCGAATCGTCGATGACGCTGGCATCCGCTTGGGACAGTTGCGTCTTCCCGCTGAGTTGCTCGACGTAGTAGCGATACGCGGCGGTACTCGGGACCCTGCCAGCTGACGTGTGCGGCTGCTCAAGATATCCGGCATCGACGAGGTCAGCCATGACATTTCGGATCGTGGCGGGACTCAAACCTTCCCGGCTCCCCCTCGAAAGCACACGCGACCCTACCGGTTCGCCGGTCGAGATGTATGTCTCGACGATGGCGGTCAGAATCTCGCGTTCCCGATTTCCTATGGGTTGACCAGCCGACATACTTTGATTGTTATAGGAGAGCCCCGCCGCTAAGCCAGAGACACCTTTCGGAGCAACAGCTTAGAAAACAACAAGTTAGATGACGACCACTCATCCAGACCTGAAGGCGGGCTCGGCACAACCGATCCGCTCCCCACCTTATATTCTAGCCACTCAGAAAACCTGTGTCAGTACCTGAAAGGCTCCTGTCTATTGGATGATGAATACAGGCTAGCGGATTGGACCAGTTGGGTGCTGCATTCCCGTGTTATTCGGGACCCGCCCTAAGCCTGGACAGCTACTGTATCTGAATGACCCCTTCTCCGCTGCTGGCCCTGATCTGCTGAACCCGGTCCGCGACCTTGCGGGCGAACTCGAACAAGGACTTCGCGTGAGGCGAGTTCTCGCCTTCCAGAATGGCTGGCTTGCCTTCGTCCCCACCCCGGCGAATCTCCGGATCAAGCTGGATGCTGCCCAGAAAATCCACCCCAAATTGCCGTGCCATCCGTTCGGCGCCACCCCGGGAGAATACGTCGATTTCATGATTGCAATGCGGACAAACGAAGTAACTCATGTTCTCGACGATTCCGGCGATATCGACCTTCATCTGGCGGAACATTTCAATGGCCTTGCGGGCGTCCTGCAACGAAACGTCCGACGGCGTTGAAACCACAATGGACGCGGTCAACGGTACTGTTTGGATCAATGACAAAGCCACGTCACCCGTTCCGGGAGGCAAATCGACGATTAGGTAATCGAGCACTCCCCACTCTACCTGTCCCAGGAACTGACGGATGATGGAGTGCAGCATCGGTCCGCGCCAGATCAAAGGCTTGTCGCCGGGATTAAGCAGGCCAACGGAAATGGTCTTCAGGCCATGCACGGTCAGCGGCTCAATGCGGTTCTCGCCGATCACTCGTGGCTGGGCATTCGTGCCAAGCATTAAGGGAACGTTCGGGCCATAAACGTCTGCATCGAGCAAACCGGTCTTGTGCCCGAGCTTTGCCAAGGCCAAGGCCAGATTCACCGCCAGCGTCGTTTTACCTACGCCTCCTTTGCCGGAACCGACGGCGACGATCGCATCCACTCCGGGCAGAGGCTGCGGCCCCTGCTGAGGCTGTCCATGCATATGTGCGTTCAAGAGATCACCTGGGAGGAAGAGTCCAAGTATCGATTATAAGTGCAGACCTGAGAGCCCGCCGGTCCGGTTTGGCGCCAAGGTTAGCCGTGAGCTATGAGCAGTGAGCTTGAGAGCAGGGAGGCCCATCACGGCTCATAGCTCACCACTCATCGCTGCGCACAGCGTGTTACGATCATCCCATCGGCGGCTCGCTCATGTCCGCATCTTCTTATCGTTATAAAGCAATCCTTCTAGCTGGCATTTCCCTGCTCACGTGTTTGCCGCTTCATGCCGGCGAACCGAAATGGCTGCAGACCAGTTCCTCGCATTTCCTCGTGATCACCGACGCCGGCTCCAAAAAGGGGCATGAAATCGCGGCGCGCTTCGAGCAGATGCAGGCGGTATTTTCGCAGCTCATGATGAGGCAGAAGATACGCATGTCGCAGCCCATTGAGATTTTGGCGCTGCAAAACCCGGCGACTTACGGCAAGTTTGCCCCACAAGGAACGACGCTGCCGGCGTTCTTTCTTCGCGGCGAGGAGCGGGTGTTTATCGTCGTGAACGCCTCGGTCCCGGACAGCTGGCGCGCGATTGAGCACCAATTTGCGCACTACCTGCTGGACTACAACTATCCGCCAACCGCGCCATGGTTCGACGAAGGATTCGCGGAGTATTTCGCGTCTTTGTATTTCACCGACAAGAAAACGGAACTAGGCACCGATCCCGAACTCGCGTGGCCCGGTCAGCCGGCCTATTCCGAACAAGGCCCCGGCTTGAAGTCACTGACCGAATTGCTGAACAACCCAGTGTGGCTGAACATCAGCGACGTGCTGCAAATGCGCAACCGAATTGTGAATGGCCGCGAAGGCACGCATCACACGCTGTTTTATGCGCAGTCGTGGATGCTCATGCACTATCTTCTGAATCAGAACAAGCCGGCGGAAGCGGGCACATACTTCGATCTGGTGGAAAACCAGCGCATGCCGATGGCCCAGGCTGTGCAGCAGGCGTTTGGCGTGACTCCGGCGCAGTTGGATCAGCAGGTAAAAGACTATTTCCATTCGCTGAAACCGCTGCAAACATCCCTGCAGGAGACGCAGACTCAATCTCAACTTGCTCCCGCCGCGCCAGAGGTGGTGCAGGAATCGCCGCTCCCCGGAACCCTCGAGGACATTGCTTCCAGCAACAGAGAACTCAAAGCTGCAGAGGCAGACGCTCTCGTTGCGGAGATGGAATTGCGCATGCCTGAGCACCGCGAAGACGCGATCCGGCAACTCCAGAAACTTGCCGATGATCCTAAGACGGAGACCGCGATTGCACACAGGGCGTTGTCCTGGTCCTACGTGCAGAAGGGTGATTCGAAGTCGGCTTTCGAGGAACTGCACTCAGCACTTCAACTCAACAACTCTGACCCGTGGTCGCATTTCGGAATCGCCCTCGCCGCCTACCACTCGGCTACACAAAAAGGTAAGTACATCCAGGGTCTCGCCAACACCATGGAGAGCCTGCAGTTTGTGCTGGATGAGTTTCGCGAATTTGCGCAGGGCTACAACATCCTTGGATGGGCAAGACTGGAGGGCGGAGGAGCCAATGGTGCGGTCGAAGCCATGAAGGTTGCCGTCCAATTGAGTCCTCGGGATGAGTCATATCAGTTGCGCCTGGCACGGGCATTCCTGGCGGCTAAGAAGTTTGACGAAGGCACTGCGGTTCTGGATCGGCTGCAGCACAGCCACGACCCGCAGGTTGCGAAAGCTGCAGCCAAGGACCTGGAAGACCTCCCATTCCTGAAGAAGTATGGCGTTTCTCCCGAGGAGCAGGAGGCCCGGAACCAGGAAGCGAATAAGATGGCCAAAGAGATCGCCGACGCGGAGCCTGAGGACAGGGACCAGTCTTCCAAACCCGCCGCTCCCGCGGAACCGGTCATTGACAAGCGCCCGGTGAAATTCGTCAAAGGCAGGATTCTGTCGGTCGATTGCTCACAAACCCCCGCCGCCATTGTGTCGATCAGCGACGGCCGCGGCACTTTGAAGCTGCACGTCCGCGACTACAAATCTACGACCGTGATCGGCGCGGGGGAGTTCTCGTGTGGCTGGAAGAATGTTCCGGCAAGCATCAATTATCGCGACGGCGGCAAGACCCAAAGCGACCTGGTCTCAATCGAGATCCAGCGTTAGAGGAACAGGGCCACGCTCGTGGCCCTAAATCCGTACAGTCAGCTCACAAATTCAATCAAATCCTGGACGGTTGCTGCGCGGTATCGCCCTGTGGGATCCACAAATCCAGATGCCTAGTATCGGTCGTGGTGGCGCACCCAGTCCCCTAGACTGTACGTCGGTCCGTACTCCTCCCGACCTTTGGGCGTCAAATCAATCAGACTGTACGACCCCAGCAGTTCCTCGCCTCCGCGGGCGTACGAGGAGTAGGCATGGAACACTTTCCCATCTTCGTCCTTGTAGAAGACGCTGGTGCCCGACATGTCTTCGCTCAGGAAATTGCCGCTGCGGTTTTCGTAGTTGTAGTAAATGCTCCCGCTGGCGACCTCCTCGGGCTGGAATGAAACGTGATAGTCGTAGTTGAAGTCGCTGCCATTCGAGGAGACCCATTTGAAAGTCCATCCCATGCGCTTCTTGAACGCTTCAATCTCGGCGAGCGGTGCGCGAGAAATAGCTACGAAGGCGATGTCTTTCTGCTGGACGTGCAACAACGCACCGCCGAGGTGATCCGCGAGGAACGAACACCCGACACATCCTTCGTTCCATCCCGGACCAAACATGAAGTGGTAAACGATGAGCTGGCTTTTGCCACCGAACAACTCAGACAGCGTTTCCCTGCCATTCGGACCTTCGAAGCTATAGGATTTTGTGACTTCTTCCCACGGCAACTCGCGGCGTTGGCGCGCAACTTCATCGCGGAGGCGTGTGAGTTCCTTTTCTTTTTGCAGCAG
>Ga0134127_10003320_pt1 | contig 11579 bp, 5 predicted proteins | sample KB31753_FD_96459 | JGI IMG/M metagenome (GOLD analysis project Ga0134127, IMG submission 96459) | Terrestrial soil microbial communities with excess Nitrogen fertilizer from Kellogg Biological Station, Michigan, USA - KB3-175-3 | ecosystem: Environmental > Terrestrial > Soil > Unclassified ...
ACAGTTGATCTTCGATGCGTTGAATTGATCACCCCAGGGCCAGATCGTCTTCGAGTCGGCTCGGGCGCAGTACTCCCATTGCGCCTCGCTCGGCAGCGTGTAGAAATGGCCGGTCTTTTCCGACAACCACTGCCCGTAAGCGAGCGCGCCCTGCCAGCCAACGCCCGTGACGGGTAAGCCAGCCGCGCCAGCCTTTACCGATACGGGGTGTCCCGATTCAGGTACGGTCAATCCCGGCGTCAGTCTGACCTGTATAAGCGCGTCGGTCTGCTCGAACGAAAGACGCCGGTCGTTTAGGAACATTGCAAACTCTTCGTTGGTGATCTGAAACTGGCCCATCGCAAATGGGGAGAGCGCGACTCTATGAGGAACATTTCTGGTGTTATAGGCGGGGTCGGATGGGCGAGTCCCCATTATGAATTCGCCGCCGTTGAGCGAAACCAGTTGCGGCCCCGACCTGCCGCTGTTGTCTAAGAAACGATCCCGAATCAGTTCCGGTTTTTGAGCCGCGGCCTGGGCGAAGACAGAAGCGCTGGTCGCAAAAAGCGCGGCGAGCGCAGCCAGCGCGCGAAAGGCTCGCGCTTCGCGAATAAGCGATGCGATGAGCGCCACGCCTGCGTCTGGTTTACTACTGAACATTGATGCGCACTCCGAGATGATCGGAAAAGGTGAGTCGGAAAGTAGGCAAGCTACCGTTATCTGGCATCACTAAAGGAGTGTTGCAAGTGACGATGGTTGTGTCCCATAAGAAATGATCGTAGGACATGCTCAAACCAACACCCTTAGGCTTGAGGCTGGTCAGCCCCGTGGGCTGGATACTGATATTGCCTCCAAGCGTATTGTTTATGTGCGTGAAGGCGGCATCGGTAGCCGGAAAATTCCAGTCTCCGCCGACGATGTAGCGCGGGTATTGTTGGCCGGGGTTTCCCATGGTCAACGCCTGGAATTGGGGAATAACCGTCGCGACTTTGGAGACTTCCGTGCGGCGAGCGCCTACCGCGCCAAACATAGCGTGGTAGTTGATAACCCAGGTGGTATTAGTCGGCGACTGGACTAACACTCCGCTAGGAGGTCTTGAAAACCCGCCGCCTCCGTATACCGCATAGTTTTGCCCCGTCGGCGTCTGGACGATGTTGCAACATGCGTTCCCCCCCGCAGGGACGCGGACTAGAAAGCCATAAGTCTCCTTGTAACTGCCCGGCCCTAGCGGCGCTGTTTGCACCACCGTGTAAGTGCCGGGCAGAAAGTTGGTTGCGAGCGCGGCCAGATCCGCTTGATGCATGACCTCCTGTAGAATCACCACGTCGAAATTCGCCGGATTTCCGATGACCGTATTGAACAGGTAAGCATTTTTGGTTGCCTGGTAAGGATCCTTGCCCCATCCGAGGTGCAGAGTGTTTTGCGAAAGCAAAGTGAACTGAGCGGATGCGCTTTGATGTGCGACTATCACAATCAGCGCTGCCAGCACGGTGCGCGAAAAGCGGAGCAACATAGCCCCCTCCTTTATCCGGTTACCTCGACCCGCTTATCTGGATGTAGTCGCCCATTGCGAGCGGCAGATCCCACTGGGAGAGACCGGTTGCGGAATTTACCGTCGTGGTGCTTTCAAACTGGACCGCTGTAAGGGTGTAACCCACATTCCAGCCTTGATCCGAATCGAGCAGCGAGGGCTGGGCCCACCGCCAAAGCAGGAGCTGGAAAGAGCCGTTCTGGACTTCATCAATTGAGACAGTCATCACAGTGGCGATAACGTCTTTCAACGTAGTACCGAGCGGAACAATCACCGGCGATCCATTGAGCATGACGGTGATCTCGGGATAAGCCGCGCACCTGCCGCTAAAGAACAGGCACTGGCCGACGCCACCGCACGAACCGTTTTCGATATAGTTGGTCGTCGCTGTTTCCAGGTGCGCAAGAGTGTCCGCCATGATAAGGGTGACATTTCGCGAGCCATCGGGCGCTGTCTTGGTCGTGACGACGTTATCGATCTGAGGAGGGTAAATCAGGCGGCAGTACGCCATGTTATTGCCACGGGCTTCGAGATCGAGCAGGCCCGATATTTGCGGCGGATTGGCCATCACCATTTGAAAGCTTGAAAGCACGTCGGTGAAGGCGTTGAACCCGATAAAGCCGTCGGCCCGGCGTCGGATTTGAAAACGCGTAGACCCCGTGCCCGTGTAAGCGTTCCTGTTCCCACCGACGACGGTTGACGGGTTGATGTACTGATATGTCCCGTAATCAACACGCAGCGACATTCCGGGCAGCAAGTCTACGCAGCGCGACGCGGCGTCAAGCCCGTAGGCAAACCGGGATGTCCCCGCATAGCTAAGCGGGAGCGCCTGGGCTATGCGGTTGGCGATAATGGCGGCGCCGCCCGAGACAAGACAGGTCGGTGGCAAGTTTTCTAGGGCTTGTCGAAACCTGTTGAACGAATCCCAGAGGCCATTTGAATCAACAGGCGGGTAGATGTGGTCCGGGCTTACATTGACCGTGGCGTATGTGTTGCCCTGCTTTGCCTGCCACGTAAGAGCGAAGTCGGTATTCCCGCCATTAGGACTTATCGTGCAGGCGCCCAGCCCCGAAACAGACCCAGGGCCGGCCACTTGAGGTATGAAAAGTGTCAGCGGCGGAAAAGACTCATTGTTCGGGTCAAAGCCAGGCGGCAGCAAGAAGGGTCCGTCTGCTGTATTTCCGTCCCTGGACTTCAGTGTTGCGCAGGCAAAGAATTGATTTGAGATTCCCACAGTATTCGCTCCAATCAGCGAGATTTTTACTGAACCTTACTCAAAGGCCGGCAGAACCCAATCTGCTGGGACTTGGACCTGATAGCAGCAGTTCAGGAACCGGGAATGTCAACCTGTAAGACTACCTACCAGAATTGCTGAATGACCAATTTTTCGGCAATAGCTTGATAAAATCGAAGCAAGCGTCAAATCCAACCGATAACAGCCTCACCGCGGGACCGAGAACAGATAAGCAGTTAAAAGACAGTTTCAAACGAAGCTGCCTGATGAGCCTTCGCGAACCTTCATACCAACGCTGCGCTGGATGTGAGCAAGCTTACTTCGCAAGTCTGCGATTGTCAACTAACGATAATTTTTTTATCACGTCACGAATTAATCCGAGGTACAGTCTAAGGTAATGCTTGACACAATGATAAGTTGGTCGTAGAATCGCTGCCAAAAGCGCCTCCAAGACGGAGGCGCGAACAGTTTGCGAGCAAAAGCTCGATCCTCACAAAGAACGGCCGAGGTTCTAGGCACTGTTGGGATTTGGCGGTGCCACTGGGGATAGCGTTTTCGGAGGTTTGATTTCCAGCGTTTAATTGTTCCAAATACGTGATCGCAAGAAAAAGCTTTAGATAAGGGTCGGTAAGCAGAGGCAAAGCGGCTCAAAGGTGGTGACCCAGCGCCGCTCTGCCCATAGCACACCCACAAGGAGCGTGATATATGCGTAGCGTAAGCGAAGAACCAGGGCAATCGCAAGAGTATTCTTGCATTCGCTCCATCCTCTACCCACAGATTCAATTGCAAGGCCTCAATGAGGATCGCCTCCAGGTGTATGGCCCAGTTACCGTGAACGGATCCGGTTGATTGAGACGGTGTAACTGTCCAGATCTGGGAGGCGGTGGACGAATTGGCCCCTGCAGTGTCGGGATAAGACCCGATCTGAGGTTCGTGTCTTCCCCAAGCGTGGATATCTTGTTGATATCAGTGACTGTGGACTAGGCCCTACCTTTTTCCAAGAAACGATCAGTGCCTCCTGCGTGCCCCAGCGGACGGTGCACCCGACTCTATCTCTCTTTGGAGGGATCACTACCCCTTGCGCTGTGAAAAAGACAGCTTCCCTGACGGGTTAAACAGCAGCTTAGTAGACGTATGCGCGGACGATGTCTAATCTGGCTGAATCTCACCGCCGTTCAAGTAGAGCGACGGATCGAGAGAGCTTGACGTGCGAAGTAACCAGAGTCATCGATGGCGTTAGAGAGGCAATCCACCCGTCCTGTCAGTCTCCCCGCCGAATCTGAAGCGCCCGGCGTTGATAAGCGAAAGAAATACAGGTTATCTTGATCATTACCATGCCAAGATTTTTGCTCGCGACGCTTCAAACCGGAGCGCGCCGAGTTACGCGCGCCCACTGTCAAGCCTTGCTGTCCGCGGGCTTAGTATCTTTGTTGTTCGCAGGAGTGCCGGAGCGGAAATCGTCGTTCCGTTCGAATTCGGCCGTCTTGCAGCAGAACGCTAAAGGTTACAAATGGGATTTCGGCAATGTATCGGGGCTGGACTCGCGCGAAATTCCTTTCGAGTTCGATTCAAACCATGTGTTTTTGCAAGGGACTGTCAATAGCTCGGGCCCGCTATGGTTCACTTTGGACACCGGCGCGTCAGGCACGCTCATAGCGACAAAACGCGCCCAAGCACTCGGGTTGAATCTTCGCGGGGGAATTCGTACTGAGGGTGCAGGAGGCACGGTTGAGAGTTTCCTCGTATCGGATGTTTCATTAGGCCTGCCCGGCGCATCACTCCCTGACTTAGATATTACTGCCGTCTCGCTTGATGGCCTGGAGTCTAATTTTGGAAGGCCTGTCGACCTAATTCTTGGCAGCGAGCTGTTCCGAAGGTACGTTGTCGAGATCGACTATGCTGCAAAAGTCCTGCGTCTGTATGAACCTGGATCGTACCAATACCACGGGACCGGCGAAGTCCTGCCCATCACATTGCACGAGAATCACCCCTTTGTGCGGGCCAGCATCGAGACAGCCGGTGCGAAAGCCATCCCTAATGAATTCGTAATTGATGTGGGGTCGGGTTTCTGCGTGTTGTTACAGAGGAACTTCATTGAAGCGCACAGAGAATTGCAATCACTTCGAGAAGTGCTTAAGACAGATGTCGCCGGCATCGGTGGGTCAATACCGGTCGCCATTAGCCGGTTGGGCAGACTTCGATTGGGTCGCGTCTCAATCCTGGCCCCGGTGACGATTTTCCCGCGAACAAGCAAGGGCTCATTCGCCCTGAAGCCGATGGCAGGAAACATCGGCAACGAAATCTTAAGGAGATTCAAGGTAACGTTCGACTATTCGCGCCTCCGAATGATCCTTGAGCCGAACAACGATTTCGACGAGCCTAACGACTACGACATGAGCGGGATCTCCCTGGTGGCGGAGAGGCCTACCTTCAGGGTATTCAGGATAGAAAGAATTCTCGAGAATTCCCCGGCAACCGATGCGGGGCTTCGGGTTGGCGATTCGATTGTTGAGCTTGACCGCAGACCTGTGGCTGACCTGGGCCTGGGAAAGCTGCGAAAAATGTTTAAGCAACCCGGTAGAGTTTATGACTTGACGGTCCAACGCGGCGGTAATGCGTTTAACGTCAAGCTCAAGCTTAGGAGACTCATCTAGCATGCCACGCACCTAAGCATCTTCTCGTCGCTACCTTGTTCCAAGAAAAGCGTCGGTCCGGACGACCCCAGCTTTCAGCCTGAAAATCTCAAACCGCACGAAAATCGAGAACCACCTACATCGGTCCGTTGCTGTGGGACTGGCGAAGGTGAGCAATCATAACAACACCTTATCGACAACGCCCGGTCGGATGGCTTCCATGCCGTCTACTGGAGCAAGCGAGGTTCAAAGTGACATTGAAAGAGTCGTTCAACGCTACCTTGGCGGCCGCTCTAATCCTTTCGCTGCTGAATCTACCGTCTCTGGGACAACAGAAGAATCTGAACAACGAAGCGTCGCTGACCAGACAAATCCTCAACCTCGATGGCGAACAGATATCAATAGTGCGTGACTTGTACGGCGTCCCGCACATCATGGCTCAAACCGATCGCGGCGCTTACTTCGGAGGCGGATACGCTGTGGCTCAAGATAGATTGTTTCAATTGGAGCGATTTCGGCGAGATGCTCGCGGCCAGTTGGCGGAGATAGAGGGTAGCGAGGCATTCGACCGCGATGCCGAGGTGAGGATAGTAGGGTACACCGACCAACAGCTTCAGGCCACATTCGACGCTCTCGGTGAGGGGATCAAGCAGAGCTACCAGGCGTACGCTGACGGAATAAACCTCTACATAAAGGAGTTGGTATCGGGCGCCAAGCTGCCGGATGATTTCAAGAAGGCGGGCATCAGTGAGCCTGCCGCCTGGAAGGTAACCGATTCGATTGCAATCGGAGTAATGATGGCGAGGCGATTTGGTTCCGTTGGAGGCTCCGAAGCCTCAAACGTACGCGTTCTGAAGACGCTCCAAAAAAAGTTTGGGGCGGACGCGAACAAGGTGTTCAATGACCTTTATTATCTCAACGATCCCAGAGCCTCGACGACCGTTCCCAGCAACGAAAAGGCGGCTGCGATAAAGCAGCAAAGCAGTCAGCTTAGGCTGCCGCTCGAGGAACTCGATGACCAATCGCTGGCACGCGTCGTTAAAGTGTCGAACCAATTGAAAGTTTACAATTACGCGATAACTCACAATCTACCAACCAGGTTGGGAAGCTTCAGCTATGTAATCTCTCCAACGAAGACGGTGAGTGGCAGTCCGATGCTGGTCGGTTGTCCCCAAATGGGCTTCTCAATCCCGCAGATCGCTCACGAGATTCACTATTCCGCGGAGCGCTTAAATGTAATAGGGATGGGCTTCGCAGGCATACCCGGAGTGCTCATCGGTCACAACGACCACATCGCGTGGTCTATGACCTCCGGAGTAAGCGACATGACAGACCTGTTTGCCGAAAAGCTCAACCCTAAAAACAAAAACCAGTATTTATACAAGGGGAAATATCGCGATTTTGAAGGGCGGATGGAAGTAATCAAGGTCAAAGGCGAGAAGGATAGGCGAATAGGAGTGCTAAGAAGCGTTCACGGCCCGGTAGTAGACGTTGACGAACAGCCGCTTCTGAATGCCAATATCGCATACGCCCTTGCTTCCTCATACGGCGGCCATGAATTTGCGACGTTCGAAGCGGTCTACGGGTTCAACTACGCGACAAACATTCACGAGTTCGCCAAGCATGCGGGAACCATCTATACGAATCAGAACTTCCTTGCGGCCGACGTCAGCGGGAACATCGGATATTGGCATGCGGGCAAGCCCCCTATCCGGGCGCGGGGATACGACGCGCGATTGCCGGTGCCCGGGACCGGTGAATTCGATTGGGTCGGCCTGCAGCCCTTTTCAGAAATGCCTCAGGTGATCAACCCAAAACAGGGCTACCTGGCCAACTGGAACAACAAACCGTCCGCGGCGTGGAACAACGGAGACTTCCCAACCTGGGGCGAGGCATATCATGTGGGGGCCATCGAGAAGATGCTCAAGTCAGACCGCTTGATGAGCTTTGAGCAGATGGCGCGTGTCATGCTAGACATCGCGACTCGCGATAACGACGCGGAATTCTTGAAGCCCTATCTTATGTCAGCGCTCGACAAATTGGCTGTTAGCGGTGGCGACGAACAAGTCCTGAGGGCCAGAGGATATTTGCAGGCTTGGGACAACCACATCGTTGATGGTTCGGTCGCCAAAACTATCTTCGATGCCTGGTACTACCAGTTGCGAGAAGCCATTTTCGGCGAGAAGTTCGCCGGAATAAAGTTCCTCGCGATGCAGCTGGGCTTGCCAAATCTTTACCGAGACCTCGCGAACACAAGTATGACCCTGCATATCCTCAACGGACCGCGTCCAGACGTACCCATTTCTCGCGATTACCTGGATGGGCGCGACAAGGACCAGGTAATCATTGAATCGCTGGTCAAGGCGCTCGAACGACTCGCAAGCGAACGGGGCCCCCAGATGAACCTCTGGGCGTACAAGCAGGCCAAGATTCGTCTCGATCCATTACCCGGGATTCCGAAGACAGATCGGGGGACTTACGCTCTCGCTGTTGAGTTATCGAAGCCTCTCTTTCGGAGCATGAGCGTGCTGCCGCCAGGCCAGAGTGAAGACCGCCTCTCGCCGCACTACAGTGATCAGCGCGAGCTGGCCGGTTATTGGCGCTTTAAGGAACTGCTCTACAAACGCGATCAGTTGGAGAAAGCTTTCCGCGCAGAAAAGCCTGGCAATTGATCCGATCCCGATAATCTCCTGAAACAAGTCACAAATCCCGGCTGGAGCGGGCTGCGACCGGCTACCCGCGCAGCTTTGGATTATTTCTACGTTTTCTTTGTGTCGTGCGCACAGACAAGAAAAAGGAGAAGCATATGTATAAGATTTCGTTAGTCAACATGCCGTTCGCGGCTTTGAACCTACCGTCTCTCGGGCTCACTCAGTTAAAGGGTGTTCTCGATAAAAAATTTGGGGAAAAGGTCGAGGTTGAGATTTGCTATGCAAATCAGGACATCGGCAAGCTGATGGGGGTTGATCCATATGAATTTGTGGCAAGCGGGAAGGAAGGCCACAACTCAGGACTTGGCGAATGGATTTTCCGGCAGGCGGCATTCCCGGAGATCCCGGATAATATCGACGATTACTTCCGCCGCTTCTTTCCCCACCAAAACGAGCAGACACGGATGTACAGATATCTGATAGAGGAAAAGAGGCGAATGTTCGGCCCGCTTCTGGATCAACTGATTGAAAAGTATCGACTGACTGAATCAAACATTGTCGGGTTTACTTCGATGTTCACACAGAACGTGGCCTCCTTCGCGGTAGCAAGGAGAATACGAGAACGCAACCCGAATGTGATTTTGATCATGGGAGGTGCTAACTGCGAGTCTCCAATGGGCCAGCAGATTGTGAAAAACCTCACGTTCATCGACTTTGCATTCTCCGGATCGGCGCTGAAGAGTTTTCCGCAATTCCTGGAGTACACCTTCAACGGTGAGCCGGAGAAGTGCCACAGGATCAATGGAGTATTCTCAAAGGTCAACTGTTCTGCGCCGCAGATTCAAGCAACATTGGGTCAGGCTGCGCAGCCGCTCCGTGAGCTGGGCGACGAACTCGACCTTGATGAGACGGTCGACCTTGACTACACGACGTTCCTCGACCTGATAGAAAGCAACTTTCCTAACAGAGACGTCGAGCCGAATCTGCTGTTTGAAACCTCGCGCGGCTGCTGGTGGGGTGAGAAGGCGCACTGCACTTTCTGCGGGTTGAACGGAGCGACGATGTACTATCGCTCTATGAACCCAGAGAAGGCTATCAATCTGATCAGCTCGTTCTTCAGGTTTTCATCCCGGGTCCCGCGCGTGTCAGCGGTCGATAATATCTTGCCCAAGAGCTACTTCAAAGAAGTGCTTCCCTACCTGAACACGCCGCCGGAGATGACTCTTTTCTATGAGGTCAAGGCGGATCTCAGCGAGGATGATGTGCAGATGCTGGCTAGGTCTCGAGTCAAATCGATTCAGCCCGGGATCGAGTCGCTGGCGACTTCTACATTGAAGTTGATGAAGAAAGGCACAAACGCATTTCAGAATCTGCAATTGCTGAAATGGTGCTCAATGTATGATGTCAGTCCTGAATGGAACCTTCTGATAGGTTTTCCGGGCGAGGGAGATGATGTCTACAAAAAATATGTTCGGGACCTTCCTCTTCTGACACATTTACCGCCGCCGAGCGGAGTCTATCCCGTCCGGTTTGACCGGTACAGTCCCTACTTCAACAAGGCGTTGGAGTACAAGTTGGATCTGACGCCGCTCGACTACTACAAATTCGCCTATCCTTTCGACGAAAACACTCTGTCGAAGCTTGTCTATTACTTCGCAGACAAGAACGCGGACTCGGATTACTTTGTGATGATGGTTAAGTGGATCGGCAAGATCGAAGAGAAATTCCAGCCGTGGCGGACCCTATGGTACGGCGGGCGGAATGGTGGCCGTCCGATGCTCTACTTTAAGGAAAAGGGACGTACTTCGACCATTTTCGATTCTCGGTCAGGTAAGTCCATCGAGCGCAAGGTCAGCGAGGTTGGGACTCAGATTCTCGATATGCTGGAAAAGCCCAGGAGGACGCTCGATCTGACTTTGGAATTGAGCCGTCATCCCGGTGTGGAGGTTGAAAAGGAGATGGCTCACCTCAGAGAGGCGGGCCTGATCTTCGAGGAAGGCGACCGCCTGTTTAGCCTGGTGCTGCCGAAAGAACCACCGAAGCCCAAATCATCACCAGTCGGCGGATTCGCCTTGTGACCTTCAATCAGGCGCGCACCAGACGGCCTTCAGGGCAGTGTTGCACGCCGCTGGAGTTCAACCCAACGCTACCCCAGTTAATATCGTTGATTAACTGACACAAACACTCTTTCTGCTCTCGCCGGCCCGCTGAATCCTTCAATTACTCACGGAGGTGGAAGACTAGCGAATGTCAGAGCTCTTCATGTTTCCTTTATCCGTAGATCAGCAACGGCTCTGGGTAATCGACCAATTGGCGAAAGGCACGCCCTCATACAACATCACTTCGGGGGCGCGCTTGTCCGGTCTGCTGAACGTAGACGCATTGGAGCGGAGTCTTGAAGAAGTAGTGCGACGGCACGAGAATCTGCGTACGAGATTCGCGATCGTGGAAGGGCAGCCGGTTCAGATTGTTTCGCAGGAGATCAATTGCCCTTTGATCATTCGGAGCCTGGCTGAATTACCACAGCATCAGAAAGAAGAGAAAGTACGAGAACTTAGGAAACAGGAGACGCGGTGGTCCTTCGACCTTGAGCATGGCCCGCTCGTGCGCACCAACCTGTTTAAGGTGAGCGAGCGGGAACACATATTGTTATTTACGATGCACCACATCGTAGGCGATGCCTGGTCTATGAGAGTACTGACGCAGGAAGTGATCGCCTTGTATGAATCGTTTGCCTGCGGAATTCCTTCGCAACTGGAGAATCTTCCAATACAGTACGCGGATTTCTCGGTTTGGCAACAGGATTGGTTGCAGTCGAAAGGTCTTGAAACTGAGCTTACATATTGGAAGCAAAAACTCCAAAATCTCCCGCCCGTACTGGAACTGCCAACTGATCGGCCGAGACCAGCCGTTCAAAGTGACCACGGATCTTGCGAGTCGTTGCTGCTAAGCACATCCCTTACCAGGTCGCTCGATGAATTGACCAGGCAAGAAGGGCTGACGATGTTTATGACGATGTTAGCGGCGTTCAACGTACTCCTATCCCGCTATTGCGGCAGCGATGATATTTTTGTGGGCACGCCGATTTCAGGTCGCAACAGAACAGAACTGGAAGCGCTCATCGGATTTTTCGTAAATACGATCGTAATCAGAACCGACCTCTCGGGCGATCCGACTTTCAGGGATACGCTGAAGAGACTCAAACAGGTCGTGCTGGAGGCGCACGAACACAAGGACCTTCCATTTGCCATGCTGGTCGAGCACCTGCATCCAGACCGAAATCTAAGTCACGCTCCGTTGTTTCAAGTGATGTTTACTTACGAGAAGGACACTCCGGAAACACTCAAGGTGAACGGTCTGGACCTGGATTGGCTCGAGGGCGACACGAGTAGCGCCAAGTTCGACCTTACCGTGTCTGTCGCTCAAGCCGCGGATAGACTGAAGCTCGCAGTTGAATACAACACGGATCTGTTCGATGCGACAACGATCCAGCGAATGATGAGGCATTACGAGAACCTGCTGGAGTCGGCGATGAGAAATCCGGATCAGAA
>Ga0134127_10003323_pt1 | contig 11573 bp, 7 predicted proteins | sample KB31753_FD_96459 | JGI IMG/M metagenome (GOLD analysis project Ga0134127, IMG submission 96459) | Terrestrial soil microbial communities with excess Nitrogen fertilizer from Kellogg Biological Station, Michigan, USA - KB3-175-3 | ecosystem: Environmental > Terrestrial > Soil > Unclassified ...
CCGGGCCCTCGAGTTATCGCCCAACCTCTGGAGCGCTCGAACGCAGCTTGGGATTCAGTTGCTGCGCATTGGGAAGGCGGAAGAGGGACGCGCGGAACTCGAGAGGGCCTTCAAAGGTGATCCCTTCAACCCATGGGCCAAGAACACGCTCGATCTGCTCGATAAGATAAAGGATTACCCAGATACCACTCGCGGACCGTTCCTCGTCAAGTCGTCGCCTACGGAAAGCGGCGCGCTCGGGACTTACGCAGCTGATCTCGCCGAAGAAGCCCACAAGAAGCTGACCGCCAAATATCGGTTTACGCCGCCTGCGCCGATTTCAATCGAGATGTTTGCCGATCACAACGATTTCGAGGTGAGGACGCTTGGGGTGCCGGGTCTCGGGGCGCTTGGAGTTTGCTTCGGCCAGGTGATCGCGATGGATAGTCCGTCGGCGCGTCAGTCGGGTGAATTCAACTGGGGTAGCACGTTATGGCACGAGTTCGCTCACGTCATAACACTCGAGATAACGGATCACCGAATACCTCGATGGTTTTCGGAAGGCCTGTCGGTGTACGAGGAGCGTCGCGCCAGGACAGGTTGGGGTGATAACTGGTCGTTGGAGAACCTGAAAGCGATCAGCGATGGACGCTTCGTCAAGATCGACGAGCTGGACGCGGCTTTCATCCGGCCGAAGAGACCCGACGGTGTGCCGATCGCCTATTTTCAGGCCTCGCAGGTTTGCGAGTTCGTGGATGAGAAGTTCGGGTTTGATGCGATTCTCAAAATGCTGCTGTTGTACAAGGAGGGAGCGAAGACTCCAGATGTTCTGCAGCGGGTGCTGAAGCTAGCGCCGGCAGATTTCGATCGCGCGTTCAATGAGTACATCAAAGCGAAGACAAGCGGATGGCTTGAAGCGGTCGGCAGCGGTCCGGCTCAAGCTGAAGGCGGTCAGCCTCCAACAAAGGAGGCGCTGGTTGCGCTTGTGAAGGCCAGGCCGAGCGATTACTTCGTGAACCTGCGGCTCGGGACACTACTCAAGAAGGAAGACCCCGAGCGGGCGATTGAGCACCTCAAGCGGGCGGCGGAGTTGTTCCCGTTCTACACCGGGAAAGGAAATCCCTATCGGGAGCTGGCAGAAATCTACGAAGCGCGCGGACAGAAGACCGAAGCGGGCGCGGCGCTGGAAACGTTTGTGCGATACAACGAGACCGATGCCGGGGCGATTGCCAAACTGGCTCGCTTTAAGGTCGAGTCAGGCGATCGCAAGGGCGCCATCGAAGTGCTCAAGCAAAGTTTTTACATTCAGCCGTTCGATGCAAGCTTGCACAAGCTCGCGGGCGGCGTTTATCTTGAGTTGGGCAATCCCACTGAGGCGATTCGCGAGTTCCGCGTGCAGATCGCGCTCGCTCCACCCGATCTGGCCGAGGCTCACTACGATCTTGCGCGCTCGCTTGAGGCGGCGGGCGACCATAAAGAAGCAAAACGAGAGGTACTGCGATCGTTGGAGATCGCGCCGGGATTTGACAGGGCCCAGGAGCTCTTATTGAAGCTGCGAGCCGGCAAATGAAACCCAATTCGAAATTCGAGAATTGAAAATTGAGACTTGAAAATCGCAAATCTCAAATTGGCGTGTCCTGGGAGCGCAGGCATCCTGCCTGCCACCCTTGGCCAGCGACCACCTCGACCGGAGCAGGCAGGATGCCCGCGCTCCCAGGCTTGCTTTTGATTTCGTTAGTGTTGTTGCTCGTGCCGGGAGCGTTCTTTACCGCCAGCGGCGCGGCGGAGCAACCGTTTCGCTATGAGGACCCGCGGCTGGGCGAGCTGAAGGACACGTCGGATAAATTCAAGTTCGTCCGCATAAAGATTGCGCCGATGTATCGTGGTTGTCTCGGCGACAACCCGTGCGAGGAGTGGTCACACGATTATCCCGAAGCGGGAATACACTTTTCGAAAATCCTTTCCGAGCTCTCCAAGCTCGAGGTCGTGCTCGATGAGGACGAGTATATTTTTTCCTTTGCAGACCCGAATTTGATGAAGTACCCCTTCGCATACATGTGCGAGGTCGGGTATATGCAATTGAATGACGCCGAGGTAAAGGGCATGCGTGAGTATCTGCTGCGCGGGGGGTTCCTGCTTGTTGACGACTTCCGCAGCAGCCGGCAGATGCAGAATTTTCAGACTTACATCAAAGCTGCGTTGCCGGAGTTCGAAATGAAGCGGCTTGATATCTCGCATCCGATTTTTAATTGCTTTTTCTCGATTAAGACTCTCGATGTGAGATCGCCTTACGATCGCGGCCAGCCGGAGTTTCTCGGCATTGAAGACAAGCACGGGCGGTTGATGATGGTTATCAACTTTAATAACGACGTGAGCGATTATTGGCAATGGTCCGGAGACCCCTTCCAGCCTTTGCCGGCCGAAGATACCCAAGGCGCATACAAATTCGGCGTCAACTACGCGTTTTATGCATTGACGCACTGAGAAAAGGGTTTCTGGTTTCTCGTTTGGGGTTTCTGGTTCTGATTGTAATGACGTAACTGAGAACGAGGACCAGAAAGCAGAAACCAGAAACTAGAAACCACCACCAACCCGGGAGACCGAATGGCAATCGATACCAAGGAGCTCGTAAGAGAAGAAGACGCGCTGCTGGATAAGCTCGTCGCGGCACGCGAACAGGTCCTGAGCGAAGTGCGCAAGGTCATCGTCGGACAGGACGAAGTCATCGATCAGACTCTGATCTCGCTTTTCGTGGGGGCGCACTCGTTGGTCACCGGCGCGCCGGGACTGGCGAAGACGCTGCTGATACGAACGCTCGCAAACGTCCTCGAATTGTCATTCAAGCGGATTCAGTTCACGCCCGACCTGATGCCCTCGGATATCACCGGCACCGACATCATCGAGGAAGACCGCTCGACCGGGCATCGCAAGCTCGAATTTATCCACGGACCGGTCTTCGCCAATATCATCCTCGCGGATGAAATCAATCGAACGCCGCCAAAGACCCAGGCAGCGCTTCTGGAAGCGATGCAGGAGGGCTCTGTCACCGTGCAGGGGACGACTTACAAGCTGCCAAAGCCGTTCTACGTGCTGGCCACCCAAAACCCCATCGAGATGGAAGGAACATATCCGCTGCCGGAAGCCCAGCTTGACCGGTTCATGTTCAACATCCAGATCGGCTATTTGAGCGAAGACGATGAGGTTGACGTCGTGAACCAGACGACATCGGTCCAGGACATCCGCTTTGAACGCAACGTTACCGGACCGGACATTCTTGCGTTCCAGCGGCTGGTGCGCCGCGTTCCGGCAGCGGAATCGATCACCCGATACGCGGTGAAGCTGGTGGCCGCGAGCCGGCCGGGAACGGACGGCTCACCAGACTACATTCGTCGCTGGGTGAACTGGGGCGCATCGCTGCGAGCTTCCCAGTTTTTGATCCTGGGCGGTAAGGCTCGAGCTGTTATGAGCGGCAGATACAATGTTTCGGTCGACGACGTGCGAGCGCTGGCTTATCCGATCCTGCGGCATCGGATTCTCCTGAACTTCCACGCCGAGTCTGAGCGAGTAAAACCCGATGACGTTATCAGGCGCTTGATTGAGACCGTGCCCGAACCGAAGTCAGGCCTCTAGGGGTAACATCGCATGCTAACCGCCGGTTGGGAGTTTCGCCCAACCTCGCTTTCAGGGACGCCGGTTAAGGTCATCGGCACAATTACGTTCAACTTCAATCTATGACAGATTGACGGGAGGTGGGCGATGAAAACGAAGAGACTTCTTCTCCTTTTGACGCTGACTACTTGTCTGTCAGGCGCTGCGTTTGGACAAACGCGCAGGGTTGAACGGCAGCGATATCTGAACGGAGCTGTCCAATCGCTGGAGGTCGAAAGCGGGAATCTCATCAGCCTGGTCGGCGTGGGCAACTCGCGGCCCTACGTAAGCTCGCGCCGTCGCCAACTCGATTATCTCTTTGATCAGAAGGGCAATCTTGCCGAGACGATTCGATACGACCTCGATGGAAAGGCATTTCAAAGAGAAGTTTTAAAGTATGACGACAAAGGCAGGTTGCTCGAAGAAATGCGATTTGTATCAAAGGACCTGCCCGTCGAACGTCTCACCCATCGCTACGACGCTGAAGGCAGGAGGAGTGAAAGTCTCCGCTACGACGAAAACGGAAAGCAAACCGGCAAGATCGGGTATCGATACGATTCGGCCGGCAGGCTGATTGAAAAACTCTCGTACATAGCCGAGATGCAGAACGGCAAAGCCGTGTTCGGTTATGATGAAGCCGGAAGAGAGAGCAGCTTCATCGCCTATAACAGCAAAGGTGATATCCCCAATCAGATCATTAGCCAGTACGACGACAAGGCTAACTCGGTCCAGAGATCGCGATCCGGTTTGAAGGGCGATTTGGAAGGCACGACCGTAACTACCTATAACACGAAGGGCGATGTGACGGTCATCCTTCATCACCGTCCCAACGGATCGCCAGCGTGGAAATGGGAATTTGAGTATGACGACAAAGGAAACGTCATAAAGGAGCAGTTTGCCAACAAAGCCAGCCTTAGCGTTTGGGTGTATGCCTATGAGTACGACTCGATGGGAAACTGGACAAAGAAGTCGAGGTCACAGCTCTTCGACGACCGCGGAAAACTAACGCCATACCTTTCCGGCATTACATTCAGGAGCTTCAAATACTATTCAAAGACGAATATCACTCAGGCGATACCCGAGCCCCAGGAACCAGGAGTCGTGAAGGACGCAGTATTGTCAATGACGGCATCCGAAATACGACCGCTCGATGCCGGAGCGGCACTGGCGAGTACGCATACGCCCGACTCGCTCGGGAGACCAATCGCCACCGGCACGCTCCAGGTCGAAATGACCATCGATATCGAGGGCAATGTAGAAGCGGCTAAAGTGATATCCGGCGGCGATATGTTCTCCGGTGGCCCGGGTGAGTTGGAACGGAAGATGATGAAGCGCACATATAAGCCGGTTCTGCTCAATGGAGTGCCGGTCAAGGTCGTCGACACAATGAGCTTCAAATTCGAGGTCCAAAGACCTGGACGCGGCAAATGGTAGATTCCGATGCCTGGTTGTAAAAGGACCGTGTTCTGACAAGTTATTCAATCTTATTGCTCTCCAAGGTCCGTTAGAGTCGTCGGTGTGATCACGTTCAATTTCAAACTCTAGAGGCAGTATTTATGACTCCGGTTACCGGACCGACAGGCACACGCTTTCTGGCTCCTGAAGTCCTCGCGCGCATCAGCTCGCTCGAACTCATCGCCCGCTCCGTCGTCGAGGGGTTTATTTCGGGGCTTCATCGCTCGCCTTATCTCGGATTCTCGACCGACTTTGCGGAGCATCGTCAATACATGCCGGGCGATGACCTGCGGCACCTCGATTGGAAGCTGCTTGCTCGCACTGATCGCCTGTACATTAAGAAGTACCAGGGCGACACCAACGCGCGGCTTCACATTCTTGTCGATTCGAGCGCTTCAATGGGCTATGCGAGTGGCGAAGTCAGCAAGCTGCAGTACGCTCAATACCTGGCATCCTCGCTGGCGTTCCTTGGAGTTCGCCAACACGACTCTGTTGGACTGGTGGCGTTCGATGAAGATGTGATCGAGCACGTGCCGCCGAGTTCGAGGGCGGGACACCTTCACACGGTCCTGGGTGTGATTGAGCGGCTCTCGCCGGGGCGCGGGACGACGATTGCTGATCTTTTGAATCGAACGGCCGAGCTGCTTACGAAACGAGGGATCGTGGTGCTGATATCGGACCTCTATGACGAGCCCGAACGAGTTATTGAAGGGCTCGAGCATCTGCGGTTCCGCGGCAACGAGGTGATCGTGTTTCACGTGATGGACAAACAGGAGCTGGATTTTGACTTTATCGAGCCGGTCGTGCTCGAGGATGCCGAGACCGAAGAGCAGCTGCACGTGTTGCCGGATGTGTTGCGTGATGAGTATCTGCGCGCGATTAACCAGCACATCGACAAGCTTCGCGAAGGCGCGGCCCGAAACAGGATTGACTACGAGTTGAACCGGACCTCGGATCCGCTCGACGCTTCGCTGTTTGCGTATCTTGCTCGGCGGTCGCAGTTTGGTTGAAGGTCGTTGTTCTGCTTAGCGTCTTCGCGGTCCTTTGCGTCTTTGCGCGGAACACGCAATTCGAATGTGGTATTTCGCAAAGACGCTAAGATAAAGAAACGCATGGCATTTCTAAACCCAATCTTTCTTCTCGGAGCCATGGCGGCTGGCTTGCCCGTGCTCGTTCACCTGGTCCGTCGCACTCGCGCGCCTCGCATTCAATTTCCATCATTGATGTTTCTCCGCAAGATCGAACAGAAGACCATTCGCCGCCGCAAGCTCCGAAATCTGCTGCTGCTGTTGATGCGATGCGCCGCGTTGCTGCTGCTCGCGCTTGCCTTCGCAAGGCCTTTCTTTACCGGTTCGACCCCCGTCTCCGCATCGGGCGATCACGCCAGCTCGGTAATCCTGGTCGACGGTTCCTACAGCATGCGCTACGGCGAGACTTTCAATCGAGCGCGGCAATCCGCGCACAACATGATCAATGATGCGGCGTCCGATGAGCACATTGCTGTTGTGCTCTTCTCCAGAAACTATCAGGTATTGATGCCGCTCAAGCCGGATCGATCCGAAGCGTCGACCGCAGTCGCGGATATGCAGCCGGGGCTTGATTCAACCGATTATCTTCAGGCCATTCAAGCCGCCGACGCAATTCTGAAGGATGCGGGTCGTGGCGAGCATCGCATCTACCTGATCTCCGATTTCCAGGACGCGGGCTGGAATCGCGCTGCCCCGCCGGTCAAGCTCGCGCCCGATGTGAAGCTGTTTCCGATCGACGTGTCGGAACCCAAAGCGGCGAACCTTGCGGTGGCGGCCGTCGCCGCGGACCCGGTTGTCTATGCGCAGAAGTACGACGGCAAAGCGATCGCACGCATCGGTAACTTCGGCCCGGAAGACGTCGAAACCACGATCGATCTGAAGCTCAACGATCTGCCCGCCGAGCGAAAACCGTTAAAGCTTGCTGCCGGCGAAACACAGAACGTCGAGTTCACTGGCTTCAATGTTCCCGAGGGCTCGAACCGGGCGAGTGTTGAAATCACCGGCGATACCTTCGTCCTCGATAACAAGTTTTTCTTCACGATTACCCGCGAGAATCAGACGCGGGTGCTGGCGATTGAAACCGCCGCGCGCGGCCGCAGCGAGAGCTTTTTTCTTCAGCAGTCGCTGGCCGCCGGTGAGAACAATCAGCATGCGTTGACGGTGAAAACAGCGGGGAGCGCGAACCCGTCGGAGGTGGATCAGTATCGAGTGGTGATCGTGAATGATGCGTCCGGGCTTGGCGAGGGGCTCGCATCAGTGCTGAGGACATACGTTGAAGGCGGCGGCGCCTTGATTCTTGCGGCGGCAAAACACACCGACGCCGGAGAATTCAACCGGCTGCTCGGCGCGGTCGCGCCAGCGGAGCTCGGCGAGGTGGTGCAATCGCGGGGCTATGCTTTGATGAGCCAGGTGAAGACCGATCATCCGATATTCGCTGCCTTTGCCAGGGGCGGCCGGCTGACTTCGACGCGAGTCTACGGTTATCATCGCGCGACTCCGAAAGCTGGAACGCTGACGATTGCCGCTCTCGATGACGGGAGCCCGATAGTCGTCGAAGGCTCGGCCGGCCGAGGAAAAGTATTGTTGATCACCACTACGATGGACACATCGTGGAACGACTTGCCGCTCACGCCGATGTTCCTCCCGTTGGTGCGGCAGATGCTGGAGTACCTTGGAGGACGTGAAGCGGCGTCCTTTAGCACGATTGGCCAGGCATTCACGACGCCTCCCGACAAAGACAGCTCGCTGCCTGCCGTCGATAGTCCGGGAGGTAAGCGGATCGATGAGCTGCGGACGAACGCTTTGGGCGAGCAATCATTTGATGCGAGCGAGATCGGGTTTTACCGTCTGAGATACCGGAACCGCGACGAATTCGTGGCTGTTAATCTCGACACCAGGGAATCGGATCTGGGAAAACTAAGCATCGACGATTTCGTCGCAAGCATTTCTCCGGCGGCAGACGCGGCCAACTCGGCGCCTGCAGAGTCATCGCGGCTGACGGCTGAAGAGAAGGAGGCGAAGCAGCGGTTGTGGTTGCCGCTGCTGCTGACGGCGCTCGCGCTGTTTGTAGCGGAAGCGGTCATTGCGCGGCGCATCCGAATTCCGAAGTTGATTTAGAGGCCTGGGAGCGCAGGCATCCTGCCTGCTTGAACGCTGAAACCTGAACCACGAAGCAGGCAGGATGCCTGCGCTCCCAGGCTCCAGGTATCATTGGTCAGCCCGTCGAATCGAGTTATACTCGGTCCATTAGCTTCAAAGGGGGATCGCGGATGAGTCCTCAGTTGCAGAACGTCAGCGAAGTCATCAAGCAAGTCCGCCAACGCATACGAACTCGCCAGGCGCTTCGAGGCGCGGCGATTACTCTAGCGGTCGCGGCTGCCTCGCTGTTGTTGGTCGGATTGATAGCCGGGCTACTGAAACAGAAGCCCGCCGCGCTCATCGTGCTTCGAATCATACCCGTCGCCACGACAATGGCCGCCGGGTGGTTGTTCCTTGTACGGCCTCTCCGCTCAAGGATAGACGATTCGAAGATCGCGCGGCTGATCGAGGAGAAGTGCGGGCTGGGCGACCGCCTGGTGACCGCGGTCGAGTACTCCGACGATCCGCGCGATGCTTCGCCGGCGATTGTCGATCGATTGATCACCGACGCATCCCGGCGTTCATCCACCGCCGATCTCGATAGCGTAGTAGATCCGCGTTACGGGTACGCCTACGGCGCGGTTGCAGGGCTAATACTCTTGGGATTGATAGGCACGCTGTTGCTGGCGCCTAAATCGGTTTCCACCGGACTTTCGGCCTTGTACGCGGGCGACGATGATTCGGTTGCCGCCAGCTCGATGTTTATCACCGTGAGCCCGGGCACCGCTCGAGTGCCCCGCGGCTCGGACCAGAAATTGAAGGCGACGCTTACGGGCTTCGATTCTACGATCGCTCAGGTATTCATGCGCAAGGATGGCGCCGATAGCTGGCAGGCGCAGGCGATGGAGCCTGCCAAAAATGCCGGCGAGTTTCAGTTTCTGATCTTCAACATCCAGGACTCGGTCGCTTACTACGTAGAATCCAACGGCGTCCGCTCGCCCGAGTTCTCACTGGAAGTCGCAGACCTCCCGTTCGTAAAACAGATCGACCTCACATTAAACTTTCCAGCTCATACAAGGCTTGGCAGCAAGAAGATCGAAAACGGCGGCGAAGTCGCGGCGCTTAAGGGAACGGTCGTTGAAGTTGCGGCTACGTTGAGCGCCAGCGCGAAGGCTGCGCGAATCGTGCTCAGCGACGGCGGCAAGGTGGAGATGACATGGACCGATGACGGTCACTTCGTCGGAAGCTTTACGGTCAAGCAGAACGGCACATATCGGATCGAGCTGACCAGTGAAGCCGGTGAGAACTACAACGGATCGAACGAGTACGACATCACGTTGCTCGACGATCACGGGCCCACGGTGCTCATCGACAAGCCCGGCCGTGATATGAAGGTCAGCAGCATTCAGGAAGTGTTTACCCAGGTGCGCGCCGAAGACGACTTCGGAGTGGGTTCGATTGAGCTCTACTACTCGGTCAACGGGGGCGAGGAAAAGAAGGTACAGTTGCAGGATCTGAAGAGCGACTCCGCGCGCACGCTGTCGGGCGCGCATACTTTCTTTCTCGAAGAGTACGGACTGCAGCCGGGCGATTTTATCTCGTACTATGCGAAGGCCCGTGACAATTCGGCGACTCCCCAGGAGTCGACCAGTGATATTTATTTCATGGAAGTCCGGCCGTTCGATCGCGAGTTCCGCCAGGCCCCGCAACAGAGCGGCAGCGGAAGCGGCGATCAGGAATCCAACGCGCTGACGCGTCGCCAACGCGAAATAATCGCCGCGACATTCCGGGTTCAACGCGAGCTTTCGAGCTACGCGCCCGCCGAAAAGGATGAGAATTTTGGGGCGGTAACGTTGAGCCAGGAAAAACTAAAGACCGACGCCGAAACGCTTGCCGAGCGCATTCGGCGAAGGCTGGGCGATCAACTGAACTCGAATCCGGATTACGCCAAGCTCGTCGAGCATCTCGAGCAGGCCGGTAAGGAAATGGTCACTGCCATAGACGAACTGCGCGCCAGGAAGGCTAAAGAGGCGCTTACGCCCGAGCAGCGAGCCTTGCAGCAACTGTTACGGGCTGAAGCGATATTCCGCGAGATTCAAGTCGCGCAAGGCGGCGGGCAGGGTCAGGGTCAAAGCCAGCAGGAGCAGCAGGAACTCGCGGATCTGTTCGAGCTTCAGCTGGACAAGATGAAGAACCAGTACGAAACGGTCCAGCGCGAGCAACAACAGAGTCAAAACCAGCAGCAGGACGAAATCGCGAGGCGACTTGCGGAACTCGCGCGGCGGCAACAGCAGCAACTCGAACAAAGAATGCGCTCGCAGATGCAACAGCAGGGCGGCGGCGGAGGCGGCTCACAGCGGCAACAGCAGGAGATGATCGACGAAGCACAGAAGATGGCTCGCGAGCTCGAGAAGCTGTCGTGATCGGCGCGATCCGAAACTCGCCGAGGCCGCGCAGCAAATGCAGCAGGCCGCAGACGAACTGAGGCGCGCACAGGCGGCGCAATCACAATCACAGTCTTCTTCGCAGCAGGGCGGCGGAGAGTCGACCTCCCAGCAACTTCGCGCGCTTGATCGAATGGAACAAGCGCGGCGAATGCTTGAATCGGCGCAACGCGCCGGTGGTCAACAAAATGTTCAGCAGCTTCGACAAAAAACCGAAGAGGCGTTAAGAAAACAAGAGGAGATCTCAAAGAGCGTGGACGAGCTCGCTCGCGGCGGACAAGCCGGTGGAAGCGAGGAAAAGAAACAGCAGATAGGCGAACGCAAACAAGCGCTTGCCGATCAGGTCTCAGGGTTGGAGCGGGACATCGATCAGGCGGCGCGGGGGATGGGTCAGGACCGCCAGCAGGCGGGGGACAAGCTTCGCGAGGCTGCGGGACGATTCGACAGAATCGAATACCTGATCGGATCCGTCAAAACCAGCAACTGATCGCCAACGGCTGGTTTGATCAAGCGCGCGAACGCGAGAGGACAATTAAGGGCAACCTTGAAGACGTGCTGAAGAACCTTCAAGCGGCCGAAGGGGGAGCCGCAAAGAAGGGTTCGCAGGGCGAGGGCCTTGAGGAAGCACTGAACCGCGCGCGAGAGTTGGCGGACAATCTTGAGTCGCTTCGCCGCAAGCTGGAATCGGGCGAACAGGGTCAGCAGGGGCAGCAAGGCCAACAGGGCCAGCAAAGCCAACAGGGACAGCAAGGCCAGCAAGCAGGACGGCAAGGGCAGCAAGGCCAACAGGGACAGCAAGGCCAACAAGCAGGACGTCAAGGACAGCAAGGCCAACAGGGACAGCAAGGCCAACAAGCAGGACGTCAAGGACAGCAAGGCCAGCAAGGCCAACAAGCAGGACGTCAAGGACAGCAAGGCCAGCAAGGCCAACAAGCAGGAC
>Ga0134127_10003324_pt1 | contig 11572 bp, 7 predicted proteins | sample KB31753_FD_96459 | JGI IMG/M metagenome (GOLD analysis project Ga0134127, IMG submission 96459) | Terrestrial soil microbial communities with excess Nitrogen fertilizer from Kellogg Biological Station, Michigan, USA - KB3-175-3 | ecosystem: Environmental > Terrestrial > Soil > Unclassified ...
AGTGCCGCGCCCGGCCTCACCCGCTTGCTGCGCGACGATCGCGCGGCCGCGGTCCGCCGCACGGCGGCGTGGGCGCTCACGCAGATGGGCTCCGAACCGTCAGCCCCTGACCTGGGAACCGCGCTCGCGAAGGATGCGGATGCGAACGTACGCGAGATGTCCGCGTGGGGGCTCGGGAACCTGGACCGTGGGAGTGGGGCCATCGACGCGCTCGTGACCGCGGCGAAACGTGACGACGATGCGAGCGTGCGCGAGACCGCCGTGTGGTCGATCGCACAACACGGCGACGCGTCGGCGGCGAAGGCGCTGGGGGAGATCCTCGAGTCCGACCGCAGCAACGACGTGCGCAGCACGGCCGCATGGGCGCTGGGGCAGTTCGGTCTCAACTCGGCGCCCCGGGGACTGATCACGGCGCTCGCGGATCGCGACCCGGAGATGCGGCTCGTGGCCGCGTGGGCGCTGGGGGAGATCGAGGACAAGGCGGCGATCCCGGCACTGCGCACGGCGCTGAAGAGCGAGACCGACCACCAGGCGCGCAAGGCCGAACTGCGGGCACTGGTCCACTCGGGTGAGTCGGCCGAACAACTCAGCTTTCTGCTCGAATCCAAGGACCCGGAAATACGGAAGAACGCGATCCGCGGCATCGCCGGCCAGAACGGGCTCGATCCGTGGCCATGGCCACAGCCGCGTCCGCGTCCCTTCCCGTGAGCGCCATCGATCGTTCACGCGGGTGAAGTGAGCGGTCACGAAGCGCGGTTCAGGCTCGCTCCGTTTGCCATCCCCGGCAGTCGCAGCACCAGTCGGGCGCCGCCCAACGGCGAGTCCAGCACCTGGACGTCTCCACCGTGCGCCCGCGCCACGCGGCGCAGAATAGGCAAACCGAGCCCGAAGCCGGAGCCGCCGGCACGGGCCTCGGCGCCGCGGTAGAAAGGATCGAACACGCGCTCGCGCTCCGCAACCGGAATGCCGGCGCCGGAGTCGTCGACCGTCAACTCGACGCGGCCGTCGGTCTCGACCAGCGAAACCGCAACGGCCTGCCCCGGCCGCGTGAACTTGAGCGCGTTGTCGAGGAGATTGCGCAGCGCGGAAGCGAGCAGCGTGCCGTCACCGGAGACCAGGACCTCGTCCGGCAGCACGTGGGTGAGGTCGTCCCTGCGGGCGGCGGAGCGTTCGCGAACATCCGTGATCGTTTCGCGCGCCAGATCGCAGAGATTGATCACCTCGCGTCCCGCGCGCCCGGCGGAGCCGATCTCGCCGGTCTGGTGAAGCAGCATGATGGCGTCCACCAGCTCGCGCATCGCGGCCACCTGCTCGACGGCGCGAGTGAGGCCGGGCGAACTCGGCGAACCCGGAGCGGCGGCCTCGAGCAGCAGCTCCAGCTCGCCACTCAGCACGGTGAGCGGTGTACGCAGCTCGTGGGACGCGTCCGCACTCAGGCGGCGTTCGGCCTTGAGCGCGTCGTCCAACCGCTCGAGCAGCCGGTCGAACGAGGCCGCCAGCGGATCCAGCTCGGCCAGACCCGAGCGCGCGCCCAGGGAGCGTGGGTTCTGCTCCAGCGACAGGTTCGCCGCGCGCTCGGCCATGACCTGAAGCGGCCTGAGAGCGCTCGAAACGATCGCGCGACCGAACAGCATGCTCAGCGCCAGGATCGGGATCGCCGCGATGAGCAGCGACCTTCCGAGCGCACGGGTGACCACCGGCAGCGCGCTGTCGGAGCCGGTCACCGTGACGCGCTCGCCATGAAAGCTCGTGGCCGACGCGGCGAAGGCCTCTTCATCGTTCGGCACTTCAGCGGACCTGGGTCGGTTAGAGCCCACGACCCACCCGGACGGATCGCGGATCTCCGCCCATAGTCCGATCTCGCGGGCGTCTTCCAGCATGCTTTTCACGGCGGCCGACGTGTCGGGGTCCTGCTTGAGCTCCTCCTCGAAGCCCAGCGCGAGCCGCGTCGCGATCTCGGCCACGAACGCCTTTCGTTCCGCCCGCACCACGTGCGTGGTGATCCACAGCGCGAGCAGGCCGAACGCCGCCACGGCGACGAGCAGCGTGATCTGCTCGAGCAGCGTGAGCCTCGCCGCCAGCGAGCGGATCACGCCGGCAGCTCGAGCACGAAGCCCTGCCCGCGGACGGTGCGGATCCGCGGCCCGTCACCGGCGCCAAGCTTCTGCCGAAGGCGGCTCACGATCACGTCGAGACTCCCGGAGGCGCCAGGGCCCGGGCGCGGCCACGCGGCGGCGAGCACGTCGGCGCGCGAGACGACGTAGCCCGGGTGCGCGGCGAGCGCGTCCAGGACCGCCCACTCGCGCGCGGTGATGGTGACGTCCTCGCCATCTCGGCTCAGCCGGCGGGAGGCGAAATCGATGACGGTGCCCGCGTGCTGGATGCGCGTCGGCGGCGTCGCGGCGGGACGACGGCCGAGCGCCCGCAGGCGCGCCCGCAGCTCGGCCATCGAAAACGGCTTCCTCAGGTAGTCATCGCCGCCGGCATCCAGGCCCGCGACCCGGTCCTGGACCTCGCCGCGAGCGGAGAGGAAGAGGATGGGGGCGAGGAACCCGCTCGCCCGCAGGTCACGGCAGAGCTCGATCCCGCTCCCGTCCGGCAGCATCACGTCCAGGATCGCGAGGTCGAATTCCTCTTCCTGGGCCTTGCGGATGGCAGCGGCGACGCGGCCGGCGAGTGACACGCGATGCCCGGACTGCTCGAGCGCACGCTTGAGCATGTCCCGCGTCGGCGGGCTGTCTTCCACGATCAGGATGCGCACTCGGCTCTGCCTCCGATGCGGCCGTGGGCCGCGGGGTCATCCGGGGTATCGGACGCCGACTCCGAAGGATTGAATGGCGCGGCGCCACCCCGCGGAAACCCGCACCAACTGCAGGTAAACGCCACGTCACGCTGAGAAACAGCTCTCGCATGCCGGCCGGCGACGTGCAGCCCGGCTACACATTCTTCGCGGGCGCCATCCACATGACACCGCTCGCGAAAGAAACTTACCGGCGACGACAACAAGGCCTTTCCTTTACTAATCAAATCTGAATACTCTATTAACGGTGGACTAATACTCTACTTCATTCCCATCCTATTCCTCTCTCTCCCCACGCTGCCTGGACCAGTGAGTCCGCAGGAGGTCCCCACTCATGATCGGAGCACTGGTAGCATCTTGCCTTCGATTCCGACCTCTCGTCATCGCGGCGGCCGCGACGATCATGGTCGTCGGCGCCGCACGACTTCAAGACATGCCCGTGGATGTGATCCCAGAGATCAATCCCGTCACGGTCGAGGTTCAGACCGAGGCCCTGGGGCTCTCCGCGGCTGAAGTCGAACAGCTGATCACGGTGCCCATCGAAGCCGACCTCCTCACCGGCACGCCCTGGGTCGACGTGATGCGCTCGGAATCCGTTCCGGGTCTGTCATCGATCGAGCTGGTCTTCAAGCCGGGCACGAACCCGATGCATGCGCGCCAGGTCGTCCAGGAGCGACTGACCCAGGCGCACGCGCTGCCGAACGTGTCGCGGCCGCCGCAGATGCTGCAGCCGATCTCGTCCACGAATCGCGTCATGCTGATCGGGCTGTCGTCGAAGACCCAGTCCCTGATCGAACTCTCGGTGCTGTCGCGGTGGACGATCCGGCCCCGCCTGATGGGCGTTCCCGGTGTCGCAAACGTCTCCATCTGGGGCCAGCGCGAGCGCCAGCTCCAGGTCCAGGTCGATCCCAAGCGGCTCGCCGACAACAATGTCTCGCTGATCCAGATCGTCAAGACGACCGGCAATTCGCTGTGGTACTCGCCCCTGACGTTCCTCGAGGCCTCGGTCGCCGGTACCGGCGGTTTCATCGAGACCCCGAACCAGCGGCTTGGCGTCCGTCACGTGCTGCCGATCTCCGTGGCCGCTGACCTCGCCAAGGTCCCGGTGGAGGGCACGTCGATCCCGCTCGGCAAGGTGGCGAAGGTCGTCGAAGACCATCAGCCGCTCATCGGTGACGGCCTCAACGGCGAAGGCGCTGGCCTGATGCTGGTGGTCGAGAAGCTGCCGGGCGTGAACACGCTCGAGCTGACGAAGGAAATCGACAAGGCGCTCGACGCGCTGAAGCCCGGTCTCGGCGGCATCGAGTTCGATCGCAACATCTATCGCCCCGCGGACTACGTCCGGAGCGCGATGAGCAACGTCGGGCTCGCGCTGCTGCTCTCGTTGATCCTGGTCGCGGTCGTGCTGCTGGCGCTGTTCCACAACTGGCGCGCGGCGCTGGTCGGCCTGCTCACGATCCCGGTCTCGCTCATGACCGCGCTCCTCGTGATCCACTGGACCGGAGCGACGATGAACGCCATGGTCCTCGCCGGCCTCGTCATCGCTCTCGGCGTCGTCATCGACGAGACGATCGTCCTCACCGAGTCAGTGGCGAGACGGCTGAGCGACGGGTCGGACATGTCGCTCCCCAGGATCTTCCTTGCCGCCGTGACCGAGACGCACCGTCCACTCCTGTTCGCGACCGCCGTCGTGCTGCTGGCGCTGGTTCCGGTGCTGTTCGTGACCGGCGCGGCCGGAGCGCTCATCCAGCCGATGATCCTGGCGTACGCAGTAGCGGTGCTGGCCTCACTGGTGGTCGCGATCACGTTCACGCCCGCGCTCGGTCTCATGCTCTTCAGGAAAACGCAGGGCGAGGAGAGTCCCTTCTCCGGATGGGTGCGGGGCCTGAGCGAGCGGATGTCTCCCATGGTTCCGCGCACCGCCATGGCACTGGCGATCGTTGCCACGTTCGCGGCCGTCGCCGCCATGCCCCGGCTTCGCGCCCCGATCGCTCCCGAGTTCAAGGAGAGCGATCTGATGATCAAGTGGGATGCCGAGCCCGGCACCTCGCGGGCGGAGATGAGCCGGATGATCGACCGCGTCAGCCGCGAGCTGAGAGCGATCCCCGGTGTTCGCAACGTGGGCAGCCACGTGGGCCGGGCGATCCTTTCTGACCAGGTGGTGGGCGTCAACTCCAGCGAGCTGTGGGTGAGCCTCGATCCCAAGGCCGATCACGAAGAGAGCATGGACACCATCGAAGAGGTCATCGCCGGTTACCCGGGAATCGAGGCCGAGGTCTCGACATTCATCGGCTCCCGGATGGGCGAGGCCCTCAACACGGTCGACGAGCCGATCATCGTGCGGGTCTACGGCCAGAGGCACGACGTCCTGCTCCGCGAAGCCGAGAAGGTGAAGCAGATGCTCGCGGGCATCAACGGCATCGTCGATCCGAGCGTGAATCTCGACACCAACGAGCCGGTCGTGGAGATCGAGGTGAAGCTCGATGCGGCGCAGGCACGCGGGGTCAAGCCCGGTGACGTGCGTCGCGCGGCCGCAACGCTGCTGGCGGGCATCGAGGTCGGGAACCTCTTCGAGGAGCAGAAGATCTTTGAGGTCGTCGTGTGGAGTGAGCCGCACGTGCGCCACAGTCTGTCGGCGATCCACGACCTGCTGATCGACACCCCGGGGGCCGGACACGTCCGCCTGGGAGACGTCGCGGATGTGCGCATCGTTCCGCAGGCGAATGTCATCGAGCGCGAGAACGTCGCCCGTACCGTCGATGTCGTCGCCTTCGTGAAGGGTCGGAGCGTTCCCGCCGTTGCCGCCGAGGTCAACGACAAGCTCCGCCAGACGGCGTTCCCGCTCGAGTACCACGCCGAACTCCAGGGCGACTACGCGAGACAGGTGCGGGCCCTGAATCGCATGCTCATCGCGGCGCTCGCCGCGGTGATCGGCATCCTGGTCGTCCTCCAGGCGGCGAGCGGAGGGTGGGGTCTGGCGACCGCGGTCCTCGTGTCGCTGCCGATCGCGCTGGCCGGGGGCGCGCTTGCGGCGTTGGCCACCGGCGCGACGCTGTCGGTCGGATCGCTGTTGGGGCTGCTCACCGTGTTCGGCATCACCGTGCGGCAGGCCATCCTGCTGATCCATCGCTACCACGCTCTCCGGAAGGGCGGGCGCGTCATGGGCCCCGAGCTCGTGCTCCAGGGCGTCCGCGATCGCGCCGCGCCGATCCTGACAGCGACCCTCACCATCGCGGCGGCCATGATCCCGTTCGCCGTGTGGGGGAGCCGTGTCGGCCACGAGATCGTCGGACCGATGGCGATGGTGATCCTGGGCGGGATGGTCACGTCCTCCGTGTACGTGATGTGCGTGGTCCCTGCCCTCTATGCACGGCTCGGGGCCGGCGCCACGGTAACTGCACCCGAAGATGATGACCTGAATCTGGCGTCCCTGCCTGAATTCCAGCGCGTCTGATAGGAGAGAACCCGTCATGCGAATCACGCAATACACGATCGCCACACTGATCGGCGCCGTTCTGCTGGCGTCGGGCTGTCAGCGCGCGAGCGTCGCTCAGAAGCACAGCCCCGCGAAGGTCGACTCGACCGAGGTCAAGGGCATCATGCGCGTCACTCTCGAGGCGCGTGCCGCCGAGAGGATCGGCCTCCAGACCGCTCCGATCCAGGAAGAGAGCGTGAATGGCAGGATGCGCAGGGTCGTGCCCTACGGTGCCGTCATGTACGACACCAAGGGCGACACCTGGACGTTCACGAGCTCGGACGCGAAGTCGCTGGCCTTCGTCCGCCAGCCGGTCGTCCTCGAAGACATCATCGGCGACAAGGCGATTCTGGCGGAAGGTCCACCCGTCGGAACCCTCGTCGTGGTCGTCGGCGCCGCGGAAGTAATGGCGGCCGAACACAAGTACGGCCTCTAAAGCGGCGCCAGGAGGTTTTCGACCATGTTTCGCTGGTTTGTAAGATCGAGCCTCAGGTATCGATTCATTGTGCTCGCGCTGGCTGCGGCGCTGATGCTCGTCGGCGCCGACCAGATGCGGGACATGCGCATGGACGTGTTCCCGGAGTTCGCGCCGCCGATCGTCGAGATCCAGACGCCCTGCCTCGGGCTGTCGCCCACGGAGGTCGAAGCGCTGGTCACGATTCCGATGGAGCAGGCTCTGGCGGGCCTGCCCGACCTCGACATCCTGCGCTCCAAGTCGGTCACGGACCTGTCGTCGGTGAAGATGATCTTCAAGCGTGGAGCCGATCCGATGCTGGCCCGGCAGCACGTGCAGGAAGGTCTCAACCTGGTGACGGGCGTGATTCCGAAGGACGTGGGTCCGCCGGTCATGCTGCAGCCGCTGTCGGCAACGGCCCGGTTCATGAAGATCGGGTTGTCGTCGGACAAGCTGTCCGTGATCGACCAGTCGATGATGGCGTATTGGACGATCCGGCCGCGGCTGTTGTCCGTGCCGGGCGTCGCGAACGTCGCCATCTGGGGCGAGCGGATCCAGATGCCGCAGGTGCAGGTGGAGCCCGCGCGGTTGCGGGAGAACGGCATCACGGTGCAGCAGGTCATGGATGCGACGTCGGACGCCCTGGAGGCGGGCCTGATGTCGCACTCCGAAGGCGCGATGATCGGGACGGGCGGGTCCATCGACACGCCGAATCAGCGGCTCGGGATCCGGCACATCCTGCCCATCGTCGATCCCGCCAGCCTCGGTGAGGTATCCCTCACCGGACGGGGCGGCAAGAGCCTGCGTTTGAAGGACGTGGCCCAGCTGGTCGAGGGCCACCAGCCGCTCGTCGGCGACGCCGTCATCAACGGCGGCCCCGGACTGCTGCTGATCGTCGAGAAGTTCCCGTGGGCGAACACGCTGCAGGTGACGAAGGGCGTGGATGACGCGCTGGAAGCGCTCAAGCCCGGCCTGCCGGATCTGAACGTCGACGCCACGATCTTCCGTCCGGCGACGTTCGTCGAGCTGTCGCTCGAACACCTGAGCCGGTCGCTGATCCTCGGCTGCCTGCTGGTGATGGTGATCCTCGCTCTGTTCCTCTACCAGTGGCGTGTCGCCGTGATCACCTGCGTGGCGATCCCGCTGTCGTTGATGGCCGGCCTGATGGTGCTGTACGTCCGTGGGACGACGATCAACACCATGATCCTGGCTGGCTTCGTCATCGCGCTCGGCTCACTCGTGGACGATGCCATCGTCGACATCGAGAACGTGGTCCGACGCCTGCGGCAACATCGCAAGGAGGGCGGGAAGAAGTCCACGGCCCGCGTCATCCTCGAGGCCTCGCTCGAGGTTCGCCATGCCATCGTCCATGCAACGCTGATCGAAGTGCTGGCGCTGCTGCCGGTGTTCTTCCTCGGTGGACTCTCCGGCGCGTTCTTCAAGCCGCTGGCGATCTCGTACTCGCTGTCCCTGCTCGCGTCCATGGTCGTGGCCCTGACCGTGACGCCGGCGATGGCCCTGCTGCTGCTGTCCGGGAAGTCGACCGAGCGCGAGTCGCCGTTCGTGAAGTGGCTCCAGAATGCCTACACGGGGATGCTCAGGCGCATCGTTCCCAGGCCGGCATTCGCCTACGCGACCGTCGTCGTGATCCTCATCGCCGGTATCTGGGCGTGGCCGCGTCTTGGCCAGTCGCTGCTTCCCGACTTCAAGGAGCGCGACTTCCTGATGCACTGGGTCACGGAGCCGGGCACGTCGGTGACGGAGGAGGTGCGCGTCTCGGCCGCCGCGTACAACGAACTGCGGCAGATCCCCGGCGTGCGGAACTTCGGTTCCCACATCGGGCAGGCCTTGATCATGGACGAGGTCTACGGCGTCTACTTCGGGGAGAACTGGATCAGCGTCGACCCGAAGGTGGACTACGACAAGACACTGGCCGCCATCCAGTCCGCCGTCGATGGCTATCCGGGGCTCATCCGCGACGTCCAGACCTATCTCAAAGAGCGCATCCGCGAGGTGCTGACGGGCTCGCCCACGGCGATCACCATTCGCATCTTCGGAGACGACCTGCCCAAGCTGCGCGAAAAGGCCGACGAGGTGAAGCACAGCCTGGAGGAGGTCCCGGGGCTCGTGGACCTCAAGGTCGAGTCCCTGAAGGCGATTCCGCAGATCGACGTCAAGGTGAACCTGGAGGCGGCGGAACGCTACGGCGTGAAGCCCGGCGACGTCCGGCGCACCGCAGCGGCGATGGTCTCCGGCACCGAAGTCGGTGACATCTTCCGCGACGGCAAGGCCTATGACGTGAATGTCTGGAGCACGCCGGAGAACCGCGGCAGTGTGAAGGCGATCAAGGACCTCATGATCGACACGAGGAGCGGTCAGGTGCGTCTGGCAGACCTTGCGGAGGTGAAGGTTGTCTCGACGCCCAACGCGGTCGAGCGCTGGCAGATGAAGCGCAAGATCGACGTCCGCGCCAACGTTCGCGGCCGGGATCTCGGCTCGGTGGTCAAGGACGTCAGTCGGAAGGTGGCGGGGGTGACGTTCCCGAGCGGCTACCATCCGGAGCTGCTCGGAGAGTACGCCGAGCGGGAGGCCGCATCGAAGCGGATGCGGTACCTGATCATCGCCTCGATGATCGGCATCCTGCTCATCCTCCAGGCCGCGTTCATGAACTGGCGCCTGGCGATCGTGGGCTACATCGCGCTGCCCGCGGCACTGGTCGGCGGCGTGCTGGCGGCGTTCCTCGGGGACGGCATCATCTCCCTCGGGTCCATCGTCGGCTTCCTCACCGTGCTCGGGATCGTGGCGCGCAACGGCATCATGCTGATGTGCCACTACCAGCACCTCGAGCGTGTCGAGGGCGAGCCGTTCGGTCCCGAGCTCGTGATCCGCGGCGCCCGCGAGCGCATCTCGCCGATCCTCATGACCGCCTCAGCCACCGCGATGGCGCTCGTGCCCCTGCTGGTGGCGGGCACGATCCCCGGTCACGAGATCGAGCACCCGATGGCGGTGGTCATCATGGGCGGACTGATCACCTCGACGCTGCTCAATCTGTTCGTGGTGCCCAGCCTCTACCTCAAGTTCGGGGCGACCAAGAAGCCTGCCCCAGTGGTGGCGCAGTAGGGAAGAACGCAGCAGCAGTGAAATCGACGCGGGCCCGGCCACCTGATCGGTGGGTGCCGGGCCCGCGTCGCGTTGTTAGAGTGGTCGCATCATGATCGTCCATCTCATCGACGGCACCTACGAGCTGTTCCGGCACTTCTACGGTGCCCGGAACTACAACAAGGGCAAGGATGCGCCGCTCGGCGGCGTGGCCGGTGTCCTCCACACCGTGCTCGAGATGCTCGAGAAGGATGCGACGCATGTCGGCGTCGCGACCGACCACGTCGTCGAATCCTTCCGCAACGACCTCTGGCCCGGCTACAAGACCTCCGCGGGCATGGACCGTGCGCTGTGGGCGCAGTTCCACCCGCTCGAGGAGGCGCTGGCCGCGATGGGCGTTGTCGTATGGCCGATGGCGGAGCTGGAGGCTGACGACGCACTCGCCTCGGCCGCCCGGTTGGCCGCCGCCGACCCGCGTGTCGAGCGCGTGTGCATCTGGACGCCGGACAAGGACCTCGCCCAGTGCGTCGTCGACGGGCGCGTGGTCCAAGTGGACCGGCGCAGCGGCGTCATTCGCGACGCCTCAGGCGTGCGGGAGAAGTTCGGCGTGGATCCTGAGCGGATACCCGACTACCTGGCGCTCGTGGGCGACTCGTCCGACGGCTACCCGGGCATTCCCGGCATCGGGCCGAAGGGAGCGCAGCGGCTGATCGCGCGTCACGGACCGATCGAGGCGTTCCCCGACGACGTGCTCGGGGCACGACGTGACGCGGCGCTGCTGTTCAAGCGCCTGGCCACGCTGCGCGCCGACGAGCCGCTCTTCACCGACGTGGACTCGCTGCGCTGGCGTGGCGTCACGCCAGCGTTCGACTCGTGGACCGCACGAATCGCAGACGAGCGGCTGGCCCGTCGCGCGGGCGCGCTCCGACCGGCAGGGGAAGACTGAGTGCGCGTCGGACGGGCACCGTCCAGAAAACGTCAGAGCTGAACCCGCAGACGAGTCGGCAGGTTCATTCCTACGAGAGCACCCGACACCGGCATCAGCACTTGTCCGGATTGTCCGAGGCAGCACGCGCGCGAGACGATTCACGCGCCGCAAACAATTCCGTGCCGGTGGTCGCCTGGTCCTCCCCGCGTCCAATCCCATCACGCGGAGGTGGATCTTGCGTGTACGCGACCTCGCTGCTCTCGCCCTGCTCGGCCCGCTTGCCTGGGCCCCGCTCGCTCACGCCAACGCCCAGTTGGTCAGCGTCGTCCCCCTGGACGGCGGCTGTGTTTCGGGGCCCACCGGGCCCACGGTCCAGTTCTGGGACGTGCAGCCGGGCAAGACCTACCAACTCACGATCCAGGGCGTGACCGAGTGCGGCAATAATGGCACCGCGCCTACCATCAACGTGCGGGTCAACTCGACCGTGACCGGCAACACCGATCTGGTCGCCACCAACACGGGCCCGGGCACGTACGTCTTCTCGTTCACGATGCCGGCGAACGCCATGTGTACGTACCCGCTCTTCTACTGCACGACGCCCGGCCAGGCGAACACCGGTCTGATGGTGGTACGCATCGGCGGTGGCATGTTCCAGGCCCACCTGCGCGCGTCCACGTTCGGCCCCGGCTGCAGCAACCCCACACCGGTCTCCGGTTGCGAGACGGCCGTACGACAGTCGAGCTGGGGCGCACTCAAGGTCCACTACCGTTGACGTACGCTGGCGCGCATGGTGGACGCGGACGAGCGCGGATCAGG
>Ga0134127_10003328_pt1 | contig 11563 bp, 7 predicted proteins | sample KB31753_FD_96459 | JGI IMG/M metagenome (GOLD analysis project Ga0134127, IMG submission 96459) | Terrestrial soil microbial communities with excess Nitrogen fertilizer from Kellogg Biological Station, Michigan, USA - KB3-175-3 | ecosystem: Environmental > Terrestrial > Soil > Unclassified ...
ACAGCATTACCTGCCCAAACGCAGTTCACATCGGAGGGGCATCTCGAGTCTTCTGGTACCGCGACAAACTTCACGCGCACGTCGTCGCCGATCTTGATCTCCTGCCCTACCTTTACGAGAAACTCCTGGCCGATTTTGAATTGCGGGTCATCATTGGCGAGCACGGCGCTTTTGGTCACCGTGCCAAAGCCGAGCAAGAGATACATGAGCAGAAACGGACCCAATACCAGGCCAAGCACTCGTGTCGCCGTTGAAAGCATTTGAATCGTTCCTTTCCGCTCCGATCGTAGCGGAGGCTATTCCTTGACCCAGCAGTCCCAGGAGGCACGTGTGATTTTCGCGATCACCGACTCTGCTGCCTCTCGTCCTGCTTTTGTATCTGAAACAAAAACCGCTATAGCCATCTGCTTTCCGTCTGGGAGCGTGACCAGTCCGATGTCGTTCGTCGCTCTCGTTAGCCCACCGATCGTCCCGGACGACCCGGTCTTATGAGCGACGACTGTCCCGGGGGGCAGCATTCCTTTGATGCGGTTCGGGCCGGTTTGTGTTTCCGTCATCAATTTAACCAACAACTCGCGACTCGCGGGCGACAAGCTTCGGCCGTCGGCTACGATTCGCAGAAGTGCGATGGCCGATTCAGGAGTCGCCCAGTTTCGATACTGTACCTGAGAATCCCTGCCGATCTCCATTTCGGTGTCTACTACCATCACTCCGTCGATACCGAGCGAGCGCAGGTAGCCCATCACCGCCCCGGCGCCTCCCGCAACGCGCATAAGAACGTCAGACGCTGTACCGTCGCTGACAGACACGGCATAGATTAGTAACTCATTTATTGTAAGCTCGGCACCGCGAGGATTGCGATCCCGAAGAGGACTGACCTGACCGCTACCGACATACTCACTCGGCTTAACGACGACTTTCTGATCAAGCTTCAATGTACCTTGATCAATCTGGTGGAGTATCGCCATGCCGATCGGCAACTTGTAGACACTTTGCATCGGAAAGTGTTTCTGGCCGTTGACTGCCAAGATCTCGTCGCTGCCGATCAAAGCGACGGCCACTCCCACTGGGCCACCTGTCACGCGGGCAATAGTTTCAATGCGCTGGCGTAAGTCTGTTGCGGAGCAGGTCATCGGTGTAGGCGAAGACTTCGCCTGCCGCTCCGAGACAGCCGGATTCACTTTGCCGCAACCACCAAGCGCGCAGGAGAGAGCCAGTAGACAAACAAGCTTCTTCATAACGGTTAATCTCCACTGAGCAGTCTCAGCTCGCTTTGTGCCTCGGAAGTGATTCGTCGAGCTTAACCGCCGAGACACAAAGACGCAGAGAGCGCAGAGAACAAAATAGACCAATAACCATCTCTGAAGTTAGGCCACGTTGTCTTGGTTGTCCTCGTCTAGCACGAACGTAATCATCAGATTTACCTGATATTCCACAATCGAGTCGTTCTCGACGCGAATCTGCTGTTCCTTGACCCAGGCGCTGCGAACATTGCGGAGCGTACGAGTTGCCCGAGAAATTCCGGTTTGAATGGCATCTTCAAAGCTCTTTTTTGAAGTTGAGCTGATTTCAGTAATGCGTGCGATAGACATGTCTGTTCTCCTACTGTCTGAAACTGAATTTATTAAGACGGGGGAACAAAAAATCACCAAATCCAACGCGCTAATTGTTAGCAGCTAAGGACTGGAAGAACGGGGAAAGGTTTATAGGTGGCGGCTATTCGTAGCTGAGCGCATCGACAGCATCCTGTCGGGCAGCGCGCAACGCAGGATACAGAGCCCCAAGACTCCCGCCGATCAAGCCAACCATCAACGAGATTAGAATCCACCGAGGCTCGATCTCGATCGTCAAACTTGTAACTCGCATAACAAAGAAGCGCGCCAGGAGTGTCAAAAGCACTCCGACTGCCACGCCCAGAAAGCTAACCAGCAGAGCTTCCTTTTCAATCACCCACGCGATTGCGCGCTTCGACATTCCCAATGCTTTCAGAATACCTATCTGGCGTGTCCTTTCAGTCACAGTGGTGTACATGGCAAGGAGGATGACCAGCATGCTGATGGCCGCTGCCACTCCGACGACGACTTTGATGAAGACGTTCAAAGCGGGAACTCCGGAAGCGTAAATCTCGGGGAGGTCACGCGTGAAAATGATTTGATCGTCAGGAAAGCGTTGGCGGATCCGCGCCGCAATCTCTTCCTGCTGGGCGGGATCATTTGCAGAGACCAGAATGGCAGAAGCGCGACCCTCGCCGCCTTCCTGCTCCTGCATCGTGCTCAATGGAATCTTAATGCGACCGCCACCAGGTGGTTCATAAACACCAACGATCTTAAATGGGCGTTCGAATAGTTGCACCGTCGAACCCACCGAGGCGTGCCGATTCTGTTGCCAAACGGGATCGACAATCGCTTCATCACCACCGCTAAGTGGCGAGCCTTCGCGCAAGCGCAACCCGGTCAAGCGTGAGTACTCGTCGAAGACAACGCCATCGATCAGACGAGTACCAAACCCGGAATCACTGCGATCGAGCGCCTGACCAAGGGGTGTAGCGGCACGGACTCCGGGAATCGTAGCGATCTCTGCTGCACGTGACACGGGCATCATGAAAGGTGACGAACCACCGAAGCCAAGCGTGCCGGATGCGCGAACCATGATCTCGGCGCCTATGTTTGATTCCCGTCGTCCTCTTTCATGCAGAACGCCATGCGAGAGTCCCACTGTGAAGACAATTAGCAGCACGCCGACTGCGGTTCCGAGAATGCTGACCGCGGTTCGAGCAGGCCGGTGTGCGATGTTGGAGAGTACGAGGCTGTCCATAGATGCTCTGAGGCGCGGGCTGCGATCCAACAACCTTCCCCACGCGTTCGGCGCCGTGCGCCAAGTTAGTACAAGTAGCCCAACGGTAGTCCAAAAGACAATTGCCGCCTTGCGAACGAGGGCCAGTGCCACGCCGGTCGCCTGAGCAAAGCCGAGGGCCTGTAAGATGACTTCGGTTCCGCCTTCGTAGACGCCGATAGTACCCGGGACAAATGCAAAGACGAAGTTAATAACCTTTGTCAAAGACTCGATAATGTATGACTGCGAAAGATTTGGTGAGAAGCCCAGCAGCCTAAGCGTGACATAGACCTCAACAACGCTGGAAACGTGGGCGAGGAGATTGCAGATAATCATTCCGAAGAAAGCCGCGGGATGATGTTTGTAGAAGTCGTAAACCTTCGACTCGAGGTGAAATATGTGATGCCGGCGTTTCAGGATCACCTTGGGGCTTAGTCGCAGCTGAGCAAGGCGATCAATAACCCAGGTCAACAACATGATGCGACGCTTGGCCGCAAGAGCCGCGGCGATAATGCCCAGGGCTGCGACAGACGCAATCCCAATCAGCATGTAGTCAACCACGGCCGGCAACTCGTACGTGAAGAGCATGACGCACGCGCCAGTCAGCACAAAGAAGACCACCGAAAGGTTGTATATGAGGTTGTCTACTACGAGCGCGGGAACGCCGTACGTGAGTGGAATGCGTTTACGCAGGAGAGCGACTTTGGTGGCTTCGCCAAGCAGCGGGCCGGTAAACGTTAAGAAGCTGATTGCTTCGCCGCCGAGGCGCGCCGCAAAAGCCTGAATGAAGCTGATCCGGCGGTGCTCGCTTGGCACGGCCGCCCTCATGGCGATAGTGCGAAGAAAGTGGCGCAGGCCGCTGATTCCAATAACAAAGATGAATCCGAAACCAATCTTGAAGAGTGCATCAAAGATTGGTTGCACACCGACTCGATCGATGACAAACGCGAGCAGGCCGATGCCGAGCAGGAAGGCGAAACCCTGAAGCCAGATGAAAGAACGACGCGAGCCACTGGGACCAGGTGGCTCGGGATCCTCTACCAGGTCTTCCAGCTCGGTTTCCTGCCAGTCTGGACTCAATTCTCCATCAGAAGCTATCAACGCGACACACTTGCTCCAGTCACTGCAATTCTTTGATTCTGCGGCGATACAGGCAGAATCTCCTTAATGATGCGCCCGGGAAATCTGCGAAAGCCTTTGTTCCACAAAACGGGAAGGGGAGTCCTATCATCCCGTAAATTCCCAGTTAACGCCAGCATGGTCGGCATGAAGCTGAGGCTATCGTAGGGTTCATCGATGACTGCGCCGCGCGGCACGTGTGTCTTGTCGCCGCCCGCGAGCATCATCGTCGAATGCGTTGATACGCGAAAGAAAGAACCGTGATTGCCGCCTGGGTTGAAACCGCGCACGTCAAAATTCCAGTGATTGTTCGCCACGAGCAGGAGGTCAGTCTCGACGAGTTCACGCTGCCGCTTGAGAAAACGCCGCGTCACAAACTCGTCCGCACTGATGTTTGGCTCGTTAGGATCAAGTCGTCCGTTGACATGCAGAGCAACTTCCTCATACAAACCTATCAGCCCGTTCGAGTACTTAGTCCGATGTAGCGCATGTAGCCATTCGATATCGGTGTGCCACTCACTGAGCCAGGCTTGACGGGTATACCCGGCCGGAACCTCTAATTGCTCATCTTCAAACATTCGCAGGGGCAAGTCTGGCTGCCAGGGTACTTTTTCAAAGGTGAGCTTTCCGGAGGCGTCCTGGGTAAGTCGCCTGATTGGTTGATAGCGAAAACTGAGATTTCCCTGAGCGTCTTCGCGCGCCAGGATCAGTGCTTGTTTTTCGGAGCCGCCATTTATCCAAACCACATCCGAAGTGAGCGCGGTCTCGGGTAACAGCGAACTTATCTGCTCGGCTGAAAGCCTGGCTACCACCATGTCTATTGGCCGGTTCGAAACCCCTGCCTGAACATTGTTGCGAACAGTAACGCCTTGGAGGAGTGTGAAGTAGTCGACGCGAACAAAACTCTTCTGTAGATCCAGCGAGCCATCCGAATTTAGAACCAGGCCACCCGGAGCAATGCCAACAAGATAGTTTTGCAACTGGTAGATACTGTTCCGTTCCCCCATCGCTTGCTTGGCAATCAAGTCTTCGATTTTCAACTTTGCTGGGTTGAACCCGTCGCGCTTTAGCGCGAGGAGGTTGGTTAACGTTCGCGCGTACTCGGTATAACTCTTGTCCTGTCCTTCCCACTTCTCGAGTTGTGCAAACACACGCTTCTTTTGGTCGTCGTAACCGAGTACTAGTTCTTCGGGAGTAAATTTCTTAGGCTGAGCCAGCCAAAGCTGTCGCTGCTCCACAATTCGGCGGCGGAGCGCTCCGAGTTCTTCGTTCAGTTCGTCCAGGTTGCGCTGCCAGGAGGATCGCCGGCGCTCGAGTGTGGTGAAAATCTCGTCAGTAGCCGCCCGTCGAACTTCGGGAGCGAGCTTCTCCCGTTGTAGTTGTTTCAGCAGGATGTGAAGAAGATTGAGATCGCTGTCGCGAAGGTGGATCGAAGCGCGCTCGTTCCCGTCAAAATCGAGTAAGGCAGTTGGATAGGCTGTGCTCTCACCCTTCAAATAGTAAGTATCATTCGTGGTGGTTGTGATCAACGGGACCATGAAGTAGATCCCTTTGATGGAATAATCCATCATCAGGCGGCGCTTTGTGACGACGTGATGCCCGCCACCAGCTGAGCTCCCAAGCAGCTTCACCAGGTTGTAACCCTGGCTGTATATCTTCTCGTCTGTATTGACGCCGTGGTCTGACACCATCACGAATGTCGTTTCGTCCGCGAGCGGACTTTGTTGAATCGCGGTCCAGAGGCGACCGACGAGCGCATCCATTTCCTTCAGCTGGAACATCTGCGATTCATGATCGCGGTTATGGTGCGCGACGTGATCGAAATCCCCGATCATTAGGTCTAGATAGCGGATACCAGGCTTCGAAAGGCTGCTAACCAACTCGCGCTCCATTTGAGCGAAGAACATATCCCGAGTTTCAAGACCCATCGTCCATTCATCCAGAAGTTCGCGGGGGTTCTTGAGGAACCGCTTTTCAAGTCCACCCCTGAGTGTCGAAAATCGCATCCCGCGCTGGTAGAGCTGGAAGCTGACATAGCGCTGTTCATGAGGGAACGCGTCCATAAGGAGGGGAATGCCCAGCGAGTCGAGTACTTCGACGCCCGGCATGTCTATGCGCGCGCCCGCAGCGCTCTTAAAATAAAACGGCAGGAAGTTCAGATAGTCGTAAGCGTGCAGTGTGTACCTGTCAAACTCGACATTGCCCTTGACCTGCAGGTGCTGGCCCGTGTCTAACAACGACCACGAAGGGGCGGACAAGCTCATCCCGCGCACGTAGAAATTGCTCAGGCGAGCGCCTCTTTCGTAAAAGACGTGTTCGATCCAGGGAAGTTGGCTTTTTCCTGTGCGGGGATTTCTTTCTTTCACGGCCCGATCCAGGATCGCGTACGGAAGACCATCGACTTTCAAGACGACTAAGCGCTTTGTCTGCGCAAGGACAGTCGTAGGAGAGATAACCAGCCAGGCGGCTATGAGGATGACAATTGAAAGGATCGACCTCATAACCACCGCGAGAGAAGCCAATGAATAGCGAACGCAGATGTGATGTCGGGGTCTGGGCATGGTCAGCAGACTATTGTTGTCCGGTTCGCTCTGCGCGTGACTTGGCTGCCGACATAGGTCCATCGCTATGAGGCCTGGCAAGATACGAGGCGATGAGTTCCTTCCAGGCGGCGTCGATGTGTTGGTCCTGCGAAAGGCGTATGAGTTCATCTTTCGCCTTCCGGCTGTTGATGCGGGAGAGGCTATCTAGACAGGAGCGTCTCGTCTCAGCGTCTTCGGTACGGCGGAAAATCGTTGCGGCCGCGCTGGTCGCCGAAGAACCAACTTCCGAACCGTGCTCGGCGATAAATTCCAGCGAACGTCTCACCTCATCAAGGCTCCAGACCACTTCAATCCGGGCCGTAGACTTTGCCACCTGACGAAGAAAGCGTGTGTGATAACCAATTCGTCGGGCAACATCAAGGCGACCTGCCATCTCGGGCGTCGCCTGCTCGCGATGAGTGTACTTCCCAAACGAAAGAATGTTTCCAAGCCGGAACAGCACTTGTTCGGCTTTCCCGTGTTCCAGCGGAACCAGCTCCGCGCGGCGATCACGATCGAGTCTTGCGGCCAGTCCATCCGGTTTGCCCGCATAAGCTAAAAGTGCCGCGTACTGCTGTTTTGCGAGTTTAGCCTCAGCCTCGAGATCGTTCTCAAACGGGTTAAGCGAAACCCTTTCGAGTCGTGCATCGATCTGTTTTCGCAGCCCCGGTTCCAAAGAATCGTTGAGTGAGAGCAGAAGCTTCAACTGTGAATAAGTATGCAAGCGTGATGGCTGATTAATGTCCATACCGCGTCTTCCGGTAACAAAGTCAAAAACATAACGACCAAGGAAGAACGACAGGCCGGCGGTGCCGGAGAGGGACACCATGTTTCGAGAGATGTCCTTCAAAACTCGCCGCGACATTTCACGTTTTTTTGGATTCAAGGTGTCGCGAAAGTCCACCAGAAGCATTGGAATCTTGGGATTGTCTAATCCATAAAGCGCCAGGGGAATCAGTTCCACCGAGTGAGAGTCAGGAGTGCCCGGGAGAACCGGGCGGTCCTCAGAGTCGAAGTAACGTGTTTCCACGTAACCATCCCATTGCGCGAGGCGCTTGTCGGCGCGCGGATCTGAGATGTTCAAGAAGCGACCGCTGTAAGGGCGTTCGCGTCTCACTGAAAGGTCATTCTTAGCAATCCACAGCAGCGCATGGGTCGCACTACCATCGGGCATTTCCAGCGGCTCGAAGATCAACGATTCAGCTTCCGCACGCTGCCGCAGCAATTCCCAGTTGTGGCCGCGCTCGTCGCGCGCAGAGGTTTCCTGGCGTGCGGAGTAATGCGGTAGCTGGAAGTCATCTACCAACCCGCCAAAAGTCTTGTCAGATAAAAGTAGGCGCGAATGGATTTCTGCAAGCTCTGCATCGGAGAACGCTGGGGGTCCGTCGAGCGCCTGATAAAGCGACAGCACCGATAACGCGCGGACGATTTGTGACTTGCGATATTCCGCGAGATTGCGACGATATGAATAGCTGGAAGCCTTGAGTGGCATGCCGTAAGAATCGAGGAGGACTGTTTGCAAGGCCGTCCAGAAGATCTTCTCCCAAACCTGTCGTTCAGGCGCAGCGAGATCCAGCGCCGGGGGCGGAACCTTATCCGTCCTCTGCTTATTTCCCACACGCGTGTAGAAGAACGGAATTGCACCAGCAATCCGTTGACGCAATGCCGGACGTGTATAAGTCAGCGGCCAAAGATAGCGAAGGCGATCGTTCTCCGGATTCTTATCTCCGAGCGTGTCTCGCAGAACCGTGACTAGAGGGGTCCATTTCTGGTCGTCAGGAACGTTAAGGCCATCGAGACGGGCATGAATCGTAATCAACTCTGCGCCGCCCGCAACCTCGACCTTTTCAAGCCGAAATAATTCCTCAGTTGAAGTTGGCGAAGCCGGGAGCGGGGCCGAAGGGTTCTGACCACGGGAGAGTAGCTGGGCTGTGGGCGTGAATAGGAAAAGAACCGACAGCAGGACGGAGCCGAGATGACGCTTACTTCGTAGACCTTGTTGAGGGCGAAGACCCATCCTGGTGAAATCCTTGATCAATTTCAAATGTCTGCCGACCTTTTGATGGCGTAACGCAGCCGAAGTGTTGCGTAACGATTGAATCTTAAGGCGTCGCGTTAGAAGTCTCAAGCTGGGGGCGGTGATGGGGAGCGGATCCTGGACGTCAAGGACATTGCACGAGCGGCTTGAGGGCTAACTCTTCCGCAAGAGGCTCGAATACCTATCGAGTCCATAACGTTTGAGCCTATTCCTTCGGCGCGGCCGCGTGGGGATTCGCGGCGGAGTTTGCTACTTCGGCATCCTTTGTTTCCTTTGGCAAGGGACGAGTCCAGCCGGCCCGCTCAAGCAAGGTGATCGCATACTGAATCGGTACCGCGAAGTTTGACGCCTGATTCTCCGTGAAGATTGCAAAGTTAACTCCAATAACATGACCCGAAGGCCCAAAGAGTGGAGCGCCCGAACCTCCTTCCGCCGTGCGAGCGTCGTATGAGATTCGACGCACATCGAGATCGGTAATGCTGCCTTGTGTCGTTAGTGGTTGGATTCTCCGCTTCTCTGCGAGATAGCCCAGCAGTGCATCAAGCGAACCATAACGCTGTTGAATATCGCGCGATTCTGCGTCGTCGAGTAATGCCAGCAACCGATCCGGGCCCGACGGGTAGCCCATCATCACAACCATCTTTCCTACGGCTGCCGAGTTTCCATCCTCTTCGAGTGGGATAATCGGAATCTCGGCTGGCATCTCCGCGATCTCGAGAGTGCAAACCGCCAGATCATCGCGTTGAGTCGTCATCTTGAACTTCAAGGGTATCGGTTGTTTGTAGTCGGGGAAGTACGCGTTGAGCTTCTTCAGTCGCGGTTGACCTCTGACGCTGCTGCTTAAACTCTGTGCGCGGTCGTCGGCGATCCATGGCTGCGCGATGTGACGATTCGTAACAACGAAATTGCTGCCGACGTAAAATCCTGTCCCGACAAACTCAAACTCTGCGATCGCGGCGCGTCCTTCCGGCGTAAGTGTTTGTGAATCGCCGCTGCCCTGGATAGCTGTTCCGTTCTCATTTAGCTGTCCTTCGGAATACCGCAACGGCCGACCAGTCCCTGCCTCGACGAAGTAGAAAGAACCGGCGATCAAACAAACACCACTGCCGTAGTCGCTACGCAGCTTTACGGCGAGGGAGAGACTATCGCGGATTTCTTTGTTCGATCGACCAAGGTCATTAAGGGTGTCGTTTGTCTTTGACACCTGGTCTTTCATGGAAGTTAGTTGTGCTCGCTGGTCGTCAATCAGGCGACGGCTGCGCTGCATTTCCTTAAACATCGAAAAGCCGATGTACAGCACCCCGCCAACGAGAGCCAGAGCGATGGCGAGGGTGATCAGTTTTGTGCTGGGGTTGATCTCACGAACGAGCTCGCGGGTGAATTCGCGCAGGAACACCTTCGCGTCATCGCGCCGCGCAGTAGCAGCTGACTCGATGGCCGCCGCCTCGATGAAAGGCGCGACATGCGTTTCGCGCGATGAGACGGGAACGACGGCCGGCAGGTCACGCAAGGGAAAGAACTGGAGCAAAAGGTTAGAGTCAGCAATCCGAAGCTCGTCGCCGTCTTTGATCCGAAGATCGACTGCAAGTGGCTGGTCGTTAAGTTTGAGTTCGAGGTCGGGATCAAAGCCCGAGATAAAATAGGAGCCATTGCGTCCGGCAAGTTCGACCACGAGCGCTTCGGCGTTTTCACGCTTCGGAAGCGCGGATGCTCGCAGACGCAGATCGCAATCTTCGCAATTGCCGATGCGAATCCGCTCGCCGGTTAACACTTCAGTGTGTTTGTCGTCGCCCGAAGAGATGTGAATTACGAGGCCGGTTGCCATAAAACTGCGAATGCGTGAGACGCTTACACTAACTTGGGCGCCCGCTCGGACCGATGGTTCAAATGCGGTCTTCTTAGCGGTCGCCCTTCAGGGCCACATTCTACAATGTATTTTGAAGGGTTAGCAAAATTACTTTATCAGAGCAGCATCGCGAAAGGATCAAAGTCGATTTCGAACCTCAAGCTTTTCGTTGCTCCAACACGGATTTGGTAGACACCCGGACATTGGACTTTGGACACGTCGTGCTAGCATTGGTCTCTAACTGGAACTGACCATGCCTGAAACTCCTGACATCACCGACTGCGATCAACTCCTGAAGCTGGCTCCCGTGGCAGGTGCCCCGATAACGCACCATGTGTTTGTTTGCACGGGAAAATCGTGCTCGGCGGTGGGGAGTGCCGAGGTGAAAGCAGCCTTTGAGCGGGAGCTGCTCGACCGCGGGATTCTGTTTGGTAAGGAACAGAAGGGCAAGAATCCGCGCGGGAGCATCGTGCTAACCGAGTGTGCTTCGGTTGGTTTCTGCGCCATTGGCGCCGCGGTGATGGTTTATCCGGACGGCGTGTGGTACGCCCAGGTTCGAGTTGCTGATGTGTCCGAGATAATTGAGGAGCACATCCTGAATGGACGCGTGGTGGAAAGACTAGCGTTGCTGAAAATCCCCTCAGGGGGAATAGCGACAGAGAATACAGCGGAGACGTCCGTCGAAAAGCAGAACTGGGAAGCCTGACCTATCCTGCGCTGGCTGCTTGTTTCGGTTTCCAGCGGAGCACCGGGCGGCGCGCGGCTGCAGCTTCATCAAGCCTTCCGATCCTGGTCGAGTGCGGAGCGTTAATAACGAAGTCTGGTTCTTCGACGGCCTCGCGCGCGATCGATTTCATTGCTTCTACAAACTGATCCAGTTCCTGGCGACCGACAGATTCTGTTGGCTCGATCAGCATCGCTCCCTGCACAATCAACGGGAAATAAATCGTCATCGGGTGAAATCCGTAATCGATTAGTCGCTTGGCGATGTCGAGTGTATGCACGCCCTTTCGCGATTGGCGCTTGTCGGTGAAGACGACTTCATGCATTGATGGTTGGGAGAACGGTCGCTCATAGTCAGAAGCAAGTCCGTGCGCAACGTAACGGGAGTTGAGAACCGCCGCCTCGGTTGCCTCACGCAATCCA
>Ga0134127_10003330_pt1 | contig 11560 bp, 4 predicted proteins | sample KB31753_FD_96459 | JGI IMG/M metagenome (GOLD analysis project Ga0134127, IMG submission 96459) | Terrestrial soil microbial communities with excess Nitrogen fertilizer from Kellogg Biological Station, Michigan, USA - KB3-175-3 | ecosystem: Environmental > Terrestrial > Soil > Unclassified ...
CCGATGTCATCTGCGACGACCAGGTGCTGATGGCGCTGCAGTACTCGACGCAATGGGACTCGTTCGCGCACGTCGGCAGCCGCTTCGATGCCGACGGCGACGGCAAACCGGAACTCGTGTTCTACAACGGCTTTCGCGCCGGCGAGCACGTCGTCCCGGCGCCCGAGAAGAAATCCGAGGCCTGGGACCGCTTCGAAGGCAGCGAAGCGAAGGCGCTCGGCATCCAGAACCTCGCCGAGCACGGCGCGCAGGGCCGCGGGGTCCTGATCGACCTGCATCACCATTTTCAAAGGCAGAGAAAGGCCGTCGGGTACGACGACTTGATGCGGGTCCTGGAAAAGGACGGCGTGCAGGTCGAACGCGGCGACATGGTCTGCCTCTACACCGGCTTCGCCGACGTGCTGCTCGAGATGAAGAAGAAGCCCGATGCCAAGCTCGTCAACGAGACTTGCACCGGCTTGAACGGCCGCGACGAGAAGCTCCTGAAGTGGATCACCGACTCGGGGCTCGCGTGCCTGCTTGCCGACAACTACGCGGTGGAGCTCATCCAGTCCACCCTCGCCGACCCGCTGCCGCGCAAGCAGCCGTGGCTGCCGCTGCACGAGCATTGCCTCTTCAAGAACGGCATCCACCTGGGAGAGATGTTCTACTTCACCGAGCTCGCGCGCTGGCTGCGCGCGCACCAGCGCAGCCGGTTCCTTTTTACCGCGCCGCCGCTGCGCCTGCCCGGCGCGGTGGGCTCGCCCGCGACGCCGATCGCCACCGTATGACGAAGGTCGCGATCGTTACCGGCGGCACGTCCGGCATGGGCGAGGCCACGGTGAAGGAACTGGGCAAACGCGGCTGGCACGTCGCCGCAATGGCACGCAGCAAGACCGAATTTCGAGGGGATGTGGCCGAGGATGCGGATTGCCGGCGCGTGGCGAAAGCGGTCCTCGAAAAGTGGGGCCGCATCGACGCGCTCGTCAATAGCGCGGGCACGACCAAGTTCGTGGCGCATGCGAATCTCGAGGGACTTTCGGCCGACGACATCCTCGGCATCTTCCGCGTGAACTTCGTCGGGCCGTTCCAGATGATCCGCGCCTGCGCAGCCGCGCTGAAAGCCTCGCGCGGCTGCGTCGTCAACGTCTCCTCGGTCGCCTCGATCCTCGGCACCGGCTCGTCGATTGCCTATGCCGCGTCGAAAGCGGCGCTCGACACCATGAGCTTCTCGCTTGCCCGCGCGCTCGGCCCGGAGGTGCGGGTCAACATCGTCGCACCCGGCTATGTGAAGACCCCATGGCAGGTCGCCGCGCACGGCGCCGAGGGCGCCGCCGAGCACGAGCGCCGCTTCGCCGAGCGCGCGCCGCTCAAGGCCGCGCCCGAGGCGCACGACGTCGCCGAAGCGATTGCGTGGCTGATCGAGGGCGGCCGGCGCATCACCGGCGAGATCATCTACGTCGACGGCGGAATGCACATCGCATCGCCCCGCTAAGCCGCCAGGCGCCCCATTTCTACGTTCGACTACATCATCGTCGGCGCGGGGTCCGCCGGCTGCGTGCTCGCCGCCCGGCTGACGGAGAATCCGCAAACCCGTGTGCTGCTCCTGGAAGCGGGACCCCGGGACACCAACCTCTGGATCCATGTCCCGCTGGGCTACGGCAAGCTCTTCGCTCGCACCGACGTCAACTGGGCCTACGAGTCCGAGCCCGAGCCGGCGCTGAACGGCCGGCGCATCTTCACGCCGCGCGGCAAGGTGCTCGGCGGCTCCTCGTCGATCAACGGCCTCGTCTACATCCGCGGCCAGCCCGAGGACTATGACGGCTGGCGCATTCCAGGCTGGGACTTCAAGTCGCTGGTGCCCTATTTCGAGAAGGCCGAGCGAGAGCTCAAGGTCTCCGATCTCGAGCGCCACGAGCTATGCGACGCCTTCATCGCCTCCGCGCGCGCGCTCGGCATTCCGCCCAATGAAGATTTCAACGGCCCCTCGCAGGAAGGCACCGGCTATTACCGTGCGACGGCGTACCGCGGCCGCCGGCGTAGCACGGCGATCGCCTACCTGCGCCCGGCCGAGAAGCGGCCGAACCTGCGCGTCGAGACCGGCGCGCTGGCCACGAAAATCCTCTTCGAGGCCAGGCGCGCCGTCGGCGTGGAGTATCGGTCCGCCGGGAGCGTCCGGAGGGAAACGGGCACGGAAATCATCCTCTCCGGAGGCGCCTTCAACTCGCCCCAACTCCTCGAGCTCTCCGGCGTCGGATCGCGGACGCTCCTGGAGAAGCACGGCATTCCGGTGGTGCACGATGCGCCGCAAGTCGGCGAGCTGCTCCAGGATCACTTCTACGCCCGCACTTTCTGGCGCTGCTGCAAGTCCATCACGCTGAACGACGACATGGCGAGCCTTTTCCGCCAGGCGCGCATCGGTTTGCAGTACCTGGTGAATAAGACAGGGCCTTTGACCGTCAGCGCCGGCCACGCCGCCGCGTTCGTGCGCACGCGACCCGAGTCCCGCCGGCCCGATGCGCAGATCTACTTCATCAACTTCTCGAGCGCGAGGCGCGGCGGCATCCTGCATCCGCACTCGGGATTCACGTGCGCCGTGTCGCAGCTGCAGGTCGAGTCGCGCGGTTCGGTGCACATCCGCGCCGCGGATCCCGGCGCGCCGCCGGCAATTCGCTACAACTACCTCGCGACCGAAAAGGATCGCCGCGTGATGATCGAAGGATTAAAGATTGTCCGCAGGATCTGCGCGACACCGCCGATGCGCGACTACGTAGCTGGCGAGTTTCTACCCGGGGAAAAAGTCACGACGGACGATGATTGGCTCGCGTATTGCCGCGAGATGGGCGAGACCGTGTTCCATCCCACGTCGACCTGCAGCATGGGACAAGTCGTTGACGAGAAGCTCAAAGTCAAAGGGGTGCAGAACCTGCGCGTGATCGACGCCTCGGTGATGCCGGCGGTGCCGTCCGGCAACATCAACGCGGCCGTCATCGCGCTCGCCGAGAAAGCCGCCGATCTTCTGAAGCAGCGCGAATAGGTCAAGAGTCACAGTCGTCCGTTATCGGTTCGTCCGGTCGCGTGCTCGCTGCGCGGCGATTGGCTACACTCGTCGCGCCACAGAGAAAAAGCACAAGGGGGGATTGTGAGCGACCAGCACCTCATCGGTACTGAAGGCGACGACTTTCTCCAGGGCGCGGAAGGCAACGACTGGCTCGAAGGTCTCGGCGGCAACGACGTTCTGCTCGGCGGCGCCGGCGACGATCTGTACATGCCGGGCGCGGGCGTCGATTACATCAGCGACTTCGACGGGTTTGACGAGCTGAGTTTTGCTCCCGGCATTTCGCCCGATCAGGTCGAGCGCATCCGACTAAGCGGCAGCTACGATCTGATCCTGCGCGTAGCCGCAACCGGCGAGCAGGTCACGATCGGCGGCTGGTTCTACAGTGCCACGAACCAGATCGAGCGCGTGGTGTTCGACGACGGCACGGTGTGGAATGCGGCGGATACAAGCTCGCTGCGCCGGCTCGGCACGGCGGGCGACGACTTCGTCCAGGGAACAGAGTACGACGAGCGGCTTGAAGGCCGCGGCGGCAACGACGTGCTGCTCGGCGGTGCCGGCAACGACGTCTACGTCCCCGGCTTCGGCGGCTCGGACTGGGTCAGCGACTTCGCCGGCGACGACGAGCTGCGCCTCGACGGCGTGTCCCCCGACCAGATCGAGCGCATTCGCCAATCGGGTAGCTACGACCTTGTTCTGCGCGTCGCCGGAACGGGCGACCAGATCACCCTGGGCGGCTGGTTCTACGACGCCGCGAACCAGATCGAGCGCATCGTGTTCGACGATGACACGGTGTGGGACGCGGCGGAGACCAGCTCGCTGCGCCGCTTCGGCACCGCGGGCGACGACTTTGTTCAAGGCACAGAATACGACGAGCGCCTCGAGGGCCGCGGCGGCAACGATGTGCTGCTCGGCGGCGCCGGCAACGACGTCTATGTCCCCGGCTTCGGCGGCTCGGACTGGGTCAGCGATTTCGCCGGCGACGACGAGCTGCGCCTCGAGGGCGTGTCGCCCGACCAGATCGAGCGCATTCGCCAATCGGGCAGCTACGACCTCGTTCTGCGGGTCGCCGGTACTGGCGACCAGGTGACCCTGGGCGGCTGGTTCTATGACGCGACGAACCAGATCGAGCGCCTCGTATTCGACGACGCCACGACGTGGAACGTGGCGGAGACAGGTTCGCTGCGGCGCTTTGGCACTGCCGGCGACGACTTTATTCAAGGCACGGAATACGACGAACGGCTCGAGGGCCGCGGCGGAAACGATGTGTTGCTCGGCGGCGCCGGCAACGACACCTATGGACCCGGCTTCGGCGGCTCGGACTGGGTCAGCGATTTCGCCGGCGACGACGAGCTGCGCCTGGATGGCGTGTCGCCCGACCAGGTCGAGCGCATTCGCCAATCGGGTAGCTACGACCTTGTTCTGCGCGTAACCGGAACGGGCGAGCAAGTCACGATCGGCGGCTGGTTCTATGACGCGACGAACCAGATCGAGCGCGTGGTGTTCGACGGCGGCACGGTCTGGGATGCGGCGCAGACCGGCTCGCTGCGCCGCTTCGGCACCGCGGGCGACGACTTTATGCAAGGCACGGAATACGACGAGCGTCTTGAAGGGCGCGGCGGCAACGATGTGTTGCTGGGCGGCACCGGCAACGACACTTATGTACCCGGCTTAGGCGGCGCCGACTGGATCACCGATTTTGCCGGCGACGATGAGGTGCGCCTGGAAGGCGTGTCGCCCGACCAGATAGAGCGCATGCGGCCATCCGGCAGCTATGACCTCGTTCTGCGCGTTGCCGGTACCGGCGACCAGGTGACGCTGGGCGGCTGGTTCTATGACGCGGCGAACCAGATCGAGCGCGTGGTATTCGACGACGGCACGGTATGGGACCCGGCGACGACGTCGACCCTCGGCGCGGGGTCGAATCACACGCCTTTCGTCGCCAGCCCGATCGCCGACCAAAGCGCCACCGAGAATGCGGGTTTCAGCTTTGCCGTGCCGGCGGGCACGTTCGCGGATCCCGATGCTGGCGACGTGCTCACGCTTTCGGCGCGCCTCGCGAGCGGCGAGCCGCTGCCTGCATGGCTGTCCTTCGATCCGGCGACCGGCACCTTCAGCGGCACGCCGCCCTTCGGCACTGCCGGCAGCGTAAGCATCGAAGTCATCGCGACCGACAGCGGCGGCCTCACTGCCGGCGATCAGTTCGACATCGGCGTCGCTGCCGGGGTGAACGAAATCTACGGCAGCGAGGGCAATGACTTCATCAGCGGCAGCCCCGGGAACGACTTGATCTGGGCCGGCGCCGGCGACGACGAAGTCTGGGGGCTGGAAGGCCACGACGCCATCTACGCCGACGTCACGGCAACGCCCGGCAACGACACGGTTTATGGCGGCAGCGGCAGCGATTTCATCTATGGCGGCGGCGGCACCGATCTCCTCGTCGGCGGAAGCGGCGACGACAGCTACGAGTTCATCTCGGGCACCACCCAGGTCGTCGAATACGCGGGTGAAGGCCACGACCAGGTTGGTGTACAGGACAGCTATGCGCTTCCCGCCAACGTGGAGGACCTGCGCCTGTACGGCGCCGCGGTGTACGGCACGGGCAACGAGCTCGCCAATCTGATCCTCGGTACAGAGGGCGACAACCTGATCGACGGCCGGGGCGGCGCCGACAACATGCAAGGGTTCACGGGGAACGACACCTATGTCGTCGACAACCCGGGCGACCTCGTCTTCGAGTCGGGCAGCGCTGGCACCGACACCGTCGAAAGCTCGATTACGTACGCGCTCGGCGCGAACGTCGAAAACCTGGTGCTGACGGGAGCCGTGACCATCGACGGCACCGGCAATGGCCGGAATAACGTTCTCACCGGCAACGCGGCCGCCAACGTCCTGACCGGCGGCCTTGGCGACGATACCTATGTCGTCGATCCCAGCGACACGATCGTCGAGCTCTTCAACGAAGGCAGCGACACGGTGCTCATCGCGTCGAGCTACGCGCTCGGCGCGAACCTCGAGAATCTGACGCTCAGCGGATCCGCGGCCATCGACGGCACGGGTAACGGCGCGGTAAATGTCATCCGCGGCAATTCGGCGGCGAACACGCTGCGCGGTGAATTCGGCAATGACTCGTTGTACGGGTTCGGCGGCGACGACGTTCTGGACGGCGGAGTCGGCCATGACACGATGGTCGGTGGCGCTGGCGACGATACCTATTACTTCGATTTCGGCAGCGACACGGCGGTCGAGGTGGCAGGCGAGGGTACCGACACCGTGATCTCCAGCATCGGCATCGATCTCGATGACAACGTGGAGAACCTGGTCGTCATCGCCGACGTCGCCGGCTACGGCGGCGGCAACGCTCTCGACAACATCATCACCGGCAGTGCGGTCGGCGATTTCCTCGTCGGGTACGCGGGCAACGACACTCTGTATGGCGGCGCGGGCTACGACTGGCTGCGCGGCTACGACGGCGACGACTCGCTCTACGGCCAGGCAGACCTCGACGACCTCTTCGGCTTCACCGGCAACGACTATCTCGACGGCGGCGAAGGCAACGACCGCCTCGACGGCGGCGCCGGCGACGACACCATGGTGGGCGGCAGCGGCGACGACCTCTACATCGTCGACGACTACGGCGACGTGGTGATCGAGGCCGCAGGCGAGGGCGTGGACACGGTGGAAAGCTCGCTCGCGGGCTACATGCTCCCCGACGAAGTCGAGAACCTGACCCTCGTCGGAGCGGAGGCGGGCGGGACCGGCAACGATGGCGCGAACGTCATCATCGGCAACGACCTCGACAACAGCATCGCCGGCCGCGGCGGCGACGACATCCTGATCGGCGCCGGCGGGAACGACTACATCGTCGACTCCGGCGCCGGTAACGACCGGCTTTCCGGCGGCGGCGGCAGCGACTTCCTGATCGGTCTGGAAGGCGACGACGTCTACGACCCCGGCTTCGGCGGCCAGGACACCGTCTACGACACTGGCGGTAATGACGAGGCGCGGATGGGAGCGGTTGCGCCCGATCAGGTCGAGCGCATCCGCGAAGGCGATCATCTGGTCCTGCGCGTCGCCGGTACCACCGACTCCGTCACGCTCTACAACTGGTTCTCCGGTCCGGCGTGGCAGATCGAGCAGGTCTCGTTCGACGACGCGACGGTGTGGGATGCGGTCACCACGGCTTCGCTGCGCTACCTCGGCAGCGCCGGCGACGATTTCCTCCAGGGCAGCTGGTACGACGAGCTGCTCGAGGGGCGCGACGGCAACGACCAGCTCGCGGGCGGCTACGGCAGCGACACGCTGGTCGGTGGGCGCGGCAGCGATACCTACGTTTTCGACTGGCTGAGCGGCGACGTCGACACCGTGCGCGAGTCGCAGGCCGACTTCGGCGACGTCGATACGCTGCGCTTCGCGATCTGGATCACGCCGGACGACCTGGTCGTCACGCAGGACGGGCTCGATCTGCAGGTCGCGATCGCGGGGCAGTCGGCCGCAGTGCGCTTCGAAGGCTGGTTCGACCCGGCGATCTCGTCGCACGTCGAGCGCTTCGAGTTCCAGGACGGCACGGTGCTGTCCGACGGCATCGTCCAGGCGATGATCAACGACGCGCCGGTTGTCGCGAGCCCGATCGCCGATCTGAGCAGCACCGAGGACGCGGCCTTCAGCTTCGCTCTTCCGGCGGGCGCTTTCGCCGATGCAGATCCGTATGACAGCCTGAGCTACGCAGCCGCGCTCGCCGATGGCTCGGCGCTGCCGTCGTGGCTGGCGTTCGATGGCGCTACGTTCAGCGGCTCCCCGGCGAACGGCGACGTCGGCACGATCTCGGTGCGCGTCACCGCGACCGATGAGCAGGGGCTGAGCGTCGCGGATGTCTTCGAGCTCACCGTCGCCAACACCAACGACGCACCCACGCTCGTCAATCCGATCACCGATCAGAACGCGACCGAGGACGCGCCGTTCAGCTACACCCTGCCGGCGGGCACCTTCGCCGATGCCGATCTCGGTGACTCGCTGACCTATGCCACCGCCTCGCTGCCGGCGTGGCTCTCCTTCGATGGCGCGACGCGCACCTTCAGCGGGACCGCCGCCAACGGCGACGTCGGCGTGTTCGGCGTGCGCGTCACTGCGACCGACGGCAGCGGCGCCGGCGTGTACGACGAATTCAACCTGTCGGTGACGAACGCGAACGATGCGCCGGTCGCGGTGGGCGACAGCTTCTCCGTCGACGAGGACTGGGCGCTGTGGCTGGGCCGATTCAGCTTGGTGACGAACGACTTCGACGTCGATCCGACCGGCGACCTCCTGACGATCGTCTCGGTCCAGGGCGCGCTGCACGGCAGCGTCACCCTCGACGAGTGGCAAAACACCTCCTTCATTCCGGACGCGAACTACTACGGCCCGGCCGGCTTCCAGTACACGATCAGCGACGGACACGGCGGCTTCGCCACCGGCACGGCGAGCATCAACGTCCTCTCCGTCAACGACGAGCCGACGGTCGCAAGCCCGATCGCGGACCAGATGACGACCGAGGACGCGTTGTTCACCTTCACGGTGCCAGCCGCAACTTTCGCGGACGTCGAGTCGTCGAGCTTCACCTATGCGGCTTCGCTGCCCGACGACGGCGGGCTGCCGGCGTGGCTCAGCTTCGATGAGCAGACCGCGACTTTCAGCGGAACGCCAACGAACGACGCCGTCGGCGTCCTCGGTATCAAGGTCACCGCCAGGGATGCGGGTGGCTTGCCGGTGGCGGACGTCTTCGACGTCGTGATCGCCAACACCAACGACGCGCCGGAGCGTGGCGCGCCGATTCCGCAGCAGGAGGCGACCGAGGACGCTGCGTTCAGCTACACGCTTGGCGAAGACGCATTCATCGACGTGGACGCGGGCGACACGCTGACCTACGCCGCTACGCAGGACGACATGTTCCTCTCGCCGCTGCCGGCTTGGCTCTCGTTCGATCCGGCGACACGCACCTTCAGCGGCACGCCGGTGAATGCCGATGTCGGCTTCACCCCGATCCGGGTCAGCGCGACCGACGCGGCGGGCGCCCAGACGTTTGCCTCCTTCTGGCTCGGCGTGATCAATACCAACGACGCGCCGACGCTCGCGAACCCCATCGCCGACCAGGCCGCGAGCGAGGATGCGGGGTTCAGCTTCACGGTGCCGGCCAACACCTTCAGCGACGTCGACGCCGGGGAGTTCCTCACCTACGGCGCTACGCTCGCCGACGGGGCCGCGCTGCCGGGCTGGCTGTCGTTCAATTTCATCGCGCGCACGTTCGCCGGTACGCCGCTCAACGCGGATGTCGGGATCCTCGACGTGCGGGTGACCGCAACCGACAGCCTCGGGGTTCCGGCTTCCGACGTCTTCCGCATCACGGTGGCGAACACCAACGACGCGCCCACGCTGGCGAGCCCGATCGCCGACCGCAGCGCGACCGAGGATTCGCCGTTCAACTTCACGGTCCCGGCGAACGCATTCGCCGATATCGACGTCGGCGACTTCCTCGACTATGCCGCGACGCTCGCGGATGGCACGGCGCTGCCGTCGTGGCTGCTGTTCGACTCCGGCACGCGCACGTTCAGCGGGACGCCGGCGAACGGCGACGTGGGGACCATCGCCGTCCGGGTGACGGCGACGGATCAGTCCAGCGCGAGCGCGGCCGACGTCTTCGGCATCTCCGTGGCCAATACCAACGATGCGCCGACGCTGGCGAACGCGATTGCCGACCAGGGCGCGCAGGACACGCTCGCGTTCAGCTTTACGCTGCCTGCGGGCACGTTCGCCGACATGGACGCGGGCGATTCGCTGACCTACGCCACGGGCGCGCTGCCGGGCTGGCTATCGTTCAACGCGTCCACGCAAACCTTCACCGGCACGCCGGGCCCGGCGGATCTCGGTGTCGTCAGCATCCAGATCACCGCGACCGACAGCGTGGGTGCGCAGGCCTCCGATACGTTCAACATCAATGTCGGCGCAGCGCCCGACCGCACCATCACCGGCACCGCCGGCAACGACACGCTGAACGGCGCGTCAGGCAACGACACGATCAACGGTCTCGCGGGCGCCGATACCATGGCTGGCGGCCTGGGGAACGATGCGTATTTCGTCGATAACGCAGGAGACCAGGTGCTCGAGGCTGTCGGTGCGGGTGCTGATACCGTCAACTCGTCCATCGGCTACGCCCTGGGCGCCAACGTCGAAAACCTGGTTCTCACGGGAACCGGCAACATCAATGGCACCGGCAATAGCCTCGACAATTGGCTCACCGGCAACAGCGGCAAGAACACTCTGGCCGGCGGCGCAGGCAACGACACCTACGTGATCACGCAGAGCGCCGACTCGGTATCGGAGAATGCGGGCGAGGGGATCGACACGGTGCGCGCTTCGATAACCTACACCCTGGGCAACAACGTCGAAAACCTCGTCCTCACCGGCACTGCCGCCATCAACGGCACCGGGAACAACGCGGACAACTGGCTGACCGGCAATGGCGGCAGCAACATCCTGCGCGGCCAGGGCGGCGCCGACTCGATCAGCGGCGGTGCGGGGAACGACACGCTGACCGGCGGGTCGGGCACGGACGGGTTCTATTTCCTCGAGGCGCCGGGAGCCGCCAATGCCGACCACATCACCGACTTCGCCTCGGGTGAGCGGCTGTACCTGGAAGACCTCGTCCATCCCGGCATCGGCGCGGCGGGCAACTTTGCGCCGAACGACGCGCGCTTCTTCGCCGCGCCGGGCGCCAGCGGCGGCGCCGACGCCTCCGACCGCGTGATCTACGATACGACGTCGGGACGGCTCTATTTCGACGCGGACGGCAGCGGCGCAGCCGCGCCTTCGCTGATCGCGATCCTCGACAACGTGTTCTCGCTCAGCGCATCGCAGATCGCGGTGATCTGAGCCAATGCCTCAGTAATGCTGGCATTGCCCTTAAGCCACATCAATGCGGCAGTAGTTGTGATCGGAAAGAGCCGCTGACCGAATCAAAACCAACGAGGTCAACGCATAAGCCGCGAGAGGCGTTGCTGAGCCAGTCTTCATGGCACAGCCTGTCTCAGGGTCGAGCTACCCGACTGGCGCCACGCCCCCTGGCGGTGGTAACTTGCCTCCGTTGGACTCGCGCGTCGCGCGGCTGGAAATCCGCATGGAACACGTCGAACGGGACATCGCTGAAATCAAGACAGACATACGATCCATGCAGCAGACAATAGATCGCCTCCATGACCGCATGGACAAGGACTTTCGCATCACGTGGGCGGGGATCATTGCCCTCGGGATCGGCCTTTCGGGGCTGATGGCCAAGGGTTTCGGCTGGCTGTAGGGCGTTAGGAGGTTTCTATAATCGCGGCGCATGTGGGAAGGCGTCGCGATTGTCCTTATAGGTGCGGGGGTATTCCTCTGGCTAGACAGCCTGCGAGCGCGCGAGCGCGCGGTGCAGGCAGGGCGCGCCGCGTGCAAGCGCTACGAGCTGCAGTTCCTCGACGATACGGTCTCCTTCACGCGCATCCGGCTGCGCCG
>Ga0134127_10003333_pt1 | contig 11558 bp, 14 predicted proteins | sample KB31753_FD_96459 | JGI IMG/M metagenome (GOLD analysis project Ga0134127, IMG submission 96459) | Terrestrial soil microbial communities with excess Nitrogen fertilizer from Kellogg Biological Station, Michigan, USA - KB3-175-3 | ecosystem: Environmental > Terrestrial > Soil > Unclassified ...
GCCAGCGCCTCGTAGACGGCGATTCCTTCGGGGCCGACGCCGGCATCATGAATCCCGGTGAGTCCCCAACGGTTCGCCTCGGCGATCGCCGCGAGCGTTTGCTCCCGCAACTCCGCGGCAGACGCTGCTGGAATCACGCGACCGACGATGCCCTGCGCGTTGTCCACGAGCACGCCCGTCGGATTGCCGGCCGAGTCCCGGATCAGACGGCCGCCGCTCGGATCGGGGGTCGCCGCCGTGACCTGCGCGAGCTCGAGCGCCCTGGCGTTGACGAGCGCCGCGTGCCCATCCACCCGCGTCAGGTAGACGGGATTGTTCGGCACGGCGCTGGACAGCGATGCGTGGGTCGGAAACCGCGTGTCCGCCCAATCGTTCTGATCCCAGCCCCGGCCCCGGATCCACTCGCCCGGCCGCGCAGTCTTGGCGCGCGCGACGACACGCGCGATCACGGAGTCGTAGGAGCGCGTCCCCACGAGATCGACCGTTCTGAGCGCCTGACCCAGATTGAGCAGGTGCGCGTGCGCGTCAACCATCCCCGCAATCACGGTCTTGCCGCGGAGATCCAGCCGCTCCGTCTTGGGACCGGCGAGCGCCAGCGCGCCGCGATTGCTGCCCACGAACGCGAGGCGACCTGCACGGACCGCGAGCGCTTCCACCACCGGGCGGTTGACGTCCGACGTGTAGATCCGGGCATTGGTGACGATCAAATCGACTGGTGCTTGTTGCAGCGCGAGGAGGACGAGCAGGATCATGATCGGAGTCTCGGCAGGTTGGTGTCGATTTCGTGCGTCTTGTGAAACGGCATGCGCGGCGCTCGAATCGGAACGAGGTGCGCGATCGAATTGGCATAAAATTCGAGCAGCGGCCTCCCGTTCGGCAATACCACGAGCGTGTTTCCCTCCGCGACCACGAGCCGGCGCATGCGCATCATGCGCCAGGCGCGATCCCAGATCTCCGCGATCCGAGTGCCCCCCCGCACGACCTTGGCGTTCACCTCCTGCAATCGGTCGCGCAGCTGGTCCATGCGCTCGAGCAGGGCCTCCCGCGTGATCGCCGTCTGACCAAAGGAAAGCAGCGCCGCGGCCGCGAGAGGCACCGGGGTGACTGGGACGATCGCGCCGATGCGCGCCAGCATGTCGCGGGCAAGATGCTCGAGCTCGGGCAGTCGCTGTTCTTTCGGAAGATTCAGCACGTCCCGGGGCGCGCTGCGAAGCCACTCGCGCATCGATAACGGCGCGCCGAAGTTCACCGCGACGCGGCCATATCGCTTGAGACGGCCCGTGAGTAACCGGACGGTATTGCCCGCGAGATAGGACAGCACCGTCCCGAGCTGGGCGAGACGCCCGGGACGGTCGCGCTGGTCGATCAATTCGCGGATCAGGGAGCGATCCTCGAGGACCCGATCGTAATTCAGCGCGACCGGCACCAGCCAGATATCGCGATCGAAATCCTGGTCGCGCAGCGTGCGCAGGATGTAGTCGAGCAGTCCCAGCTTGGGGCCACGCAGCTTCCCGTCGCGCGAGAGCCCGCCTTCAGGGAAAATGCCCTGCGTCACGCCGTTGCGCGTGATGAGCTGGACATAGCGCTCGAGCACGGTGTGGTACAGCGGCTCGCGGAAACGGCGCCGGATGAAGTAGGCACCAAAGTTCTTGAACACGTACTCGAGCGGGAATGCCCGCGCCCATTCGCCGACGGCGTAGCTCACATGGACGCCGCGAGCGAGCACATAGGCCACGACGATGTAGTCGGCATTGGACCGGTGATTCATCAGATACACCACGACGTCGCGATTGGGAATCTGGGCGAGGGCGGCTTCGTCCTGATAATCGACGCTCACCTTGTACAGCAGATTGACCAGGACCTTCGCGACGTTGTAGCCGAGCTTGTAGTACGACAGGACGTCGAAATGCGGGATGATTTCGTCGAGGTATTTGCGGACCTGCCGGCGCACCGTCTTCTCGCTGAGGCGGTGCTCGGCCATGTGCGCCTGGACTGCAGCCGTGATGGCGGGATCGTCTACCAGCGCCCGCCGAGCCAGCCGCGGTTCCTGCTTTTTGTAGCGGCTTAGGCGAGCGCGGAACTCGTGAATGAGCCCCCCTCCTTTTTGAGCTGCGCGTACCCCATCCCCTTCAACCGGGCGATGCGCATGCTCATCGGGGGATGCGTGGCCAAGCGATCGGCGAGCCACCCCTCGCGATTCGTGAGCCGGCGTCCCAGCGGATCGACAATGCAGAGGTGCGCCGCCCCGCGTTTAATCGCCGCGGTTGGCGCCTCCGCCGCCTCGATCTTCTGCAAGGCACTCGCCAGCGCCAACGGATTGCGCGTGAACTGCGCGCTCATCGCATCCGCCAGATACTCGCGGCCCCGGCTGACGGCGAGCGCCAGCAGCTGGGTGATCAGCGGCGCGACGAGCCAGGAGACCACCCACAAGACGAGCAGAATCGCGAGCAGGGGGCCCGCGTTCTTGGACTTGCTGCGGCTGCTTCCTCCGCCGCCACGCCCGGGGAACGACCCGAAGCGCATCATGCGGCCGACGCCGTCGCGCACGAGCAGAATCGCGCCCACCAGCGCCGCGAGCGTCGTCATCAAGCGCACGTCGAGGTTTTTCACGTGTCCCAGCTCGTGGCCGATCACCGCCTGCAGCTCGTCGCGGGTGCAGATCTGCAGCAGCCCGCGCGTCACCGCGAGGTGCGCGTCCTGAGGATCGTGACCGGTGGCGAAGGCGTTCGGATCGTCATCGGGAACGATCCAGATGCGCGGCCGCGGCACGCCGGCGGCAATCGCCATCTCCTCCACGACGTTGACGACCTGTCGCTCGCCGTCGGTCTGGGGAGTCACGAGCTCCTGCGCGCCGGTCGCCCACAACACTTTTTCCGGCCCGGTCTTGTAGATGTAGCGGGCGAGCAGAATCGCCGCACCCGTGACGACGAGGCCCAGCCACGGGAACGGGTGCTGCCCCTCGAGCGCCCAGATGATGTCGGCGCCGAAGCCGAGCCAGGCAAAGAACAACACGAAGCCGATCACCAGCCACGTCGTGCGCCGGCGATTGGCTTCCTGCTGCTGAAACAGGTTACCGTCTGGAGAGGTCAACCTGCGGTACCGCGCGCTCGCCCTGGTCTTCGATCTCCCACAGATCGGTCGGCGTGGCATGGGCGATTCCAGCCACGAGCGTCGTGGGGAACTGCTGCTGCTTGGTGTTGTACAGCGTCGCCGTGTCGTTGTAGAGCTGGCGGGCGAACGCAATGCGGTTCTCCGTGGACGTCAGCTCTTCCTGGAGCTGGCCGATGTTGCCCGTCGCCTTGAGCTGCGGATAGCGCTCGACGGTCACTAGCAGCCGTGACAGCGCGCCCGACAGCGCGTTCTCGGCCTGGCTGATCTGCTTCATCGCCTCGGGCCCCGACGCATTGACCTTCACCGCCTGATTCCGCGCCTGGATGACGGCCTCGAGGGTCGAGCGCTCGAAATCCATCGCGCCCTTCACGGCGTTCACGAGATTTGGAATGAGATCGTGACGGCGCTTGAGCTGCACGTCGATCTGCTTGAAGGCGTTGACGGTCTGATTCTTCAGCGAGATCAGCCCGTTGTACGCACCGATGATCCACAAGCCGGCGATCACCACGACTACGAGCAGCACCCACATTGTTTCGTCTCCCGGAAGAATGGTGTGGCGCCATACGAGGGGCGCCCGTACCGATGTACTACGAGCTGTGCGGCAGGAGTTTCGCGATTGCCTGGCGGATCGTCTCCGCGAGCCCCTGGGCGTCCGAGCCGAGCCGCGCGAGCGGATGGTCGGCATCGACGTGCAGCTCGACGCCGCGGGTGACGGGAATGCGGCGCCAGGTCGTGGGCCCGGTCGGCTCCTTCTCGGCGTCGCGCGTGAGCCACGCCGTCAGCGCGCGGCCGGAACGGCCCCGCGGCATGCCCTCGGCGCCTTTGAGCGGCAGCCGGTCGGGCGGCGGCAGCGACGCGCCCAGCACCTGCGCGCAGCGGCGCTCGAGCACGTCACCGGTCTGGTCGTGCATGTCTTTGGTGATGGCGGCCAGGGTCGCGCCTTCCATCTGTTTCAGCTTGATCGCCAGCAGCTGGAGAAAATGCCGGTACGAGTAGGTCGCCGCGGTCCCGCGACCTTCGGGTGGGCTCACGAGCCCGCGCGTGACGTAGAACCGGATCGTGCGCTCGCTCGGCGCCGCGCGCGCGGCGGCGTTGATCGGGGTGACGGCTGACGCGTCGAGGACGGCGCCGACCACCACCGAGAGATCACGCAGGTTCCAGGGCGCGAGGTTGCGGTACTCCCGCAGCACATGCAGCGGATCGGCGTGCGCGACGGTCGTCATCATGCGTCCATGGCGCCCGAGGAGCGGTTGCTCTGGATCACCAGCGCCACCCAGTCGGCGACCTGCTGCAGGTTGAACGGCTTGCGCAGGACGACGCAGTGGTGGTGCTCGAGCCAGGCCCGCACTTCCTCGGCTTCGGCGTCGCCGGTCATGATCGCGATCCGGCCTTCCATCTGCGGCCAGCGATGGATGATCGCGAGGTAGAGCGCGAGCCCCGACATGGTCGGCAGCCGGATGTCGAGCAACAGCGCGTCGGCCGCTTCGGAGGCGAGCAGCTCATAGGCGGCCTCGGCGGTCCCGGCGCTGAGGACGCGGTAGCCGCTGCGCTCGAGAAACCGCTCGAGCACGCGGCGCAGACCCGCCTCATCATCGACGAGCAGGACCGTCGGCGGCTTGCGTGGAGGCGATGTCATCACGAGGCGCTCGCCGCGCTGTGCCGCGTCGGCGTGAGGAATTCCTTCACAATCCGTCCCGTGGCTTCTTCGGCCGTCAACGACAGCCGCATCTCTCCCGCCGTCAGGCCGAGGTACTTCTTCGCGTGCTGCTGCAGGCTCTTCGCCTGTGCGTAGCCGAGCCGCTTCGCCACGTCTTCGATGGTAAAGCCCGGATCACGCAGCAGGCGATGCGCATACAGCACCCGCGCCGCCGCGAGAATCTCCCGCGGGCTGCGCAGGCCGGCGCGCGTGAACCAGCGGGCGCATGTCCCGCGGTCGACCCGAGCCCGCGCCGCAAATTGCTGAGTCGTCTGGACCTCACCAGGGCTGCGGAGCGCGTCTTCGAGGACCCAGCGGAGCTCGCTCGGAAGCGGCGCCAGGGCAGCGCTGAGCTGGTTGAACAGCCGTTGCGAAGCCGAGTGCGTCGCTTCAGCGGAGAGGAGCTCGCGCAGCCGCTCGGGATGATCTTCGGTCCGGCTCAAGACGACCTGGCTGATGCCGCACTTGCCCATCGCGAGCAGGACCGGAGCGAGCTCCGGGGTCAGCACGGGCGTGTACAGAATCAGCGGCAAAGACGGGAAAAGCACGCGCAGCCGCTCCACTTCCTGACCGCGCGAGCCCCCAAGCATCGGATCGACGACGGCGATCTCCACCGGGCGCCCGCGAATCGTTTCGAGCGCGCTGTCCCACGTCGGCGCGCGCGCGAGCACGAAATCGGGCGCGACCGCGTTGCGGAGCCGTTGGTACTGGATGTCGGATACTGCCGCGAGGACCAGCATTCCCCTACATGTCCTCCCAATTCGGAGATTGCCGCAAAATCGCCCTACGATGCCGCAAAAACGCCCTAAACGTCAGCACTCCCCTGGTTCAAGTTGGCTGGAGTACGAGTCACCATCCAACCCGACCGTGGAGGTACTATGTCTCGCAAGATCCGCTCGCTGCTCGCGCTGTTCGTCGTTGCCTTCGCCCTCACCGCGGCGGCCTGCGCCGACGCGTCGGGCCCGAGTGAAACGACGTGTGACCAAAGCAATCCCGCTACCTGCAAATAGCCTATGAGTCGAACGCAGCCAGGGAGGCAGCGACCTCCTTGAGTGGCGGACTGTGCATGTCCGCTAGGGGCGCGGCGCTCTCGGAGGTTTCGGGGGCGCCGCAGTCGTCTAAGCCGCCCAGAATACGTTCAATGCGAAATTCCATTTCGTGCAAGCCGTGAGCGGTCGCGATCTCGAGCCCTTGTTGCACGGCGCTCTTTGCGCGGCGCCGGTTGCCGAACCGCGCGTAGCCGATCCCGGCCTTCAGGCAATAGTCGGCGCGAATGTTGGCCGCCGCGTGCGGAATGTGCTCCTGACAACGCTCGCGCCAGCGCTCGAAGCCGACGCGGTCCCGGCGGAACGACGCGCAATGCATCAGCTCGATCAGCGCGTTCGTGTAATTCTCGCCGCTGAGATCGCGTCGTATCACTTCCATCAGCGCGCGCTCAGCGCCCGTCACGCTACCGAGGCGCAACAGCGTGATCGCCAGATCATTGAGAGCACGGAGCTTCAGCGGTTCGTCTTCGTAGAGCTCGTACGCGCGCCATAGATGAGGCACACCCTCGTCCGGCTTCCCACTCCTGTCCAACACCGTGCCCAGGCCGTGTTCGGCTTCCGCGTTGACTCGGCGGAATGACCCGCAGTCGGCGAGAACCGCCCGCCAGCCGCGCTCGGCGGCGAGATAGTTACCGCGGAAGTGCAGGACGTTGCATTGTCCGATGCGACTGAACAGCATCGACCGCTGGTCGTTGGTGGTCGCGGCAATCCGTCCCGCTTCGGCATACGCGGCGTCGGCCGCGTCGAAGTCGGTCATGAGCCGGCGAACCCGTCCCAGCCGCATCCAGGCACTGATCCGGTCCGACATCGCCATGCGGTCATGGCCGATGCGAATCATGGTGTCGAGCGTGTCCTCGGCCTCTTCAAAGTGCGACTCCTGCTCGAGGTACAACGCGTAGGCGAACAGCGCCGGGGCGACCAACGTGATGTCGCCGGCGCCGTGCGCCTGGCCCGTCGCGCGGACGATACCGCTCAAATGCGAGGCTTCGGTGCCTTCGCCGGCCAGCTCGGCGCAATAGCGCTCGGTGGCGGCCCACTGGTAGCGGAAGACGTCGGGAGTCGGCGGTTCACGATCGGGGGACAAAAGATCGACAAAGCGCAGAGCGAGGAAGGCGCCCTGGCCCAGACGGACTTCGGGAGATGTAGCCGGTTCGCCGGCAACCCGCTGCAGAAACACCGCATGGGGAAGGCCGACAGGCCGGGAGAGGCTCGTAGTCGTCATCAGGCTCCGCATTTGCAGCCCACGTGCCACCGGCAAGACCATTTCCAGCACCAACATAGCTTTCGTCGCCGACCCGCGTTAGACCGCAAATGGCGCGTTTTCGGGCTTTTTACCGTTGTTTTTGGATATCCGCCGCGTGTGAGTGAACCCCTATAAAGACCCATGCGCAAAGCGTTCAGCGTAGGGTTTACCGTACTCGAATTGATGGTCGTGATCTGTATCGCGGGCATCCTCGTGACGCTTTGGCTCCCGCGCGCCGCACGCTTGATGGATTGGATCACCACCAACCGCGCGCTGCACGACATGACGACCGCGCTAGCCGTGGCACGTCATGGCGCTGTGCTGCAAGCCACGCGGGCTCGTCTGACCATCAGTGCCGATACGCTGCGCATCGATCGACTGCGGGGCGCCGGCTGGGAGCCGTGGTGGCGCTGGCCCGGACCCGCGAGCCACGGCGTCACGTTACAGGTCTCGAATCCGGTCATCGTTTTCGGCCCTAACGGTATGGGCTGGGGCGCGTCTAACACGACGATCACGCTCAGTCGCGGGTCTCATGTCGAAACAATCACGATGTCCCGAGTGGGAAGAGTGAAGATCTGGTAGATGCAACCGTTCGGCGCCTCGGTGCATCTAATCGTGTGAAACCCAGATGTGCTGATGCGCGTAGCTGAAAGGGTCGCGGCCGAAGTGTGACGGCCACTTCGCCCGACCGCCAACCCCGGGGAGCTTCAACGCCCCGGGGTTTGGTTTTTCTAGAGCGAAGGCCCCGGATCGTCGTCGAGAAACACGAGCGTTTGGCGCCGGCCGACCATGCGGAGCAGCGCGTCATAGACGGTCGCGTCGAGCACCGTCCCCGACAGATCCGCCATCCGCTCCGCCGCCTGCTCCGGCGTCATTTTTTCCTGATACGGTCGTGAGGTGGTGAGGGCGTCATAGACTTCGGCGGCCGCGATGATACGGCCGCCCCTGGGGATCTCCTCCGCGCGCAGGCCATCGGGATAGCCCGTTCCGTCCCATCGCTCATGATGGCTCTTGACCATCGACACGATGTCTCCGAGGTGCACGAGTGGCGCCAGGATCTGCGCGCCGATGATGACGTGCTGCTTTACGTGCTCGAACTCTTCGGGCGTGAGCGGCCCTTCCTTATTAACGACCGCGTCCCGCGTGCCGATCTTGCCGAGGTCGTGCAGCCGGCCCGCCATGCGCACGCGATCGACTTCTTCCTCGTTCATGCCCAGCTCGGTCGCAATGTTCGCCGACAGATCGGCGACGCGCGCCGAATGCCCACGCAGATACGGATCCTTCGCTTCGAGCGCATTCACGAGCGCTTCAAGGGTGGCGGTGGAGATCCGCTCCATCCGGTGCTGCTGGCGGTGCAGCTCCGCGGTGCGGGTCGTGACCTCTTCCTTGAGCCACTGATTCAGGTGCCGGTTCTCGAGCAGCATCTCGCGGCGCTTGATCGCGCGCTGAACCGCGCGGCCCAGATCAGCCAGCTCGATCGGCTTGGTGAGATAGTCCATCGCGCCACGCTGCATGCACAGCGCGGCGCTCGTCGCGTCGTTGACGGCGGTGAGCATCAGGATCGCGAGGTCGGGCTCGATCTCCAGCGCCTGGGGCACGAGATCGACGCCGCTGGTGCCGGGCATGCGGATATCGGACAGCATCAACGCGACCTTGTGCAGCCGCAGCTGCTGCAGCGCTTCTTCCGCCGAGCTCGCCACATACACGTCGAACTGCTGCTGCTTCAGAAATTTGCGCAGGGCGTTTCGGATCGGCTCTTCGTCGTCGACGACGAGGACTGTGACGACTCCCGCATGGCCAGTCAACCAAACTCCCCTTGTAAGCGTTGGGCCAAACTAGGAATCTGCCGAGACGAACGCCAGGTCTACGGGTGCGGGAATGATTCCAGCGCCATGGGCGCGGGCCAGCAGCTCGCTGACGGCGCGTCTTCCCACGGGGCCATAGTCGACCGTGTAGGCGTTCACGTACATGCCGATGAACCGATCCGTCCGTTCCACATCGAGTCCGCGGCTGTACGATTGCGCGTGACGCAGCGCCTCGGCGCGGTGCGCGAGGCCGTATTCGATGCTCGCCTTGAGATCACGCGCGATCGCGTGCATCAACTCCTCGCCGAGATCGCGCCGTACGACGTTGCCGCCGAGGGGTAGTGGCATGCGCGTCTCCTGATACCACCACTCGCCCATGTCCGCCCAGAGATGCAGGCCGCGATCGGCATAGGTGAGCTGGCCTTCGTGAATCAAGAGTCCCGCGTCCGCGTTTCCCGCCGCAACGAAATCTTCGATCTGATCGAACGGCACCACGACGTGGCGCGCGGCCGGCTGATACAATCGCAGCGCCAGGAACGCGGTGGTCAGCTCTCCGGGAATCGCGACCAGGCAGTCCCGCAGCGCGGTGCGCGGATCCGGCGGCGCGGCCTCTCGACTCACGATCCGAGGGCCGTAGCGATCGCCGATGCTGGCACCGTGGGCGAGGAGCGCGTAGCGATCCGCGAGATACGCGTACGCGTGGAGCGAGACGGCGGTGACCTCCAGCTCGCCCCCGAGCGCGCGCCGGTTGAGGCTTTCGATGTCGCTCAGCTCGTGGACGTAACGGCGCCCCTCCGTGTCGATCTTGCCGGCGGCCATCGCCCAGAACATGAACGCGTCATCGGCATCGGGGCTGTGCGCGACGCGGATGACGCCGGGACGCGGGACACGGGACACGGGATACGTGGTCAGGTGCCGGATCGAGCGCCGGCGACGCGCGCGGCTTCCTGCTTGAAGTTGTCCAGCGCCTCGCGATGATCGGTGTATTCCTCGCGATTCTTCGCCCGCTCGGCGGCCTCGTTCCGCAGGAAATCGGCATAGGCGCGCCGCTCCTGTTGGGTGTTGCCATTCTGCTGGTAGGCGTGCGCGCGCAGTACATAAATGAAGAGGTGCGTCGGGACCAGGCGCTGAATCGTGTCCGCCTGGGCGAGCGCCGCCGCGACGTCGCCACCGGCGAGCTGCAGCATGCCGATGTGATAGCGAGCGTCCGGCCCGAGCTCGGGGAGCTGGTTGTAGGCGCCCAGCGCCATCGGAAGAAAGAAACGGACGCTGTCTCCTTTTCCGGCCTCGGCCAGGATCATCACGCGGTTGAACAGGCGATTGGCGCGTTCTTCGGGGCTCATCTGGCTGATATCGGGAGCCTGAAGCCGGGAACCGCCAGAAGATGGGGGCGTGGCTTCTGCAGGCTCTCGGCTTCCGAGCCCTCGACCGGCCACGACCGTGATGAGCGCTCCCAGCGCTGCGCCCGCCAAGAGCCACGGGAGTCCTGATCGCCAGCCGGCCGGCTGTGCGCCGGTCACCGCCGCGCCGCACTTATGGCAAAACTTTGCCGTCGCTGAGAGTTGGGCACCGCACGCGTGACAATTCATAGGGTGGGGAATGTAACGCTACCTAGCGGCGGCCACGAAAGCCGGTAGAGTAGGGCGCATGGCGGCCAGCGAATACGGCAAGCACATGGGAGAGCTGAAGCGGGGCGAGCAGCGCTGGGATGTCTACCTCGAGGGACAGCCGGACAGCGCGCTCGGCGCGGTCCGGGGTAGAATTCACTTCGTTGGAACGGGCGGACAACCGCATAAGGTCACGAGCTGGATCTTCCTGGAATGGAAGGAAAAGGACATTCAGGACCGTTTTGCGGAGTTTTCCGCTGTGGAGCTCTTACACTTCGTTGAGGCGCTTTAGGGACCGTTTGCAGATTTCCACATCACAAATCGGCTGTGTACTGATCGGCGGCATGGTGCTCGGGATGCTCGGCTGCGAGATCATGCCGCGGGCCGGCGATACCGACGGCGTCCAGGGCGCGGGGCGCTGGGATCAGCATGCGCGGGTCGTCGTGGACACCGACCCGCGCTACACGGTCGTTCATCTGCGGGTCGATACCGGCCTGACCGAGCGCCGGGACGTTTTGCTGGCGCGGTACGATTTCGATCCGAGCGAAGGAGCGGGCGACGAGTACGCGCTGACGATCGCGCTCGAGCTCGGCGACGCCCGCGCGCTGTCCGCGAATAAGGCATATCCCATCGGGGATGTCGTTACGGCCCACGCGACCGTGAGCTACCTGGGGCGGCCGCTCAAGCCCGATTCCGTCCGCGGGTCCTACACGATGCAGACGCGCGGCCTCCGCCAGCTCGCCGGACGCATCGACGCGACGCTGTACTTCACCGCGTGGGACGATCCGACCAAGCACGCGACCTACCGGCTGCGCCAGCGCCTGCACGGAGTGCGTCCGTAGTGGTGCTGGCCGTCCTGATGCTGTTGCAGACCGCCAATGCTGCCGGCCCTCAGCGGATCGACACGATCGTCGTGGAGAACCGCAACGTCTTCGAAGACGACGACGCCGCGCCGGGATGGGTCGCCAATCTGGCCAACGGCCTGCACATCAAGACTCGTCAATGGGTGATCCGGCGCCGCTTGTTGCTGAGCCGGGGCGATCGATTCGA
>Ga0134127_10003334_pt1 | contig 11558 bp, 9 predicted proteins | sample KB31753_FD_96459 | JGI IMG/M metagenome (GOLD analysis project Ga0134127, IMG submission 96459) | Terrestrial soil microbial communities with excess Nitrogen fertilizer from Kellogg Biological Station, Michigan, USA - KB3-175-3 | ecosystem: Environmental > Terrestrial > Soil > Unclassified ...
CTGTTCCACGCGGGCAAGTTCTCGAAGTACATCGACTTACCGCTCGCGAACTACTCGACGCTGCCGTTCGACAAGATCGTCAAGAACGGCAAGACCGTCGGCGTCTCGACCTACACGGGCTACAGCTTCAACGAGCGCGCGATGCTGTCGCTCGCGTGCATCGACGTGAAGCACGCGAAGCCCGGCACGAAGGTCTCCGTCGTCTGGGGCGAGGACGGCGGCGGCACGAAGAAGCCGACCGTCGAGCGTCACAACCAGGCCACGGTCCGCGCAACGGTGCAGCCGGCGCCTTACGGCGAGACGGCGCGCACGGCGTATCGGCCGCGCTGACGATCGCTACCGGAGCGCGACGCGCTCCGGAGCGAAGCGATAACCGGCGACGACGGAGTCGGCGGGCCTGTAGTACACCGAGCTGCCGACGTCGTCGACCTGGTAGGCCGGCTCCTTGTCGCGCCCGAGATCGATCTCGCTCAAGATTCGGCCGTCGCGCTTGCTGATTTGCGCGAGCGCCACGCGGCGGTCCTCGTGCTGCACCATCATGAAGAAGAAGTCGCGCGATTCCGCCGACGCTTCGTAACGCCGGCGCGCGAAACGGATGTAGTCGCCCGAGAGACTCTGGTAACCCTGCGATAGATCCCCGAACCCTCGCGACAGCTCTGTCGCAACCTCGCGACCTGCCGAGCCCTGCGCCGCGTCGCCGGCAGCGTCCGCGAACGCCGCGCTGTACATGCCCGCCGAGACCGAGGCCATGCCCATGCGCACGCCCTCGGCCCACGCCAGCGCGCGCATCCAGGTCGGGTTGCGCGGCGCGTCGTAGTGCACGGCGAACTTCTGCGAGCCGTCGAGCCCGAAGCCCGCGACGGTCTGCTGGCCCATCAGCACGAGCGTGCCGTCGACGAGGTCGAGCGCGCGCGCGTGGTCGTCTTTGTCGAGCGCGAACGGCGTCTGCGAGAGCTTGACGACTGCGCCGGTATCGCGGTCGAAGCTGTAGACGAAGCCGTCGTCGGAGTTGAAGGCGTAGACGAGGTTGCGGTCGTCGACCGTGACGAGAGGCGCCTTGCTGCGCAGCACGGGCGCGTTGCGCAGCGTGCCCGTCGCGGGATCGAAGATGTTGATCTCGTGCGTCGTCACGTAGATCAGGCCCTGATCCGTGAGCTCGGTGCCGAGCATGCGGCCCTTGACCTCGAACGGCTTCGGAAACCTGAACGTGCCGCTCGTCGTGTCGAGCACGTATAGCAGGTAGGCCGTGTCCTTGTTCGTCCAAATGCTGTCGTAGCCCGTCGTCAGCACGAGGTCCGTGCCCGCGAACGAATACTCGACGACCTGGCCCGCGACCTCGATGCCGCGGCCCTTGTTACCCCAAAGCGACGCGCCCGTGTCGTAGTCGATGAGCTGCAGCTTGCCCTTGTCGCTGTCGCCGTCGCTGACGAGCAAGCCGCGGTCGAGCGCGATGATCGAGCGATTCATAGGCTTCGAGAAGCTCACCGCGCGCTTCCAGACCGCCGTTCCGTTGTCGACGCGAAATCCTTGGTAATGCGTTTGGATCCGCTGCTGCGTCGTCTGATCGGCGCCCATGACCTGCTCTGTCTCTTGCGCGCCGACGTAGACGACTCCGGGCCGCGCATCGGTCTCGCGAAACTCGAACACGCCGCCCGCGAACAGCGTCTTCCAGCGCACGTCGCCGGTGGCGGCGTCGAGACGCATGACGTGGCCCATCGCGCCGAGCAGGAACGTGCCGTCGCCGAGCTCGAGCGGCTCACTCTGCACCGGGTCGATCTTGACCACGGCGAGCGTCACGCTGAGCAACGCGCCCAGGAGTCGATTGCCGCCCGGGTTCATCGCCGTCGCGAGCACGTCGCTCTTCCAGAGCAAGCTGCCGTCGTTCATCGAGTACGCGAACAGCGTCGGCTGCGCGTTGCCGATCTCGAAGCCGCCGACGAGCAGGCTGCCGGCCCGCGGCAGCAGGCGCGGCGCCGAGATCTGGCCGACTTTCGCGATCCGCGTGTCGAAGACGAGCTGCCCGTTGAAAACGTTGAGCACGACGGTGCGCGGAGTCTCCAGTCCCACGCTGCCGGTGATCATTACGAGCGGGGAGCCCGCGAGCTCCTGAAGCCCTTGCTCGGGGAGACCCGCGAGGTCGACGTGCGTCCAGAGGACCTTGCCCGTCGCGGGATCGACGGCGTGCAGGCCTGCGCGCGTGCTGACGAGCAGCTGGCCGAAAGCCGTCACGCGCTGCCACTCGATCGGGGCGGCGAAATCTCGCGTCCACGCGGGCGCCACCGGCGCGGCGTGAGCCGCACCGTCCGGGAGCGCGATAACGACCGAGCACGCAAGTAACAAGGCCGGGAAAGCGAAGTGGGAACGCATGGCGGCGGCATCCTCGGCGAGGCAATGCCGCAGCGTCCGCCACCCGCCAGGCAGCGTCCGCGACCGTCATCACAACTTCGCGAGGACGCCCCGGATCACTTGGCCGCGGGGTATCTCCCGAACCAGGCGAGGATCGCGCTGACACGCGCCGCCGACTGCGACGGCCGCCCCGCCAACCCGCCGTGGGAGGCGTCGGGCACCTTCACGAGCGCCGTCGGCACGCCTTTGAGCTGCAGCGCCTGGTAGTACTGCTCCGCGTCGCTGACGGGCGTGCGGAAGTCGCGATCGCCGACGACGACGAGCGTCGGCGTCGTCACCGAGCCGACGAGCGACAGCGGCGAGCGGCTCCAGTAGCTGTCGGGATCCTCCCAGGGGAGCTTCTCGAACCAGTACTTCGGCATGTAGGTCGAGACGTCCGTCGTGAGCACCGTGCTCGTCCAGTTGATGACGGGCTTCTGCGCCGCGGCCGCCTTGAACCGAGGTGTCTTGCCGACGATCCACGCCGTCAGAATTCCACCGCCCGACCCGCCCGTGACATAGAGCTTGTCCGCGTCGACGAAGCCCGTCGCAATGGCGGCGTCGACGGCGCTCATGAGGTCGCCATAGTCGTCGCCGGGATAGCGGTGCTGGATCAGGTTCGCGAACGCTTCGCCGTACGACGTCGAGCCGCGCGGATTCGTATAGAGCACGACGTAGCCCGCGCCTGCGTAGAGCTGCATGTCGGTCGCAAACGTCGGGCCGTACGCGGCGTACGGCCCGCCGTGAATCTCCAGTATCAACGGATACTTCTTGCCGCGGTCGAAGTCGGGCGGCGTGACGAGCCACGCGCCGATCGCCCGGCCGTCCACGCTCGAGGTCACGGGCAGCGACTGCACGGCGCCGAGCGTCTTGCCGCCGAGGAACGTGTCGTTGAGATGCGTGAGCTGCACACGGCGGCCGCGCGTGACGACGGCGACGTCGGACGGCCGATGCACCGTGCCGCTCGTGAACGCGACGGCGCCGTTCGCCGCGACCGAGAACTCGCCTCCCGTGTAGGGGCGATCGAGCCCCGCGCCGCTCAAGCCCTCCGCGAGCGGCTCGACACGGCCTGCGAGATCGAGCCGGGCAAGCTTCGCCACGCCCTGATCGTCGTACTTGATGACGAGCGTGCGGTTGTCGGCCCACGCCATTGCGTCGACGTTGCTGTCGAGCGCGGCCGGAATCGCACGAGAGTTGCGGCCGTCTCGGTCCATGACGTAGACGAGCGAGTTCTGGTAGCCGAGCAGCTTGTCGTCGTAGCCCAAGTACGCGACTTTCGTTCCGTCGGGTGAAACGTCGGGAGCGGCATCGGGGCCGACGCGGCTCGTCATCGCCGTCACGGCGCCGTCCGAGAGCGAGATACGATAGATCTCGCTCTCGACGGGATCACGCCGCCAATTCGGCGTCCGATTGCCGGCCGCGTAGACGAAGTCGTCGTCGGCCGACCACGCGAGCGGCCCCGCCTCGTTGTAGGCGCCGAACGTCACCTGGCGCGGCACGCCGCCGTCCGCCGAGACGACGTAGACGTGCGTGTAGCCGGCGTTGAGATAGCCGCCGTCGTCGGTCCGATACGTGATGTCGGTGATGATCTCGAGCGGCTTCGCCCAGTCGGCGCCTTCCGGCTTCGGCGGCGCCTCGCCGAGCTTCGCGCCCTCGTCGGGCGCGAACATCGTGAATGCGAGCGCCGTGCCGTCGTTCGACCAGGCGATCGCCGATGGCGCGTCGACGAGCTCCGCGAGCCGCGTCGATTGGCCCGCCTCGAGCCAGTGCACGAACAGCTGCGGTCGCCCTTCGTCGGCTGTCGAGACGTAAGCAAGACGCTTGCCGTCGGGCGACCAACGCGGCGACGAATGCGAGCCCGGGCCCGCGATCAGCGGCGTCTGCACACCCGTCGCAACGTCGACGAGCCAGATCGACCGCCGCGCGCGGTCCGTCATGACGTCGTGCGACACGCGCGTGTAGGCGACGACGGCGCCATCGGGTCGAATCTGCGGGTCCGCTGCGACCTGAAGGCCGAACAGGTCGCGGCCCGTGAACTGCCGCGCCGGAGACTCCGGCGGCTCGGCGCTGGCGGCGAAGGCGGTCAAGATCGCGGCGAGCGCGACTAAGGCTCTTGGCATGAACGTGTCTCCTCTTTTTCTACTTGGCGCTGCGGCCGCGCCTCAGCCAACACGCGCCGAGCACGACGGCGACGGACAGCGCACTTGCCGCGAGCTGAGCGCGCTCGGGCGGCCGGAACAGCATCGACGCGAGCACGAGCACGATCGCGACGACTGTCGCCCAGCTCAACCACGGATAGAGCCACATGCGAATCGCTAGCCGCCCTTGCGCTTGCTGCTCGAGCGCACGCCGGCTTCGGATCTGCGCGAGCGCGATCATGAGATAGATGACGAGCATGATCGCGCCCGACGCGTTGACGAGGAACGTGAAGAGCCGCTGCGGCGACACGACCGACGCGAGCACCGCGAGGTAGCCGAACACGGTGCCGATCAGGATCGCGCGCGACGGCACGCGGCGCTCATCGAGCGCGACGAGCGAGCGCGGCGCGTCGCCTTGCGCCGCGAGCCCGAACAACATGCGCGACGTGACGTAGAGCCCCGAGTTCAGGCACGAGAGCACTGCGACCAGCACGATCAGGTTCATGATCGTCGCCGCGTACGGAATCCCGATGACGCGCAGCGTCTGCGCGAACGGCGACGAGCCCGACACCACCTCGTTCCACGGCACGACGGCGAGGATACAAAACACCGAGCCCACGTAGAACAGCAGGATCCGCGCGATCAACGACGTCGTCATCGTCGCGATTGCGTGCGACGGCTCGGACGACTCCGCGGCGACGACGGTGACGATCTCGGCGCCCGTCATCGAGAACACGATGCCCGTGACACCGGCGAGGACGGCGGCCGCGCCGAACGGCGCGAACCCCCCGTGGGCGACGAGGTTGCCGAGCGTGGAGCCATCCGGCGACGTGAGCCCGAGCGCATAGCTGCCCGCGACGGCGATGAACGCGGAGATCGCCGCAACCTTGATCGACGCGAACCAGAACTCGAACTCGCCGTACGAGCGCGTCGACAAGAGATTCGTGGCCGTCAAGATCACCATCAGCGCAAGCCCGATCTGCCAGACGGGCAGCGGTATCCAGGTCTTCAGAATCGTGGCGCCAGCGATGGCCTCGATGCCGACGACGACGACCCAGAAGTACCAGTAGAGCCAGCCGCAGACGAAGCCGGCCCAGGGCCCGAGCCCGGCGCGCGCGTGATCGGCGAACGACAGCGCCGTCGGGTTCGCCGCGGCCATCTCGGCGAGCATGCGCATCACGAGGAACATCAACACGCCCGCGACGACGTAGCTCACGAGCACCGCGGGGCCGACCGATGCGATGTTGGCGCTGCTGCCGACGAAGAGCCCGGCGCCGATGATGCCGCCGATCGAGATCAACGCGACGTGCCGCGAGCGCAGCGTGCGGCTCAGGGTTGGTATGGCGGGAGGCGAGACGGCCATCGGTGGAGAGTTTACGCAAACGCCGCCTCGTGCTGTGATCTAAAGCTTCTGCGCTCGACCTCGGAGACCCGCATGAAGTCGTCGTCCCTCGCCTGCGCCGCGCTCGCGGCGCTGCTCACCGGATGCCAGTCGCCGCCCGAGCCCCCGCCACCGGCTGCGGCGCCCAGCGCGTCGCAAGCGGCGCTTTGGGACGCATTCCGCGACGAGTACCTCGAGGGCTATTTCAGGCTCAATCCGAGCGACGCCGTCAGCCAGGGCCGGCACGAGTTCGACGGCCAAATCGGCGATTGGAGCGATGCCGGCTTCGCGCGGCGCATCGAGTTCCTGCGCGAGAGCGTAGCGGACGCCCAGGCGTTCGACGCGGCGCAGCTCTCCGACGCGCAGCGCTTCGAGCGCGACTATCTCGTCCACGTGGCGCGCGGCGATCTGTTCTGGCTCGAGGACGCGAACCAGCCACACAAGAACCTGACCTGGTACTTCGACAACGGCCTCGATCCGAACGTCTACATCGCGCGCCCCTACGCCGACGCGCCGACACGCTTGCGCGCGTTCATCGGCTACTTGCGCGCCGTGCCGACAGCTGTCGCAGAGATCCGCGCGAACCTCGAGACGCCGATGCCGCTGTCGTTCGTCGAGTACGGCATCGCCGGCTTCCGGGGTTTCGCCGAGTACTACCGCGGCGACGCGACTGCGGCGTTCGCGGCCGTCGACGATGCGGCGCTGAAAGCGGACCTCGCCGCCGCCGTCGAGACCGCCGCGGCGACGATGACCGAAGCCGCAGCGTGGCTCGAGTCGCAGCGCGCGACGGCAACCCACGATTTCGCGCTCGGCGCCGAGCGCTTCGCGCGCATGCTCGAGGAGACCGAAGACGTCACGGTCTCGCTCGACGAGCTCGAGGCGATCGGCCGCGCCGATCTTACGCGCAACCAGCAGGCGCTCGCGGCCGCGTGCGCCTCGTTCGCGCCGGGCGCCGCGCTCGGCGACTGCATGCAGCGCATGGACGCCGTGAAGTCGCCGCTGGGCCCCGTCGCCGAGGCGCGCGTCCAGCTGCCGGCGCTGAAGCAGTTCATCATCGATACGGGCCTAGTGTCCGTCCCGGGCACCGAGGAGGCGCTCGTCCAGGAAGCGCCGCCGTACAACCGCCAGAACCAGGCCTACATCAACATCCCGGGCCCGTACGAGAAGGGAATGCCGTCGACCTATTACATCGCGCCGCCGGACCCGGCCTGGACGCCCGAGCAGCAGGCCGCGTACATCCCGGGCAGCAAGAACCTACTCTTCACGTCCGTCCACGAGGTCTGGCCCGGCCACTTTCTCAACTTCCTGCATTCGAACCGCGCGCCGTCGCTGTTCGGCCGCGTATTCGTCGGCTATGCGTTCGCCGAAGGCTGGGGGCATTACGCCGAGGAGCTCATGTGGGAGGCCGGCTACGAGAGCGGCAACGAGGAAACGCACATCGGCCAGCTCTCGAACGCGCTGTTGCGCAATTGCCGTTATCTATCGGCGATCGGCTTGCACGCGCGCGGCATGACTTTGGAGCAATCGCGCGAGCTCTTCCGTAACGCGTGCTATCAGGACGAAGGCACGGCGCGCCAGCAGTCGGCGCGCGGCACGTACGATCCCGCATACCTTAACTACACGCTCGGCAAGCTCATGATCCGGAAGCTGCGCGACGACTACACCGCGAGCCGCGGAGGCCGCGCGGCGTGGAAGGAGTTTCACGACAGCTTCCTGCGCTACGGCGGACCGCCGATCCCGCTCGTGCGCCGCGCGATGCTCGGCAACGATACGCCGGCGCTGTAGCGGCGCTACAGCACCGGGGTAAGCGGCAGCCAAGACAAGAGCCACGCGCGCGCGCGCTTGCCCGAAGACGCGTACTGATCGGGATCGTCGCTCGCCGCGTTCCAGCTGTTCGCAGGCTGCATGTCCCTCGTGATCGCGTCGGCGACGGCCGCAGCTTGCCCCAAGTCGTAGATCACGACGCCGACCTCGGTGTTGAGATTCTCGGAGCGCGGGTCGAGGTTGTAGGTGCCGACGAACACGACGCGGCGGTCGACGACGAGCGTCTTGGCGTGCAAGGCGAATACCGGCGCCTCGGCGCGCAGCGCGGCATAACGGTCCATGATCTCCGCTTGGATCTGCGGGGCGGGCCGATACTCGAGCACCTCGATGCCCTCCGCGACCAAGTCCTCGCGCTGACTCAGGTAGCCGCTGAATGCCTGTAAGTTGTCGGTCGACGCCAGCGAGTTCGTGCTGATGCGAACGCGCACGCCGCGCGCTCGCAGCCCGCGAAACAGCTCGAGCGCCGCTTCCGAGGCGACGAGATACGGCGATTGAATGAGGACCTCGCTCTGCGCGCTCTCGACGAGCGCGCCGAGCGCCGCCGAGCTCAAGCCCCCGCCGCCGAGGCCATGCGTGCCCGAGTTCTTCCCCGGTACGTCGCTGACGAAGTCAACGCGCCCCCAGGCGATTCCTAAGGCGAGACGAGCGAAATCTTCGGGGATGGAGGCGATCGCCGCGCGCACTTCCGGCGCGAGCTTCGTGCTGTCGGCCGCGTAGGCCGCGAGCTCGGCGTAAACGTTTTCGACCTGCGCGTCGCCGACGGCGGGCGTCCCGTCGCCGCTTTCGAGCAGGCGCTCGACGGGCACGGCCAGCTCGCTCGACCAGAATCGCTCGAAGCTCGCGTGCATCGACGGGACGACGGCGCCCAGCACGAGCGCGTCACGGTCGCGGAAGTTGTACTCGTGGTCGTAGTCAAAGTACTCGTCGGCCATGTTGCGGCCGCCCGTGATCGCGAGCTCACCGTCGACGATCAATACCTTGTCGTGCATGCGCTGATTGGAGCCCCGAAAATCGGTGAGAGCGCTCCATAGTCGCCGGTACCACGGGACTCCGACGGAGTGTTTCGGATTGTAGATACGGATGTCGACGTTCGGATGCGCGGCGAGCGCCAGCAACGTCTCGTCGGGAGCATCGACGAGCAGGTCGTCGACGATGACGCGCACAGCAACGCCGCGCTGCGCGGCGCGCAGCAGGGCCTCGGATGCCAAAATCCCGATGTTGTCGGTGCTCCAAATGAAGTACTGGACCTCGACGCTCGTTCGCGCGTGTTCCACGAGCCACGCTCGCGCGAGCAGCGCTTGCTCGCCGTGCTCGAGCACCAAAGAGCCCGTGAGACCCGCGTGAGCTTCGATGGCCTCGTCGATTAGATCGCGAGGATCGGCGGCGGCGCCGGAAGCGAGCAACCCGACAACCGCCGCGACGGCGACACACTTGGAGCGCATCGGGGCGAAATCTTAGGGCAAGTGCGCTCGTTTTGCGTCAATTGGCGCGGCGCAGCCGTGCGCGGTGCTCGCGCGGAGGTGCGCCGAACTCCGCGCGGTACGCGTGACCGAAGGCCGACACGTCGCGAAACCCCGAATCGAGCGCTACGTCGATGACACGCGCGCCGTTCGCCGCGAGGACCAGGGCGGCGCGCCGCAGGCGCGCGCGCTTCAGGTAGCGATGCGGAGTCAGTCCCGTGACGCGCGCGAACGCGCGCACGAAGTGATAGCGGCTCAGGCTGGCCTCGCGCGCGAGCTCGTCGAGGGTGATCGGAGCGCGCGGATCGCGCTCGATGAGCCGCACGGCACGGGCAACACCGCGCTCCGCGTTCAAAGGATTCCGCGGCGCGCGAGCGGGATTGGCGGCGAGTTGCGTCGCCGCGGCCGCAACTCGAACGGCGAGCTCGTCCCAACGCACCTCCGCGAGCGCACTCTCCGTCTCGGCCCACGCCGCACAGATTTCGGCCACGAGCGGCGCGAGCGCGGCGAGCGGCGGGATGCGCAAAGCATCGAGGCGCGGCTTGCCGCGCACGCCGGCGTCGAACACGAGCCGCGTGAACGTGTCGGGCGCATAGCCGAACGCGAGACATCGATCGCCGAGCCCATGCTCGTGGCCGCATTCGAAGCGGTCGCGCGCGTTGCCGAGCAGCAAGGAGCCCGGCGTCAGCAGCTCGCGTCCATGCGCGCCGCGGCACCGAAAAACACCGGCCCCGACGAGCGCGACGCGATAGCGCTCGTGGCGCTCCTCGAACGGCGCGTCGCTCGGGCGATAGGTACAGATGACGTCCTCGATGGACCAGTCGCGGCGTTCGGCGAGCACCCGCGTGCGGAGGCCTGGCGGCGCGCCGAGCCGCTCGCGCTCTTCGATTGCGTCGTCCAGCGAGACCGCAATTTTCGCCAAGATTCGCTCCGCCGCTCGTCCTACGCTTCTTTACGTGATGACAAGCCGAGCACGCTCGAAGTTGCAGGAGGATGCGCTATGAGTGACCTCGACACCGTACGCAAGATCTATAGCGACTTTTCGGCCGGGGACGCGGCCGCGATCCTGGCCGTATTCGCCGATGACGTGGAGTTTCGCCTCGCCGAAGGCCACCCGTATCGCGGTTCCGGGGGCGCGTGGCGCGGCAAGAACGAGATCGCGAAAAGCTTTTTCGCCGTCGCGGGTCCCGAGTGGGACGGCTGGTCGATCGGCGTCGAGAGCGCGATCGAAGCCTCGGGAGCCGTCATCGTCGAAGGGCGTTACACGGGCCGATACAAGCCCACGGGTAGGCACATGGACGTCCAGGTCTGCCACCTATGGCGGTTCCGCGGCCGCGAGGTCGCGAGCTTCCACCAATACGTCGACACGGCCCGACTGCGGCGCGTCATGGGCCGCGAGGACGCCTACGACCCCGCGGCGGAGATCAGTGCGAGCGGCCGTCGAAGTGCTTGACGGGTATCGATTGCAACTCGATGCCTTCGAGGCACCGGATGTTGATGGCCGCCGTCGCGTTGCCTTTGGCGTCGACGCCCTCGCCGAACGGGTGAATGCCGCAGTTCGAGCAGAACCGGTGCTTGATGACGTGCCTGTTGAACGTGTACGTGCTCAAGCCCGATTCCGGCGTCTGGAGACGCAGGTTGGCGCGCGGCACGAACCACAACAGCGAGCCCTTGCGTTCGCACATCGAGCAATTGCACGCGAGACCGCTTTCGATCGTGCCATCGACCTCGAACGCCACGCGGCCGCAATGGCAGCTCCCCTTGTACTTCATGCATCCTCCTTCGTCAGTCGCGGCAATAGCCTTCGCCGAGCTTGATGGTGAGGCAGGTCGCCTTGCCGGCTAGCCATTTCATGCCGGTCGCGTCGCCATTCGTCGCTGCGATCTGCTCCATCACGCCATCGCGGCGAAATTCGATGCGACCGCCGGCGGCGGAGCCGCTGAAAGTCCGCGCGGCGTCCAGATCCTTGATCGTGATCTCGTAGACGCCGCCGGAACCCGCGATCGCAAGATACGTTCCTTCCGGTCCGTTCCACCGGCCGACCCACGCGTCCGTCGCCGCGGCGGCGGTATCGTCAGCCGCGCATCCGTGAGTCGAGACCAATACCGCGAGGAGCCATCTCCGCATGGGGCGGTCACATGGAAGCTTTCGCTTTGCGCAATGAGACGGCGTTGATGCAGAAGCGCAGCCCGCTCGGCGGCGGGCCGTCGGGAAAGACGTGGCCCAAGTGGGCGTCGCAGACGTTGCAGAGCGCCTCGACGCGTTGCATGCCGAAGCTCGTATCGAGGTGATAGGCGACGACGCCCTTCTCGAGCGGCTGCGTGAAGCTCGGCCAGCCCGTGCGGCTGTCGAACTTGCTCGTCGAGTCGA
>Ga0134127_10003339_pt1 | contig 11551 bp, 8 predicted proteins | sample KB31753_FD_96459 | JGI IMG/M metagenome (GOLD analysis project Ga0134127, IMG submission 96459) | Terrestrial soil microbial communities with excess Nitrogen fertilizer from Kellogg Biological Station, Michigan, USA - KB3-175-3 | ecosystem: Environmental > Terrestrial > Soil > Unclassified ...
CGGCGAGATCGCGGTAGATGTCGAGATGGTCGGCCTCGATGCTCGTGACCACGGCGACCGTCGGCGAGAGCGCCAGAAACGATCTGTCGTATTCGTCGGCTTCGACCACGAACAACGTGTCGTTGCCGGCGAGCAGGTTGCCTTCCCACAACGAGACGCGGCCGCCGGCGAGCGCCGTCGGCGCCCGGCCGGCGCCGGTGAGCGCCGTGGCCGTCATCACAGTCGTCGTCGTCTTGCCGTGGGTCCCGGCGATGCCAATGAGCTCGCGGCCCACGGTGACTTCGCCCAGCGCTTCGGCGCGGCGGATGACGGGAATGCCAAGCTCACGAGCGCGCGTTATCTCGGGATGCGTCTGCGGCATGGCAGAGGTCACGACGAGCGCGCGCGCGCCGTCCACGTGCGCCGGATCGTGCGTCGTGACGCGGACGCCGAGTCGCTCGAGGTCGGCCGCGGCGGCTGGATTGGCGTCGCAGCCGGTGATCGCGGCGCCACGCCGCGCGAAGAGCTCGGCCAGACCGCTCATCCCTGCGCCGGCGATGCCGACGAAGTGGATGGGGCGCGGATCGCGCGGATCGAGGAGAGGCATGTCGTACAGGCCAATCTATGGGTGGCCGCGAGCGCTCTCAAGGCGCGCGCGTGGCGGCGTATTGTCATCCCGAGCGCGCGAAGCGCGAGAGGGACCTACTCGAATCGCCGAGATCGCGACAGGCCGAGAAGGTCCCTCGGTCGCTGCGCTCCCTCGGGATGACACCGTCGCTTCGATGCGCCGCGATCGCGGTGCTATCGGGCTTCCGCGGTCCGCGTGCTATCCACCAGCGCGAGAATCCGAGCGGCAATATCGTCCGCCGCCCGCGGACGCGCGCGCGCACGCGCACCGGCCGCCAGCGCGTCGAGCTTCGCGCGGTCGCGCAGCAGATCGCCAACCACTTGCGCCAGCCGGGCGCCCGAGAGCTGCGACTGCGGCAGATGAATCGCCGCGCCCGCCTTCTCGAGTGTTCGGGCATTCAGCGTTTGATGATCGGCCGCGGCGGTTGGCAGCGGAACCAGCACCGCCGGAATGCCCCAGGCGAACAGCTCCGACGTGGACATGGCGCCGGCGCGGGCGACGGCGATATCGGTCGCCGCATAGGCCTCGGAGATGGGCGCGAGATATTCGCGCACGCGTACCCGCCCGTTCGCCGCGCCCTCGAGATGCTTGAACTGGTCATAGGTGCCGCGGCCCGTGGACCAGATCACGTACAAGTCGTCGGGCAGGCCGGCGGCGATCCAGTCGGCCAGCGCGCGATTGATCGCGAGCGCGCCCTGACTGGCGCCGTACACGAGCAGCACGCGTCCGCCCTCGCGTGGAAATCCCCACGCGGCGCGCGCGGCGCCTCGATCGGGGAGCGGGACCGGCGGAGGCTCGACCGGCGCACCAGTGTCCACCAGGGCACCCGGCGCGTACGCGTGCAGCGATGAAGACGCCTCGGGAAAGGTCAGGTACATCTGCCGCGACCACCGGCTGAACAAGCGCGCCGTGATGCCCGGGTGGCTGTCACCCGCCTGCTGCACCATGGGAATGCCATGCGCGATCGCGTAGGCGAGCGCCAGGCCTGCTGCATAGCCGCCCGTACCCACCACAACGTCCGGCCGGAACCGATCGCACAGCCGACCCATGCCGCGCCAGGCGCGTACGCCGCCGACGACCGTGCGCCAGTTCTTCCAGACGGCCGGCCGATACAGCGGGTGCAGATCGAACAACTCGAACGCGAAACCTGTTGTCGGCAGCACGGTCCGCTCGATGCCGCGCTCGGCGCCGACGAAAAACAACTCCGTGCCGGCGCGCGCGCGAACGAGCGCGCGCGCAATCGCGAGGCCTGGATACAGGTGGCCGCCCGTGCCGCCGCCGGCAAAGAGCACACGCGGCGACGCGGCGGATGACGTCGCGACGGTCAATTCAGGAGGCGTCGAATGCGAGCGGGTCGGTGGCGGCGCTGCCAATCACGCGCTCGCGGGTGCTGCCAATGTTCACGATGATGCCGGTGAAGAGCATGGTCAGTACCAGATTCGAGCGGCCGTAGGAGACGAACGGGAGCGTGAGACCGGTCGTGGGCAGCAAGCCGATCACCACGCCAATGTGCAGGAAGGCCGTGAGCACCGTGGTGAACGTGAGCCCGACAGCGACGAGTTGCAGGAACGGCGTCCGCGCGCGCCGGGCGATGCGAAAGCCGAACAGGCCATATGCAGCGAATGCCACGGTGATAGCGAGCAGCCCGATGAAGCCCCACTCCTCGCCGATGTTGCTCGCGATGAAATCGCTGTAATTGAATGGCAGAAATCCCATCTGCTGCATGCCGCGCCCGTAGCCGCGTCCCGTGAGCCCGCCGGAGCCGACAGCGACGAGCGACTGCTGAAGCTGGTACGCAATCTCCTGGCGGCCCGTCGTCCCCGGATCGAAAAAGCTCGTGAGCCGGAGCACCGCGTACTGCACGCGCTCGATCTTGTGCCACACGAGGGGGATCGACAACGCGCCCAGCGCGAGAAAGTGGCTCATGCGCGCGCCGCCAACGTAGAGCAGCAACGCCATGAGCAGCGTGTACAGCATGGCCACGGAAAGATCCGGCTCGAGCACCGCCAGCAAATCCAGCGCGCCGATGACCACGAAGAACGGAACGAGCCCCTTGGTGAGCCGGCGAAGGCTGTCGCCCTTTTTCACCACGAGCATCGAGACCCACACGATCACGCCGAGCTTGCCGAGCTCCGAGGGCTGGAACGACGCGCCAAAGAGAAAGCGCTTGGATCCATGAATGCGAGGCGCGATCGAGTTCGGCAGGACGAGGCACGCGACCATCGTCGCGATGGTGATCCACAGCAGCGGCCATGCCCACTTGTGCAGGCGCTCCGCGTCCACCTTGGCGGCGATCATGAACGCGAGGATTCCCGCGAGCACCCCCGTGAGCTGTCGCGACAGAAAGTAGAAGCTCGAGTTGTGCTCGTTCACGGCAACCATCGCGCTCGCGCTGTACAGCACGGCCAGGCCGAAGGTCGTGATCAGCACGCTCACGAGCACCATGCCGCGCGCCTCCGGACCCATGCGCCAGCGCTCGCGGACGTTGGCCGCCGCGCGCGGCTGCGCCGCCGCTCCCGCCGGCGCCGGCAGCGACAGCTCCTGCAACGCGTTCGCGCTCACACTGACTCCGCGGCGCCGCGTGCCAATTCCTTGAACGCGCGGCCGCGCTCCTCGTAGTTGTCGAACATGTCGTAGCTGGAGCAGGCAGGCGACAGCAGCACCGCGTCGCCCGGCTTGGCGAGGCGCCGCGCGGTCTCGATGACTTCGTCGAAGTCGCCTGCCACCTGCGTGATCGGCAGCAGGCCATTGAGATCCTTGGCGACGATTGGGGCTGCTTCGCCGTACGCGACCACGGCGCGCCCAATGCGCCGGAGCTCGTCGCCGAGCGACGTATAGGGCTCGCCCTTGTGCCGGCCCCCGAGCAGGATCACCGTCGGCTGGCGCATGCCGCGCAGCGCGACGAGCGTCGATGCGACGTTCGTCGATTTGGAGTCGTTGATCCAGCGGACGCCGCCAAATTCCCCCGCCGGCTCGATGCGGTGCTCGAGCGCGCGAAACTCGCGCAAGGCGCTGGCGATCCGGCCGAGCGCCGCTCCCGTTCGATGATCGCGATCCGCGATCATGACGGCCAGCGACGCGGCGAGAGCGTTCGCGACGTTGTGATCGCCCATGAGCCCCAGCTCGCTCCGCGGAATGAGCGGATGTCCGAGCACGACGAGATTTCCCGACGATGCATCCAGATAGGCATCGCTGCGCCGCTTCACCGAGAAGCGACACTGCATTCCGGGAACGTGGCTCACCATGGTCTGCACGTCCGGATCGTCGGCATTCGAGACCCAGTGCGACGCGGCCGTGGCATTCTTGAAGAGCAATGCCTTGTCCGCGTAGTAGGCCTCGACCCCGGAATACCTGTCCAGGTGATTCGCGGAAAGATTGGTCAGCACTCCGACAGCCGGATTGACCGACGGCGTGTCGTGGAGCTGGAAGGACGACAGCTCGAGCGCGCACCATTCGGGTGGAGACGACGCAAGCGCGACTTCCGCCAGCGGCGTCCCGATGTTCCCCGCCGTCACCGAGCGGCGGCCGAGCGCGGAGAGCAGCGCGCCCGTGAGCGCGGTCGTCGTGGTCTTGCCGTTGGTGCCGGTGACACCGATGTACCGGAGCTGCGGCAAAAAGCGCAGGCCGATCTCGATTTCGCTCACGATGGGAATTCCAGCCGCCCGCGCCGCGGCAAGCGGTGGCGCGTTCGGCGGCACTCCCGGGCTCACGACGACGAGCGACGTTCGGGCGATCCGCGCCAGGTCATGGTGGCCCACGTCGACGGCGACGCCGTCCGCGCGCAGCGCCGTCGCCGCTTCCTGCACCGTGGCGTCGCTTCCCGCGTCGGACGCGTACACGTCGGAACCCGACCGCGCCAGCAGTCTCGCAACGGCGCGGCCGCTGCGGGCCAGGCCGACCACCGCGATTTCACCGCGAAGCCAGCGAGCGTCGAGCGCGGGATCAGAGTTTCGAGCCATGGCGTGGATGCTGGGGGCGGGGTTACGGTCAGCGCAGCTTGAGCGTGCTCAGGGCGAAAAACGCGCACAGAATGCCGATGATCCAGAAACGGACGACCACCTGCGTTTCCTTCCAGCCCTTCTCTTCAAAATGATGGTGCAGCGGGGCCCGCCGGAATACCCTGTGGGCCTGCGCGTACTCCAGCCCGTGCCGCCGTCGCCGGAACTTGAACACGTACCGCTGGAGAATCACCGACAACATCTCGGCCACGAACACGGCGCCCACGAAGGCGAGCACGAACTCCGACTTGAGCAGAATCGCGACACCGCCGAGCGCGCCACCCAGAGCCAGCGACCCGGTGTCGCCCATGAACACTTCCGCGGGATGCGCATTGTACCAGAGAAATCCAATCAATGCGCCAACCAGCGCCAGACAGAAAACGGAGAGCTCCCCCGCTCCGTCCAGATAGAAGACGCCCAAGTACCGGCTGTAGTCAGCGCGGCCAATGATGTACGAGAAGATGCCGAAGGTTGCGAAGGCGACCGCCGAGAGGCCGGCGGCCAGGCCGTCGAGACCGTCCGTGATATTCACGGCGTTGCTCGTGCCCACGAGGATGAAGGTCGTGAACACGACGTAGAGCCATGCGAGGCCCGCGATCGGGACCACGAGGTAGTACTTGAAGAACGGCAGGCTCGTGGAAGCCCCGGGCAGCGTGGGCGACAACGGGTACAGCCAGACGTAGAGACCGAGCGCGAGGCCAATGCTCACCTGCCCTATGAGCTTGTAGCGCTCCACCAGGCCGCGGTTCTTCTCGCCTGCACGTTTCTGCTTGAGCTTGAGCCAGTCGTCGAGCAGACCGATGGCGGCCATCCAGACAGTGACGATGAGGGCGATGGTGACGTAGGGGCGACTGATGCTGAACCGCCCCCAGAGCAGCGTGGGCACGACGGCGGCGGCCAGGATGATCAACCCGCCCATGGTCGGCGTTGCTCCCTTGGACGCGTGCGATTCAGGCGTTCCCTCGCGCACCACCTGGTGCACGCTCTGCCGCCGCAACGCCCGCAGAATGATCGGGCCCACGAGGAACGACATGAGCAGCGACGTCACCGCCGCGCCTGCCGCGCGGAAGGAGATGTACTGGAAGACGTTCAGGACGTGGAAGTGACTGCGGAGCGGAAACAGGAAGTAGTAGAGCACGACGGGATGATGAGGTGAAGTAAGGCCGCGGTCCAGCGCTCTACGAAACGGGCGGCGCGACGCCGGCCCAGGCCGTGATCGGCGCGAGCAGTTGCTCCAGGCGCATTCCGCGCGATCCCTTGAGGAGGATAACGGCGTCGGGCTGCAGCCGCGACGACAACGCGGCCCAGAGACGCTCCACGTCTTCGGCCGCAACAACGCGCGGATCGTTGGGAGCGACGCGGGAAAGCGCGCGCGAGAACTCCCCCATCCCCGCCACGATCTCCACGCCCGACTCCAACGCCGCGCGTGCCACGTCGTCGTGAAGCTCTGGCCCCCGCGGACCCAGCTCGAGCATCGTGCCCAGCACGGCCACCCGCTGGCGTCCCGCGCCCGCGTGCGCGAGCAGCTCGATCGCGGCGCGCGCGGAGCCAGGATTCGCGTTGTACGCGTCGTTGATCACCGTGACGGCGCCGTGCTGCTCGAGATGGACGCGCATCGGCGGCGGCGCCATACCGGCGATCCCGCGAGCGGCATCCTGCATCGGAACACCCGCCTCGCGCGCGACGGCCAGCGCGAGCATGGCGTTCCGCAGATTGTGAACCCCGCGGAGCGGCACGCGGATCTGGACTCCGTCGAGCTCCAGATGGCCCTGACCGCCCGCGTCGATGTGCCACGCCGTGGCGCTCAAGTCTCCTTCGCCGAGACCGGCGGCAACCGTGCGGCGCGCATGCGCGCGAGCGGCCTCCACGACCTCCGGCTGCGCGGCAGGCACCACAGCCAGGGGCACGCCCTGGCACGCAGCCATTTCCTCGCGCAACACGCCCTGGACGTCTCCAAGACCCTCGAGGTGTTCTTCGGCGATCGATGTCACGACGGTCACGTCGGGATTCACTATCGCGCGGAGTTTCGCGACCTCGCCAGGCTGGTTCGTTCCCATCTCGATGACTGCCGCCTGCGTGTCAAGCGGGCAGGCAAGCAGCGTGAGCGGAACGCCAATCAGATTGTTCAGATTCCCCGTGGTCGCGTGCACCGAGAGCCGGCTGCCGAGCGCTGCGCGGAGCAGCTCCTTGGTGCTCGTTTTTCCGTTCGTGCCGACCACGCCGACAACTGTCGCTGTGCGTAACGCCTCGCGCCTGAACCGGCCGAGCGCGCCCAACGCCGCGAGCGTATCCCGCACGACGAACGCGGGAACGCCCACCTTCCCTGCCGCGTCAGCGCGCGAGACGACCACGCCCGCCGCGCCCGCATCCACCGCCGCCTGCAGAAAGTCGTGCGCGTCGAACCGCTCGCCGGCAAGCGCGACGAACAGGTCGCCGCGCTCGACGCTCCGCGTGTCGGTCCATACACGGCCGAACGGTCCACCGGTCTGCTTCGGGCCAGTCGGTGAGACACCGAGGGCTTTCCCGACCCGCTCGAGCGTCCAGAAATCCCGATCGGGCGGCGACGGAAAAGGGGTCGCCATCAACGCCCGCCCGCGACCGGACGTTCGTCGCTGAGCTCCCGCACTATCACTTTCTCATCGAAGGGCAGTCTCTCGGTGCCGCGGATCTGGTAGGTCTCGTGCCCCTTGCCGGCCAGAAGAATCACGTCGTCCGGTGCCGCGATCTCGAGCGCGCGAGCGATCGCCGCGCGTCGGTCTTCGATTCGCTCGTGCGCCGCGCCGCCCATCCCGGCTTCGATCTCGTCGAGAATCGCCTGCGGATCTTCCGTCCGAGGATTGTCGCTCGTGATGATCACGACGTCCGCGAGCCGCGCCCCGATACGACCCATCTCGGGCCGCTTGCCGCGATCGCGGTCGCCGCCGCAGCCGAAGACCAGAATGAGACGGCCAGGCACGAACGGTCGCACGGCACCGAGCGCGCGCTCCAGCGCATCCGGCGTATGCGAGTAGTCGCGAAGCACAGTGGGCCGCTCGCGTAGCACCTCCAGGCGACCGGGGATCTGCGGCAGCGTGGCCAGGCGGTCGGCCACGCGCTGCGCCGGCATGCCGAGCGCGTACGCCGCCGCGGCTGCCGCCAGCGCGTTCATCACGTTGAATTCACCGATGAGCGGCAGTTCGACCTGGTTCCTGTCGGAGTACATGTTCAGCGTGAACCGGCTCCCGCGCGGGCCAAATCGGACGTCGGTCGCGCTGACCTCGGCGGTGCCCACGCGCTGGCTGTAGCCGACCCGCCGCCTGTCTGTCTTGAGCGCGCTCCAGGCCGTGTCGTCCATGTTGTACACGACGGTGCCGTGCGGCTGGAGATAGTCGATCAGACGCGCCTTGGCCGCGAAGTACTTCTCCATGGTCTGGTGGTAGTCCAGATGGTCGCGCGTGAAGTTGGTGTAGACCACGGCCTCGAAGAGCACGCCATCCATGCGCCGCTGATCGAGCGAATGCGACGATGCCTCCATGGCCACGCGGGCAACGCCCGCATCCACGAGCGCGCGCAACACGCGCTGAAGCTCGACCGGTCCCGGCGTCGTCAGCCCGCTTCCGCCCGGCACCGGTGTTCCCTCGCTGCCCAGCAGGACCCCGAGCGTTCCGATCGAAGCGCTGCGCCCGCCCGCGGCGGGTGTGTCCAGCAGATGCCGGAGGATGCTGACCGTCGTGGTTTTGCCGTTGGTGCCCGTGATCCCGACGATCTGGAGCTGGTCCGCCGGCGCGCCGTACGCGGCCGCCGCCGCGAGGGCCGCGGCGCGGCGGCCTTCGCGAACCACGAGCGCCGGCAGGGTCGTGCGACCCGCGTCCTCGACGATCGCGCATGACGCGCCGGCGGCCCGCGCCGCCTCGAGATAGTCGTGGCCGTCGCCCGCCGAACCACGGACGGCGATGAACAGATTCCCGGCCGAAACCGTGCGGCTGTCGTCCGTTATGCCGGTGACGTCAGACGGAAAAGAGCCGCGCCGCTCCGCGAGCAGTCCAGCCTGCTCGAGCGCCGCGGCGATCACGTCTACGGAAGCTTGCATTCAATAGCTGTAGGTGAGCCTGATCAGCGAGCCGGGCGCGGCGAGCGCACCGGCCGCCGGACTTGTCGACGCGGCTGTGTTCGCGGCCGCCGCTTCGATCTGAACGCGGAACCCCGCGGAATGCAACGAGCGCACCGCGTCGCGAAGACTGAGTCCTCGAATGTCTGGAACCGCCCGGTCGGCGCCGGGAGCCGGCGGCGGAGCGGGCGCGGCAGGCAGCGTGACGACTACATCAGCGGCCGCCGATGGCGCGGCGGGAGCCGTGCGGAGCGATTCGGCCGATTGCGATGCGCCCGCCTGCTCGACGCTCATCGCGACGCGGCGCGACGACGAGTCGCGCACCGGCTGCGCGCTCGACGCGAGCTTGCTGCGGTCGAGCGCCGCGTCCCGAGCGGCGATCGCCGCCTGGAGCACCGCGCGCGTGACAGGCGCCGCCGTTTCCGCGCTGTAGCCCGATCCCTGCGGCATCGCGAGCTTGACCACGATCACGAATTGCGGTGCGTCAGCCGGGAAAATGCCCACGAAGTTGGGGTTGTGGAGGCCTTCCACGTAGCGTCCCGCGACAGTGCCGCGCGGTGTTCCTGTCTTGCCCGCGAGCTCGTAGTTCGCGATCGAGGCCTTGAGAGCGGTTCCGCCGTCGACCACGCCCACGAGCATCTGCCTCACCTGGTTCGCCACCGCCGTGGACATCACGCGGCGCACCACACGCGGCTTCCGCTTGTAGGTGACGCTTCCGTCCGGCGCGATGATCTCGTTCACGAGCGCGGGTTCCATCAGCTCGCCGCCGTTCGCGATCGCCGCGTAGGCGAGACCCAACTGGAGCGGCGTCACGGAAACCTCATAGCCCATGGCCATGGAGTTCGCCGACTGCGCCGACCACTGCGATGGATCGCGGAGTCGCCCTGAAGATTCGGTCGGATATGGAACGCCCGTGATGGATCCGAAGCCAAAATCGCGCAGCGTCTCGTATTCCTGCGCGGCAGTGAAGCGTTCCGCGAATTTCACGATGCCAATGTTGCTCGACCAGCGGAGCACGTCGGCCAAGGGCACGCGGCCCAGCTTGTGGTCGTCGTGGATGACGCGGCCGTTGATGCTCAGCTCACCGCTCGTTCCCGTGTCGACTGAATCGGCGCTGGTGACCAGGTGACGCTCGAGCAGGCCCGAAGCGATGACCGGTTTCATGGTCGAGCCAGGCTCGAACGGCTCCGTGAGCGCCGTCGCCGCTGTATTGCGCGGGTCGGAGCGCTGGCTCGCCATGGCCAGGATGGATCCCTGGAACGGGTCGAGCACGACGATGTCGCCTCCGTCGGCGCCCAATCGCGCCACGGCGTCGGCGAGCGCGCGCTCCACGATTTCCTGGAGGTCGCTGTTGATCGTGAGAACGACGGTGCTTCCCGGCGACGCGGCCACGCCTGGCGCCGTGGGCGATTCGAACGACTGGCCGCGCGAGGTTCGGAGCAGCGTCGCTGAGCCGTCGCGGCCCTTGAGCAAGCTGTCGAGCGCGAGCTCGAGTCCGTCCACCGCGTGATTTTCGGCGTCCACGTGGCCCACCAGGCGCCGCGTTCCCTCGGACATCACGTACGAGCGCGCCACGAGCGGCGTCGTGTGGACGCCGGCCTCGCCGAGGGCGGGGGCGACGTCCATCGCGAGAAACGGTTTCGCGATGGGAACCCACTTGAGGCGCTTGTCGAGCGCATGAGCGACGACCGCGCGATCGAGGCCGGCCTCGGTGAGATCGCGCGCGAGCGCGGCACGATCCCGCACCTCGTTGGGCGCGATGGCCAACCGCACCATGTTGTGGCTCTCGGCGAGCACCGTGTGCGACGCATCGACTATCTCGCCGCGAGGAGCCGGCACGTCGCGTTGTGTGGACTGCTGGCGATCCGCGCGCGCGCGCCAGCCGCTACCCTGCGCGATCTGCACGTCCGCGGCCCTGGCGACGATCGCGGCCGCGAACAGCGCGAGCAGCAGGTGCACGAAGCCGATGCGTTTAGAGCGAATCATGTCTCACGGTCGCGGACCCAGCGGACGAACGCGGCAAGTAGATGATCTGGTCGGGCGGAGCTATGTGCATGTCGAGTCGCTGCTCGGCGAGCGGCTCGAGTCGCGCGCGGCTGGACGCGTCGCGGATGGCGGCGTCCATCTTGATCCGCTCTGCTTCCAACTCGTCCCGATGCCTGGACAGCGCGCGGATACGAGCCGCCTGCGTGACCCCGTACACGCGCCTCGTAATGACGCCTGTGGCCACCAACACGAAACCAAGGAGCACGAAGGCCAGAATCGAGCGCCGGCCCGGTCGCCGGCTGCGTCCGCGCGATTTTCCCGCGGCCATCAGGCTCGTCTCCAGGCACGCAGGTGCGCGCTTCTCGCCCGCGGGTTGCGCTGGATCTCCTCATCCCCCGCCGTGATGGCCCGGCGTGTGAGCGTTTGCCCGAGCGCGTGGCCACGGCAGGTGCATACAGGCTGTCGCGGCGGGCACACACAGTCGGCGCTCCAGTCGCGGAAGGCATGCTTCACGAGCCTGTCTTCGCCTGAGTGGTACGCGATTACCACAAGCACGCCACCGGGAGTCAACCGGTCGCGGAGGTCGGGCAGCGCGCGCCGCAGGCTCTCGTGCTCGTCGTTCACGGCGATGCGGACCGCTTGGAAGAGCCGCGCGAAATCGGCGGGGCCGGTGCGCGGGCCGAGCGCGCCGCGGATGGCGCCGACCAGATCGTCGCTCGTCTTAAAGGGCCGCGTCTGGCGCCGGCGCGCGATTTCGCGCGCGAGGCGCGCCGCACGCGGCTCATCGCCAAAGGCGCGAAAGATCCTCGTCAGGGCCGCCTCGTCCTCGTTGTCCAGGAGATCCGCGGCGCTCGGCGTCGATTCGGCACGGAC
>Ga0134127_10003340_pt1 | contig 11547 bp, 10 predicted proteins | sample KB31753_FD_96459 | JGI IMG/M metagenome (GOLD analysis project Ga0134127, IMG submission 96459) | Terrestrial soil microbial communities with excess Nitrogen fertilizer from Kellogg Biological Station, Michigan, USA - KB3-175-3 | ecosystem: Environmental > Terrestrial > Soil > Unclassified ...
ACCCGATGTGGGAGAACATCATCACGGCGCGGCTCACCGCCTCGGCCCGCGTTCGCGGTGGGCGCGACGTCAACATCCGCCGCCAGGTCGACAGCGCAGGCCGGCCCAGCCGCGGCGCGCCGGTGGTCGACATGATCGAGGTCATCGTGCGAACCCGGCCCGGGTAGTTCGCGTCGACGGTCTGGGCGATCATCCCGCCCATCGAGATGCCGACCAGGTGCACGTCGGCGTAACCGAGCGCGTCCAGCAGGCCGACCGTGTCGCGCGCCATGTCGCCGAGGTGGTATTGGTTGCGACCACGGAACGCGGCCACCGGGTTCGGCGGCCGGTAATTCATGTGGCTCGATCGGCCGGCGTCGCGGTTGTCGAACCGGGTCACTCGATAGTCGCGGCCGGCCAGCGCGGTGACGAAATCATCTGGCCATGAATGCAATTGCTGCCCCAGGCCGGCGATGAGCAGGATCGGCGGGTCGGCGGGGTCGCCGGTCTGGTCGTAGCACATCTCGATGCCACGACCGACGTCGACGAGTTCCTCCACGCGCGCCGTCGTGCTGAGGCTCGCTGCGTCTGGCCCGCGGGCGCGACCATGGTGGTCGCTCGTCGATACACCACCGCACGGCCGCCGTGCGCGGGTGCGGTCGCGACTCCGCGCGAGTGGGAGCGCTCACCTGGCGCATACGTCGTGCCGAACTCGAACTCGCGCAGCAACGTCCGCAGGGTCACGTTCATCTCCATGTTCGCGAACGCCGCACCGATGCAGCGACGCACTCCGCCGCCGTACGGAATCCACGCGTAGTTGTCCGGCGGGTTGCCGACAAACCGGTCGGGATTGAAGGTTTTCGCGTCGGCGAAGCTGGCCTCGGAAGCGTGCGCGAGCGAAATGCTGGCCATAATGACATGCCGCTCGGGAATGACCCACTCCCCCAACCGGATCCGGGTCTTCGTCATCCGGGTAGTGCCGTAGATCACCGGTCGGGTGCGCTGCACCTCCCAGATGGTGGCCTGCACCAGCTCGGAACCTCCGGCGTCGACCTCGGCGGTCAAGGGGGAAAGCAAGCGCGGATGGCGGCGTATCCGCTCGACGGTCCACGCCAGCGTCGTCGCCGTGGTTTCGTGGCCGGCGGCGAGCAGGGTCAGCAGCTCGTCGGCGACGTGATCGTCAGAGATCGGTGAGCCGTCCTCGTAGCGCGCCTGCAGCATCAGCGTGAGGACGTCGTTGCGTTCGTCGAATGTCGGATCACTGCGAATTTCGGCGATCAGTCGCCGGATGATTGCGTCGTAGCGCTCGCGGTTTGCCGTCAGCTTGCCGCCAGGGCTCCGCGGGCCGAAGTCCCGGCGCACGATCGGAGGCATCACAGCCAGCCGGGAGGCGTGTGGGACCATGTCCGGCAGCAGTTCGCGCAGTTCGTCGAGTGCGGCACCTTCGGCGCCGAACACCGTACGCAGGATCGCGTTGAGCGTGATGCGCATCATCGACGGCATGGTCTCGAACTCTCTGCCCTCGGGCCATGATGCCGTCTCGCGCAGCACCTCTTCCTCGATGATCGCTTCATAGGAGGCCATCCGCTTGCCATGGAACGGCGGAACGAGAAGCTTGCGGCGCTCACGATGCTCGGTGCCGTCGAGGCTGAATGTCGAGCCAGGACCGAACATCTCACCGAGCGCACCGGCCCTAGCAATGAGATCGGTGTTGGTGGTGAACAGATCCTTGACCAGAGCGGGATCGCTCACGACGACGGTGTCCCCGAAGATCGGCAGCCGCAGCGTGAAGGCCGACCCGTATCGCCTGGCCAGTGCGGCGACAGATTTCTCCCGGGCGGCGACAAAGCCCACGCCCTGTAGGAGCTTGGGTATCCGTGGTGCGGGTGGCAGTCGCACCGGGTCCGTGGTCGCCACAGCCATGCTGCACCTCCGTGGTGGTACTCCAAGGTACCGGCAACGGTACGCTCTAGTACCGATCGGCACAACCCCCTTTCCACACACGTCTAATAATGGTACCGTCTAGTACCGATACTGGTACTCAGCCGTACCAGATGATCGACGGGAGGCAGCGCACATGTCACAAGCAGCGGAAACGGGGCCGCGCACGCGAGGAGCGGAAACGGTGGACGTCTTGATCGTCGGAGCCGGACTGTCCGGTGTCGGCGCCGCATGCCAGCTGCGCCGAGAATGCCCCGACAAATCGGTGATCGTGCTCGAAGCCCGTGACGCGATCGGCGGCACCTGGGACCTCTTCCGCTACCCGGGCGTCCGGTCGGACTCCGACATGTTCACGCTCGGCTATCGGTTTCGGCCGTGGACCGACCCGAAGGCGATCGCCGACGGACCGAGCATCCTGCGCTACATCCACGACACTGCAAGAGAATTCGACGTCGAGAACCTCATTCGGCTGAATCACCGCGTAGTGAACGCCAATTGGGACAGTGACGAGGCGCGGTGGACCGTCGAGGTGCATCGCACCGACACCCACGACCTCGTCACGATCAGCTGCGCGTTTCTGTACGTCTGCACCGGTTACTACCGCTATGACGAGGGCTTCAGCCCCACTTTCCCTGGCGTTGAACGGTTTCGCGGGCCGGTGATTCACCCGCAGCACTGGCCGGAGGACCTCGATTACAAGGGCAAGCGCGTCGTGGTGATCGGTAGCGGCGCGACCGCGGTGACGCTGGTCCCCTCACTGTCCGAGTCGGCCGCACACGTGACGATGCTGCAGCGCTCACCCACCTATATCGCATCGCGCCCGGCCAGTGACCCGATCGCCGATCGGCTGCGAACGTGGCTGCCGCAGAAGCTCGCCTACGCGATAGTGCGATGGAAGAACGCATTGCAGGCGATGGCCATCTTCAACCTGAGCCGCCGCCGTCCCGCGATGATGAAGTCGATGCTGCGCAAGGCCGCGATCAAGCAATTGCCAGAAGGCTACGCCGTCGACACTCACTTCGCGCCGTCGTACAACCCGTGGGACCAGCGGATGTGCCTGGTCCCCGACGGCGATCTGTTCACGACGATCCGCGACGGCCGCGCGTCGGTGGTTACCGACCACATCGACACGTTCACCGAAACCGGCGTTCGGCTGCAGTCTGGCGCCGAGTTGGAGGCCGACATCGTCGTCAGCGCCACTGGCCTGAACCTGCTCGCCATCGGCGGCATGCAACTCGAGGTCGACGGGCGTGCGGTGGACCTGTCAAAGACCGTGTCCTACAAGGGCATGATGCTGTCGGGTGTGCCGAACTTCGCGTGGACCATCGGCTATACGAACGCCTCGTGGACGCTGAAGGCGGACCTTGTCGCCGAGTATGCGTGTCGGCTGCTGAAGCACATGGAGGCAGGAGGCTATGCGGCGGTGACGCCCGATGCGGCAGGCACCGCGGCAGCCGGCCCGTTCCTCGATCTGGCGTCGGGATACGTCAAGCGCAGCCTCGCTGACCTACCCAGGCAGGGTGATCGGGCGCCGTGGCGGCTGCATCAGAACTACGTCAAGGACGTCCGACTGCTGCGCCGAGGACCGATCGACGACGGGGTCGTGTTCACACCGGCCGCGGCCATCGCGGACGAGCGGGCCAGGAGCATCGCGTGATGCGCGTCGAGTGGGACGAAAACCGTTGTGCCGTACCGGCTTTGTGCACAGGATTGGCGCCCGACGTTTTCCGTGTCGACGAGGACGGCAGGCTGGCCGTCAGCGCCGAGATCAACGAGACGCAGCGGCAGGCGATTCGAGAGGCCGCCGACTCGTGCCCGACGCAGGCGATCACCGTCGCGGACTAGCCGGGCTGATCGCGCGGAGCGAGCAGCGCGATCGAGGCATCGACCGCTTCCTCGGTGATGTCGCTCGCACGACCACCCTCCTCGACGGTGATCGCGGCGAGCTCGCGAAGGCCGCCCAGCAGCATGATGATGCGCTGACGGGACACCGGGCCGATGCCCGCTGCACTGAATGCATCGGAGTCGGCGAGCGCCTGCACCAGCTCGATGAAGTTCTCCGTCCCATCGCGCTGCAGCCGGCGCGCGGCAGCGCCCAGTGACGGAACATCTCGGATCCAGCTGAGCATCAGTGAGGACCGCGATTCGCCGGACGAGATCCACGCCTCGATGGCCTGCCGCACCTGGTTTCGCCATGGCGCCTGTGGGTCGACGGCGGCCGCTATCTGCCTGACCTGGTCGGCGTTCGCATCGGTGAGAAGGGCGACGAAGCAGGCTTCCCTGCTGTCGAAGTATTCGTAGAAGGTGCGCCTCGATGTCCGCGCCCGCCGCACGATGTCGGCAACCGTCGTGCGCGGGTAGCCATCCTCGGCAATCGAGGCCTCGAGCGCATCAAGGAGGCGTTGGCGGAAGTTGCCTTTGTCCTCGTCGGCGCGCCGTTGCCCAGTCTCGGCTGCCGTCACTCGATGCCTTTCATGTCACAGGCATCGTACTGCGAGGCCGGGTTGTGGCCTGGGAAGCGCACGATGCGCCGCCCCAGGCCACAACTATCGGACCAGTACTACAGCGGCGCGCATGGCCCAGGACCCGGTCCGCACGGTGCTCCGGGTAGAGACGGCGGCGGTAGCTCCGCGCCGGCAACTGCTGAGCCGACGCCCGCGGCCGCGCTGAGGACGCCACAGCCGCGAGCGCCCCGACGCGATTACACCGAAACGACCGGATTTGCAATGATATTCGCCTCCGTCTCCTAATCGATAGTCACCTACGACCAGGGTGCGCCACGCGCTGAGTGGGGGTATCGGGGGATTGTGTGCCGCACCGGCCTGGCGAATTCCCTTCAGATGTTCCGCGCGCTGTCTGAGGATTCGGACGCCTATACCCGGCGCGGCGGTGGCCGGATCGATCGCCGCCGGCTACTACCAACTCGCTACCGATGATCCGGTGATGGCGCTGGGCGGGTTCGGATCTGCTGACCCGGCACCGCCCCTCGAGCAGTTCGAGGCATACGTGGCCGACCGTCGCATCCGCTACTACATCGATCCGATTGGCACCGCCACACCGCACTTCAGGCCGCCGGGGGTGAACGAACCCACCGAGGCAGACCACATCAGGGACTGGGTCAAACAGCATTTCACTGGCGTCACCATCGACGGCGTCACCCGCTATGACCTCACCAAGCCGCTGGCTGGAGGTGCCCGAAAGGGGCGGCGTCACAGCGGTTTCGCCGTGCAGAACTACGGCGTGATCAGCGTCCCCGCCTGTGATGCCGCCTGTTTGATCTGCGGAATCGTCAGAGCCCCGTAGCCGGACTCGACCGGGCCCGTGGTGGCCCCCAGCCAGGGCACCACACCCGGATCCGGGCTGACGTCCAGGTTGTATGCCTGCATGCCCGGCAGGTGGTGCTCGAAGAAGTTACCCAGGAAGTCAACCACGAAGATGACGTCTCCGATGAGGCTAGTGCCCCATAGCGACGAGGCATTGATCAGCGGCGTAAGAGCGTTGGGGTCCCCGATCAACACGATCGAGCCGTAGTGAGGCTTGCTTCCCCCGCCGGGCACGTATGCCGGCATGAACGGCTGCAGCGCAGGCAGATCGGTCGACAGGTACGCCACCGGGTCGCCGTACGTCTCGATGTTGATGAAGCCTGACTCGGCGCCGTTACCCGGCACTGTGGTGTTGATGCCGGGACTCTCGAATCCGATGCCACCCAGGCCGGTTTGCTGCGCGACGTATTCGGCTTCCCAGCCGCCCAGTGAGTGCCCGGTGACGAAAATATCGCTGGTGCTGTAGCCCTGCTCGGCGGCCGCGGCCTCCACCTGCCCCTCAAAGGCCAGCGAGTCGGTGAAAGCCTGCGGCGTCCTGTCGGTGAAGATCACTTGTAGGTCGGCGACGACCTGAGAGACGGTGATCAGCGGATCGACTAACAGGTTCGTGCCGCCCGTCGTGCCCTGATACGCAATGATGATCTGCTGCTGAGGTGTCACCCACACCTGTGCGGATTCGCCCGAGAAAACGTTCGTGGATCTCATCGGCACACCATTGACGGTGAACGGCGTCAATCCTCCTGGGGTACCGCCGAGCACGTACTCGGCGGCCGCCGCATTCAAGAACTGCGCCACCGTCGGGGTCTGCGCCGTCGTGGGGCCGGTGTATGTCTCGGTCGGCAGCACCGGTTGCACAGCCGGCGTCTTCGTCAATCCCACTTCGTCTTCGAGCCGTCGGAAGGCCGCGAACAACGCTTCGTCGATCGGTGCGAAGTCGAGAGGGCTCTTCGGGCCGTTCACGGAGACGGTGATGTCCAGCGTTTCGAGCACCGTGTTGATGATGCGGCCCGGCAGCGCAACGATCCGGGCGATCGGTGAAAGAGGACCGGGAGCACTTGGTGTTGCCGCGCTGCTCGTTGTCGACGGGATTACCGCGGCAACTTTGGCTGCCGGCGGGGTCTCCTCCGCTGTGGCATGGGTGACAGTTGGCGCGGTACTCGCCGACGGACTCTTCACCAGCGAGTCGCGCGACGAGCCCAGTTTGGTTATCCCTGCTCTACCGATGTGGGCAGAGTTGGTCGGGCCAGCGGCGCGGGTAGTTCCTGCAGGCCGAGCCGAAGACGAGTCTCGCTGCGCTGCCCTCGAATTCAGTTGCGCGGCAAGAGAACCTCTGGTGGTCGAACGGGCGTCCCCCGCCGGATCAGCGGTGGTGGCGGCGCTGGTGTTGGTGGTGTCCGAGTTCGGGGTTTTCGTGGCTGTCGACGACCTGCTCTGATGAGCGCCATGACCATCGGCCGATTTCCTGGGCCCGATGCCGGTTCCCGACTTCGAATCGCTGGACGACGGGTGTGCCGAATCAGTGTGGCCGGGGTCCGCCCACGCCACGTTCTGGCCGGTCGCGGCCGCGATCCCCACGCCAACTGCCACCACGGCCAGACCGAAACGGCGTGGTGCGCGTTTGCCATGTGCGTTACGCCGAGCAGGCACCGCCATCAATCCCCTTTGGCATTCGGTCGTGGTGTCCCGCACTTCGCGCCGACGAGGGCCCGCTGATCGAAGGACACGTTGCCGACAACATATGACAACGTGTGATATCAATCTCCGTTTTGTTGCGGAGAGCCCAGTTTCGAGTCCCTTTCAGGACCGCTGCTTTCTTCGTCCCGATCCACGCTGTTGGGCCGCATCGCCGCAAAAGTGCTGGTCATCCCGACTCGGGTGTCCGACCGATTGCACCGCGTTGCACTGATTCGCAGTCTGGGTGCGGGAACCGCAAAGCGTCACCGCAACCGCACATCACCGGCTTGCTCGAGTGCGGCAAGCACGCGTTCGATCACGTCGTCTGGATCTCCGCACGTGCGCAGGAATTCGAGTTGAAACACTGCGCTCTCGATCTCACCGGGCCTGCCTATCCGGGCGGCGTCGGCGTATTGCTGTACGGCGTCGTCGATTGAAGCAGTGCCTAACTCCAACGCCTCGTGCAACGTCAGCTCTGCCAAAGTCACTGCTGCCCAGAAGTTCTGCGGATCTTCGTTGAGCGCCAGCCGCGCGAGGAATCCGCTGACGGTCAGGACTTCATTGAAGTCTCGGCGGAACGCGTCGTCTCTGGGCCGGCCGCTCCAACGAAGCGCCATCACGACATTCACCCCGGTGTAGTAGTCGGGATCCAGTTCGAACCCCAGGCGGTATTTCTGCTCCATCTCGGCGAAAAGACCTTGCGCATCGACCTCTTTCATTCCAGCGCGTTGGTCCTGAATCTGTCTCTTGAGCAGGCCGCCCCAGATGCCATAGGTCTCAGAATCGCGGTAGCCGGCTTGCTCGGCCTCGGCGAGGTAGCCCTTGGCGGTTTCGCGTAGCCGCTGCTTTTCGGCGGCGTCTTTGGTCCGCTCCCCGACTTTGCGGTAGGCCATCACGGTCTTATGCAGCCAAGTCCGGTGTAGCGGATTCCCCGGTTCCGGTTTTGCCTTCTCCAGAAGTTCCTTGGCATCGGTGTAAGCACCTTCGGTCAGCAGGCTCGCGGCCAATTCGATGCGGCACGCATCGCGCGCAGCGTCGGTAATCTCACGATCCTTATCGAGGTTGCCGGCCTCTTCGCGCATCTTTATCGGATCGGCAGATCGCGTCGCTGCGGCCACTCGCTCCCTGGCGGTCTTGCCAGCCCGTCGGAACCGCGGCACGGCCGACCTCGGCTGGAACGGCCGTTTGACGTGGACGAGATCGAACCACTCGTGGCACGGACTGTCGTTCTGACCGGCCGCGAGTGCGGTGGCCACCACCGGTCGCAACGCGCAGATCGCGTCCTGCGCCTGCTCATCGCTGACGTCATCCGGTCCGCGGGCAAACGAGTGCGTGCGGATCATGTTGACGTCGAACGGTGGTGTCGTGCGTTTGAAGGTCGTCACAGCCGGATCGATGAGCACCGTTGAGCGCGAGGCGAACACATGCCGGATCCCCAGTTCGTAGGCGACGTTGAAGCTCAACGCCGAAAGATCCACTAGGACGAGATCGGAGTTCGCCAAGTCCGAGAGCATGGCGGAATGGATGATCCCGCTGTCAGTTTGCAGGTCGGCCCTGACCCAATCGACGTCGAAGTCCTCCAACAACGGCCGGTACACGCGATGGAACGCGGCGTCACAGTCGAGGAAGCGGTTGGCGCGCGGATCCTTCTTCTTCCCATAGGGCATCACGATGAACGCATGCGGGCTCGACCTCGGCAACGGGTCGAGGTCGATCGCCAGCATCTGGCGCAACTCGGCACTGGCCATTAGGTCATCAGTTGCGCTGGGCGACAACGGGTCCGGCTCTGGCCGCACTGCCAGCGCCCAGACTTTCTCCGCACCCGGATATGTCAACGCCTCCGCCCTATCGAGCAGAGCACCATTGTGTTTACGGTAAAACCCGGCATCGAATGGGTCGAGACCCAAATCAGCGACCTTCACATCAGGGCTGGAGGTGATTCGGTCATAGTTGCTGATCCAGGGCTCACCCGCGGGCTCCACACTCGTCTTGCGGAATATCGCAACGTCGAACGGAAGCAGTACCTCCAGCTTGATGCCCTCCGCGAGGGCGGCTTTTGCGAACAATATGTCGGCGCCGGATCCGAGTGCACCGACGAGGCTCTTGGGCTCCAATGACTGGATCAGGCCGCGGAGCCGGCCGGTGAGATCTTCGGCGGCTCTCCAAGGCAGCCGCTGGCCGTCCCGCACTAGCTCATCGGCTTGACAGCCGCCGTAGACGATAATCATGACCAGGCACTCCTATGGTCGATGTCGGGCGCTATGAGCAGAGGCTGCGGGACGCAATTACCGATATTGCTGCTCGAGACAGTCGATGGTGTGAGTAATGCACTACTCGATTCAATGTGCGGCTCACCTGGCGGGCTGTTCACCGAGGACCGCCTCAAGCAATTCGGCCAAGGCTGCCGGCTGGTCCAGCGGTACGGAGTTGACGAGACCAGACGCGACCAATGCCTGTGCGCGCTCGTCGGAGGGCGCCCCATCCACGGCGGCCGCGAGCGCATCGGCGGTTCGGCCGGAGCCCGCGACGACGACGACCCGCCGCCCGGCGTGCACGCTGCGCTCGACGTCGTCGAAGGCGATCTGACCGCCGTTGACGAGCACGGTGATCGACGGTGACGTTCCGGCGAGAACTGACGCTGTTTGGGCGATCCATGGCGCCTCCGCACCCCACGTGTCCCCCGGCACGATCACGAAGTGCGAGTGGCGCGGTTCGAGCGCAGCACCGTCCGGCGGAGCAGGCCGGCCGGACAACTGCACGGTGCCCGCGGCCACCACACCTACGAGCGGAAACGAAGCAGAAAGCGCCGCACGGGTTTCGCCGCACAACTGCATGACCCCCGCGAGGGTCCCGCCGTCGACTACAGCCGCTCGGTGTCGCTCCAGCCCGGGCACGATGCCCGAGACGAATATCGGGCGTAGCCCCTCGATGTCCGCGTCGTCGAGTCCACCTGCGCCACCCACGACGACCACCGTCGGCCGCGGCGGCTGCAGACCCAAAAGACCCACGGCCGAGGAAAGATCCTCGACGTCGGTGACCTCGACAGCGACGGCGGCGGCCCCGTCGGCAAAATCGATCTGCCGCGCGGTGGTGCTCACTGGTCGCCCCGGAAAAATCGGCTTATGTAATGGCGCACGGCATCCCGCGAAACAACGTGGTCATCCGGTTGTCGGTGCGCGACTTGTCGCAGCGCACGCCGGTGGACCGGATGGCGCCGACCGAACGTTGACATGGCGCTCATTATTGCCCGCGTACGCAGTGGGTGGTCATTGGTTTGACTTAGCGATGCTGTGGAATACCAACGACGCGGGGCCCGGCCGCACAGCGGTGCCGTCGTTGGCTCGTTGGGTGCTGTCAGCGATCCTTCGTTAGTCAGGTCTGCAGACGGGTTGCGGCCACGTCCGGTGCTCCGCATCCGGCGTGGGCTCGGCTTACTCGGCGCATCTTCAGACATCGCCGTTGCGACGATCAACGACAACCAAAAAAACCCTGCAGCCCCACGCTTTTGGCGAGCCATCTCGGAATCGGCGCCGGTATCGGGGCTCGGCCGCATGGCCCACCGACAACATCGTGGTGACGTTCGTCTCCCACATCCGTGGCATCGCAACAGGATCCGGCGATTGCCGGCCTGGAACCGCCAGCACTGCGTGCTGTGCGCAATTTGATCCGACGATGATCCGCAGGTGCCTCGTCCCGACCCATTTGCCAGCTTCAACGACTTGGTCACTACGGACCTGGGGCACACGCCCACCCGACCCCGCAGCGGGATAACGTTGCCCACCTTAGCTATTCAATGTCGAACAGGAGCGAGGACATCACTCAGTAGACCTTGTCCACACTTGTCGACAGTCCGTTGTCGCACGTCACGGTGACATGAAAGGTAGAGCCTGTCGCGGGTCCCTCGCTCGAGCCTTGAGGAATCCTCGCCTCCTCCGAGCCGGTTACGGTGAAAGCATGCTCCGCGTTGTAGTTGATGCCCGCGGCAACACCCGCCACCGCAACGGACCTTAACACGCAACCCACCGCGGACTGGTTTGCGTTATTGGCAATCGACACAAAGGCCGCGGTGATCGGCTCGTCGTACCTCAACACCAGCTGCGGTGGCGGAGGAGGCGGCGGAGGAGGCGGCACTACCACCTCTGGGGGGTCCCACGTTGGAGTTGCCGCACGGCGGGGTGCCGGCGCGGGGGGTTCCGCCGCGGCGGGTTCCGGCGGTGGCGGTGCCGCCGCTGGGGGTGGCGGCGCTGGGGGTGCCGGTGGCGGTTCCCAAATGTCGGTCGCAATGAGCGAGTAGCTCGCCGACCACAGAGTGCTCGTCCCGGTTGCGCCGCCAGGCGCGGTGCCCGGCTCGCGCGGCCCCGACACGACAATTCCGGCCCCGGCGACCAACGCAGCAGCCGCAATGAGAATGCCGGGGCGCCGGTACCACGACGAACCGGCATCCGTAGGTTCGGCCGTCCGGGTGGCGCCAGGAGTCGCGTCGAACACCTTCATCGCGCACCCCCCCGGGCCCAAAGCCCCCAAGACGGGGGTTTCCGGAATACACGAGCTGCCTGCAGACAAGAGTCGGCATTGGTCAAACAGGGGCGCAGGTAGTCCTGTGTCATGGCACTGCTTTCTGCGAGTTGTC
>Ga0134127_10003342_pt1 | contig 11546 bp, 6 predicted proteins | sample KB31753_FD_96459 | JGI IMG/M metagenome (GOLD analysis project Ga0134127, IMG submission 96459) | Terrestrial soil microbial communities with excess Nitrogen fertilizer from Kellogg Biological Station, Michigan, USA - KB3-175-3 | ecosystem: Environmental > Terrestrial > Soil > Unclassified ...
ACACGTCGTCGCTGAGCGTCACGTCACTCGCGGCTGGCTGCACGCGCCCCGAGCGCGTGTTGGGACTGCATTTTTTCAATCCGCCGCCGCTCATGGCGCTCGTGGAGGTCGTACCGTGGGTCGGGAGCGACCCGTCGGTGCCCGTGCAGGCGTTCGCCCTGATGCAGGCGTGGGGCAAACAGCCGGTGCTCACGAGCGACACGCCCGGATTCATCGTCAACCGGGTCGCGCGCCCATTCTACGGGGAAGCGATCCGGATCCTCGAGGAGGGCACGGCGGATGCGCCGACCATCGACGCCGCGATGAAGGAGCTGGGCGGTTTTCGCATGGGGCCGTTCGAGCTGATGGACTTCATCGGCAACGACGTGAACCTCGCGGTGACGAAATCCGTCTTCGCGAGCTTTTTCTACGATGCGCGTTACAGGCCGTCGCTCACGCAGCAACGCCTCGTCGAAGCGGGCTTTCTGGGTCGCAAGACGGGCCGCGGCTACTACGACTACCGCGCGGGTGCCCAGCCGCCGGCGGTGTCCGGCGGCGCCGAGCTCAAGAAGTCGGTGTTCGATCGCATCATCGCGATGTTGATCAACGAGGCCGTGGATGCGGTGTTCATGCGCGTCGCGTCGGCGAGGGACATCGACCTCGCCATGACCAGGGGGGTAAACTACCCCAAGGGTCTGCTCGCCTGGGGCGAGGAGATCGGCCTGCCACGCGTGCTCGCGACCATGGAAGAGCTGCAGCGCACGTACGGCGAGGACCGCTACAGGGCCAGCCCGCTGCTGCGGCGCATGGCGGGCGACGGCTCGCACTTTTTCGATTGAACGGAGCTCATGGCGGCTGAAACGGCTCGCGCATACATCATCGACGGCGTTCGGACGCCCATAGGCAATCTCACGGGCGCGCTGAGCGACGTGCGCGCCGACGACCTTGCGGCGCACGCCATCGCGTCGCTCGTGGCCCGACATCCGGATCTCGATCCGAACGCGATCGGCGACGTGATTCTCGGTTGCGCGAACCAGGCGGGCGAGGACAATCGAAACGTCGCGCGCATGGCGGGACTGCTCGCGGGGCTTCCGGCGAGCGTTCCCGGCGAAACGGTGAACCGACTCTGCGCCAGCGGCATGAGCGCTGTGGCGAGCGCCGCGCGATCGGTCAAAGTCGGCGAGGGCGACTTCTACGTCGCGGGCGGCGTGGAGAGCATGACGCGCGCGCCGTACGTGTTGTCCAAAGGCACCAAGCCCTTCGCCCGCGATATGGAGCTCTTCGACACGAGTCTTGGTTGGCGATTCGTGAATCCGCGCATGAAGGCGAAGTACGGCGTCGACTCCATGGGGCAGACGGCGGAGAACGTCGCCGAGCAGTATGGCGTCACGCGCGCGGATCAGGATGCCTTCGCCGTTGCGTCGCAGCAGAAGGCGGCGCGCGCGCGCGACAGCGGCCGCTTCGAGCGCGAGATCGTGCCCGTGGAGATTCCGCAGAAAAAAGGCGAGCCGGTTCGCGTGGCCCAGGACGAGTTCCTGCGACCTGGCACGACGCTCGAGATTCTGGGCAAGCTCAAGCCGGCCTTCCGCACGGATGGAAAGGGCTCGGTGACCGCTGGGAATTCGTCCGGTTTGAACGACGGTGCGGCGGCGCTCCTGGTCGCATCGGAGCAGGGCGTCAAGCGACTCGGATCGAGACCGCTCGCTCGCGTGGTCGTAAGCGCCGTAGCGGGGGTCGAGCCGCGGATCATGGGCATGGGTCCCGTGCCCGCGTCGCGCAAGGCGCTGGAGCACGCGGGGCTGACCCTCGCGGAGATGGACGTGATCGAGCTGAACGAAGCCTTTGCCGCGCAGTCGTTGGCATGCCTCCGCGAGCTGGGAATCGCCGATGACGATCCGCGCGTGAATCCGAACGGCGGCGCGATTGCGCTGGGCCACCCGCTGGGTATGTCCGGCGCGCGGCTCGTCCTCACGGCGGCCCGCGAGCTCGAGGAACGGGGCGGGCGCTACGCGCTGTGCACCATGTGCATCGGCGTGGGGCAGGGCATGGCCATGATCATCGAACGCTGAGCGATGGCCTGCTACAAGTTCGACGGATTCGTCCCCGTGGTTCACGAATCCTCATTCGTGCATCCGCTCGCGGCCGTCACGGGCAACGTGATCATTGGCCGCGACGTGTACGTCGGCCCCGGGGCCGCGCTGCGAGGCGATTGGGGCGGCGTCGTGATCGAGGATGGTTGCAACGTGCAGGAGAACTGCGTCGTGCACATGTTCCCAGGAACGACTGTCGTGCTGGAAGCGGGCGCGCATCTGGGGCACGGGTCGATCGTGCACGGCGCGCGCATAGGCCGGAACACGCTTGTGGGGATGAACGCGACGCTCATGGACAACGCCGTGATCGGCGCTGAATGCATCATCGGTGCGCTCACCTTCGTGCCGGCGGAGATGCAGGTACCGGCGCGCTCGGTCGTCGTGGGCAACCCGGCGCGCGTGGTCAAGCAGGTCACGGACGAGATGCTGCGCTGGAAGACCGAGGGCACCCGGCTCTATCAACAGCTCCCCGCCCGCTTGCACGCGACGCTCCAGGAGTGTGAGCCGCTGCGTGCTCTGCCGGCGGATCGGCCGTCGCAGGACGCCGTCTACGCGACCTGGAACGCCACCAGAGGGCGGGCATCCAAGGACGAGAGGGAACCATCGTGACACGTGTCGCGGAAAGCGTGCAGCCGATTGGCGCAGCGGGTTCGCCACCGCGCCGGCTGCTCAATTACGTGAAGGGCGAGTGGATCGCGGGCGACGGCACGGGCAGCGACCTCTTCCACGCAGTCACCGGCGAAAAGATCGGCGAGGCGTCCACGGCCGGTCTCGACTTTGGCGGCATGGTGTCGTACGCCAAGCGCGTCGGCGGCCCGGCCCTGCGGAAACTGACCTTCCACGACCGGGCGCTGATGCTCAAGGCGCTCGCGAAGCACCTCATGTCGCGCAAAGAGGAGTTTTACGCCGTGTCCGCGGCCACGGGCGCGACGACGCAGGATTCGTGGATCGACATCGAGGGCGGCATCGGGACGTTCTTCTCGTATTCGTCGCGTGGACGCCGCGACCTGCCGAACGAGACGTTTTACGTGGATGGGCCCATGGAGCCGCTCTCCAAGGGTGGAAGCTTTGTCGGTCGCCACATCTGCGTGCCGCTCGAGGGCGTCGCCGTCCACATCAACGCATTCAACTTCCCCGTGTGGGGAATGCTCGAGAAGCTCGCGCCCACGCTGCTGGCGGGCATGCCCGCGATCGTAAAACCGGCGACGATCACGTCGTATCTGACCGAAGCCGTGTTTCGCGCGATGATCGAGTCGGCGATCTTGCCCGAAGGCGCGATCCAGTTGCTGTGCGGGAGCGCCGGGGACCTGCTCGACCATCTCGATTGCCAGAGCGCGGTCGCCTTCACGGGCTCGGCGAGCACGGGCCTCATCCTCAAGGGCTCGCGCGCGATCATGGAGAACAACGTCCGCTTCAACATGGAGGCGGACTCGCTCAACTACTGCATGCTCGGGCCCGATGCGGTGCCGGGCACGCCGGAGTTCGACCTCTTCATCAAGGAAGTCGCGCGCGAGATGACGGTGAAGGCGGGGCAGAAGTGCACCGCCATCCGGCGCACCTTCGTACCGGAGGCCGCGCTGACGGGCGTGATGGACGCGCTCAAGAAACGTCTCGCTGGGGTGACCGTCGGAGACCCGTCGCGCGAAGGGGTGCGCATGGGGCCTCTGGCGGGACGCGCGCAGGTGGGTGAGGTGCGCAATAGCGCCGATCGGATCGCGCGATCCGCGGAGCTCGTGTACGGCAACATGGACCAGTTCGACGTCGTCGGCGCGGACGCGAAACGGGGCGCGTTCTTTCCGGCGCTCCTCTTCTACGCGAAGGATCCATTCGCCGCGAGCGAGCCGCACGACGTGGAAGCGTTCGGCCCCGTGAATACTGTGATGCCGTATTCAACCGTCGGCGACGCGATCGAGCTCGCGAAGAAGGGCCGCGGCAGCCTCGTGGGCTCGCTGTTCACCGCGGACGACCGCGTGGCGCGCGACGTGGTGCTGGGGACCGCTGCGTATCATGGCCGGCTCGTGGTCCTCAATCGGGAGTCCGCCAGGGAATCCACGGGCCACGGCTCTCCGCTCCCGAACCTGGTGCATGGCGGCCCGGGCCGCGCGGGCGGCGGCGAGGAGATGGGCGGCATCCGTGGCGTGCTGCACTACATGCAGCGTACGGCACTCCAGGGATCGCCCACGACCCTCACCGCGATTGTGCACGAGTACATGCCTGGGGCGCGCCGCGCGACAGATCCAGTCCATCCGTTCAGGAAATACTTCGACGACCTCGAGGTCGGCGACTCGCTCACGACGGGGCGGCGCACGGTCACCGACGCCGACATAGTGAATTTCGCGGGCGTCAGCGGTGACTTTTTCTACGCGCACATGGACGACATAGCCGCGCGCGGGTCGATCTTCGAGCGGCGCGTCGCGCACGGCTATTTCGTGCTGTCAGCCGCCGCTGGCCTGTTCGTGGATCCGGCGCCGGGGCCGGTCCTCGCGAATTATGGCCTCGACACGCTGCGCTTCGTGAAGCCCGTGTATCCAGGGGATACGATCCAGGCGATCATCACCGTCAAGCAGAAGACCGCCAAAGAGCGGCGCGAAGGACAGGTGCCGCAGGGCGTGGTCGCCTGGGACGTCGAAGTGAAGAATCAGGCGGACGAGCTTGTCGCGGTTTACACCATTCTCACTCTGGTCGCCGTTCGAGATTCCTGAAGTCCGCGGTGCCGATGCGGACCACGGTCTCGGCCCGTGCCGCGCGCTGCGCACTCCCTGAAGCGGCGGGCGCCGGCTCCGGCGGCGGCACCGTCTCGGCCCAGATGCCGTACACGCGGCCGTCACGCGCGGTGAGCCATGTGTAGTCGCCCAGAAACGCGCCTCTCCCCTGAAAGGTGCTGTCGCTCCATGCGTAGTTCGTGAAGCTCCGGCCTCCATCGGTCGAGCGGGCGAGCGTCATCGCGTTGGCCCGGTCGGCAGGGTCGTCGCGTCTGTCGTAGAATTGCACGTAGACGTCGCCTGTGACCGGATCGACGGCCATCCATTGGAAGAACTGATCGCGGCCGTCGTGCAGTGAATCCGAGTTGACGCGCACAGGCGCCGACCACGATCGTCCCTTGTCGGCGGACGATGCGACGAAGACGTCTATGTCGCCGTTCCGAAAATCGCTCCACGACACATACAACCGGCCGCCGCGGGCGCCGCGCTGATCGATCCTGACCTGCGGAACACCGAAGACGCGGCCCAGATCCGGAACCGCGCCGGTCCCGCCAAAGTAGGGCGGCCCCACCTCGACGATGGGTCGCGACGGCGAAAAGTGCCGGCCGCCGTCGTGCGAGACAGCCATTGTGATCGTGCTCTTCCAATTCCAGACGGCGTAGATGCTGCCGTCCGGCCCCACGGTGCCGATGAATCCGACGACGTCACCGTTGTCGTCGCGCGGGAATCCCGCCTGCGTGCTGACGCGGATGGCCGGCGACCACGTCGCCCCGTGATCGGTGGATCGCGAAAAGAGCATGATGGACTTGTCCAGCTGCCACTCGATCCATCCCTCGTACAGGGTGCCGCGGTAGGGGCTCGCCGGCGACACGTCGGCGAATATGCGCGGCATGTCCTCGTACTGCATTCCCGGCTCGTTGCCGCGCGGCCAGGCGCGCACCGCGACAGCGTTGGCGTCCCACGTGCGGCCGCCGTCCGGCGAACGTCGCACGTAGATGCCGTTTCGCCCGGCGCCGTGCCGCCAGTAGGAGGTCGTGCCGAGCTTGTCGAAGACGAGATATGATAGATACGCGGCGCCCTGGTCGTCGAACGTGACGCTCACGTCGCCCGCAGAGCGCCAGTCGGTCGGCGCCGTGCTCGCGGCTGTGGTGAACGTCGCGCCTGAATCGGCGGACCACACGGAGGCGGCTGGTCCTTGATAGACGCCAACGATCTGGTTGGGATGGATCGGATCGAGCGCGATGCCGGGCTCGTTGCCGCGAGCCGCGGGCGGCGAGACGCTCACGATGCGGGCGCCAGGGGCTCGGGGGAGCGTCGGGACGATCGGCGTTTGCGCTGTCGTTCGGGGCAACGGAAGCAACAGCACGATTCCGACGGCGGCGAACGAACGCGCAGCGATGTTGGTCATCCCCAACGAAACCGCGATCCAGCGGAAAAATCAAAGGGCAAAATCAAAGGGCCGGAGCACTTGATCGGAACGATCAAGTGCTCCGACCCTTTGATTTTCGGACCAACTGGGGACGGGGGAGTTTGATCGGAGATCAAACTCCCCCGTCCCCTTTGATTTTCAGCTTTCGCGGAGGGCGGATACGGGGTCGACCCGCGCCGCGCGCCAGGCGGGGACGAGGCTCGCGAGCGCCGCCACAAGGATGAAGAACAGTGGCACCGTCGCGAACGTCACCGGATCGGTTGCCGAGACGCCGTACAGCATGGAGCGAAGCGGTGCGACGGAGAGCAGCGCGGCGCCGACGCCGACGACCGCGCCCGCGACGGCGAGCCCCGCGGCTCGGCGCACGACCATCCGCAGCAGATCGCCGGACGTCGCGCCGAGCGCCGTGCGCAGGCTCAACTCATGGGTGCGCTGGCTCACGACGTACGACATCACGCCATATATGCCGATGGCGCCAAGCACCAGGGCGAGCACGGCGAATCCGCCGACCAGCAACATGGTGAAGTGGGGTGTGGCGACGAACCGCGACTCCATTTCCTCCATGGTTCGCACACTGCTCACCGGCACCGTGCGATCGATGCTCGACACGACAACAGCGAGTTCCCGCCCGACAGCGGCTGGGTCTCGCGACGTGCGTACGACGAGAGTCATCTCTTGCGAGAAGAACGAGGCTCGCTGGGCGAACGGGACGTACACCTCCTGATCGCTCGTGTCCCGGGCCCCGCGAATGCGCACGTCCGGAACGACGCCCACGACGGTGAGCCAGGGACTCGGCCACGGATACCCAATGTGCTTGCCGATGGCGTTCTGGCCTGGCCAGAAATGTTTGGCCATGGATTCACTGATGACGACCACCGGCTCGCTCGCTCGCGCGTCCTGATCGGTGAAGAGCCGGCCCCGGCTGATCGGGATCTCCATCGTGGGGAAATAGCCGGGTGTGACGATCTGAAACCCATCCGTGGTGGGGAGCCCGTGCGAGATGTCCTCGAATTGGCCCTGAATTCGAACGGCGAGATCGCCGATCAAGCCGTCTCCGCGCGTCTCGAGCGGCAGCTCGTTCGACGCGCCCACTGATATCACGCCGGGCAGCGCCGCCGTCCGGGCCAGCACTTCGCTGTAGAACCCATTGACCCGAATCGTGTCGCCGGCGTCGCGCCTCACTGGCGTGATGCGCGCGGAGACGACGTGTTCGGTCGAAAAACCCAACCCGACGGACTGGAGTTGTCGAAAGCTCCGCACTAGGAGCTGCGCGGCGATCACGAGAACGACGGCCAGCGCGACCTCCGATACGACGAGCAGGGACGACAGGCGCTGGTGTCCCGCGCTGTTCCCGCTGCGCGCCCCGCGCAGCGTGCCGTTGTCGGCCCCGCGCCGGGTGGCGCGCACCGCCGGCAGTCCGCCAAAGATCAGTCCGGCCAGCAGCGAAACAACCACAGCGAAGCCGAGCGCTGGCGCGCTCACGTGAATCGACGATACCTGCGGCACGCCCGGCGGTATCACCGACAGCACAGCTCGGAGTCCGGCAAAAGCCAGCGGCACGCCGAGCGCGGCGCCGGCCAGCGACAACACCATGCTTTCCGTGAGCAGTTGACGGATCATGCGACCGCGGCCGCCGCCGAGCGCCGCGCGGACCGCCAGCTCTCGCTCGCGCGCGTTGGCGCGGGCGAGGAGCAGGTTCGCGACATTGACGCACGCGATCAGGAGCACCAGCAGTGTGCACGCGAAGAGGAGAAGCAGCACCGGACGCGTACCCCCCACGATTGAGTCGCGCAGCGGGTGGATGTCGGCGTCCAAGCCGTATTTCGGCCCGGGATCCCAGACCGGATTGTCATGGCGCAGGCTTGGCGCAACACGCCGGAGTTCCTCGCGCGTGGACGCGAGCGTCGCCGAGGGCCGCATGCGCGCGATGAGCTTGTGACCGCCCGTCGCCCACATGTGGACTATGTCGCTCGGATCGATCGTGAACGGCACCCAATACTCCGACTCGGAGCTCGGAAAGGCGAAGCTCGCGGGCATGACGCCGACGACTGTATGCGGCACGCCGTCCATGAGCACGCGTCGGCCAAGCACCGCTGGATCACCGCCGAGTCGCGTGCGCCAATAGCCCTCGCTCAGGACGACGACGTTTGTGTTGCCACGCCGGTCCTCGTCGGGCAGCAAGGTGCGGCCGAGCAGCGGTGGGCTGCCGAGCAGCGAAAAGAAATTCGCCGAGACTTCGCTGCCCGCCACGCGCGCCACGCCGCGCGGGTCGTCGAGGTTGGCGCTCGTCGTGGCGTATGCGGCGATACCCGAAAAGGATCGCATGTGGGCGCGAAGCCCCAGCAGCTCACCTGTCGCCCAGCCCCAGGTCGTGACAAGCTGTTGCGGCGCTGCATAGGGCAGCGGGCGCACGAGCAGCGCGTTCACTACGGAGAAGACCGCCGTGTTCGCGCCGATCGCCAATCCCAGCGTGGTGATCGCGGTGGCCGCGAAGCCAGGGTTTCGCCTGAGATTGCGCGCCGCAAATGCCACGTCGCGGCGGAGATCGCCAAGCCAGTCCGCACGCCGGCGCCTGCGGTCGCGCGTCCGCGCTATCTCCAGCAGTTCCGTTTCGACGGCCGGGAGGCCGCCGAACCGCCGCAGCGTTTCTCGATGCGCTTCGGCTTCGGATGCGCCGGCCTGCCGCGCCTCCTGCACGCGCATCTCGAGGTGGAATCGCAGCTCGTCGCTCACGTCTTCTTCGCCGTGGCGCCGGAGCAGGTCGCGGTAGCGCCGCCAGCGCGAGGCGCGGTCATCGGGATCCGAGAAGGCCACTAGAGCATCCTCAACTTGCGACCGGCCGCGCGGTCGTGGTGAGCACCTTGGCGATCGCGTCGGCGTATTTCCACCAGTCGCGGGATTCGCTCGTGAGCTGCGCCTTGCCGAGGCTCGTCAGCTCGTAGAACTTGGCGCGCCGGTTGTTGCCCGACGTGCCCCAGGTGGCCGTGACCCAGCCCTTGTCTTCCATGCGGTGCAGGGTGGGGTAGAGCGAGCCCTCCTCCAAGCAGAGGACGTCGTTCGTGGTCTGCTGGATCCAGCGCGCGATCGAGAAGCCGTGCTGTGGTCCCCAGGAGAGCGTCTTGAGGATGAGGAGCTCGATGGCTCCCTGGCGGAATTCGACGGACCGGCTGGCGGGCATGACTTACCTGACAGTTCTAGGGTACGGATAGTTTGAGGCCTTACACCTAGATCTGTCAAGTGAAAATCAAACGGAGGCCCCCGTCCCCGTTTAATCGGTGCTGCGTTCAACGGCAGGCGGCTCCGCGTCGTAGCTTCTATGATGGACCCCAAACCATTCGGTCGTTGCCGAGTGGCGTTTTGTCCCTCTGGAGAGCTCCCCCATTGAATAGCTCCGTCTTCGTGCGCGGCCTCACGGCCGCGCTCATGATCCCTGCGCTCGTCGGCGCCCAGGGTCGCGGTGGCCGCGCGCGCGGTGGCGCCCCCGGCGATTCCGCCAACGCCGCCACGCTCGAGTGGCGCAACATCGGGCCGAATGCCTCGGGCCGCATGGTCGCCGTCGCGGGCTCGGATTCGCGCCCGAACGAGTACTACTTCGGCACGACGGGCGGCGGCGTCTTCAAGACCACCGATGGTGGCACGACGGCTTTCCCGACGACCGACAAGTACTTCGGCGGCACCGTCGGCGCGATCGCCGTGAATCAGCAGAACCCGGACGTGGTCTGGGTCGGCGGCGGCGAGTATCCCATCCGCGGCAACGTGTCCTACGGTGACGGCGTGTGGAAGAGCAGCGACGCCGGTAAGACGTGGCAGTACATGGGGCTCAAGGAGACGCAGCAGATCTCGCGCATCCGGCTCGACCCGCGCGATCCGAACGTGGCGTACGTCGCCGCGCTGGGACACGTCTGGGCGCCGAACGCGGAACGCGGCGTGTACAAGACGACCGACGGCGGCAAGACCTGGAACAAGATCCTCTTCCGGAACGACTCGACAGGCGCCGCGGAGCTCGTGATGGATCCGAGCAACCCCGACGTGCTCTATGCGGGCCTCTGGCAGGCTGGGCGCAAGCCATGGCTGCTCGTGAGCGGCGGCGCGGGCAGCGGCATCTTCAAGACGACCGACGGCGGCGCGCACTGGACCGAGATCACGCGCAACCCGGGCCTGCCGAGCGGCATCATTGGCAACGTGGGCATGGCGATCTCGCCCGCCGCGCCCAATCGCGTGTGGGCGCTGATCGAAAACGAGCCGAACGGCGGCGTCTATCGCTCCGATGACGCGGGCGCCCACTGGACGCTGCTCAACCAGAGCCGCGACCTGCGGCAGCGCGCCTGGTACTTCTCGCGCCTGTTCGCGGATCCCAAGGACAGCAACGTGGTCTACGGGTTGAACGTGAGCACCATGATGTCCAAGGACGGCGGCAAGACGTGGGGTCCGACGCCCTTCCGCGGCGGGAGCGACAACCACGACCTCTGGATCGCGTCGAACGATCCGAACCGCTTCGCGATCAGCTACGACCAGGGCGCGTCCACCACGACCGACGGCAAGACGATGCAGCGCGTGGACACGCCCACGGGCCAGTTCTACCACGTGTATCTCACCAACAAAGTCCCGTACGACGTCTGCGGCGCCAAGCAGGACGCGGGCTCGCAGTGCGGTCCCGTGCGCCAGTCGGGTTTCGGCGGCGGCCGCGGTGGTCGCGGTGGCTTTGGGGCCGGCGCCGCGGCGCCTTCACCATTCTCTGATTTCTATCCCGCGGCGGGCGGCGAGTCGGGCTACATGGCCGGCAACCCCGACGATCCGAACGTGACCTACGGCGGCAATTACAGCGGCGTGATCGACATGGTCAACCACGCCACGGGCGAGCGCAATCGCCTCGATCCCTGGCCGCTGAACCCGATGGGCCACGACGCCAAGGACTCGAAGTACCGCTTCCAGTGGACGTTCCCGATCATGAACTCGCCACACGATCCGCACACGCTGTACGTGGGATCGAACGTGCTGTTCAAGTCCACGGACGACGGCAAGGATTGGACGATCATCTCTCCCGATCTCACGCGGCACGATCCGCGGACGCTCGGCGCGTCGGGCGGTCCCATCACCAAGGATCAGACGTCGGTCGAGTACTACGCGACCATCTTCGCGGTGCAGGAGTCGCCGATCACGCCCGGCCTGATCTGGGCGGGCTCGGACGACGGGCTGATTCATCTCACCCGCGACGGCGGCAAGACCTGGACGAACGTCACGCCCAAGGGCCTCCCCGAATGGACGCGCATCTCGATCATCGATCCATCGCCGCACAGCCCGGGGACCGCCTGGGTCGCCGCGAATCGCTATCAGATGGACGACTAC
>Ga0134127_10003344_pt1 | contig 11545 bp, 6 predicted proteins | sample KB31753_FD_96459 | JGI IMG/M metagenome (GOLD analysis project Ga0134127, IMG submission 96459) | Terrestrial soil microbial communities with excess Nitrogen fertilizer from Kellogg Biological Station, Michigan, USA - KB3-175-3 | ecosystem: Environmental > Terrestrial > Soil > Unclassified ...
CCTCTGCCGGAGCCGATACTCCGCGATGTTCTGGGTGAGCTCAGCGAAAATGGTGGGCCGTTCCGGGCGGGGCCCCACAATGTTCATTTCGCCTTTGAGGACGTTGAACAGCTGCGGCAGCTCATCCAGGCGATACTGCCGCAGAAAGCGGCCCACGGGCGTGATCCGAGCGTCAGCCTTGGTGGCCCACACGGCGCCGGTTTGTCGCTCCGCGTCCAGGCGCATCGTACGGAACTTGTAAATGATGAACGGCTTGCCTCCTAGATCCAGGGCCCGGCGGTGATTGTCCGCCCCGCCGCCCGGCTGGCGGCGATCCAGCCCGACCCGGGTTTGGGTGTACAAGGCCGGTCCGCGGGAAGTGAGCTTCACCACCAGGGCGATCAGCAGCATGACCGGTGAAAGCACGATCAAAGCAATGATCGCGAGAAGGGTGTTGACCCATTCGCGAATCAAGCCGTCGCTGGTGGACTCAACCATGTCAACCGCCGGCGCCGGTAGGCGAACATGCGCCTCCCCGGCTGGCGAGTTCGATCCGGATGATCGTTCTCGGTACCGCTCCATTATCGAGTCCGGTTGTACGCCGATCATTAGAACAGCCGCGACAAGGCAACGACGCCGAATATGGCGCCCGATACCATGCCCATGACTTTCAGTACGCCGGTAATCCCGCCACTGCTCTTCCCCACGTCGATCACGTCGCCGCTCTGGATATTGAGCTGATCCAGGGACACGCCTCGCTGCAGCGCGTCGCGCGCCTGTTCCTTGCTCACGACGACATAGTTGCCTCGTATGACCTGGGTCTTTCCGGGATCCCCCCCTCCCCCTCCCCCGAAAGAATTGCCACTTCCCCCGCGGGGGCCACCCGCGGCCATAATGGCGTCGCTCATGAGAACGTCGGCGGGGAGATTGTAGAATCCCGGCTTGCCGATCCCGCCGGTCATCGAGACCCGCACCAGGGCAGTGGCCTCGAGCTGCGGGTCGCGGATGTATCGGCCTATTTGTTTTCGCAAGTAGTCGTTCAGCTCCGACCGGAGCACTCCAGCGACTGGAATTTCACCGATGTTCGGCAACAGGATCGTGCGAGTCGGCTTGACCACGAACGTGTCCGTGAGAGTCGTTTCCCCGATCACTCTGAGCGCGATACGATCCCCCGGCTGCAGGTCGCCGTACTTGAGCCGATTGCGGACCAGCTCCAGTTCATCTTCGTAGAGGTCCCCCTTTTTCCCGCTCGCGGTGGCTTCCAGTTCAGCTCGGGTCGCCATTGCACGCGGAAGCCCGGCCAAGGTGTCCCCCCGCTGGGGTTGAAAGGTGGGCGTGGTGTCCCTCGTTTGGGGGGCAGCCGTCACCTGAGGCGCCGGCGTCGCCTTCGGATCAGCCTGAGCGGCAACCTCAGCGCGGGTTCCAACGAGCGCAGTTAAGCCGATCAACATGGCTACCACCGTCGATAGCAGGTTCATGGCGTTGCGACGGGGGCTTAGCTGCATTCTTCAACTCCTCCGGATGAGCAGCGCCGGTCGGTACGGTCAGCATCTGCTAACCGGACCGGCTTATGGTATACCCCATTAGTAACTTGCCGGTAACTGGCCGGCCTGAACCGGCCGTTCCGACCCACGGTCCTCGCCGCATCAGCGAAGGTTGTGCCAAGGGTGATCGGTAGTTAGGTCGGCTGACTTGTGACGTACGCACGGGCTATCTCGGATTACCGTTCGCGTCGAGCGACCAGATCTCCTCCGTGAGAAGGGGTGGCTGGGCCTCCCCTAATCCGAAGTTCGCCAACCGACGGCTAAAGCCAAGTAGCCCGGCTGCAAGTCCCGACTCCTCGGGAGCACCAGTCGGCCTCTCTGGCGTCGGCGGATGAGATGGTGCGTCGGAGCCGCTCAAGCCGGGTCCCTCAGCAGATTCAAGTGTGGCCAATTCGATCACTCTCCCGAGGAGCTAAACCTGGGTCAATTCCTTCTCGGCCCCGTACTTCAAGCTTAGCGCCGGGATGGCCGGGTCTGGTGAAAGTGCGGAATCGGGCCCGACCAGGCTGTCCAAGTACCGTCGGGGGTTGTGGTTACAGGCTTCGGCAAGCTTGGGTTCTGGTCTGCGGCGGCGCCTCGAACGTTGCACAGGGGCCACGCTCGATCGCTCCCGCGCCACAATTGGGAGCCGTGGGCTGGCGTCGCGTCCCGGCATCCCAAATGTTGCACCGCTGCCGCGGTTCCGGTGGCCAGGAACAGGTCACGTCTCCACAAGTCATTGATTAATAACAAGTTGAAGATGGGGCCTCAGGGCGCACAAGTTCTGCGTGAGCAAGACCGCTGGCCGTCCCCCGGGGTTGCGACGCGATGTCACCCGCCTAACCGACCGATGAGATGAGCAGAGCTGAGAAGACCCGCGAACCGCTGGTACTCGTAGCAAACGATCAGGAGTGGTCCGCCAGATCGCTTGAGAGCATTCTGTCTCCCAACGGCTTTCAGGTGATCCGCGCCTACACCGCGAATCAGGCAATAGAAGCGGTTATGCGACACCATCCGGACATCATCGTCCTGGATGCGCAAATGCCCGATATGCACGGGTTCGATGTGTGTCGGAGCCTGCGCGCTGATCAGTTGGTGGGTCCGGCAACGCCGATCGTCATCACGACGGCGGGGCCGTCGGGACGTTCCCAGCGGGTCGAGGCATTCGCAGCGGGGGCCTGGGAGTTTTTCGGCCAGCCGCTCGACGGCGATGCGTTGCTGCTCAAGCTGCGCACGTTCCTCGATGCGAAGCTCGCACTCGATCGGCTCACGGAGGAGAGCCTGCTCGACGCTCCCTCCGGACTCTACACCCGCCGGGGGCTCGCGCAGAGAGCGAGGGAGATTGCCTCCGACGCGTCGCGCCGACACGAGCCGGTTGCATGCGTGGTGCTCGGCACCCAGGCTGGAGACCCGGCGGGGTTGGATGGGGACGGTGGATGGCCGATCCACCAAAGGATCGGGCAGCTCCTCCGACAGGTCAGCCGGATCTCGGACGCCGTGGGCCGGATCGGGCCCGACGAATACGCGATCCTCGCTCCGAGCACCGGCGCGGCCGGCGCCACTCGCCTGGCGATGCGCCTGAGCACCGCGCTCGAGGCGCTGCCGGGGGCGCGCACCTGGTTGCGGGTCAAGGCGGGCTATTGTGCCGTGGCCGACTTCGCCCGCTCCAACGTCGATGTGCTCGAGCTGCTCCTCCGCACCGCGACCGCGCTGCACGACCTTCAAGGCGAAGGCGACTCCGAACGGATCCGCTCGTTCGAGTCGCCTTCGGTCGAACTATCGAGCTGACGCGACAACCGCCGAGCTCAACCCCGTCTCGTTCTAGCCAACCTCCCCCTTCGGACCTTCGACCAGCTTCGGCGCCTCCTCGTCCGACGTGTAGCCGTACACGTACGAGTAGTACTGATACTGGCTCTCGGTCGTGCGGATGTCGTTCAGTACGGCACCGAGCACTCGGACCGGTAGGCGATCGAGCAGCCGGATCTTGGCCTCCGCCATCTGACGGTTCGTCTCACCCGACCGGAGCACCAGCACAATGTTGCCTGTGACTGTTCCGAGCACGAAGGGATCGATGCCCGCACCCAGCGGGGGGCTATCTACGATGACCACGCCGAAGCGCGACTTGAGGGCACCGATCAGCTCGGTCATCGTAGAGGTTCCCAGCAGCTCGGGGCCGGAGTGGCGCCGGGTGCCGCAAGGCAGCAGCGCTAGGTTCGGATGGGTAGTAGGCCGCAATACTTGATCCAGCGTGACCTGCTTCATCAAATAGTCGATCAAGCCGGGAATCCGCTCTGTCTTGAACATGCGGTGGAGCTCGCCCCGCCGAATGTCGCCATCGACCAGGACCGCCTTGTAGCCGGCCTCCGCAAAAGACAGGGCCAGATTGGAAGACACCAGCGACTTGCCGTCGCCCGGCCCGGGACTCGAGACGGTCAGCAGGACCGGGCCGCTTCCGTACGAATGCAGCAGGTTGAGGCGGATCGCTCGGAAGGCCTCGACGACATGCGCTGCCTCTTCGACATCTTCCTTCCCGCTTTTGAGATTCCGAATGGCCGGAATTGCACCAAAGATCGCGAGGCCGAGATCGTCGGTGACCTGTTCCGGATACCGGAACCGCTTGTCGAGCTGATCGAGCACAATCGCCAAGGCGAGCGCGAGGCCGGTACTGGCCATGAAGCCCATCAGAATGAGCCGCGCCGCGCTGTTGCTGCTCGGACGCTCGGGAAGCACGGCCGGATCGAGAATGCGGACGTCCGGAATCGCGCTGGCCTCGGCCAGCTTGGCCGACTCGTAGCGCTGTTGCAGGTCGTTGTATATGGACGCGATGCTCTCGACATCGCGCTTGTAACGCTGCTCGAAGATCGAACGGGCCGGCATCTGCTGCAATTCTTTAGAGGAGGTCGCGACCAGCTGGCGTAGATCGCCCTCCTGCTGCGTGATGGCCGCAATCAGCGCATTGGTATAGTTCGGGATGGACTGCTCACGAATCTCCCTGATGCGCTGCTTGAGCAGCTGAACGGGCTGGTATTCATCCGTATAGCGGTACTGGAGCGTGCGAAGGTCGGCTTCCGCCTGGGACAGCTCCTTCAGCGCACCCTGCAAGTCGGGGGCGCCGCGCACCGATGGGATCGTCTGATAGGCGTCGACGGTAAGGTCACCAGCCTTGGCACGAGCCAGCACCGTCTGCAAGGCTTCGCGATCCCGCTTGAGGTTTTCTGCTTCCATCTTCTGCTGGAAGTAGTGGCTCACCACCGTGCCGGTGGTTTGCTCAGTCCCCGGGGACAGGACGGTTCCTTCGCCAGGCTGGGTAATCGTCTGGACCTTGAAACCCTCGAGTCGAGTCTCAGCCTCTCGCAGCTCGCGCCCCACCGTATCGAGCTGCTGCGCAAGGATCGAGGATACCTGGGCGAGGTTGCGCCGCTTCAGCTCCGCCGCGACGTCCACATAGTGGTTGATCAGCGCGTTCATCGTGTTGGTCAGGCGGACCGGGTCGGTGCCCAGCAGCGTCAGACGGAGAAAGTTCCCATCATTTTGCAGCATGGCCGTGAGCTGGGAGCGCAACAGGAGTGACGCGTCTCGGGGACTGCTGACCTCGAACGCAATCTTGCGTCCCTTCGTTCGCGTGAGACGCTCCGGCCCGGGAATCCAGTCGAACCCGATCCTGCCGCCCACCGGCTCTCCTGTCTTGCCCTGCTGCACGGCGAGCCCCTCGGCCGACTTGAGGTTGAAGGTTCGGCCGGTCTTGTCCGTCTGCAGTACGTACGATCCGGGGCGGAACCGTTCCTTCAGCTTGAAATTGCTGAACAGGACGGAATCCTTCGGGTCATCAAAACTGAGGTAGAGTCGCTCGCGAGCGACCACCGAATCGAGAACGGTATAGGTGGTCAGCAGCTCGACCCAGTTGGCGCCCTCGACAACGGCGTCGGCCCGGACGGGACCGCCGCGAGGCTGGGGGCTCTCAATCCAGATCGTTGCCTGCACCGTGTACTCGGGCTTCATGAACCGGGTCGCCAGGACCGAGGCGCCGGTGCCGAGCACAATGACCAGAAGCATGAGCCACTTGTAACGGCGCAGGGCCGAGATGTAGCGGCGCCAGGGAATCCCACCGCCCTCCGCCGGCGGCTGGAATGGAGTCAGGTCGTAATCGGGGGCGGGCGCAGGCGTAAGCGACTGGGCTTCGTGCACCAGCGGGGCAGATTGATCACCGGGAGGAAGAAGATTACCGGCCATGACCTATTCCATTGCTCCTGGGAGATCGTTTCGTGCGAAACGCCGCGAGTCACGGAAAACGGTCCCCGCCACTGCAAACTAAGGACCGCGAAAGAACGGGCAAGCGAGGTTATCGGAAGTCGCCGCCGCAGGCAAGGATATCTGACCCGGGAAAGCCGGCTGCCGGAAGGGGGCGGATCTGTTGCACGGACCTTGCAGATCGTTGCGCCCCGCCAGCAGGTACCTGTTGCCTGGGTCACACTACCCTGGTTGACACGTGCTGCAGGCTGTTGTATCCAAGTGACGCTGGTGCATGTCCTAAGGTGTTCCAATGGGTCTTGGAACGTCGCCTGCGCCAGGGAGCTGTCGGCGTCCGGGGTCTTCCCCCAAGCCAGAGGCCGGTTTGCCGGCGCTCCCCCTCGGCCAGACTAGCGCTAAGGAGAGTCAGCATGGGCAGTTCGCTCGCATCGTCGTCCCCACTCCCGCCGGCGGCCGCTCCCGAAGCGATCGCGCGGGATCCGCTGTCGATTCCGAGCGATGTCAAAGCCAGCATCAGGGTCCTGGTCGTCGATGACGAGCGTACGCTGCGGGAAAGCTGCGCCAGCGTGCTGCAGATGGACGGCTACAATGTGACCCTTATAGGCCGCGGCGAGGAAGCGCTCGAGACGGTCAAGAGGCGCAAGTTCGACGTCATTCTGGTCGATCTGTACATGTCCCAGATTTCCGGGTTGCAGATCCTCCAAGCCGCCCTCGAGGCCTACAAGGACACCATCGTCGTGGTCATGACCGGCAATCCGAGCGTGACCAGCAGCATCGAAGCCTTGCGGGCCGGCGCCTGGGATTATCTGCCAAAGCCGTTCTCCGCAACGCACCTGCAAGTCTTGATCGGCCGGGCCTCTCATGCGGTGATGGTCGGGCGCGAGGCGCACGATCTTCGGCTTCAACTGATGAAGCAGAATGGGCAGAGCGAGAAGATTGCCCTCATCGGCATCTCGTCGCCCTTCCGGAAGGCCGTTGACCTTGCGCGAAAGGTTGCGGGGACGGACGCTTCGGTCTTTATCAGCGGCGAGAGTGGAACCGGCAAGGAGCTGATCGCTCAATTCATTCACCAGTACAGCCGGCGGGCGCACAAGCCGTTGGTTCCGATCAACTGCGCGGCGCTGCCCGAGGGGTTGCTCGAGAGCGAGCTATTCGGCCATCGGAAGGGTTCCTTCACCGGCGCCGACCGGGACAAGCCCGGCCTGCTCGAGACCGCGAATGGCGGAACGCTGTTCCTGGACGAGCTTACCGAGATGTCCATGCCGCTGCAGGCCAAGCTCCTCCGCGTGATTCAGGACGGGGTGGTTCGCCGGGTCGGGAGCGAGCAAGTGGATGCGGTGGTTGACGTACGCTTCATATCGGCGACCAATCGTGATCCGCAGGAAGCCGTCGATGAAGGCGCCCTGCGAAGCGATCTCTTCTACCGGCTTCGAGTTGTGCCGATTGCCCTCCCCCCGCTGCGAAAGCGCCAGGAGGACATCGCCCTCCTCGCCAATCATTTCCTGACCTATTACTGGCACCGCCATCGGCAGATGGGGGACCGCTCGCCGCGGCTCAATGACGCGAGCATCGGATTCCTCCGCTCCAGACCTTGGCGGGGGAACGTCCGGGAACTCCAGAACGTCATCGAGCATGTGGCGGTGCTGGCCGAGCCCGATCAGGTGATTCAGCCCAACGACATTCCGATCTATGAGGACACCGCCGAATGGCCGGCTGAGGCCGCCATCCCGGCGGGTGTGATGGACGAGGCGTACCATGTGGCCAAGGACCGAATCGTTGCGCAGTTCGAGCGCGAGTACCTGGGTCGCCTCATCAATCGGGCCGGCGGCAACATGTCCAAGGCGGCCCGTCTAGCGAGTATCGATCGGACGACGTTGTACCGCCTGATGGACAAACACGAGTTTCACCGCGAAGAGACTCCCGGAACACCTGAGTGACATCGGACACCAGGGTGCCCCATTCCACCAGCGGTGAGCGGCGGATGGCCTCGGGCCCTTCCGTCGCCAACCCGGTCAGGGTTTGGGACCCCGAAGGCCCCTCGGGCGGAAGCCTGGCGCCGGCCTTGTGGAACGCCCTGCGCGAAAGCGTCCTTGCCGTGGAGTCCCGTTGGGAAAGTGTCATCGAGCACGCCGCGTCGCCTGAGGAGGTCGCAGGTCTGGTGGCATATCTGTGCGCTGCCATCCGCCAGGCGGCGAGCGGCCAGGATCCAGACCTCGGATTGGTGCCTCGAAACGCGCTCTCGCGCCGTCTGGTCGCCTTGATTCGTAGCACGCTGCTCGATCGACTGGAGAGCCTTTCGCCACCCCCCGATACTGCGCAGATGCTCCACCTGCTCGGCGCCATCGAGCGCATCGGCCAGCGTCTCGAGGTGGACTGGTCGCAACGGTTCACCGATCAGCTCAGCGGTCCGGACGGCCTGGAGCTGGTGGTGGAGGTGGCCCACGATCTCCGATCACCCCTGACCTCGATCCTCTTTCTCGCGGAGACGCTTCAGCGGAGCCGCAGCGGGCCGGTGAACCCCGTGCAGGAACGGCAGCTGGGGCTGATCTACAGCGCGGCGTTCGGGCTGAGCTCGGTTGCCAGCGACGTGATCGAGCTGGCGCGGGGCGGGGATCGGCTGGTCGATCTGGACCCGATTCCGTTCTCCATTACCGACATTCTCGAGTCCGTCCGCGACATCGTGCTGCCGATCGCCGAAGAGAAGTCGCTTACTGTCCGGCTCTCTCCGCCGGACTCGGATTTTCGTATTGGTCATCCGGTGGCCCTGAGCCGTGTATTGCTCAACCTGACCACCAACGCCCTGAAGTTCACCGCCGAAGGCTTTGTGGAGGTGGCGGCTTGCCAGGTGTCGCCCAGCCAGGTCGAGTTTTCGGTGCGCGACACGGGAAGGGGGATTCCGCCGCAGTCCATGGCTACGCTGTTCGAGCCCTTCCGGCGGCGGCAGAAGCAGGGCGAGTATGCCTTCTCCGGCTCGGGGCTCGGGCTCTCGATCTGCCGCAAGCTGGTCGAAGCCATGGGCTCAAGTCTGGAAGTCGAGACGGCCCCGGATTTCGGCACCCGGTTCCATTTCGCTCTTGAGCTTCCGATGGCCGGCGAGGGGATGCTCGGCTAGAACGGCGTAATCGGTGAACAGCCAACGGTGAACGGGACCACAGATCCACGTCCCCGTTCACCGTTTACCGTTTACCGTTTACTATTGTGGACGACGCGACCCCGGGCTGGCCGGCTCAACTGGCGGACCGGGACGCGCTGGGCCGGCCACCGGCCCGATGGAAGCGGAAGGCGCGGCGGCGACCCGGCCGACCGGCGCTCGTTCTCCGTCGGACGGTAGCTCGTGAAGGGCGCTGTCTTGGTAGGCGCTCCGGGCGACTTGGGACGGCTGGAGAAAGTTGGCGGGCCAGCGGCGGCCAGGCCAATCCTGCTCTAATACGATGCCGCACCGGAGCGACGGTCCCGGAGCCGCTCGCCAACCGGTTGACGCAATGTCCGGCTCACTACGTCTTCGCAACTCCGCGCGCTGCTTCGTCGCATTTCCCGCCGACCGGGTCCGGCATGGTGAAGTGATGGATGCACGCCGGCGTAGCGGACCTGGAACCGAGTCCCACGTGACCCCACCGTCGAACCGTCCCAGCCGGCACCTGCCGAGCCCGTCCGTACATGCCCCCAATGCAGCACTCCTGATCGACTTCGACAACGTTACCCTCGGCATTCGATCCGACCTCACCAAGGAACTGCGCACCCTCCTCAACAGCGACATCATAAAGGGGAAGGTCGCAGTCCAGCGGGCCTATGCCGACTGGCGCCGCTACCCGCAGTATATCGTGCCGCTTTCCGAGTCCTCGATCGACCTGATTTTCGCCCCCGCTTTCGGGACCAGCAAGAAAAACGCAACCGACATCCGGCTCGCTATCGACGCGATCGAGCTGGTGTTCACCCGGCCCGAAATCGGCACGTTCATCATCATGTCGGGCGACAGCGATTTCTCGACGATGGTGATCAAGCTGAAAGAGTACGGGAAGTACGTAGTGGGGGTCGGCATCCGGGAATCGGCCAGCGACCTGCTCATTCAGAATTGCGACGAGTACTACTCCTACAGCGATCTTGCCGGACTGACGAAGGAGGTTGATACCCCATCGGCGCAGCGCGGTCCTTGGGAGCTCGCGCGCGACGCCGTCGCACAAATGGTTCGCAACAGCGACGTCATGCGCTCGGACCGGCTCAAGCAGGTCATGCAACAGATCGATCCGAATTTCGACGAGAAGAACGCCGGGTTCAGCCGCTTCAGCAAGTTCGTCATCGAGGCGGGACAGCGCGGCGTGTTGCAGGTAACCAAGATGGACAACGGCCAGTACGAGGTCGCTCCGGCCGGCGCTGCTCCCGTCGCCCCTGAGCCGTCGCGGAACGGTCCTCGTGAGGCGGTTGACGAGGGTGAGCGCCGGGGTCGGTCCCGGGGACGCGGTCGAGGGCGCGGGCGGGAGCGCGATCGGGGCGGCCCGGGCGGTCGGCCGGCTGCAGGCGAGCGGGCTCCGGTCAGCAGGAGCGACGGCGCATTGACCCTGGCCGCTGCATTCCAGCTGATCGGTCGGGCGCTATCCGAACTCAAGCCACCGGTACCGCACGAAGCGTTGCGACTCCGGATGGTCGCACTGCGCGGCCGGGAAGACGCTTTGCTCCAGGCCGATCGCTTCATCCAGCTGCTGCGGCAGGCGAACGACGCGGAAGTTGCCGACGTGCGGAAAGTGAGCGACACGGAATACGAGATTGCCCCACATCGTCTCGACGGTGGGGCGCCGCCGCCCCCGCCCAGCGAGCCGAGCGAGAACGCTCCGGCCGCGGTCGTGGCTGAATCCGTGTCCGAGGCCGGAGTGGCGAACGGACAGCGCGCTGGGCTTCGGTTCCGGAGGGGATCACGCGGCAGCTTACGGGTTGGCGAGATACCCCTGATTGGCGTGGTCCAGGAAGACGCTGTCAGCTCCGTGCCCGAGGTGACAGTCGAAGAGAAGGTACCGGCCAAGCCTGTGCGGCCCCGCACACGCGGCCGGAAGCGGCCGACTGCGGCCAAGACGCCCCCTGCCGAGCCGACGCCCCCCGGAGACACCGGCGGCCCACCGGCGGAAGCGGCGGCACCGAGCGCGCCGTCACGGCGACGGCGCCCCTCGAGACCTCGAGCCCGAAAGCCAGCGGAATGAGGGAACCACGACGGGCAGCCACGCTGCCCGTTGGTTTTTTCGAACGCTCGGCGGACGTAGTCGCGCGCGAGCTGATCGGCGCGCTGGTCGTCTCGACTTCCGAAGGGCGCCCTACGATGGGTCGAATCGTCGAGACCGAGGCCTATCTGGGATATGACGACCCGGCCTCGCACGGTTACCGCCATCGGCGCCACGCCCAGAATGCCGCCTTGTACGGGCCCCCGGCGAGCTGGTACGTCTATCGGTCCTACGGCATGCACTGGTGTGCCAACCTGGTGTGCCTGGCGGAAGGCTCGGGAAGTGCGGTACTGTTGAGAGCGGTAGAGCCGCTTGACGGGCTGGATGTGATGCGGGATCGGCGCGGGACCGAGCCGGTCGAAAACCTCTGCTCGGGCCCGGGACGGCTTTGTCAGGCGCTCGGCATTAGCCGATCGGAACTGGACGGAAGACTCATGAGGACGTCCGCCGTCACGGTCGCGGAACCCGTGGACTGGCGCGGCGCGATAGAAATAACCCCGCGGATCGGGATCACGAAGGCGGCCGATTGGCCGCTTCGCTTTACCGCCGCGGGGTCACATTGGGTTTCCCGTCGAACAGTTACTTCGA
>Ga0134127_10003345_pt1 | contig 11545 bp, 10 predicted proteins | sample KB31753_FD_96459 | JGI IMG/M metagenome (GOLD analysis project Ga0134127, IMG submission 96459) | Terrestrial soil microbial communities with excess Nitrogen fertilizer from Kellogg Biological Station, Michigan, USA - KB3-175-3 | ecosystem: Environmental > Terrestrial > Soil > Unclassified ...
CGCGCGCCGCCGGCTTGCCGACAAATACCGCATCGAGTGCTTCGACGAGCCGCGCAAGGCGATGCGGCCCGGCGACGTCGTCGTGTTCGCGGTGAAGCCCCAGCAGATGAAGGAAGCGGCGCGCTTCTCCGGCTTGAAGGACAACGCGAACCTGGTGATCAGCATCGCGGCGGGCGTCACGCTGGCGAGCCTGTCGCGCTGGCTGGGCGGCCCGACGGGAAACTACGTGCGCATGGTGCGCGCGATGCCCAATACGCCGGCCCTGATCGGCGCCGGCGTTTCGGGGCTGTACGCAATGCCGGGCGTGAGCGAGACCGAGCGCAAGCAGGCTGAAGCGATCCTTGGCGCGGTCGGCGGCACGGTCTGGATCGAGGACGAATCCCTCATGGATGCGGTCACCGCGGTCTCCGGCAGCGGGCCGGCCTACGTGTTCTGGTTCATCGAGCAGCTGTCCGCCGCGGGAGAGAATTTGGGTTTGAACAAAGAGACTTCCCAAAAACTGGCGATAGAAACTGTTTTGGGTTCCGCCAAGCTCGCCGCGCAGAGTGCCGATTCGCCGGCCGCGCTGCGCGAGCGCGTCACCTCCAAGGGCGGCACCACCGAGGCGGCGCTCAAGGCTTTCGAGGAGCAGAAGCTGGCCGAGCGTTTCCTGCGCGCCGTCGAGGCGGCACGCGACCGCGGCGCCGAGCTCGGCAGCCAGATGGCGAACGACTGAATGCTCACGCAGATTGCCGGCATCGTGGTGGATTTTGTCGGCGGATTTTTCGTCCTGCTGTTCCTGCTGCGCTTCTATTTCCAGCTGCTGCGCGTGCCGTTCCGCAACCAGGTGGGCGATTTCGTGATCGCCACGACCAACTGGATGGTCAAGCCGGCCCGGCGGGTGATCCCCTCAGTTCTGGGAATGGACCTGGCGAGCTTTGTCTGCGCGTGGCTGCTGCAGGCAGTTCTGCTCGCGCTGCTGCTCACGATCGGCGGCCGCGACCTGAGCTCGGCGCCGGGAATCGCGGCAGGCGTGGTGTTTGCGCTGGCGCTTGTCGATCTGCTCCAGTTGAGCGTCAAGATCCTGCTGTTCGTGGTGATCCTGCAGGCTGCGCTGTCGTGGATCAACCCCGACAATCCGATGCAGTACGTGCTGGATGCGATCACGCGCCCGATGCTGCGGCCGATCCGGCGCTTCATCCCGCCCATCGCCAACGTCGACCTGTCGCCGCTGGTCCTGATCCTCGTGCTGCTGGTGCTGCTCGTGCCGATCGCCGAGCTGCGCCAGATGGCGGCAGGCCTGTTCTAGCCGGCGCGCGCTACGCGGCCGCGACCTTGGCTTTTTTCCGCGAGTCGAAGAATTGCTCGTCCTCGGTTGAGCCGTGCAGGGCGGTGGTGGACGCCTTGCCGGCGGTGACCACCTGGGTGATCTGGTCGAAGTAGCCGGTGCCGACCTCGCGCTGGTGCTTGACGGCGGTAAAGCCCTTCTCGGCGGCGGCGAACTCCTTTTCCTGCAGCGCGACGAAAGCGCTCATGTTGTCGCGCGCGTAGGCGTGCGCCAGCTCGAACATCGAGTAGTTGAGCGAATGGAAGCCGGCCAGCGTGATGAACTGGAACTTGTAGCCCATCGCCCCCAGCTCCCGCTGGAACCTGCCGATCGTAGCGTCGTCGAGATTGCGCTTCCAGTTGAACGAGGGCGAGCAGTTGTAGGCGAGCATCTTGCCGGGGTACTTCTTGCGGATGCCCTCGGCGAACTTCTTCGCGAAGGCCAGATCCGGCGTGCCGGTTTCGCACCACACCATGTCGGCGTACTCGGCGTAGGCGAGACCGCGCGAGAGCGCCTGGTCGAAGCCCTTTCTCGTCTTGTAGAAGCCCTCGGAAGTACGCTCGCCGGTGAGGAAGGGCTTGTCGTTCTCGTCCACATCGGTGGTGACGATGTCGGCGGCTTCCGCGTCGGTCCTGGCGAGCAGCACCGTGGGCACGCCCATCACGTCGGCCGCCAGGCGCGCCGCGATGAGCTTCTGGACCGCTTCCTGCGTGGGCACGAGCACCTTGCCCCCCATGTGGCCGCATTTCTTGACGCTGGCCAGCTGGTCCTCGAAATGCACGCCGGCCGCGCCCGCGTCGATCATCGCCTTCATGAGCTCGAAGGCGTTCAGCACGCCACCGAAGCCGGATTCCGCATCCGCCACGATGGGCGCGAACCAGTCGATCTCTCCGGTGCCTTCCATCGTCTGGATCTGGTCCTGCCGCATGAGCGCGTTGTTGATGCGCTTCACCACGTTAGGCACCGAGGTGGTCGCGTAAAGCGACTGGTCCGGATACATCGAGAGCGAATCGTTGGCGTCCGCCGCCACCTGCCAGCCCGACAGGTAAATCGCCGGCACGCCGGCCTTCACCTGCTGCATGGCCTGGTTGCCGGTGAGCGCGCCCAGCGAGTTGACGAAGGGCTTTTCGCTGCACAACTTCCAGAGCTTCTCGGCGCCGAGCTTGGCGAGCGTGTGCTCGATCTGCACGCTGCCGCGCAGCCGCACGACGTCTTCAGCGCTGTAGCCGCGTTTGACACCGTTCCAGCGCGGGTTTTGCTCCCAGTCTTTTTTGAGTTGCGCGGCTTGCTGCTCTTGACGGCTCATCATCGCTCCTGAGTGAAGAATGGCTGGATAATCAGCACAGTACCGACGAATATGACGCGCAGCAACACCTCCATCCCGCATCATGAAATGGCAATAAAACAAGGATTTACAGGGCGTTAGGCAGCCCCTATTTCACAATGCGAAGGGAGCTTTCAAAATCGTGCTGCTTTGCAAAATCTACTACGTTTGCACCAGCCGGCGATGGTTATGCACGCTCATGAGGATGCCGATGCCGATGAAGAGCGTCAGCAGCGCGGTGCCCCCATAGGAAATGAACGGCAGCGGCACGCCAACCACCGGCAGAACTCCCGAGACCATGCCCATGTTGACGAAGGCATAGGTGAAGAACATCAGCGTTACCGCGGCGGCGAGCAGGCGCGCGAAAAAGGTCGCGGCATTGGCCGCGATCATCAGTCCGCGCGCGATCAGCAGCGTATAGAGCGTAAGCAGCGCGACGTTGCCGATCAGGCCGAACTCCTCGGAGAACACCGCGAAGATGAAATCGGTGTGGCGCTCGGGGATGAACTCCAGGTGCGTCTGCGTGCCGTGCAGCCAGCCCTTGCCGGTCAGGCCGCCCGAGCCCACGGCGATGGTCGACTGGATGGTGTGGTAGCCGGCGCCGAGCGGGTCCTGGCTCGGGTCGAACAAGGTCAGGATGCGCCGGCGCTGGTAGTCGTGCAGCATGCCCCAGAGTGGAAACAGGCTCGCCGCGCCGAGCAGGCCCAGGCCGACCAGGACTTTCCAGCCGATGCCGGCGAAAAAGATCACGTAGAAGCCGACCGCGGCGACCAGCACCGCGGTGCCGAGGTCCGGCTGGCGCGCGATCAGCAGCACCGGCACCGCGAGCAGCACGGCGGCCACCAGGAAGTCGCGCAGGCGCAGCGTGGCCTCGTTCTTGTGGAAATACCAGGCGAGCATCATCGGCAGCGCGAGCTTCATCATCTCCGAGGGCTGGAAACGGGTGACCCCGACGTGCAGCCAGCGCCGCGCGCCGTTCACCACGTCGCCCGCGAGCGCCACCGCGATCAGCAGCGCCACGCCGAGGAAATACGCCGGCACGGCGACGCGCATCAGCGTTTGCGGCGGGATCTGGGCCACCAGCCACATCGCCAGCAGGGCGACGCACAGATTCGCCACCTGCGCGGTCACACGGCCGGGATTCTCGTAGCTCGCCGAAAACAAGGTCGCGATGCCGAGCGCGGCGAGGCACAGGCCGATCGCGAGCAGCGGGCCGTCGATTCCGTCGGCCACGCGAAGCAGCATGCGGCGCGGCGAGAGCGCGGTCAGTTCCATCAGTCGGATTCCTCCTCGTCCGCCGCGGCCGCGCCGGGCTTGACGGCGACCCCGGCCGGCGCCTCGGTCACGGGCAGCTTGCCGAGCAGGTAATAGTCGAGCACCGTGCGCGCGATCGGCGCCGCGGCGCGCGCGCCGAAGCCGCCGTTCTCCACGATCGCCATGAGCGCGATCTTGGGGCTCTCGAGCGGCGCGAACACGATGAACAGCGAATGGTCGCGGTGGCGCTCGGCGACCTTCTTCTCGTCGTACTTCTCGCCCTGCTTCATGCCGACGACCTGCGCGGTGCCGGTCTTGCCGCCGTTGGTGTATTCGGCGTTGCCAAAGGCGCGCGCACCGGTGCCCTGCTTGTTGACCCCGGCCATCGCGCGCTTCACGAATTCCACGTTCTCGGGTTTGAGCGGCAGCCGCTGCTGCAGCACCGGCTCGATGTGGCGCCGCTCGCCGGTGCGCAGGTTGTCGATGTGCGACACCAGGCGCGGTCGGTACATGTCGCCGTTGGCCGCGAGCGTCGCCAGCGCGACCCCGATCTGGATCGGCGTGTAGGCGTTGTAGCCCTGGCCGATGCCGATCGAGATGGTCTCGCCGGCGTACCACTTCTGCTGCTCGGGGCGCCGGAAGCGCTTCTGTTTCCATTCCGGCGAGGGCAGCACGCCGGTCGACTCGCCCTCCAGGTCGATGCCGCTTTTCGAGCCGAAGCCGAACTTGGCCATGAAACCGGCGATCGCATCGATGCCCATGTCGTTGGCGAGCTGGTAGTAGAAGGTGTCGGAGGAGACCACGATCGACTTGAACAGGTCCACGTGCCCGTGGCCGCCGGCTTTCGAGTCGCGGAAGCGCCGGCCGCCGAACTCGAAGTAGCCGGGGTCGTTGATGGCGCTCTTCGGCGTGCGCTTGCCGAGTTCCAGCGCGGCCAGCGCCATGTACGGCTTGAAGGTCGAGCCGGGCGGATAAACGCCGGCGATGGCGCGGTTATTGAGCGGCCGGTCGGGCGAGTTGTTGAGCTCGGACCAGCTCTGCGGATCGATGCCGTCGACGAACAGGTTCGGGTCGAAACCGGGCATGGAGACGAAGGCGAGGATCCCGCCGGTCGATGGTTCGATCGCGACCAGCGCGCCGCGGCGCTCGCCGAACGCCGCTTCGGCGACTTCCTGCAGCTTGATGTCCAGGGTCAGGGTGACGTTGTTGCCGGCCTGCGCCGGCGTGCGCGCCAGCGTGCGGATGCCGCGGCCCGCGGCGTCGATCTCGACCTGCTCCATGCCGGTGGTGCCGTGCAGCTCCTGCTCGTAGCTCGCCTCGAGGCCGGCCTTGCCGATGAAGTCGGTGCCGCGGTAGTTCGCCTCGACGTCGAGCTCGGTGAGCCGTTCCTGGTCCTTGGTGCTGATGCGGCCGATGTAGCCGATCACGTGCGAGGCCAGCGCGCCGTACGGGTATTGGCGGAACAGCCGCGCCTTGATCTCCACGCCGGGGAAGCGGTAGCGGTTGGCCGCGAAGCGCGCCACTTCCTCGTCCGAGAGCCGGGTGCGGATCGGCAGGCTCTCGGCGTTGCGCGTCTCGGCGTGCAGCTTGCGGAAGCGGCTGCGGTCCTTCGGCTGCACGTCGATGACTTCGCTCAGCTCCTGGATGGTGCGCTCCACGTCCTTCACCTTGGCCGGAAAAATCTCCAGCGTGTAGGCGGAGTAGTTGCGCGCGAGCACCACGCCGTTGCGGTCGAGGATCAGGCCGCGGTTGGGGGCGATCGGCACGATCGAGATGCGGTTGTCCTCGGCCTTCGAGGCGTAGGCTTCGTGCTGCACCACCTGCAGCTGGAAGAACCGGGCGAACAGCAGCGCGAAGGCGATGAGCACCGCCACGCCGGCGAAGCCGACGCGCAGCTGGAACAGGTACATCTCCCGCTCGTGGTTCTTGAATTCCGTGAACCTCATATCGCTCTCGTGCTGTCCGGCTCGGCGAGGCGGCGCTGCGGCAGCAGCAGCAGCAATGTCGCCAGCGGCCAGAGCGCTGCGCCAATCAGCGGTCCGATGACGATGCTCCAGCCGGGAACGTCGGCTCCGGCCGCGACGCGCACCAGCGCCGCGACGCCCTGCGCGAACAGCAGCAGCGCGGCCACATGCAGCGCCTGTCCCCAGAGCGGAAACCAGAGGATACGGCGCGACAGGCTGATCGCGGCGAAGGCGAGCAGCGAGTAGGCGAGCGCGTGCTGGCCGAGCAGCACGCCGTTGCCGGCGTCGGTCAGCAGCCCGAGCAGCCAGCCCGCCCCCAGGCCCACGAGGCGAGGCTGCCGTATGCACCAGAACGCGAGCACCAGCGCAACGAAGTCGGGCACCAGCGCGATATTCCGCCAGGGCAGGAAATTCAGGAACAGCGCGAGCGCGAACGAGGCGAGGATGGTGCCCGCGCGCACCGGCATCAGGATCTGCGACGAAGCGGGCGAATCACTCAGTTGCATTGGCATCCTTGCGGCGCGGCTTGCGGATCTTGACGGGGCGCTTCTCGGAATCGGGCGCGGCTTCCTCGGGCGGCGGCGCCTGCCGCGCCTCGTTGGCGAGCACCAGCACGTAGCGCCCGCTCTCGACGCCGGCGGCCGGCTGGCAGACGATGCGCGCGAAGGCATAGGCGGCGTCCCGTTCGACGCGCGCGACGGTGGCTACCGGAAGGCCCGGCGGGTAGATGCCGTCGATGCCGGAGGTGACCAGGCGGTCGCCGTTCTGGATTTCCGCGTTGGCCGCCATGAAGCGCAGTTCCAGCATGCCGCTCGCGCCGGCGCCGAAAGCGACCGCGCGCAGGCCGTTGCGCACCACCTGCACCGGGATCGCCTGATCCTTGTCGGTGAGCAGCGTGACTTCGGCGGCGAGCGCGTGCGCGCGCGTCACCTGCCCGAGCACGCCCGCTTCGTCCACCACGGGCGAGCCCGCGCGCACGCCGTTCTGGCTGCCTTTGTCGATCACCACTTTGCGCGAGTACGGGTCGCGGCCGTTGTAGAGGATCTCGGCCGGCAAGGACTTGATCGGCAGCCGCTCGGCGGCGCCGATCAGCCGGCGCAGCTGCTGGGTTTCGGCCTGCGCGGCCTCGAAGCGCTGCGCGGCCTGCGAGGCGCCGAGCAGCTTCGAGCGCAATTCGGCGTTTTCCTCGCGCAGTTGCGTCTGGCTGGCGAAGTGGCCCGAAATGCGCTCGCCGAGCTGCGCCGGCATGGTCGCGAGGATCTGCAGCGGATAGACCGCGAGCGCAAGCGCGCTGCGCAGGCCTTCGGTGTAGCGGAAGCGCGCGTCGAGAACCAGCAGCGCGAGGGAAAGTGAGGCGAAGAATGCCAGACGGACGAGCGGCGCGGGGCCGCGATTAAAGAACGGAGGCGGCGAGTGCTCCATCCCGGTGACGGGGTTTCAGCCCCATCGATTACTCATTCGTGAAGATCGGCCCGAAGTGCTCCATCTTTTCGAGCGCCTTGCCCGAGCCGCGCACCACGCAGGTGAGCGGGTCGTCGGCGACGATCACGGGCAGGCCGGTCTCTTCCATGAGCAGGCGGTCGAGGTCGCGCAGCAGCGCGCCGCCGCCGGTGAGCACCATGCCTTTTTCGGCGATGTCGGCGCCGAGCTCTGGCGGCGTCTGTTCGAGCGCGCTCTTCACCGCGCTGACGATCTGATTGAGCGGCTCGGTGAGCGCCTCGAGGATCTCGTTCGAGGAAATGGTGAAGCTGCGCGGAATGCCCTCGGCCAGGTTGCGTCCCTTGACTTCCATCTCGCGCACTTCGGAGCCGGGAAACGCGGAACCGATGGTCTTCTTCACCGTCTCGGCCGTGGTCTCGCCGATCAGCATGCCGTAGTTGCGGCGGATGTAATTGATGATCGCCTCGTCGAACTTGTCGCCGCCGACGCGCACCGAGCCCTTGTGCACCGCGCCGCCGAGCGAGATCACGCCAACTTCGGTGGTGCCGCCGCCGACGTCCACCACCATCGAGCCGGTCGCTTCGGCAACCGGAAGATCCGCGCCGATCGCCGCGGCCATCGGCTCCTCGATCAGATACACCTGACCGGCGCCCGCGCCGATCGCCGATTCGCGGATCGCGCGCCGCTCGACCTGCGTCGAGCCGCAGGGCACGCAGATGATGATGCGTGGCGAGGGCGAGAACAGCTTGTTGTCGTGGACCTTCTTGATGAAAAACTTCAGCATCTGCTCGGTGACGGTGAAGTTGGCGATCACGCCATCCTTCATCGGCCGGATCGCCACGATGTTGCCCGGCGTCTTGCCGAGCATCATCTTCGCGTCCTTGCCGACCGCCTGGATCGATTTCTTGCCGTTCGGCCCGCTGTCCTCGCGGATCGCCACCACCGAAGGCTCATCGAGCACGATGCCTTTGCCGCGCACGTAGATCAGCGTGTTGGCGGTGCCAAGGTCGATCGCGAGATCGTTGGAAAAATAGCTCCGCAGGAATCCGAACATGATCGTGGCTCGCCTGTAATTTGCCGTAATTTGCCTTAACTTCTTGCGCTAAGGCTGCGTCCCGGAACCGTTTATTCCAGAGGCGGCTATGATACTCTTACCGCGTCCTCCGGCAAGCGCAGGCTGGGGGCATTTTCGGGCCCCTTCGTGCATTTTTGCCGCCTTTCCGCATGTCCCTGACTCCCGACCAGCTGCAGCGCATTGCGCTGCTCGCGCGCATCGAGGTCGGGCCCGAGGAACTGCAGGGCGTGACCGAACGCCTGAACCGGGTGCTCGGCCTGATCGACCAGCTGCAGGCGCTCGATACCCAGGGCATCGAGCCCATGTCTCACCCGCTGGATGCGCATTTGACCCCGCCGCCGCGCCTGCGGCCCGACCAGGTCAGCGAACCGGCCCGCCGCGAGGCCTACCAGAAGGGGGCGCCCGCGGTCGAGCAGGGTCTCTATCTGGTTCCGAAGGTCATTGAATAAGTGCTGAATTCCAGCCTTTCGGAGATGTCCGCGGCGCTTGCCGCCAAGCGCGTTTCCTCCGTCGAGCTGACGCGCCAGTTTCTCGACCGGATCCGCGGGCTGAACGGCAAGCTGAATGCATTCATCACGGTGGACGAGGAGCACAGCCTCGGCCAGGCGCTTGTCGCCGACCAGCGACGAGCCGGAAAAGGCGGCGCCGCTGCGCCCGGCCCGCTGACCGGCATCCCGATCGCGCACAAGGACATCTTCTGCACCTCGGGACTGCGCACCACCTGCGGCTCGCGCATGCTGGCCGACTACACCAGCCCTTACGACGCGCACGTGATCGAGCGCTTCGACGCCGCCGGCGCGGTGCAGCTCGGCAAGACCAACATGGACGAGTTCGCGATGGGCTCTTCCAACGAGACGTCGCATTTCGGCCCCGTACGCAACCCCTGGGACGCAACGCGGGTACCCGGCGGCTCCTCGGGCGGCTCGGCCACCGCAGTGGCCGCGCGCATGGCGCCGGCCGCGACCGGCACCGATACCGGCGGCTCGATCCGCCAGCCGGCGGCGCTCACCGGCGTTTCGGGCCTGAAGCCGACCTATGGCGTGGTTTCGCGCTACGGCATGATCGCGTTCGCTTCGTCGCTCGACCAGGGCGGCCCGCTCGGCAAGAGCGCCGCGGACCTCGCGCTGATGATGAACGCGATGGCCGGCTTCGATGCGCGCGACTCGACCAGTCTCGAGCGCCCCGCCGAAGATTACGGCCGCGAGCTGAGTCTCGATCTGCAGGGTCTGCGCATCGGCTTGCCGAAGGAATTTTTTGCCGAGGGCGTGGATGCGGACGTGCGCGCGCGCGTGCGCGAGGCGATCCAGTGGTTCGAATCGCAGGGCGCGAAGACCGTCGAGCTGGCGCTGCCCAACACGGGCCTCGCGGTGCCCGTGTACTACGTGCTCGCGCCGGCCGAAGCTTCCTCGAACCTGTCGCGCTTCGACGGGGTGCGCTACGGCCATCGCGCCAGGGACTACGCGGACCTGAACGACATGTACCGGCGCACGCGCGCCGAGGGCTTCGGCACCGAGGTGAAGCGGCGCATCCTGATCGGCACTTACGTGCTGTCGCACGGCTATTACGACGCGTACTACCTGAAAGCGCAGAAGGTGCGGCGCCTGATCGCCAGGGATTTCGCCGCGGCCTTCGAGCGCTGCGACCTGATCATGGGCCCGACCTCGCCCTCGACTGCGTTCCCGCTCGGCGCCAAGGCCGACGACCCGGTGCAGATGTACCTCAACGACATCTTCACCATACCGGCGCCGCTCGCAGGGCTGCCGGGGCTGTCGATTCCCTGCGGCTTCGACGGCAGGGGCCTGCCGGTCGGCCTGCAGATCATGGGCAACTACTTCGCGGAAGCGAAGATGCTCGGCGCCGCGCACCGCTACCAGCAGGCGACCGACTGGCACCTGCGCGCCCCGAAAGAGACGCCGCTGTGAGGTGTCTTTCTGTTCTATTTCTCCTGTTCTCGACGATCGTTTTTTCCCAGGAGAAAACCGAAATAACGGAACTTCTCGGACAACTGGGCGGGCGCGCGGCGCTGATGCAGCTCTACGCCACGCCGCTGCCGGACGGTTCCCTGCGCGTCACGGGCGATTACCTGCTGCTGCCGACGATGCAGCAGCGCTTCCTCGAAGGCGAGCGCAGCAAGCAGCTCGGCGTGACCTTCCTCAAGGAGGGCAATACGCCGATCCTCTACGGCCGGCCGGCGACCGCGACGCTGCAGGGCACCTGGTCGGGCGGCGTGTTCAAGGGCGCCCGCTACGGCCCGAGCGGGCAGCAGCGCGAGAGCTTCGAGTTCAGCGAGACTTTCCCGGCGATGGACGGCTACAGCGCGAATGCGCGCTGCGAGATGGCCGAGGGGCGCTACGCCGCGACGCTCGCCTATGCGGTGGAGGGCGGGAAACTGAAAAGCCTCGAGTGGCGCTCGAATGTCACGCCGGGCGGGCATCCCTGCACGATCGGCGGACCGCTGGAGCAGCGGCCGTTCAACGGCGGCCTGCGCTTTGCCGCCGGGCGCTGCAGCGTGACGCTGCGCGACCTGGGCGGCTACGTGCGCGTGACCGCGGAGGATTGCGCCGCGCAGTGCGGCTCGCAGGGCTACCTCGAGCCGGTGCTGGTCGACCGCCGCGGCAACTGCCAGTTGCTGCGCCCGCAGCGCTAGATGCGGAGCTAGCGCCGTGGGCTGGGAAATCGTAATCGGCATCGAGACGCACACGCAGCTGCTCACGCGCAGCAAGATGTTCTCCGGCGCGGCCAACGCGTTCGGCGCCGCGCCCAACACGCAGGCCTCGGCCGTCGACATCGCGCTGCCCGGCACGCTGCCGGTGGCCAACCGCGCGGCGATCGAGCACGCCATCCGCTTCGGCCTGGCGGTCGGCGGCAAGATCAGCCCGCGCTCCATCTTCGCGCGCAAGAACTACTTCTACCCGGATCTTCCCAAGGGCTACCAGATCAGCCAGTACGAGATCCCGGTGGTGCAGGGCGGCAGCATCCCCTTCTTCGTCGACAAGGCGGAGAAATCCGTGCGCCTGACGCGCGCCCACCTGGAGGAGGACGCGGGGAAGTCCCTGCACGAGGGCTTCCCCGATTCCCATCTCGCTTCCTACGTGGACCTCCATCGCGCCGGCGTCCCGCTCATCGAGATCGTCTCCCAGCCGGAGCTACGCACGCCGGAGGAGGTCTACCTCTATCTGGAG
>Ga0134127_10003346_pt1 | contig 11542 bp, 10 predicted proteins | sample KB31753_FD_96459 | JGI IMG/M metagenome (GOLD analysis project Ga0134127, IMG submission 96459) | Terrestrial soil microbial communities with excess Nitrogen fertilizer from Kellogg Biological Station, Michigan, USA - KB3-175-3 | ecosystem: Environmental > Terrestrial > Soil > Unclassified ...
CCCGTCGCGCCGTCCTCGTGCTTGAAGTAGACGAAGGCGCCGCCGGCGGCGAAGAGCTCGCGGATCGTTCCCGCCCAGCGCGCCAGCGCCTCCGCCGAGTACTCCACGGCGCGGAGGCGAAAATAGCCCCAGTCCGCCGTGGCCACCGCGGGCGTCGCGCCCTCCTCGTGATCCACGATGCAGAGCGCGACGTTCCGGCGGCGCAGCAGCCCGTAGACATCCTCGTCGAACCAGGTCGGATGCCGGAACTCGAAGGCGACCCGCAGGTCGGGCGGGAGCAGTTCGAGCACCCCGCCCAGGCGCTCCGTGTCCTTCTTGAAGTTCGGCGGGAGCTGGAAGAGCAGCGGGCCGAGTTTTCCCCCGAGGAGGCGGGCCGTGTCGCAAAAGTAGCGAACGGGATCCTCCACCTGCTTCAAGCGCTGGAAGTGCGTGATCTTCTGAGAGGCCTTCAGCGCGAAGGTGAAGTCGTCGGGGGTGGCGGCCGTCCAGCCGGCGACCGTCTTGGCATTCGGCAGGCGGTAGAAGGTGTAGTTGATCTCGACGGTCGAAAAGCGCTCCGCATAGTACGGAAGCATCTTGCCCGGCGCGAGCCCCTCCGGGTAGAAGGCGCCCTTCCACTCCGGATAGTTGTAGCCGGAGGTCCCGACGCGAAAGCGCGGGGCGGAAGGCTTGGCCATCGGGGGCGCCATGCGGTCATTTCTCCCCGAGGTAGGTCTTCCGCACGAGGTCCGAGCGCAGCAGGTCCGCGGCCGCATCCTGCAGCACGATGCGGCCGGTCTGGATGACATAGCCGCGGTGCGCGACGCGCAGGGCCATGCGCGCGTTCTGCTCCACCAGCAAGATGGTGGTGCCCTGGCGATTGATGTCCACCACGATCTTGAAGATCGCATCCACCAGGATGGGCGAGAGCCCCATCGACGGCTCGTCGAGGAGGAGCAGGCTGGGACGCGCCATCAGCGCGCGCCCGATGGCCAGCATCTGCTGCTCGCCGCCCGAGAGCGTGCCGCCCTTCTGGGCGCTGCGCTCGCGCAGCCGCGGGAACAGGGTGAAGACGCGCTCGAGGTCGGGGGCGATGGCCTCGCGGTCGGCGCGGGCGAAGGCGCCCATCTCGAGGTTCTCGAGCACGGTCATGCGGGGAAAGATCCGGCGGCCCTCGGGGGACTGGGCGATGCCCAGCCGCACGATGCGGTCGGTGGCAAGCCCGTCCAGGCGCTGCCCGTTGAAGGTGACGGTGCCCCGGCGCGGCCGCACCGCGCCGAGGATGGTGCGGAGCGTGGTGGTCTTGCCGGCCCCGTTGGCGCCGATGAGGGTGACGATCTCGCGGGGCTGGACGGTGAGCGAGATGCCGCGCAGGGCCCGGATATTGCCGTAGTAGGTGTGGACGTCGTCGAGCGCGAGCATGCCGGCTAGATTGCGCCGCCCGGCGCGGCGGGCTCGTAGCCGGTGCCGAGATACGCCTCGATGACGCGCGGGTGGCGCTGGATCTCCGCGGGCGTGCCCTCGGCGATGCGGGTGCCGTAGTCCAGCACGGTGATGCGATCGGAGATCGTCATCACCACCTGCATGTCGTGCTCGATGAGGAGGACGGACAGCGCCAGCTCGCGCCGCACCAGCCCGATCAGCTCCGTGAGCGTCTCGGTCTCGCGCGGGTTCATCCCCGCGGTGGGCTCGTCGAGCAGGAGCAAGCGCGGCTCGGTGGCGAGCGCGCGCGCGATCTCCAGCCGCCGCTGATCGCCATACGGCAGGTTGCGCGCGAGGTCTCCGTCCTTGTCGGCGAGACCCACGAAGGCCAGGAGCCCGCGGGCCCGCTCGCGCGCCCGCGCCTCCTCGGCCATCACCGCGGGAGGCCGGAAGACCGCCCCCGGCACGGTGGAGCGCAGGCGGCAGTGCTCGCCGACGAGGACATTCTCCAGCACGGTCATGTTGGCGAAGAGGCGGATGGACTGGAAGGTGCGCGCGATGCCGCGCGCCACGATGGCGTTCGGCCGGAGGCCGGCCAGGGGCCGACCCTCGAAGGTGATGACGCCGCCGTCCGGGCGGACGAGGCCGGTCACCACGTTGAAGAACGTGGTCTTGCCGGCGCCGTTGGGTCCGATGAGGCCGATGATGCTCCCGCGCGGGACCACGAGGTCGATCTCGTTGAGGGCAACGATCCCGCCGAAGCGCTTGACCAGTCCCCGCACCTCCAGGATCGGGCCCGTGCCGGCGGCCGCGCCCACGCCGTGGGCGCGCTCGCGCAGCCAGCCTGGGATGGCCTCGACGCGCGGCGCCGGCGGCAGGGCGACCTCGACCGCGTCGTCCGTATCCGGCACCAGCATCGGGCGGATCCGGCGCCCCGCGAGGCCCTGGGGCCGGAGCAGCATCACCAGGACCAGGCCGAGCCCGAAGAAGAACCAGCGCCACAGCGTGAGGTCGGCGGTGACGAGGAGCGGGACGCCGAGGCTCCGGCCCAGCCAGCGGAGGAAGAAGGTGGCCTCGGCGAGCACCACGCGATCGAAGAGGGTGATGAGCATGGCACCCAGGATGACGCCCTTGAGGCTGCCCGCGCCGCCGAGGACGACCATGCAGAGCAGCATGATGGAGACCTGGAACTCGAACGCGCCCGGGGTGATGGCCTGGAGCTTGGCCGCGTAGATCGAGCCCGCGAAGCCGGAGAAGGAGGCGCCCAGCGCGAAGGCCAGCAGCTTGGTCGAGATCGGGTTGACACCCGTGCAGTCGGCGGCGGTCTCGTCCTCGCGGATGGCCATCCAGGCCCGGCCCAGCCGCGAGTCCTGGAGCCGGCTCATCGCCCAGAGCGAGAAGAGCCCGATGACGAGGATGAGGAAGTACCACGGCACCGGATCCGTCTCGAACGGCACCCCGGGCAGATAGGGGCGGCCCACCGGGTTGACCCCGTTCTCGCCCCCGGTGAGGTTGAGCCGCTCCACCGGCCGCCAGCCGCCGATCTCGACCGTGACGTCGCCGAGGTTGCGGATGGCCACCGGGATGATCTCGCCGAACCCGAGGGTGATGATGGCCAGGTAGTCGCCACGGACACGGAGCGTGGGCGCGCCGATCAGGGTGCCCAGGAGCGCGGACACCGCGGCGGCGATCCAGATGCAGAGCCAGAAGCTCCACGCGTATCCGTACAGCGGCGAGCCGAGCACGGGCGAGTTGAGGAGCCCCATGGCGTAGGCGCCGATGGCGAAGAAGGCCGCGTAGCCCAGGTCGAGCATTCCCGCATAGCCGACGACGATGTTGAGCCCGAGCGCGAGCAGGACGTAGATCATCCCGTCCGACACCGCGTGCACGGTCTGGAATCCCAGCGCGCGATCCAGGAAGGGATAGCCGATCAGCAGCGCGGCCAGCGCGAACCCACCCAGGCCGCGCCGCGCCGTCATGCGCGCGCTCAGACCTTCTCGGGGGTGCGGTCGCCCAGGAGGCCCTGGGGGCGGAATACCAGAACCAGGATCAAGATCGAAAACACTATCGCGTTGGTCCAGCGCGCGGAGATGTACTGGTCGCTCCACGCCGAGAGGAAGCCGATGACGAGGCCCCCCAGCGCCGCCCCCGGCATATTGCCGATGCCGCCCAGCACGGCCGCGGTGAAGGCGCGCAGCCCGGCCTGGTAGCCCATCCACCACATGCCGATGTTGTAGTACATGCCCTGGATCACGCCCGCCGCCCCCGCGAGCGCTCCCCCGACGAAGAAGGTGAGGAGAATGGTCCGCTCCACGTCGATGCCCATGGCCTGCGCGGTCTCGCGGTCCTGGGCAGTGGCGCGCATGGCCTTGCCCCACCGGGTGCGCGTCACGAAATAGTTCAGGGCGATCATCAAGGGAATGGTGGCGCCGACCACGAGGATGTCCTTGGTGGTGACGAAGATCGCCGACTCGACCCCGAACCACTCGCGCAGGATGTCCACCGACGGAAACACGTCGGGATAGGCGATGGGCGCGGGACCCTTCCAGAGAAGGGCCAGGTTCTCGAGCATGAACGACACGCCGATGGCGGTGATCAGGGGCGCGAGCCGCGTGGACCGGCGCAGGGGCCGGTAGGCGAGGCGGTCGATGGAGACGTTCAGGAGCGCGGTGGTCAGCATGGTGAGAAGGAAGACCAGCGGGAGAAGGGTGATGAGCTGCCAGGGGCCGAGCGTGGTGGTGACGCCCAGCAGGGTGAACCAGGCCAGCGAGATGAAGAGCCCCAGCATGAACACGTCACCGTGGGCGAAGTTGATCAGCTCCACGATCCCGTACACCATGGTGTAGCCCAGCGCGATGAGGGCGAAAACGGCGCCCCGGGTGAGGCCGTTGATGGTCTGCTGGACGAGAACTTCCCACCACTCCAAGGGATCGGCACCCGGCGCGGTGGGGGAGGGCCGCGGAGAAGCGGCCCTCCCCCGATGGCGCTACTCGAGGATGGTCTCGAACTGGAACTTGCAGCCGATGGGGCCGTCCGCCTTCACCGCCTTGAAGCCGGACATGGTGTCGTAGTCGACGTCACCGTTCTCGTCGAAGCTCCACTTGCCGTTGATGCCTTCGTAGTTCTTGGTGGACGCGATGGCCTTCCGCAGCGCCTCGCGCTTCTCGGTGGGGTCCTTGCCCTTCTCGATGGCGGGCGCGGCCCGCTTGATGGCGTCGATGATGACGCGGGTGCCCTCGGCGGCGTAGAGCGCGTAGGAGGTGGGCTCCTTGCCGTACTTCGCCTTGTAGGTCTCGTAGGTCTTGGCGCCCACTCCGCGCATCTTCTCGAACGGCAGGCCCGCGAAGGTGATCCGCATCTCGGTGGCGAGGGCGGCGTCGCAGGTGGCGCCCTTGAGGAGCTCCTCCTCGAGCAGACCGTCCGGCCCCATGAAGCGGGTGCGCGGCGCGGTGAGCCCGACTTCCTTCATCTGGCGGATCACCACCTGGGCGCCGGTCTCGATGACCCCGCCCATGTACACGAGGTCGGCGCCCGAGGCGCGGATCTTGGTGAGGATCGGCTTCTGGTCCGGCTGCTTCCAGTCGATGCCCTCGTTGGCGACCACCGCCAGCCCGATCTTCTTGGCGGTGGCCTCGAAGACGTCGGCGATCCCCTTCCCGTACAGCTCCTGGTCGTTCAGGATGAACACCTTCTTGGTGCCGAGGCGCTTGGCCCACTTGGCGGCCACCGCGCCCTGGATATCGTCGGCGGGGATGGGCCGGAAGTAATTCACGAAGCCGCCCGGCCGGTAGATGTCGGGCTCGCCGGGCGCCGCGCCGCGCTTCTTGGTGAGGCCCGGATAGGTATTGGCCGGGGTCACCTGGGCCATGTGCGCGCGGTTGGTGATGGGAATGGAGACCTTGGCCGCGCCGGAATTGTAGGTCCCGATGTAGACGATGGCGAGCGGGTCGCCCACCGCCTTGTTGGCATTCTCCGCTTCCACCGCACCGTCCCACTTGCCGGTCTGCGGCGAGGCGTCGTCCAGGTTGACGACTTCCAGGCAGAACCCCGCAACTGCTCCGCCCGCTTCCGCGACGGCGAGGTCAACGCCGTTCTTCATCCCGGTGCCTTCAGGGAGCATCGCTCCCTGCATGGGCCACGAGGTGTAGAGGCGCAGCTTGCCCTTCGGGCATTGCTGGGCCTCCGACGGGCTGGTGAGGGCGAAGATGCCCAGGAGAGCAACGGTATAGGCGAGGATCCTCGGGACTCTCATGACTGGCCTCCCTGATCGGCGGTAAGATCGGGACCCGGGTTGAGTTCGGGCGTATAAGACTATGGCTCCCGCTCGATTGTCAACGGCCCATCCGCTGCTCATCCCCTGAGCACGGAGCGAGGGCGAGGAGGACGCGATGCCGTCACCGCGCGTGATCTATGAGCCGAAGCCGGGCTCCCCGCTCCAGGTCGACCGCGAGCTCTACGGGCGCCTCGGCCGTGAGACCGCTTCCCGGACCCTGGTGGAGCGCTTCGTCGTCCCCCGGCGCACGGGACGCGCGTGGCCCGTCCGCGCGGGGCAGATCTTCCGGATCGTGGCCGTCGAGGGCGCGCAGGTCGCGGACCTCAACGTGTGGAGCCTGGCCAATCCGCGCGAGCGGTTCTGGGCCTCCCGCACCCGCCAGCTCCACCAGGCCCATCTCTCGACCTTCGACCGGCTCTGGTCCTGCCTGCCCTACCTCCGGCCCCTGCTCACCATCACCGGCGACTCGATCCAGTACGGGCGCGACGCGGACGGCGGCGGCTGCCACGATCTCCTCGGCACGCGCTGCGACCCCTACGTGCACAAGCTCCTCAACGGGGAGGAGCTCGATCTCTGCTGCCACAGCAATCTGGTCCGGGCGGTGCGGCCCTTCCAGCTCGCCGAGCGGGACGTCCACGACGTGCTCAATGTCTTCCAGGTCACCGGCCTCACCGCCGAGGGCCGCTACTTCGTCAAGCCCAGCCCCGCCAAGCGCGGCGACTACCTCGAGTGCTTCGCGGAGATCGACGTGCTCTGCGCGATCTCGGTATGCCCCCACGGCGACCTTTCCGTGCCGGTGTGGGGCCCCAACGCCGGCGATGCCCTGGCCACCTGCCGGCCGCTCGGCGTGGAGATCTGGCAGCCGGCGCCAGATCTCCTGCGCGGCTGGCGCGCGCCCGCGGTGTCCGACTATCGCGGCGGCCATGCGTTACGCGGCCCCGAGGAGGCCCTGCATGGCTGAGCTCGTGACGATTCCGGCCCGACGCGGCATTGCGGCACGGGTGCGGGCCGGCCAGCACATCCGCATCATCAATACCCACGGCACTCAGGTGGTGGACGCCTGGGCCTTCAGCGCCGTGGATCCCACGGAATGGATGGCGATGGAGGCCAGCCGCGCCTGGTTCCTCAAGCTGGCGGCGGCGGTGGGCGACCCGTTCGTCACCAACCGGCGGCGGCCGATCCTCACCCTCGTCGAGGACACCTCGGGCTGCGCCCACGACACCCTCATCGCGCCTTGCGATTCTCACCGCTACGGGCTCCTCGGCGTCCAGGGCTACCACGACAATTGCCGCGACAATCTCCACGCCGCCCTCGCCGGGCTGGGGATCTCCATCCCCGCCACGCCTCCCTCGCTCAACGTGTTCATGAATATCCCGTGGACGGCGGCGGGACAGCTCTCATGGGGCGAGCCCGTGTCGGCGCCGGGCAGCTACGCCCTCTTCCGCGCGGAGATGGAACTCGTGGCGGCGTTCTCGGCCTGTCCCCAGGACATCCTCCCCATCAACGGGACCAGCGGGCGGACCACCGAGGCGCACTTCTCGATCGAGTAACGGCAGAGCGCTTCTGCCGTCAATCGATCAGGGGGCGGCGCCGACCTGCAACAGGAGTGGGCGCTGCCCGCCGGTGGAATTGGCCGTCCAGCCTCCCAGGTAGAACCGGCCGGCATTGTCCCGGCCCACCGAGCCGTAGAGGAGCACGTCCTTCAGGTTCTTGGTGTCGAGCGGCCTGGCGGTGGACCGCCCCGCCTGGAGGTCGAACACCACCCAGTCGAACCCGCGTCCGCGCTGCGTCGCGCCGGCGAGGAAGCGGCGACCGTCCACGGCGAAGAGGGATGGCGCATACGTTTCCGGGCGGGGGTGGAACCAGCCCACCGGCAGGACCTTGGCGGCGCGGCCGGGCTGGGGCTCGATCAGGTACAGGTACCCGCGGTGCGTGGTGAACGCCATGCGGCCGTCCGCGAGATACGTCAGCCCGGTGATCCCGTGATTCTCCTCGATGGCGCCCTTCCCCGCGTAGTATTCGAGCGGCGTCGCGGCGAGCTCTTGGAGATCGGCGTCGTACTCGACCAGCGCGACGGTGGCCTTGCCCTGGGGCGACCTGGTCAGCCGCGGCACGTAGGCATGTCCATTGCCGTCGGAGAGGAAATTGCGCGAGACGTGGCCGCCCACCGAGCCCACCACCGCGCGCTTGGTCTTGCCGGTGGTGGTGTCGTACTGGAACAGGACGTGATTCCAGTAGCCGAGCACGAAGACGTACCGGCCGACGCCGCTGGCCGCGACCAGGCCCTCGGGCGCCGCCCACAGATGCTCCCACTTCCCCGAATCCGGATCGAGGCGCCAGAAGTGCCCGCCCCAGCGCGGCGGCACGGTGCCGTCCTCGCGCTCGCCGTCCTCATCGGTGGACGCGAAGTAGATCCAGCCGTCCTCGGCGGTGACGATTCGCGAGTGGATCTTGATCTGGCCCTCGCCCGCGCGGTGCAAGCCCGCGGTCTTGAGCTGATCCACGACGGCGCCGCGGTCGTGCATGACGTCGGCCTCGGGATCGTACTGCATCAGGTGGGCGCTCATCCTCGGCGAGTTCGCGGAGACGCCGATCCAGATCCGGCCTTGCAGATCGCGGCCGGTGGAGCCCCAGATCGCGGTGGCGTCCGCGAAGGCCGGAAGCTTGAGCTCGCGCGCGGGGGGCGCGGAGTCGGCCGCCGTCGTCGGCGCCGGACCGAAGAAGCTTCCGCTGCGCTCGTCGGGTGTGACCGGCCGCCGGCCCGGGTCGGCGCCGCCGCTCTCGATGCCGAGCAGCGTCCCCACGAGGCCGCTGAGGACCACGAGGGCCCGGAGGGGCTTCATGGCCTCATCCGGTACCAGGGATGCGGCTGGCCGGGCATCCTGACGCGCATCGCATAGACGGAAGTCCGCGCGGTGAAGAAGAGCGTCCGGAGGTCGGGCCCGCCGAAGGCGAGGTTGGCGGGAACTTCCGGGGTCCGGATGATGCCGAGTCGCGCGCCGGCGGCCGAGAACACCCAGGTGCCCCCGGGGCCGGTGCAGAACACGCGTCCCTCCACGTCGACCTTCATGCCGTCGGGCACGCCGTCGGTCTCGTCGGAGGACATGTCGGCGAAGATGCGGCGCCGGATGGGAAGGCCGCCCGCATCGAGCTCGACGGCGAGGATATACGCCGTCCACCGCGTATTGGCCACGTAGAGCACGCGCTCGTCCCTCGAGAACGCGAGCCCGTTCGGGTACTCGCAGTCGGCGATCAGGGTGATCCTCCCGTCGGGCGCGATCCGATAGACGCCGGCCTGAGTCAGCTCTCGCTCGGCGAGGGGCACCCGCAGGCCGGGATCCGTGAAGTAAATGCTGCCGTCCGACCGGCACACCACGTCGTTGGGGCGGTTCAGCCGCTTGCCCTCGAATCGATCGGCGAGGACCTCGATGGATCCGTCCGCGCCGGTTCGTGTCACCCGGCGATTGTCACCCTCGCAGAGCACCAGCCGGCCCTGCAGGTCGAACGTGATGCCGTTGCCGCCGCCGGTCTGCTCGCGCAGCACTTCCGGGGCGTGCCCCGGGGTCACCCGGTAGAGCTTGCTCGCCCGCACGTCGACGAAGTAGAAGTAGCCGTCCGGATGCCAGAGCGGGCCCTCGGTGAAGACGAAGCCCGTGGCCAGCCGTTCCGCCGCCGGGGTGTCCAGGATCGCCGCCAGCACTTCATTCATCATCGGTATTCATCATCGGTGAGAAAGCACCCGGCTATGATCGGCCGAGCCGCCGATCACTTCATGCTCCGGTGGGAGATGAGACCAGGCGCCCACCGCGTGGTCAGCTCCGCGACTCCCCATAGCATCCAGTACGTCCCCGCGAGCGCGAGAGCGACACGAGTCCAGCCTATCACGGGACACCGGATCAAGTGCTCATCGGTCGCGTGTCGATTTTTCTGATACTCACGCCTCTTAGTGCTCTTTGTCCTCCACCTATCCGATGTGTATCTCAACAGCTAGAGAGAGCCGGCGGTGGCATGTGGATTGGTCCCACATTTATGGGCCGCGCACCCATGGTTGTGCTAGAGAGGAGAGATTTCGTTTGGGCAACCTGACGAAGCTGCTCGTGATCTGCGTCGACGCGGGCGACCCCGGCCTGATCGCCCGCTGGGCCGCCGACGGGACGCTCCCCACCTTCCGCTCTCTCCTCGGCCGAGGCATGTCGGGGCCCACCACCAACCCGGTGGGACTCTACGTGGGCGCGGTGTGGCCGTCGTTCTGGACCTCCCTGCCTCCGACACGCCACCGCCGTTACTGCTATCGCCAGATCCAGCTCGGCAGCTACAAGGAGAAGTGGCCGACGCGCACCCCGGCGAGCCGATCGACCACTTGCCGGGTCTGCTGATCGAGCGGAGCGCTTCTCGAGCGCGGTGGACGTCACGCAGATCGGTGCCACCATTGCGGCATTGCTCGGCGTCACCCTGGCCGACGGCACGTCTCTCCCCGTGCGCGAGCCGCTGAGCGAAGCCGGCGCCCTCAAGCGCTAGCTCTCTCCCGCCGCTTCGTTGCCGTCCAGCATGGCGAGAGCGGCGGCCGGTGTGCTGAAGACGAACCGCTCTCGGGCCCGATGCACAAGGAGCGCCCGAAGACAGGCATCGACCCGGTCGGCCAATTCGGGTCGCTCACGGCCATCGGCGCGGATGGCGAAGGCCAGGTAGGGGCGCCCCTGGGCGGCAAGCGCCCGATCGAGCATGCGGTCGAAGGTGTCGGGCGCGCGCCAGAGGCGCCACATGGACAGAGGCGTGTCCTGGCGACGGTGACGGACGCCATTGCGGAGCAGCCGGGCCAGGTACCGCCGCGGCTGAAGACCGAGGTGAAGGCAGGCGGACGTGAGCGGCATCATCCGGATGGTCCGCGAGCGGTTCCGGCTCGCTCGCCGAAACTCGCGGGGCGACGGGATGTACGGGACGCGCGGAACACGGTAGTAGTCCGGCAAGGGGCCGGTGGCGTGCTCGCCCTCCATGGGACTCGGCAGCGATGGGGCGCCCGGCTCCAACGTGAGATCGTGGCGTATCCCGAGGCGCTCCGCGAGGTTGACGGTCGCGGTATTGAGCCATCGGTCGCCGAAGCGCATCGACCGACAGGGTCGCCCCAGCGCCCGCTCGAACGTCTGGAGCGACATCTCGAGACAGTGGTCCACCCAGCCCTGGTCGGCGAACTCGTGCACCCAGGTGTTTGCGGTCTCGCTCCAGCGATAGGGGTGGGGATGCACGCCGACCTCGTCGCCCTGTCGCTGGACGGCGTCGAGATGCGCGCCGTAGCGATCCGCCACCCACGAGGCGCTCCCGTACGGCCCGGCGATCTGGGGGTCCATCCGCAGGAACCACGCGAAGTGGACGGGCGCCCCGGTCGCGTCGCCGAAGCGGGCCCGCCATTCCTCCATGGAACGCTGCGTCGCCTCGTAACCGCGCCACGGCTCGGGGGCCTGACGGCTCACGAGTCGAGGATCAGGCTCCACGTCGATGCAGAGGACCACCGGGATGGCCCGCGCTCCGCCTACCAGCCCATCATCCTCCGCGCCCATCGACGCAGCGCGACTCTGGGCCGCGGCGGCACCAGCAAGACGACGTAGCAGGTCAGAAACGCCCGCGAGTGGTGACGGCGCCACATGCGCCACAGGTATTGTCGCGCCCAGCGCCGATCGTGCCGCTCGCCATACCCGAAGGCGGTGTACGCTGTCCGACGGCACTTCTCCTGCACCAGGCCCCGGATCCGGTCCGCCCGGGCGTTCCGCCCGCGACGCGCCTCGCGCTTCAGAATCGGGATGTCATCAACCGCCCACTGAAGCATGCGCCGCTCGCGCGGCCCCGAGGCGCTGGTGTCGAGATAGCGCCAGC
>Ga0134127_10003347_pt1 | contig 11541 bp, 11 predicted proteins | sample KB31753_FD_96459 | JGI IMG/M metagenome (GOLD analysis project Ga0134127, IMG submission 96459) | Terrestrial soil microbial communities with excess Nitrogen fertilizer from Kellogg Biological Station, Michigan, USA - KB3-175-3 | ecosystem: Environmental > Terrestrial > Soil > Unclassified ...
TCGTAGATTTCGCAACCGTGCCTGTCGCGTGAGTGTGGTTTGGGGGTCGGTGGCGGCAATTCTGACGAGGTTTCTCGCTGAAACGGGGCGAGCCATGTGACGGCCCAGCTGATCGGCCAGCAGTAAGGATTGATTAAACTCACGCGCTCGCAAGCGGGCTGGGTGTAAAGGCACTGGGATAATCACGTCAGCATCAATCTCTCTTGGCAGGGCACTGATCATCAGGCGTGCGAGCGGCTTGGCCATTGTATGTTTGCCTCGATACTTGAACGAGCAGATGGCTTCCTGCAGGGGCGGAAGATAGGGGAAGAGGGTCCAGGCCCGTTCAAAAACCGGTAGCCGGCTCTGACAGTCTTGGCAGTGATGGTTTGGGGAGTAGGTTGTGGCCGCCGGCGAGACGAACGGCTGGTCACAGCGGGCGCAAACTGGGTGTTGGAGTGGGTGGATGGTTTGCCAGCACGCGGTACAGAAGAAAGGCACCGGGTCGGTAGTGAGTGAGGCGCTACATGTGAGGCATTCCACCGGTAACACAAACCGAAGAGCCTGACGGCACCATCCGAGAAGCCGATCCTGTGTGTCTTCACGTAACATGGTAAGAGAAGCGCTCCAATCGACGTCTGTGTGCGCTTCTTCTATGGGAATGTCCCGCGTCTGTCAAGGTTGTTGCTCTGTAAATGGTTGTGATATACGAAGGCAGCAGGATGGTGACCCGATCTCGTGCGGAGATCCGCTTAGGGTATGGATGGAGAAGCAAATCAGTATGGTGAGATTCGATCAGGTGTCGAAAATTTACGAGCGTGGTGGCGACACGATCATTGGGCTCGATCAGGTTTCTGTGGAAGTAGGTAAGGGAGACTTTTGTGCATTTATCGGCCCCAGCGGCTGCGGAAAGAGTACGTTGCTCAACCTGGTTGGCGGATTAGATGTGCCGACCTCAGGGGATATTATCCTCGGAGGTCATTCCACCAGTCGGTTTACGAGTAACGACTGGACGAGGATCAGGCGGGAAACAGTCGGGATTGTTTTCCAGGCATTTCATTTGATCCCCGGGTTGACGGCAGCGGAGAATGTGGCGTTTCCCTTGTTGCTGCGCGGAGATCGAGGGGTATCGGTCCAAGCACGTGTCGAGGAGGTTCTGGAGTTGGTGTCCATGACCGCACGAAGACACCATCGCCCCAGCGAGCTTTCCGGCGGGGAGCAGCAGCGTGTGGCAATTGCGCGAGCGATCGTGCATCGACCCCAGATCATTCTCGCCGATGAGCCGACCGGCAATTTAGATTCCCAACATGGGGCCGAGATTATCACCCTCCTCCGGTCACTCGTACAGCGCTTTCGTCAAACGGTATTGTTGGTCACCCACAGTACCGAAGCCGCCGGGGCTGCCGATTATGTCTGGTCTATGAAGGATGGCCGGCTCCTGACAAGAACGCAGCACGAACCTGTTACGGTCGTCGCGTGATGGATTTGTCAACCACCATTGCCGGCGTGCGATTTCCAACCTGTTTCATGAATGCATCGGGGGCTCTCTGTGTCACACGCGAAGAGTTGTTGACCCTTGGCCGCTCTCGTGCCGGGGCCATCGTGACGAAGTCGATGACTGTTGAGCCTCGCGACGGTAATCCGATGCCCCGGTACTATGGATTTCCCGGCGGGTCCATCAACTCCATGGGTTTGCCAAATCTCGGGTACAAGGCGTATGCCGCGCTCATCCCTGAGTTGAAGGGACTTGGAAAGCCGGTTATAGCCAGCGTGGCGGGTCTCTGTGAAGACGATTTCCCTATGATTGCCGCCATCATCAATGCGGCAAAGCCAGACTTGATCGAAGTCAATCTCTCTTGTCCGAACATTCCCGGCAAACCGCAGATCGGGTATGACGCCGAAGCCTCCGAGCGATTGCTGAAGCGGGTTCGCAAGGTGATCACGGTCCCGATGGGAGTCAAGTTGCCTCCGTATTTCGATCCGGCCCATCACGCGGCGATGGGAGAGGTAATTGGTCGTTGCGGGGTCGATTTTCTCAATCTGATTAACTCGGTCGGCAACGGACTCGTCGTCGATCCTGAGCGCGAGGCGGTCGTCATCAAGCCCAAGGGTGGGTTCGGCGGACTGGGAGGTACGATCATCAAGCCGGTCGCGCTGGCCAACGTGCGGGCTTTTTGGAAGATCTTTGAAGGGCGCATCCCGATCATCGGAACCGGCGGCATAGTCAACGGTGTGGATGTTTTCGAGCATGTGCTGTGTGGCGCGTCGGCCGTGCAGATCGGGACGGTGTTGGTTGAGGAGGGGGTTGGTGTGTTCGGTCGATTGGAGACGGAACTGGCGGCCCAGTTCAACAAAAAGGGCTATACGAAGCTGGAGGACTGCCGGGGAAAGCTGAAGGAATTGTAGGCCTACTTGGCTCCGAACGTTTTGGCAAGGAGACCCAGTTGCAGGGCTCGTCGGAGTAGTTGCGCCACGTTTCTCACATTCAACCGTCGCATCAAGTTGAATCGGTGGACTTCGACCGTGCGAACGCTGATCTCCAGCATCTCTGCAATTTCACGGTTCGTGTGCCCGATCGACACCAGGCGTAGGATATCGCTTTGCCGAGGTGTCAAGAGCTCGCCATCGAGCTCTTCCTGTGGCAGCTGGACTTTTCGGCTCAGAGCAGTTCGTGCGCCCATCAATGTCCTCTCATTGTTGACTCACGCGAGTCTAGCAAAGGTCTGTCTGACTGTAAACGAAACGACCGATTTGTGCAGGACTCCGTCAGGGGTCCGAACGATTCGTTTCGTCTTTGCTCCCTCATCTATGAGGCTTCGTTTTGTTCATGCCGCGCTCTCGTCCTAGATGACTATACCACTCAGGCTCTATCGCGCTCTGATACGGGCTCATGCGCTCCAGCGGCCATTTCGCACCCTACTCAGCATCGCCGGAGTCGCACTGGGTGTGCTGGCCTCTGTGGCCATCGGGACGGCGAACATTCAAGTTCTTCGATCCTTTGAGCAAGCTGTCACGACCGTAGCGGGTCCCGCTACGTTGGAAATTGCAGGTCATGATCTTGGGGTAGATGAGTCGGCGATCACGGCTGTCCGTTCGGTCGAAGGAGTCGTGAGCGCCGCTCCGATCATTGAAGAATCGGTTGTGATTGCCCAGGGGGAGGCGCGTGGGCAGGCGCTGCAGATATTGGGACTGGATCTACTCGCGGAGTCCGGTGCTCGTGGCTTTCAGATCGCGCAGGCGGACGCCGAGGTGGCCCTGGAATCGCTACTGGCCCCGGACGCTCTGTACCTGGGCCGCCAGGTGGCTGCCGACTGGAATCTGAAAGCCGGTAGTATCGTCGAGGTGACGGTGGGGGGCCGTGTCGTGCCGCTACGAGTCGCAGGACTCATTCATCATGAGGCAGCAGGGACATCGCTCTGGGATCGGCTTGCCGTTATGGATATTGCCGCGGCGCAGATCTTGTTCCAGTCGATCGGGCGGCTGGAACGGATCAATCTGGTGACGACGCCTAATCGACCGCTCGACGACATCATCGCCTCCCTGCGCGCGATCCTTCCCCCTCATCTTATCGTGCAACGACCGGCACAAAGGACAAAACAAGTCGAAAACATGGTCTGGGCCTTCCAGCTTAATTTATCGGTGATGAGTTGGGTTGGGCTGCTCGTCGGGGTGTTCTTGATCTACAACACGATCGCTTTTGTTGTGGCGCAACGGAGGCGTGAAATTGGCATCTACCGCGCGCTCGGCATGACGGAGCGCCGTGTTGCAGGCCTCTTTCTCGTGGAGGCAGGGCTGCTCGGTCTTTTGGGCGGGCTCTTGGGAGGTGTTGGCGGGGTGTGGCTGTCTAGAGGTTTGGTGTCGCTCGTCAGCCGAACGGTTTCAGACCTCTATGCGCCGGTCACGTCCAACGGGCTGATTCTGTCGATGGATATGGTTTCCCTCACGGCGGTGGCGAAAGGGGTTTTGCTCGGGACGGTGGTTTCAATGGTCGGTGCCCTGGGTCCGAGTGTGGAAGCAGGAAGGACTGTGACGGTTCGTGCCCTGGCGCCAGGAGACTACGAATCGACGAATCAGCTGCGGACAGGTCTGTGGGGATGGATCAGCCTTGTGCTGTTCGTACTGGCAGGTCTCTGCTCGCTAATGGGCCCTGTTGGAGAGCTGCCATTCTTTGGCTATGTCGCGACGATCTGTCTCTTGGGGGCGCTTTCCTGTCTGGCGCCGATCTGTATCAAGACGTTGGGCTGGCGGACTCTCCGGCGGGGCAGCCAGACGATGCTGGTCGGAGGAAGCCTCCATCTCATCGCAGCAGACCAGGCGGCGCGCCATCCGGGGCGGAATGCGGTGACGGTGTCGGCGCTGATGGTGGGATTGGCAATCATGATCGGAGTGGTCGTCATGGTTCGCAGTTTTCGCGACACGGTCGAGTTCTGGGTGGATGAAACCGTGATGGCCGATCTCATCGTCGCTCCGCAATCCTGGCTCCAGGGGAGACAATCCGGACAGGCCTCGCGTGCGCTGCCGGGGACCTGGGATTCGACCCTGTCGGCAATTGACGGCATTGCTGCGGTCGATACCTATCGCGAGGCGTATGTAGGCGTTGCGGGTCAATCGGTGGCGCTGGTGTCACGAGATCTCCGGCTCCATGCGCAGCGCAGCCGGTACCTGATGGTCCATGGAGATTCAAGCGCAGCCTTGCGTCGAGCCGCTGAGAACGGAGGCGCTCTCCTGTCGGAAGTGTTGGCGACTCGTTTGCAGCTTCGCGAGGGGGATACGCTCACGATTACGACGCCGGCGGGACCCGCCGCAGTACCCGTCGAGGGGATCTTTTACGATTACGCAACCGACGGCGGGAAGATGGTGATGGATCGCGCATGGTATCGGCAACAATGGCGCGATGACCGAGTGACGGTGTATTCCGTCTACCTGGCTCCCGGGGTCGATGCCGAGCATGTGCGGCAGTCGATCGTGACGCGCGTCGCCGGGCTGGATGGAATGACGCTTCCACCGCTGGTCATCCGTAACCACGAATTGCGCCGGGAAATTCTTGAGATCTTCGACCGCTCCTTTGTCTTAACCTATGTTCTTGAAGCCATTGCCGTGTTGGTGGCCGTGCTTGGTATTGTAAACACTTTGGTGACAGCGGTGCTGGAGCGGCGACGTGAGTTTGCCGCCTTGGGTGCGATCGGCGCCAGCACGAGGCAGGTAGAGCGATTAGTTCTGTGGGAAGCAGCCTATCTTGGATTGATCGGAGCCGCGTTGGGTGTCGTGGGAGGGTTGCTGCTTGCCTTGCTGCTCATCCGCGTCATCAATAAGCAGTCCTTTGGCTGGACGATTCAGATGACGATTCCAGGTGGAGTGATATTGCAAGCTGTGGGACTTGCGCTCACGGCCGCGCTGGTCGCCGGTTACTGGCCTGCGCGTTGGGCGGCACGACAGCCGGTGGTAGAAGGGTTGAGGGAGGAGTGAGGCCACCTGTTTGGTCCTCTGCCCCAGAGCAAGCACGATCAGAATGTGCCCGCTCGACGTGCGCGGTTGAGGCCCACACTAGGCGATTGTCCTTGTGGAAGGGCTCGGTGCTGAAGTGTCAGGTCAAGCAACGACCTCCTCAATACCGCAACGATCAGCCGATGGTATGTCTACGCTGCCACAGGCGTGCGATTAGCAAATGCGAGCCGCATGTCTTTGCGATCGGATGGCGCCACTGTCAGCAACGGCCTTGCTGTGTATCCGACCTCCTGGGCTACCCAGAGAGTAGGAATTTGCTCGATGGCGATATTGTACAGGTTGACCGAGTCATTATAGAACTCACGCCGATCGGCAATGGTGCTTTCCAGTGCCGATATGCGTTGCTGGATGGCTAGGAATTCTTGATTGGCTTTCAGATCCGGATACTGTTCGGCCACAGCGAAAAGCTTTCCGAGAGCGCCGACGATCTGATTTTCCGCCTGTGCCTTGTCGTCGATGTTCAGGCCTGTGCTATAGGCAGTGCGGGCTTTTGTCACGGAGTCCAGCGTCTCCCGCTCGTGCGTCATGTAGCTATTACAGACTTCGACTAGCTTCGGAAGTTCATCATGCCGCTGCTTCAGAATCACGTCAATATTCGACCAGGCCTTATCTATGTTATTGGCGAGTCGGACCAGCATGTTGTAGATGCCGACTACATAGGCGATGAGCACAATCAGGCCGATCATAAGCAGGCTTCCGATCACTAAAGTGCTGTTCATGGGTGTTCTCCTTTGGGCATCACGGTTACGATACGGTTGTCAGATAGTAGTTGAAGATGATGAGCAAACAGGTTGCGGCCAGCGCCAGGCCTCCTGCCCCATAAGCCAGCACCTGCCACTGCAGTCGCGATACCAAATCCTTTTCGCTTCGATCCGAGATGATGAACTCATGGTTTTGGCTGCTACCGATGTAGAGTCGAGCGGAGTTCTCGGCGCGCTCCTCCGCACCGAGTTGTTCATGGGCCGTTCCGAGGACGTAGACTTGCTCTTCCGGTTGGATGAACGTTTCTCGGCACCGTAATGTCTTACTCCCCGTCCAGCGTTCGGTCGAAATCCCCAGTCGATTCAATCCGGCGACCGCAAGGGGGGGCAATTCTCTGAACCAATCGTTTCGATAGGTGCGCTCATCCGGCAAGATAAGTTCGGCGCCAATGGGTACGATGAGCACTCGTCCGGTTGAATCGTTCACAAAGAAGGACTGCTCCGAAGTGCCTTTCGCAATAGTCTCCCACCGTGCATGCTTCCCGGAGCCAACATGCTCTTCAACAGCATAGGAGTAGAACACACAGGGAAGTCCGCTGAAGGGCGCGGAGAGGAGCGCCTCCTCTGGCTGTGCTTGTCCACTGATCTCGACCAACCCCAGCGCCAGTGAACGAACCGTCGAGGTCGGAATACTTTCGATCAAGCGCTTCCGTTGGCGAATCTTCCATCCATAGACGAAGAGTCCGAATCCCCCCACCATACCAGCCGCCAAATATAAAAGGAGTTGATCCGGTGGCCGGCTCCACCGAGTGGTTCCCATGGTTTTACCGACCCCAGAGACGAAGACGATCCCTCCGATGGCGAGGGCGAGCCCGAAGAACAGGACCCAAAACCATATCTCTTGTGTGTTGGCGCGGTTGTTGTTGAACCTGGGTTGATCGCGAACGGTGTCCTTGAGAGCACGATGTCTCGCCGCAGCTCGCGTATACAGTTCGGCTTCACGGGCCTGGATCGGTACCGCCGCGCCTCGGTAGGTTTCATTCAGACGAGTAAGACTTCCGTGAGGGAGCCACCACCCGCGACAGGACTCGCAGATCAGGAAGGATGTGTGAGATACCACCTCAGACTCCATGTAATTTCCGCATCGAGGACAGAGTGTCTCGGCCTTAACCGCGACACCTCCGGTGTCAGCCGTCGCCCGCCTCAGCGAGGCGTAATCCTCCACGAAAAAATTTACCTCTCCCGCATCGAGCCAGAGTCCGTGTCCGGATGAACAGACATCGAGCCCTGGACCATGGCTTGTCGGAACCTCAACAAGATCCTCCCGGCAATCGGGACATTTCATGGTGACCATCGTGTTCAAACTGTAGCAAGAATCGAGCAGGTGTCAACGCGGTGGGGTGGTAACCACTTAGAAAAACAGAGGCTTAGGTATGGCTATCAGCGAGCGATCATGCAGGAGGGCGAATCAGCTTGCTGGTTTAATCGACATGCTACCGAAGTACCTCATTAGAATGCCTGGAGCGAGCGGCACTCAGAGGTGGCTATGCCCCACACGCTGGGTAGCAAGGCGGCTGGTGGTGGAAGGATTGAGAGAAGAGTAGCGGCCTGGTTGATTCTCTGTGCTCACGGAATTCCCACGGTGAAACGGTGGCTGTTCAACCTGCGCAGTGGAGAACCAATCCTGGCCGATATCCATAGGGGAGGGCACGGTACAGAAGTGTCATGTTGAGCAACGATCCCTTAAGTTCCTATTAATCGCAGGTTCTTAATGAGCAGAAGGTAAAGAGGATTTTCCAGGTTCTAGGATCTAGTACAACTGTGACTCCGTCCTTTGAACGGCTTCCAACACTTGAAATGCTTCCGTAGCGGACAACCCAGTATTCGCGGTTTCCCAATTTATGCCTGATTCTGCTATAGCGACTTTGTTGATCACGGCCTGGGCCCATTCTTAGAATCTCTAGATAGTCATCCATTCCATGTCCGCTAGAGTCGATGTCGACGGTATTAAAGTCACCGGGGTCAATCCCAACTTTTTTTACTGCCTTGCGTGCGGCGTTAAGTGCCAAATCCTTTACGTCTTCAGTAGGATTCTGGGCTGCAAGGATAGTGGAAGCTATCAATACAGTAACTAGAAAGATGGGGAAGGTGAATATTCTCATGTAGGTTTTTTAGGGTTTGGCTGCAGGCTGCTCAAAAAGGCGTTCAGTGAGGCCGCAGGGAGACTCGGACCCCGAGGCGTACTCAGTGCCGTACGTTGAGGGATTCGAGCGACTGAGAACGAAGTTGGGGGTCTTTTTCAGCAGCCTGCTGATAGTCCACTTCGATCTTGAAGCCGAGATCCTCGATCATCCCCCAGACTTCCGGGGCCGGCTGGCCTGGTGTCGTGAGGTAGCCGTTCACGAAGATGGAGTCGGCTGGATAGAGCGCCAACGGTTGAAGGCTTCGCAGATTGTGTTCGCGGCCTCCGGCCACACGGAGTTCGGTGCGGGGGTGTAGGAACCGGAAGAGGCAAAGCACTTTTAGGCAGCGTTGTGGAGTCAGCTCGTCGCAGTTCTCCAGCGGTGTGCCTGTCGCCGGGTGGAGCGTGTTCAGCGGAATCGAATCCGGCTTCACGTCGATCAGGGCCATCGCCAGGGCGATGAGATCTTCATCCTTCTCTCCCATGCCGACGATCCCGCCGGAACAGATTTCCAATCCTGCTGCTCGCGCATTCCGAATGGTGCTGAGTCGATCTTGGAAGGTGTGTGTGGTGCATATAGAAGTGTGAAAAGCTTCGCTCGTATTCAAGTTGTGGTTGACTCGATCGACTCCCGCTGCCTTCAGCCGCTTGGCCTGTTGTTCACTCATGAGGCCTAGCGAGCAGCAAATCTGAATTGGAATTTCCTGCTTGATCGACCGGACAGCTCCGGCGATTTCGTCGATTTCCCGGTCCAAGGGACTCCGTCCGCTGATGACGATGCAATAGCGCTGGGCCTTTGAGGCTGCCGCTTGCCGGGCTCCGTAGATCATCTCTTTTTGCGGCAAGAGGTTATATCGCTCGATGGGGGCGGTGGAGATCGCAGATTGGGAACAGTAGTGGCAGTCTTCTTGGCAGGCGCCGCTCTTAGCGTTCTGCAACATCTGGAGGCGAACGGTCTTGCCGAAATAACGGGATCGGACGGTAAAGGCGGCTTGGAGCAGTCCCAGCAATTGTTCATCAGGAGTGTCGAGTACGGCCTGACATTCGCTTCTGGTCAACGTCTCGTCGCGCAAGGCTTTGGTAGCAAAATCCTGATAGTCGACCACCATAGGAGGCTCCATCGTCTGTAGAGGTTGTATTGACCGCGATGCAGATGGCTGCGTGTTCAGACTGGCCGAAAACCTACACGGTTTCGAAGGGAGAAGCAATGCCCTGGTAGGGAACCGCTGAGACTGGGAGGGGGCCGTTGTCTTTCTCGGGAAGCGGCTGACTGCCGGTATTTGGCAAGGGCAATGCGACCAATGTATTCCAGGTCCCGCAACTTCGGCAGCGCCCGGACCACTCGGTCGATTCTTGCCGACAGGCGGTGCAGGCATAGGGAACGACCACACGTTTCTTGAAATGGAGAGCTTTCTTGAGTTCGGCGACGGCCTCCTCCATCTGCTGCTTGCGCAAGTAGAGATTGGCCATGATCTTATGATAATCGGCCAATTGGTCCTGCACCCCTTCGACGGCCGAGAGGATGTCGAAAGCTTCGTCGACCATTTCGAGACGATAGTAGAGCTTCCCTAAATAGAACTGCAAGGTAGGGTTGTTCGGATCTTGCCGAAGGGCTTCCTGGTAGACACGAATAATTTCACTGGGCTCACCCTGTTCAAGAAAGAGTTCTTCGAGGCGATGCAGGATGATAGTACTGCGGGTTTTGGCATAGATTTTCTTGAGAATTTCTACGGCTTGCTTGGTCTTGCCCTCCCGGATCAAGATTTCACCGATGCCGACATAGGCGGGCAAGAACGTCCGGTCTTTCTTGATGGCACCGCGAAAGTAGCGCCGTGCCTTATCCGGGTGGCCTCGTTCCAACAGTTGGCGTCCAACCTCATATGTGCAGGCAGTGAGGAGATGGGCCTCGGCCTTGCGCTCCGGCTCAGGCAGCTTCGCCTTCAGGAGGCGATGCTGGATTTCGAGCGCGTCGCTCCATTTTTCAAGCCGGATCAATAGATCGCGTTTGCGGATGAGCGCGGTGAGGTTGTCCGGTTCGATCTTGAGCATTCTTTGCAAGGTCTGCAAGGCGTCCTCATACCGCTTGGCGCCCTCCAAATCGTTGGCCAACTCCAGTAGAATTTCGATGTTGCGCTCGTCGACGCGATTTGCCCGTTGGTGGAGGCGGATCGCCTCTGCAAAGTTGTGTTCCACGCGATAAATGTTTCCCAGCCAGAGCAGCGAATCGACACGATTCGGGTCCATGGCCAGCGCTCGCTCAAACAGGCTGATGGCTTCGACAGTGCGTTTGGACATGATGGCATGGGTGCCTTCACGGTGGAGCGCATCGATTTTTTCTTTGCGTCGCAATAACCGCGTGCTGCGCCAGTTGCCGATGACATGAGCGGTTTGCCGCATGCCGACTGCCAAGGCTACGAGCACAGCGCCGACCGCCATGGAAAAGACGACGAGCGTAACGGGGCTCAATTCAAACTGGAGGGAGGGACTGGTCCGAACCGCAACCGTTCCAGGATTCAACTCGCGGGCATAGCTGTAGAGGAAGATTCCAGCGCTGACGAGGAAGATGGTCGTGAGCAGTCGGAGCATAGATCTAGGCCTTTAGTTTCGCGGGTGCCTTTTTCCGCTTCACGGGCCGTGGAGTCGCGGCCGGTTGCGTAACTACCGGTTTGCCCGGGATGGCGACGCGCCTCGCGTCGGCCCACAATCGTTCGAGTGCGTAATGTTCCCGGACATCCTGCCTGAAAATATGGACAATGACATCGCCGAAGTCCATCAGAACCCACTGAGAGGACCGCCTGCCTTCGACGCTCAGCGGCTTGGATCCTGAACGAGAGAGGATGCCGTCGACATGATCGGCGATGGCGCTCGCCTGGCGATCCGAATCCGCGGAACCGATGACCAGGTAGTCGGCAACGGAGGTCAACGGGGCTACCTGGAGGATGAGAACGTCGGTGGCCTTCTTGTCGAACATGGCCCGTGCAATCGCGAGGGCCGTGGACCTAGCTGTTCGTGCGATTACGGTCCTCTTGGTAGAGATGATGTTGAAGTATATAAGATTCCACTAAGGGCGGCAACAGATTTGCCACCGGAAGCCCTTGGCGGATTCGAGAACGAATGTCTGATGCAGAGACCGCACAGGGCGGTAGTTTGAGACAGATCAAGCGTTGCGTTCCA
>Ga0134127_10003348_pt1 | contig 11540 bp, 8 predicted proteins | sample KB31753_FD_96459 | JGI IMG/M metagenome (GOLD analysis project Ga0134127, IMG submission 96459) | Terrestrial soil microbial communities with excess Nitrogen fertilizer from Kellogg Biological Station, Michigan, USA - KB3-175-3 | ecosystem: Environmental > Terrestrial > Soil > Unclassified ...
AGCAGATAGGCGGCACCGGTGTCGGCCCCGACCAGCCGGACCAGCTCGCGACAGATCTGCCGGAGGGCCTCCCGGAGGTCGAGCGTGGAGGTGATAGTGCGGGAGATCGCGAGCAGCGCCTCGGACTGCTTCAGCCGGTCGGCGAGCTGGCGCTGCAGCCGCTGGTTCTCCCGGACGGCGCGCCGCTGTGCCATGACGCGCTCGACCACGCCTCCGAGTCGGTGAAGGTCTAACGGCTTGGCCAGGTATCCGACGGCGCCGGGGCCGACGGCGGCCATCGCCGATTCGAGGGTGGCATTCCCGGTGATGATGATGATTTCCGGCGCCTCCGGAAGCGCCTCGGCTTCGCGCAGTACGGCGATCCCGTCCATGTCGGGAAGAGCAAGGTCCAGGAGGACAAGGCTGATGCTGGTGTGACGGAGGAAGGCCAGGCCGTTCCGGCCCGTGTGCGCCACCACGACCGGATAGCCGCGGAATTCGATGAATTCCCGCAGTGTCCCGGCAATCTCTCGGTCGTCATCGATGACCAGGACCGCGCCGGTATCGGCCATGCGCCCTGCCCTAGGCCGCCGTCCGGGCGATCCATGGCACTACCCCCAGCTGGGCGAGTGCCCGTTGTGTATCGAGCACCGTCGTCTCGACGCGATCGGCGCCGGCCGCGAGGAGCTGCTCGCGATCGGCGTCCATCTCGTCGTGGAGACCCCACCGGCCGACCAGGATCTTGAGCTCCGGACGCTGCGCCCGCAGCCGCTTGCAGAGATGTCGTGCCTGGCTCAAGCCTCCGGGGGCCACCGCCCCGATGCAGACCAGCGCGGGGCAGTCCTGCTCGATCCCGGCCACGACTTCGGCCACGAGCATCCCGGCCCTGCCCACCTCCATCCGGTACCGCGCCGGGTCGAGGAGCGATCGCACCATCTCGAGCGCCACGACATCCGCCTCGTCGCGAGCAGGCCACCCGAGAATCCGGACTCGGGCGTCACTGCCGGGGAGGTCTACGGGGTCCCTCTCCGAGGGAGCGGGCGCGTCGTGGGCGACAACGTCGAGAATCTCTCGGGTCGCCTGGGCGACGAACTGAGCGTCTCCCTCGCTCAGGAGATCGCGATCACGATCCTGCTTGGCATAGTAGAGCGCGGGGAGGAGGACCGCGTCGTAGACCGACTCGCGTCCGTCCGTGCTCACGTAGGCCTCGACGATGTCGATCGCCTCGTCCTGGTCTCGCGCGAGCAGTCGCTGGTAGTAGCGCGCCTTGGCCTCGATGACCGGCCGGTCGCCCATGAGCACGCCGATGAACCCGAGGGAGGGGAGGTGCTTGCCGAGCACGATGAGGCAAACCGTCAGGGGGGTCGCCATCAGCAGCCCCACCGGTCCCCAGATCCAGGTCCAGAAGGTCAACGAGATCAGGAGGGCGACCTGCGAGACCCCGGCGCTTTGACCGTAGAACCACGGCTCCAGCACCATGATGGTGACGAGCTCGAGCACGAGGAACAGACCGGCCACCAGCGCCGGCTGTAGCCACCCGGGGAACATCGCCAGACTGAGGGCAAAAGGCAGGAGCGCCGCGACGAATGCTCCCAGGTACGGGATGAACCGGAGGGCGGCCGCCAGGGATCCCCAGAGGACGGCGTAGGGAACCCCGATCAGAAGCAGCCCGAGCCCCACCGCGACGCCGAAGCTCCCGTTGATGACGGATTGCATGAGCAGGTACCGGCTGATGCGCGCCCCGGCTTCGTCGAGCGCCTTCGTCGTCGCCGTCATCTGCCGATAGCCGATCAGCAAGATCAGCCGATCCCGGAGCTCCCGGCGCTCGAGCAGCATGAAGATCATGAGCACCGTCACCACCAGCGCGCTCGCCAACGCCTGGAAGAGATTTGGGAGCTGGCCGAAAATGGACGGGGGCTCCAGGACGACCGCGACCGGCTTTTGCCGCGTCACCCCGAGCGTGTCGGTCTTCTGGATCTCGCCGACGACGTCCTCCACGGTCTTCTGCACCTTCTCCACCGAGCCGCCCCTGCTGGCCCCGCGAAGGTCCGCGATCCGGTGCTGGATGTTCAGGCTGTATCGCGGGAGCTCATCCGCGAGCGTCATGAGCTGGTGGGTGAGCGTCCAGCCTATCCCGCCCAGGATCGAAAGCGCGAGGAGGACCGCCACGAGGACCGACGGCACCCGACCCAGCCCTCGCCGCTCGAGGAGGCCCACCACGGGGCTCAGGAGGAACGTGAGCAGGACGGAGAGGGCCAGCGGGATCAGCACGGGCTGCAGCCAGTACAAGCCCGCCACGACGAGCGCAAAGATCCCCCACCGGTAGCTCATTCCGTTCCTGCGCTCGCCCGGTCGTGCGTTATCAGATCACGGGGCTCACGGCCGGGGGCCGCGTGGCTGGCCTGGCTCCGGGTTGGCGGGCACCGGCTCCGCCGGCTGCTCGGGCCGCCGCCCCTGCGTGTCGGGCTGGCCAGCAGGGGGACGGGAGGTGGGCCGCTCGGCGCGTGGCGCCGGGGGCGCTTCCCGCTTGGGCTGAGGTGTCGCCGCAGTCGGCGGCGGCGGAGGCTGGGGCCGCTCGGCGGCCTTGTCGCCCTTCGCGTCCTTGTCACTCTTCACTGCGGGCCGCCCGGGGGCGTCCGCCGGGGGCGCTTCCCGCTTGGGCTGAGGCGTCGCCACAGTCGGCGGCGGCGGGGGCTGAGGCCGTTCGGCGGCCTTGTCGCCCTTCACGTCCTTCTCGCTCTTCACAGCCGGGGGCGCTTCCCGCTTGGGTTGAGGCGTCGCCACGGCGGGCGGTGTTGGCGCCACGGTGGGCGGCGCCGGGGCGACAGCGGGCGGCGTAGCGACGGTGGGCGGCGGCGGGGGCTGTCGCCGCTCAGCAGCCTTGTCACCCTTCACGTCCTTGTCGTCCTTCGCGTTCTTGTCGTCCTTGGCAACAGGCGGTGCGGGGGCCGCGGTCGGAGAGCCATCACGCTTGGGCTGAGGCGTCGCCACGGCGGGCGGGGTCGGAGGTTCTCGCCGCTCGGCGGCCTTGTCGCCCTTCGCGGCCTTGTCGCCCTTCGCGTCCTTGTCGGCCTTCACGTCCTTGTCACCCTTCACCTCCGGCTGCCCTGGAGTGGCGCGGCCGGCTGCCGGCGTGCCGCCGGGCGCCGCGCCGGGTGCGGTGCCGGGTTGGGTGCCGGGCGCAGCAACGGCGCGCACTGGAGGCGCCTGGGCCTCCTTCTTCGGCGGGGCCACAAGGCGCGGCGCCGCGGGCGGCGTCACGACGGCCGGGGCGGCGAGGCCCTCGGCCTTCAGTGCCGGGGTGAAGTCGCGGGGCGGGCGTGTGGCCACCACCGCTCGGGCGTGGATCTTCTCCGGCGGCTTGATGGCGGCGCCGCTGCTCGGCGCCAGGCTGGCGGCGACGGGCTTGACGGCGAGCTCGCCGCGCACCGGCTGGAGCTGCTGGACATCGGCCTGGCTCAAGCGGCTTGGCCGGGCATCGCCGCGACCGAAGCGGTCGGCGGGAAGGCTGACCACCGCACTCGCGCCGCTCACCCCGGACACGTTTCGATAGACCGTGATGTTCGTCACGTTGACGATGGTGGTGTTGGTGACGACGACGTTGTTGACGACGCGCGGCCCGCCCCAGCCGTCCCACGATGGGCGACCGATATAGCCCGGGCGGCCCCACCACGGAATGATGGGCTCGCCCCAGGCGAGGGGCGCCCACGCGAGGGGAGCTCCGATGCTCAGGCGCACGCCCCCGCCAAGAAAGACCACGAGAGCGGGAGCGTAGACGGGCCGGGTGACGATGGGGCCCGGCGCCCAGCCCCAGACGCCGCTGGCATGGACCCAGCGGCCGTAGTGATACGGCGCCCAGCCCCACGGTGCGTCGTCGAGCCAGGTCCAGCCGAAGCGCGGATCCCAGATCCAGCGCCCGGTGCTGTAGGGCGTCCAGCCCGTCACCACGGCGCGCGGTACCCACACGGAGCCGTAGCTCTCAACCGTCCGCCAGCTCCCGTGGCGGTCGAGCTCCGCGGTGCCGTAGACATCCGGCGCCACGTAACGCGCGCTTGGCGAGTTGACGAGCGCGTCAGTGCGCTGGTTGTTCCAGCGGTCCCACCTGGTCGGCTCGGGCGTCGGGCCCACCTGCACTTGCTGCCCGTCCGTGCCCGTGATCACCACCTGCTGGCGGGCGCCGACGGTGCCGGCGACACCGCCCGCCGGCGTCATCGTGGCCCTGCCGCCACGCCGGGTCTCGAACGTGGTCGTGTCTTCCGTCACGTCGGCGACGTAGTAGCCCGTGCGCTCGATGGTGAACGCGGCATTGGGCGTGTCGAGCTCCACGGTCTGGTCCCGCCCGAGCTCGCGGAGGTCGATGGAGGCGTGACCCGCCGTCACCCTGAACTGTACGAAGCCGGGCTCCTGGTTATCCAGGCCCACCTGAGTTTCCTCGGCAGCGCGGAGGAAGGCTCGGGGCCCGATCTGCACCTCGACGTTGCTGTTGGGGCCCGTGTAGAGGCTGTCGCCCGGGGCCAGCGGCATGTTCACCCTGGCCGGCGTCCACTCCGCCGATCCCGGGCGCCAGAAGGAGACCTGCCCGTCGATATAGCTGATGCGGGCGGGTGTGGCCACCAACGTCTGCGCCTCGTCGCCCTGCACGGGCTGAGCGCGCAGATCAGAGGCGCCGGTCCCGAGCATGCCCACCGTCAGAAGGATTGCGCCGATCACTTTCCCGATCATAAGAAGTGCTCCCATCCGCCCCGTACGGGCGTGGAGGAAAACTCAGTGAACTCACCGCGGGCGCGGGCGGAATCCCACGCAGGGCCAGAATAATAGATCGTGTCCAGCCGCTCTATTGGACCTTGGTCACATACGCGGTGCCCCCGCCGGCATGGCGGCGATCCGCTTCGAGATCGCCCAGGGACGCCAAGTTACTGGTTTGACTTGTCCGGAGCGCTCTGACAGGATCGCCGCGAGATGCCACGGTTCGTGAACGCTATGGTACGGCCCCGCTAGGGCGCGCCATGCTGAAGCGGCGCCTGCCCCGGTGGCTCGCGTGGGCAATGGATCCCGAGCAGGCGCGCCGCGCGCCCTTTCTGGCCCACTCGCCGCTCTTCGCCGGGCTGCCACGCCGCCTGCTCGGTCGGCTGGCCACCCGATTCCTCGAGAAGGCCTACTCCGCCGGGGAGGTCGTCTTCCACGAGGGCGACCCCGGGCGGGCGCTCTTCGTCGTCGTCGAGGGCACGGTGGAGATCACCCAGGCCACGCCACGGGGTGAGCATGTCGTGCGCGCGCTGGGCCCGGGCGACGCCTTCGGCGAGCTCGCGCTCATCGACGAGTCCCCGCGCTCCGGCAGCGCGCGAGTCGCCGGACCGTCTCGCCTGCTCATCCTTTACAAGACCGACTTCGACGCGCTGATGGACGGTGAGGCCCGGATCGCGGTGGTCGTCATGCGCAATCTCTCGCGAGTGCTTGCGGCGTACGCGCGGCGCAACCCGGTGGTCTTGACCGAGCCCGGGGCCCGGTCGGAGGGTGCCGAGTCGCGGTGAAGCCATTCTGGCTCGTGACGATCGCCGGCGTCGCCGTGCTGGCCTGGCTGGCGCGTGGCCTCGCCCTCCCCGTCTTCCTCGCGATGGTGTTCGCCTATCTGCTCAGCCCTGTCGTCGCGTGGGCCGACACCCTCGCCATCCGCCGGAGCGTGGCGGTGGGCGCGCTCTTCGCGATCAGCATCAGCGTATTGCTCGGCGCCGGGCTCCTGGTGGGGCCACGCATGGTGAAGGAGGCGTCGGCGCTGGTGGAGCGTCTGCCGACGCTGGCGATCCAGATCGACACCGCGCTGGACGGCGCGCTCGCCGAGCTGGTGGACGCGGCTCCCGTGTTCCGCCGCGTGCTCCCGGAGGGCCGCGGCTGGGTCCATCGGCTGGTGCTCGACCGTCCCCCCGGGGACCCGAGCGACTTCTTCGAGCACGTGGGGCACCTCTTCCTGCTCGCGATTCTTGTCCCCTTCTTCGCCTTCTTCCTGCTCCGGGACATGCCCCGGCTCATCACCGCGGCCATGAACAGATTGCCTCCCAAGCACGTGGAAACTTCCGTCGCGGTCTGGCGCGAGCTCAACGGCGTGATCGGCCGCTACATCCGGGGCGTGGTGCTGGACGGTCTCGTGGTGGGCGCCCTGGCCGCGCTGGGGCTCTGGGCGCTCCGAATCCCGTATCCGCTCCTCCTCGGCGCCTTTGCCGGCATCGCCAACGTGGTGCCGTTCTTTGGCCCCCTGGTCTCGGCCGCCGCCGCGGCGGGAGTGGTCCTGCTGACGCCGGGGCAAGGGCTGGGGGGAGTCGTCCGCGTGCTCGTGCTGTTCCTGTTCATCAAGGTGCTCGACGACACCGTCATCCAGCCCCTCACGATCGGCCGGAGCGTCCACCTTCATCCGGCGCTCCTGCTCGGCTCGGTGGTGGTCGGAAACCACGCGCTCGGCGTGCTCGGCATGATCATCGCCGTGCCGGTCGCCACCGTCCTCCAGGAAACGGTGCGCCTGCTTCTCGAGCACCGCCGGGTGCTCGCCCGCCGTAGCCTGCGCGCCTAGCCGGCTCCCCGACCCGGCGCGGACCCCCCGGACGAAGGTCCAATAGACCGTGCTTCCCGCCCCAGGCTAGCGTGGGGCGGGAAACACGGTCTGGAGGATCGACGATGAGCGAGGAGTATGCGCAGACAGCGACGATGGACGGCAGCGCCGCCGGGAACCCACGGGCGCTTCGCGACGCGGTCGACCTGATCCAGCGTTCGGGAGGCCGCGTGGTATTCGCGACGCCCCTCGGCGAGCCAGCCGAGCCTCAGCCGACCGCCTCCGGAATGAGCAGCGGCCTCGCCGAGAGCCCGGAGTCGGCGGCGAAGTACCGCGCACTGCTGGAAGCGGCGCCCGACGCCATGGTGGTGGTCGATGTGCTCGGAGAGATCGTGCTTCTGAACCTTCAGGCCGAGAAAACGTTCGGTTACCGTCGCGATGAGCTGGTCGGGCAGCCGGTGACCAACATCATTCCGGAGGGATTCGCGGAACGGCTGGTGGCGGACGGCCTTCGCCCGGCGGCGGAGGCGCTGACCCAGCATATGGGGACGGGACTCGAGCTCTCCGGGCGGCGCAAGGACGGCAGCGAGTTCCCGATCGAGATCATGCTGAGCCCGCTGGACAGCGACGAGGGTATCGTGGTCACGGCCGCGATTCGCGACATCAGCGCGCGCAAGGCGACGGAAGCGGCCCTTCTCCAGAAAGTGGAGGAGCTGAAGCGCTCCAACGAAGAGCTGGGCCAATTTGCCTATATCGCCTCTCACGACTTACAGGAGCCGCTGCGGATGGTGGCCAGCTACACGCAGCTTCTCGCCCGGCGATACAAGGGCCGGCTGGACAAGGACGCCGATGAGTTCATTGGCTTCGCGGTCGACGGGGCCAGCCGCATGCAGCAGCTGATCCAGGATCTGCTGGACTACTCGCGCATCGGAACCAAGGGACGGGATCTGATCGAGACCTCCAGCGAAGTCGCGCTGCAGCAGGCGCTGCGAAATCTCCGGGGAGCCATCGAAGAGAGTCACGCGCTCGTGACGCACGATCCCCTGCCGCTCGTCCTCGCCGACCCGATGCAGCTGAGCCAGCTCTTCCAGAACCTGATCGGCAACGCCATCAAGTATCAGAAGACGGGCGCCGTCCCCGAGGTCCACATCTCGGCCGGCCGGAACGGCGACCCGAAATGGACCTTCTCGGTAAGGGACAACGGCCTGGGCATTGACCCTCAGTACTTCGAGCGGATCTTCGGAATGTTCCAGCGGCTGCACAAGCGGGACGAGTTCGCCGGCACGGGTATGGGGCTGGCCATCTGCAAGAAGATCGTCGAGCGCCACGGTGCCACCATCTCGGTCGAGTCGCAGCTCGGGCACGGGTCCACCTTTCGGTTTGCGCTGGCAGAAAGCGAGCCCACGTCATGACGCCCATTGAAGCAAGCGGCCGACCCATCGAGGTTCTCCTCGTCGAGGATAGTCCCGGGGATGTCCGGCTCACCCAGGAAACCTTCCGCGACGCCAATCAGTCCATCCATCTGAGTGTGGCGACCGACGGCGCGGAAGCCATGGCCTTCCTGAGGCGGGAGGAGGCTCACGCCCACGCCCCACGTCCAGATGTCATCCTGCTGGACCTCAACCTCCCGAAGATGGACGGGCGCGAGGTTCTGGTTCAGATCAAGAAGGACGAGGAGCTCAAGGCCATTCCCATCGTCATCCTGACCACTTCCGACGCGGAGGTGGATATCGTGACCAGCTACCGGCTCCAGGCCAACTGCTACCTCACCAAGCCCGTTCAGCTGAAGGCTTTCGAGGATCTCGTGAAGAGCATCAATGACTTCTGGATGACCAACGTGAAGCTGCCGCAGCCGCGGCACGGCGGATGAGCACCCCCATCGGCACGGTGGAGCTCGCTCACGCGCTGCGTGACTCGGAGGAGCGATTCCGGGCGACCTTCGAGCAGGCGGCAGTGGGCATCGCCCACACGGCCATGGACGGGCGGTGGCTCCGGGTCAACCAGCGGTGCTGTGACGTTCTCGGGTACACCCACGAGGAGCTCCTGACCAGCACGTTCCTCGCCATCACCCATCGCGATGATCTCGCCCCCGACCAGGCGGGCATTCGACAGTTCCTCGCCGGCGAGATCCGGACGCTCGCCCGCGAGAAGCGCTTCGTGCACAAGGACGGGTCGGAGGTCTGGGTCGATTTCACGCTCTCCGTCGCGCGAGACCCCGTGGAGCAGTCCGACTATCTCATCGCGGTCCTCCAGGATATTACGGCGAGGAAAGGTCTCGAACAGGAGCTGCTGCATGCGCAGCGCATGGAAGGCATAGGTCAGCTCGCGGGCGGCATCGCTCACGATTTCAACAATCTCCTCACCGTCATCAGCGGCCGGAGTGAGATGGTCCTCTTCCGGCTGTTACCGGCCGACCCCCTGCGCCGCGATCTGGAGCTCATCTACGAGGCCTCGGCCCACGCGGCCACGCTCACGCGGCAGCTGCTCGCCTTCAGCCGCAAGCAGGTGCTCCAGCCGCGCGTGGTAGACCTGTCCGAGCTGGTCGGTCAATCGATGGGCCTTCTCAAGCGGCTGATCGGAGAGGACATCGAGCTGACGTTTGTGCCCGGGGCTGCGACCGGACGGGTGCGGGTGGATCCCAGCCAGATCGAGCAGGTGATCGTGAACCTGGTGGTGAACGCGCGCGACGCGATGCCCGAGGGAGGCCGGCTCACCGTCGAGACGTCAAACGCGGAGCTGCCGGCCGACCGCGCGACCCTCCGCGTGGACGCCGCGCCCGCGGGCTCTTACGTGATGCTGGCGGTGAGCGACACCGGCATTGGCATGGATCGCGCCGTCCAGGCCCGGATCTTCGAGCCGTTCTTCAGCACGAAGGGGCCGGGGAAGGGCACCGGTCTCGGCCTCGCCACCGTCTACGGCATCGTGAAGCAGAGCGGCGGGAACATCTATGTCTACAGCGAGCCGGGGCATGGCACCGTATTCAAGATCTACCTTCCGCGCACCGATGCGTCCACGGAGTCGGCGGCGAACGCCGCGCCCATGCCGATGCAGGGAGGAACGGAGACCGTGCTTCTCGTGGAGGACGACCATGAGGTGCGCCGCCTCGCCTTCGAAGTGCTCCAGGGGCTCGGCTACCGGGTGCTGGAAGCGGCCGTGCCCGGCGACGCGACGCTTATCGCCGAACGGCATGTGGGACTCATCGATCTCCTTTTGACGGATGTCGTGATGCCGGGAATGAGCGGACGCGCGCTCGCCTCGAGGATCACCGCCGTGCGGCGCGAGACGAAGGTCCTCTTCATGTCCGGGTACACCGACGACGCCATCGTCCGCCATGGAGTCCTGGAACCGGGGACGAGCTTCCTCGAAAAGCCGTTCACGCCTCCGACGCTGGCGAGGAAGGTGCGCGAAGCCCTCGACCGCCCCTGAGGTGGGCCGCTATCTCGGGGCGCGCCCGGACCACACCCACCACGCCGCCACGGCGATGATGAGGCCCGCGATCAAGAACAGCGGGTCAAGATACCAGGGCCAGTCGATCGGATCCGGCGGCCAGTCGATCATGCGGGGTATATCGGAGCGCCGCCTCGAGCCGCGCCCGCGTGTGGCCGATGGGACGGCATATCCGGGAGGCTAACACGCTCCCTCCCCCGGGCGCACGCGCGCCCTTCGGGCACCGCGCTCCCGAGATCGAGCGGCGCCGGTTCATGATACGGTTCCCCGCAGGGAGAGCCACTCATGACGCGTCTGCTGGACGGGATCCGCGTGATCGATGCGGCGAATTTCATCGCCGGTCCCGTCTCGACCACCATGATGGCGGACTTCGGGGCCGACGTCATCAAGGTGGAGCCGCCGACGGGCGACGTCTACCGCGTGCGCGGCGCCGGCTATCCCGCGAGCCCCTACAACTATCCCTGGATCGTCGACAACCGCACCAAGCGCAGCGTCGCCATCGACCTGCGCACCGAGGACGGGCAGAAGCTCCTCCACCGCCTGGTGGGCGAGGTCGACGTCTTCGTGACCAACGCGCCGCTCGACTCGCGCGCGCGGCTGCGCGTTCGCTACGAGGACCTCGCCCCCCTCAACGCGCGTCTGATCTATGCGTCGATCAGCGCCTACGGCGAGACAGGCGAGGAGGCGAGCAAGCCCGGCTTCGACAGCATCGCCCTCTGGGCTCGCACCGGGCTGATGGATCTCGTGCGCGCCTCCCCCGACGTGCCGCCCGCGCGCTCCCTGCCCGGCATGGGCGACCATCCCACCGGCACCGCCCTCTTCGCCGCCATCATGGCGGGCCTCTACCATCGCGAGCGCACGGGGCGCGGCGCCATGGTGGCCACGTCGCTGATGGCCAACGGGCTCTGGATGAACGCCATCCCGGTGCAGGGCATCCTCTGCGGAGTGCGCACGGACGTGCGCCCGCCCCGGGAGGAATCGATCAGCGCGCTGGCCAACATGTACCGTTGCCGCGACGGCCGCTGGTTCATGCTCACGATCACCGGCGACGAGCGCCACTGGGAGCCCTTCGCCCGCGGAATCGGCCGCGAGGACCTTCTCGCCGATCCCCGCTTCGCGGGGACCGCAGACCGGCGCGCGAACGCCCGGCTCCTCACGGCATTGCTCGACGAGCAATTCGCCACCAAGGACTGGGCGGCGTGGTCGTCGATCCTCGAGAAGACCGGCGTCGCCTTCGGCGTGGTGGGCACGCTCGACGACATCCCCCACGACGCCCAGATGCGGGCGAGCGGCGCGCTGGTACCGATCGAGGACGCCCGCGCCGGCGCTTCCCTCACCGTGTCGAGCCCCCTCCAGATCGCCGGCCAGGAGAAGGTGCCGCCCACGCTCGCCCCGGAGATCGGCCAGCACACGGTGGAGGTGCTGCGGGCCGCCGGGGTCGCCCCCGCGGAGATCGAGCGTCTCCTCCGCGCCGGGGTGATCGTCCAGGCCTGACCCGGGGCACGAGGCGCCGGGTTACCCGGCCCTCACTCGATGATCTCGTCGGCGCGGGCCCTGAATGCCGCCGGCACGC
>Ga0134127_10003350_pt1 | contig 11536 bp, 13 predicted proteins | sample KB31753_FD_96459 | JGI IMG/M metagenome (GOLD analysis project Ga0134127, IMG submission 96459) | Terrestrial soil microbial communities with excess Nitrogen fertilizer from Kellogg Biological Station, Michigan, USA - KB3-175-3 | ecosystem: Environmental > Terrestrial > Soil > Unclassified ...
AGCTCGAGGCGGCCGGGGATCTGGTCCACCACGATCACGGTCTGCGCGCCCATGTCCTTGGCCACCGCGGCGGCCTGGATGCCGAGGCCGCCCGCGCCCTGGATCACCACCGAGTCGCCTTGCCGGAGCCCGGCCACGTGCAGGCCGTAGAAGACCTGGGAGAGCGCGCAGTTCACGCCGGCGACCGCCTCGTCGGAGAGGGAGTCCGGCACCGCGAAGATCTGGCCGCGCGGCCGCAGGTAGTAGTGGTCGGCGAAGGCGCCGTGCAGGTGCGGGAACGCGCTCGGGCCGAGCGGCCGCTCGAGCTTGTTCGGGCAGGCCGCGGGCTCCTGGTGCAGGCACGCGTAGCAGCGCCCGCAGGGGTAGAAGTAGGTGTAGGCGACGCGATCGCCTTCCTTGAGCGGGCGGCCGAGCGAGTCGGTCTTGACCTTCGCGCCGAGCCGGGCCACCCGCCCGGTCATCTCGTGGCCGAAGATCCAGCCGTCATCGGGCAGGCGCAGGGGCGCGTCGCCGCGCCAGAAGTGCAGATCGGAGCCGCAGATGTTGGCGTGGGACACCCGGATCAGCACGCCCTCCGGCTCGACCTCGGGGATCGGCACCGGGCGGATCTCGAAGGGCTTGCCGGGCCCGAAGAACACGGCGGCGCGCGCGGTCTCGGCCATGGTCACACTCCCCGCTCGGCGCCGAGCGCGAACACGTCGTGGAGCGCGCGCACCGCCAGCTCGGTGTACTTGTCCTCGATGACGCAGGAGACCGCGATCTCGGAGGTGGAGATCATCTGGATGTTGATGCCCTCGGCGGACAGGGTCTCGAACATGCGGCCCGCGACGCCCGCGTGGCTGCGCATGCCCACGCCCACCACCGAGACCTTGGCCACCCGGTCGTCCGCGGTCACGCCCTCGGCCCCGATCTCGCGGGCCAGCCCGGCCAGCACCGTCTCCGCGCGGGTGCGGTCGGCGCGCGGCAGGGTGAACGAGATGTCGGTCAGCCCGTCGCGGCTGATGTTCTGCACGATCATGTCCACCACGATGTTCTGGGCCCCGAGGCCGCCGAACACGCGGGAGGCGATGCCCGGCCGGTCGGGCACGCGCAGGATCGAGACCTTGGCCTGCCCTCGATCGTGCGTGATGCCGGTCACCACCACGTCTTCCATGCTGTGATCCTCCCTGGTCACCAGCGTGCCCGGATCCGGCTTGAAGGTGGAGCGCACGTGGACCGGCACGTTGTACTTCTTGGCGAACTCGACCGAGCGGGACTGGAGCACCTTGGCCCCGAGCGCGGCCATCTCGAGCATCTCGTCGTAGGAGATGCGGGGGAGCTTGCGCGCGTCGGGCACCACGTTGGGGTCGGCGGTGTAGACGCCGTCCACGTCGGTGAAGATCTCGCACACGTCCGCCTTGAGCGCGGCGGCGAGCGCCACCCCGGTGAGGTCGGAGCCGCCGCGGCCGAGCGTGGTGATGTCGCCCCCCTCGGTGGTGCCCTGGAAGCCCGCGATCACCGCGACCTTGCCCGCGTCGAGGGCGGCGTGGATGCGCTCGGCGGTGATGCGCTTGATGCGGGCGCGCGTGTGGCCCGCGTCGGTGACCATGCCGATCTGCGGGCCGGTGAACGAGCGGGCGGGATGGCCGAGGGACTGGAGCGCCATCGCGAGCAGCCCGATCGTGACCTGCTCACCGGTGGAGAGGATCATGTCCATCTCGCGCGGATCCGGCGTGCTGGTGATCGCGGAGGCCAGGGCGAGGAGCCCGTCGGTGGTCTTGCCCATCGCGGAAACCACGACGACCACACGATGCCCGAGGCGGGCGGACTCCCCCACGCGCCGGGCCACGTTCTTGATCTTCTCGGCGTCGGCGACGGAGGAGCCGCCGTACTTCTGGACGATCAGCAGGCCCATGAGAGGGCCATCCTACACGACGCGCGCGCGGAGTGTAAAGGCGACGTCAGCGCGGGCGGCGGCCGGGGCCGCTGCCGTCGTCGCGCTGCGGCCGGATCTCGCGCGGCGCCGACTGCCGCCGCTGCCGCATCTGCTCGCGGGCCTGCTGGCGCTGCTCGGGCGTCATGGTGCGCCACCGCTCGAGGTTGCGGTCCAGCCGCTCCCGCTGCTCGGGGGAGAGCGACTGGTAGCGCTCGAAGCGCTGCTGGATCTGCTGGCGCCGCTCCGGCGGAAGCTGCTGGTAGCGCTCGTAGGCGCGCTCGAGCTCGCGCTTGCGATCGTCGGGGAGCTGGTTCCAGCGCTCGAAGTCCTGCATGATCCGGGCGCGCTCGCTCGGCGGCATCTGGCGGAAGCGCTGGAGGTTCTGGCGCGCGGCCCGGCGCTCTTCGGGGTTGAGGCCCTTCCAGTGCCGGTAGTTCTCGAGGGCGCGCTCCCGCTGCTCCGGCGTCATGGCGCGCCAGCGCTCCAGGTTACGCTCGGCCGTCGCGCGCTCCTCCGGCGACAGCCGCTCCAGGCCCTGGATGGGCGCGCCCGCGGGCGGCGGCGGAGGCGGCGCCTGGGCGAAGGCGGCGACCGAGACCGCGAGCCACAGCGCCGAGCCCACCACGAGCGCGAGCAGCCGGGTCACTTCGCGCCTCGGGGCGGCGGTGGGGGCGACGATGCGGGCCCCGGGTCGTTCGCGGCCTCCTGCGCGTGCTGGCTCTCGAGCATGCGCAGCCGCTCGAAAAGGCCCATGCGCCGCGCCACCTCGCGATCGCGCGCGTAGTCGGGACTGCTCAGCAGATCCAGATCTCTCAGCATCTCCGCGTCCACCGCCTCCGGCGCGCCCGCGCGGGCCCCCGGGGCGCCCCGCTCCGCCGCGCTCGCCTCGCTCAGCCCCGCGAGCGCCAGCACCGCGAGGCCCACGGGCCAGATCCAAGGAGTCACCCCTCAGCTCTTCTGGGGCTCCGGCAGCTCGTCCAGCTCGCCGATCACGTTGAAGTCCTCGAGCAGATCGAGCTGCTGCACCACGTCGAGCCGCGCGATCATGTCGAGCTGGGTCGCCAGGATCGTGTTGTCCAGGGCGATCGGATCGGACGTGCGCACGGCCGGGGGAAGACCGGCCAGCACCAGCACCGCCACCAGGCCCGCCGCGGCCAGCGCGGGCAGGGGCCGGACGAGCCACGCCCAGAGCGGGCCGGGGCCGGTCGTGCGACGCTCGAGCCGCTCCCGCAGCTCCGCGCGGTAGGCGCCCCAGTGGATCGGGGGCGGGGCCGGCGCGGTCCGGGCCAGCTCCGTCATCAGCGCGGCGAATCGGTCGCGCGAGGCCCGGCAGTCGTCGCACGCGGCCACGTGGGCGTCCACCCGCGCCCGGTCGGCCGGGTCGAGATCACCGCGAACGTGATCGATCAGCCATTCGTCAACATGCACGTCCTTCATCCCTCGTCTCCGAGCCGCCGCCTCAGCGTGGAGAGCGCGCGGTGCAGGTGAACCCGCACGGTGGCCTCCGACACGTTCAGCACGGCGGCGATGTCCTTCGTCGCCAGCCCCTCGCGGCACGACAGCGTCACCGCCGCACGCTGCTGGGGCGACAGCTCATCCACGAGCGCCCAGACCTTCGTCATGCGCCGCTCCGTGTCCATGCCCTCGACCGGGTCCAAGAACGGCGCGGGCGCCTGCTCCACCGGATCCGGCTCGTCCGGCCCGTCGGCGCGCTGGTCGCGCCAGCCCACGAGCCGCCGCCAGCCGCGCCGGCGCCGCTGCTGATCCAGGCAGCAATTGACCAGGATCCGGTAGAACCACGTCGAGAACTTCGACTGCCCCGCGAAGGAGCCCGCCGACTCGTGGAGGCGGATGAACGCTTCCTGCGAGCAATCGCGTGCGTCCTCGCGATCGCGCAGCACCGACCACGCGATCCGGTAGGCCCGCTCCTGGTAGCGCTCGACCAGGAGATCGAAGGCTCCCGGTTCACGCTCCGCGACCGCACGGCACAGCTGTTCATCGCTCGACTCCACGGGCGCCTCTGGCCCTGATCTTCCCACACGCCTGTCAACGCGGCACCAATGCCCGCTCGGTTACCCCGGCCGACCCCGGCCATACCGGCTCGGCCCGCGGCTGTTCCCCCGCTCCGCTCGCTCCGCCCCTTTCGAATGCCGGCTCATCGATCTGTCCTCCTGGCTATCCACCTGGTTTCACAGGGGGTTTGGGCAAGCGGGCCCCGGAGAGCTTCCCGCACGAGATGAGACGCGGTCCCCGGACCGTGCGTTTACAGCACCCCATTTCCGGCCTCAAACGTCACCCAATCTTCTTTGCAATCCGTGGGGTGGTTCTCTAGGCTCTGAGTATGCGACTCGGCATCGGAGTCCTCGCGTTGCTGCTGGCCACCGTGGTCCCCGCGCTGCTCTTCGCGGGCGCCACCACCTTGCGCGGTCTCGGCTGGCTCGTCGTGGTGGCGGTGGGCGCGGTGTTGCTCATCGACCTCTGCGACCGGCTCTCCGAATGGGTCGAGCGGCGCCGGTGGGGCCGGCTCGCCCGCCTCCGCCGGGACCCGCTACCCCTCGGACGAGGCGCCCTGAGAAGAGGCCGCGCGCGCGGCGTCGGTCAGGCTGACGTGCTCCAGCAGCAGGCACGCCAGCCCGACCGCGGTGATCGGGAAGAACTGCGAGGCGTGGAACAGTAGCGAGAAGGAGAGCGCCTCCGCGCGGGGGACCGCGAAGAGCGCCAGGGCCAGCACCGTCGCGGCCTGGATGACGCCCACGAAGCCGGGGCTCGACGGCAGGCTCACCCCCAGCCCGAGGAAGGCCAGCACGACCCAGGACGCGACCAGTGGCAGGTCGAGGTGTGCCGCGTGCATCGCGGTCCACACCGACAGGGCGAGGAGGAGCCAGACCGCCACCGAGCTGAGCACCACCGGGATCGCGTGGCCGGGCGCCCTGATCCCCCGGAGCCCATCGGTCATCGTCCCGAGCAGCCCGACCAGCCGCTTCTCGAGCCATCCGACCCGGTGGAAGATCGTCTCGATCAGCACCCGACACAGGCCGGGGGCGATGGCGATCAGCGCGAGGAGAGCGATGGCGACCAGGTCCAGCGCCAGGAACAGCGCGATGGACCAGCGCATCTCGGCCGGCACCGGCACCAGGAGCAGCAGCCCGCCCACGATGAGCCCGAGCGCCAGGCCGTCCAGGGCCCGCTCGACCACCACGGTGGCGACGGTGGTCCAGAAGCGAGGGCCGTGGCGCGAGGCCACGTAGATCCGGACCACCTCCCCGGCGCGAAGAGGCAGGAGGTTGTTGCCCATGTAGCCGATGAGCAGCGCCCGGAAGAGACGGGTCGGGCGCGGACCCGGGGGAAAGAGATATCCCCAGCGCCAGGCCCGCGACCAGATGGAGGCGAAGCTGAGCGCGATGCTGAGCCCGAGAAAGGTCCACCGCGTCTCGCGCAGCCGCGCGGCGATGACCGCCAGGTCGACGTCCCAGAAGCAGTAGACGAGGAGGCCCGCGCTCACCGCCAGGCCCAGGAGGATCTGCGCCAGCCGTCGCGGCGACGGCATCGAGGGGCGGCTCAGATCCCCCGCGCGCCGGCGGTCATGCTTCGACCCGGATCATGGTGGTGCGCCCGGCCACGACCGGCAGCTTGTCGATGGCGGCGAGCGCGGCCCGCATGTCCCGCTCCCGCGCTTCGTGCGTCATCATGACCACCGGCACCGCCTCGGTGCGAGCGCGCTCCTTCTGGAGGACGGACACCAGCGAGATGTCGTGCCGTCCCAGGATGCCCGCCACCTGAGCGAGCACGCCGGGCCGGTCCAGAGCCATGACGCGCAGGTAGTAGGCCGAGCGGATGTCATCCATGGGCCGGAGCGGCAGGGGGTTCCGGCCGATGGACGGGAGATCGATGTCGAGCGCGGGGATGCCGTGGGCGACCCGCCGCGCGATCTCGAGCACGTCGGACCAGATCGCGGACGCGGTCGGGAGCTGGCCGGCGCCGCGGCCGTAGAACATGAGGTTGCCCACGTTGTCGCCGGTCATGAATACGGCGTTGAAAACTCCGGAGACCGCGGCCATGGGCGAGCCGGCGGGAATCATCGTCGGATGAACCCGGGCCTCCAGGCCGCCCTCCGAGGCCTTGGCGATGGCGAGCAGCTTGATGCGATAGCCGAGCTCGGTGGCGTTGACCACGTCCTGCTGGGTCACCGCGGTGATGCCCTCGGTGTAGATGTCCTTGAGGTCCACCGAGGTGCGGAAGGCCAGCGTGGCCAGGATCTGCAGCTTGTGGGCCGAGTCCATGCCCTCGATGTCCAGCGTGGGGTCCGACTCCGCGTAGCCGTGGGCCTGCGCTTCCTTCAGGACCTCGCCGAAGTCCCGCCCCTCGTCGGTCATCTTGGACAGGATGTAGTTGCAGGTCCCGTTGACGATGCCGAAGGTGGACAGGATGCGGTTCGCGGGCAGCCCGTCCTTGACCGCGCGGATGAGCGGGATGCCGCCCGCCACCGCCGCCTCGAAGCCGAGCATGACCCGCCGGCGCCGCGCCTCCTCGAACAGCTCGGTCCCGTGGTGGGCCAGGAGCGCCTTGTTGGCGGTGACCACGTGCTTGCCCGCCGCGAGCGCCCGGAGGATGAAGGTGCGCGCGGGCTCGAGGCCGCCGATCAGCTCGATGACGATCTGCACCGAGGGATCGTCGATCGCCTGGTTGGCGTCGACGCCGAGCGGCAGGCGGGCCAGGTCGATGCCGTCGCGCGGGCGCGTGAGGTCGGCGTCCACCACCCGCCCGAGGGTGAGCCGGCAGCCGGCGCGCTCGGCCATCTCGGCGCCGTGGCTCTGGAGCACCTTGACCACTCCGCAGCCGACGGTGCCCAGGCCCAGGAGGGCGATCTTGATCTCGTTCAGAGCGTCGTCTCGCCGGTCGGCTACCGGCCGCTCAGGCTCTTCAGGCCGCGCAGGGCCTGCCGGATGCGCTGCTCGTTCTCGACGAGCGCGAACCGGACGTGGCCGTCCCCGTACTCGCCGAAGCCGATCCCCGGGGAGACCGCCACCTTGCACTCCTGGATCAACAGCTTGGAGAACTCCAGCGAGCCCATGCTGCGGAACTCCTCGGGGATCGGCGCCCAGACGAACATGGTCCCCCTGGGCTTCTCCACCTTCCAGCCGATCTTGTTCAGGCCGTTGACCAGGACGTCGCGGCGCTTGCGGTGTAGCTCCACGATATCGCTCACGCAGCCCTGCTCGCCCTCCAGCGCGATGATCGCGGCGATCTGGATGGGCTGAAAGGCGCCGTAGTCGAGGTAGGACTTGATGCGGGCCAGGGCGTGGATCATCGTCGAGTTGCCGCAGACGAAGCCCACCCGCCAGCCCGGCATGTTGTACGACTTCGACAGCGAGAAGATCTCGACGCCGACCTCCTTGGCCCCCGGGACCTCCAGGAACGACGGCGCCTTGTAGCCGTCGAAGGTGAAGTCGGCATAGGCGAAGTCGTGCACCACCATCAGGTGATGCTCCCGGGCGAAGTCCACGACCTTGACGAAGAAGTCCCGGTCCACGCAGGCCGTGGTCGGGTTGTGCGGGAAGGACAGGATCAGGAGCTTGGCCTTGGGCCAGGCGAGCCGGGCCGTCTCCTGGAGCCGGGCGAAGAAGTCGTCCCCCGGGACCAGCGGGACCGAGCGCAGGTCGCCGTCCGCGATGACCACCGAGTACGAGTGGATCGGATAGGTGGGGTTCGGGACCAGGGCCCCGTCCCCCGGCTGGAGCACCGCCAGGGCCAGGTGGGCCATGCCCTCCTTGGCGCCGATGGTGGCGATGGCCTCGGTCTCCGGATCCAGCTCCACCCCGTAGCGTGTCCGGTACCAGGTCGTGACCGCCTTCCGGAGCCGGGTGATCCCCTTGGAGGCCGAGTAGCGGTGGTTGCGCGGATTGCGGGCGGCCTCCACCAGCTTGTCGACGATGTGCTTGGGCGTCTCCTGGTCCGGATTGCCCATGCCCAGGTCGATGACGTCCTCGCCACGAGCTCGGGCCTTGGACTTGAGGTCGTTGACGATCGCGAACACGTACGGCGGCAGCCGCTTGATCCGGTAGAACTCATCCATGGGTCTTCTCCCGGGGGACTTGGATCAGGAGTTCGATCATACTGTTTCGCGCTCAGGAGTGTCAACAATCGCGCGGAGATAGAGCGCATCCGGGCGCGCTCCGGATGCGGGGTGGGGGGGTTGACACCCCTTGAATTGGCATGCTAGAAGAAACCCTACCGGGCGAAACTGTAACCAGCATCCACCCTTCCAACGCGTTCCGTGGTCGTCGTTCCGTAGCTTGGGAATGTTCGAGGCCCCCGAGGGGCCACCAGGACCCGGTAGGACGAAGCAGTCCAGCAAGAGAGGGACGAGTCTTATGTTCAGGCGAAGGGGCAAAGCGCCGCGCCGAAGCGAGCTGACGGCCTTCATCGACGAAGGGTCCGAGATCGAGGGCCGCTACACGTTCCGGGGCACCGTGATGCTGAACGGCAAGTTCAAGGGCGAGATCAGCTCCAACGACACCCTGATCATCGGGGAGCGCGCGGTCCTCCAGGCCGATATCCGGGCCGGCCGTCTCGTGGTCAACGGGGAGGTCACGGGCAACCTGAGCGCCACGGAGCGGATCGAGCTGAAGCGGACGGCGCGGGTCTACGGTGACGTCGAGGCCCCGGTGGTGGTGGTCGAGGAGGGGGTCCTGTTCGAGGGACACTGCCGGATGGCCAAGCCGAGCCCGGTGGCCGAGGTCCCGCCGCGGGACGTGGCCGTGATCCCCCTCAAGCGCTGACGAGGACCATGGCCAAGCCCAGACAGTTCAACCTGCTGATGGTCCGGGACGACGGTAGTCGCGTCCTGCGGCTCTCGGTGCCCGGTTGGGCGGTCGGCGTGGTGGTCGGCGGCCTGGCCGTGACGATTCTCGGGCTCGCCTTCATCTATCCCGACTACGTCAATCTTCGCCATCAGCGGGGCACGTTCGCGGCCCTGAGCGAGCGCCTGCACGTCCAGCAGGGGCTGCTCGACGCCTCCCAGTCGCGGCTGCGCGAGATCCGCGGGGAGATCGACAGCTGGAGGGATCTGCACGCCAAGATCTGGGAGCCGTTCGGGCCCGAGGCCTCCCCGGTGAAGCGCGGGACCGGCATCGGCGGGAAGACGGCGGTGGAGTCCGACCGCGGCCCGGTCAAGGAAGAGGTGGATCGCCTGCTGGGCATCGTGCGAGAAGAGGGCGAGTCCATCCGGACCCTCGAGCGCTTCCTGGGCCGGGCCAGCCGGGTCCTCGCCTCCTTGCCCTCGCGCTGGCCGGTGCGCGGGCCCGTGAACTCCGACTTCGGCCAGCGCCGCTCGCCGTGGGCGCCCAACTCGGAGTTCCACAGCGGCATCGACATCGGGGCCCCGATCGGGACGCCGGTGAAAGCGCCGGCCCCCGGCGTGGTGATCTTCGCGGGCCAGCACGCGGAGTACGGCGTCACCCTCATCATCGATCACGGCAACGACACCCGGTCGCTCTACGGCCACCTGTCCAGGCTCTACGCGGGCATGGACCAGGCGATCAAGCGCGGCGACACGGTGGCGCTGACCGGCAACACCGGCCGGTCCTCCGGCCCCCACCTGCACTACGAGATCCAGGTCAAGGGCCAGCCGGTGAACCCCCACAGCTACACGTGGGAGGAGTCGGCCCCGGCCGTCGCGAAGTCCGCCCGCTGAGGGCGGCCGCGGGCCGTCAGGCCCCGCGGTGCTTCCGCAAGAACTCCAGGTTGACTCCGGTGAAGCGGTCCGCCTGCTCGATGAAGTGCAGGTGGCCCGCGTCCTCCATCGTGACCAGCTCCGCGCCGGGGATTCGCGCGTGCAAGTCGCGCGAGGAGACCGGCGGGACGAGGATGTCCTCGCGGCCGGTCGTGATCAGGGTGGGGACCCGGATCTCGCCAAGACGCGCAGCGGTGTCGTGGCCGCGGATGGCGTCGGCCTGTCGCGAGAGGCCCTCGAGGCCGATGGGGTAGGGATAGGCGAGCGCCCGCTCGATCCAGAAGCGGATGAACTCGGGCCGCTCGGCGATGGTCTTCCGGCAGAGGATCCAGGGCATCATCGCCCGCACGAACTCCTCGCGGTCGTCGTGCGCCTTCACCGCGAGGAGGGTGTCGATCAGAAACCGGCCGTAGGCGTCGATGCCCGCGGTCGTGCAGTGCAGCCCGAGCGTCCGCACCCGTTCCGGGTGGCCGAGGGCCAGCTCCTGCGCGATCATGCCGCCCATCGAGGCGCCGCAGATGTGGGCGCGGCGGATCCCGAGCGCGTCCATCAGCCCGATCACGTCGCCCGCCATCCCGGCGATCGTGTAGGGCGCGGGCGGCACGTCGCTCTGCCCGGCGCCCCGGTTGTCGAGGGCGATCACGCGATGCTCGGCCGCGAAGGCCGGCGCCTGGAGCGCCCACGCGGTGTGGTCGCCGCCCCAGCCCATGATGAGCACGAGCGGCGGGGCGTCGGGCGCGCCGGTCTCCTGATAGAAGAGGCGGACGCCGTTGACCTGAGCGTGGGGCACGGCGCTCAGGCCACGATCGCGGCGAGCAGCTCGTCGAGCTCGGTCTGGGTGGCCGCGTCGAGGGCGGGTGCGGGTGGCCGCACCAGCGCGCAGGCGATCCAGCCGCGGCGTCGCAGGATCTCCTTGCGGATGCCCACCGCGGTGCCGGGGGTGGCCCCCGGCTGGGTCTCGTAGCGGATCAGGGGGAGCCAGCGGTAGAAGAGGGCGCGCGCCTCGTCCCGGCGTCCGGCCACGAAGTGCTCGCGGATGGCGCGAAGGGCCTCCGGATAGGGGAAGCCGGTCATCGCCCCGTCAGCCCCGCGGGAGAGCTCCTCGAAGAAGTAGACGCCGCCGAGCCCGCCGAAGATCGCCACCCGGTCGCCGAAGAGGGCGCGCAGCCGCGTGATCTTGGGCAGGGTCGGGGGCTCCTCCACCTTGACCGCCTGGATCTGCGCGATCTCGGCGCACACCTGGGCGATGCAGGGCGCCGGCATGTTGACCTGGGTCGTGACCGGCTCGTCCTGCAGCACGATCGGCAGCCCGGTGGCCGCCGCGACGGTGCGGAAGTACTCCGCCACCGCATCGAGGTTCTTGAGGCCGGCGGGCGGCGCGACCATCAGCGCGTCGGCGCCGTGCTCGCGGGCCATGCGCGCGAAGGCGGTGGCCAGGTGCGTGCCGGAGGCCGAGACGCCCACCGCGACCGGCACGCGGCCACGGGTCTCCTTCACCACGGTTTCCACGACCTGACGCCGCTCCTCGTCGGTGAGGCGGTGGGCCTCGCCCGCGATGCCGAGGATGGTGAGGCCGTTGACGCCGGTGGCGAGCGCGGATTCGATCAGGCGCGGGAGCCCGGCCACGTCGAGGGCGCCGTCCTCGCGGAACGGGGTCGCGAGGATATGGAAGACGCCGGACCAGGTGATCACGATCGAAGATCCTTCACATTGAGCCCCTCACCACTGCGCCCCTCACCACTGCGCCCCTCACCACTGCGCCCCTCACCCTGCCCTCTCCCCAGAGGGGAGAGGGAGAGCTAGGCGCGGACCTGGCAGGCGACCCAGTGACCGGGGGAGATCTCCTTCAGCACCTGCTCGTTCTCGGAGCAGGAGGGGATCCGGATCGG
>Ga0134127_10003351_pt1 | contig 11534 bp, 6 predicted proteins | sample KB31753_FD_96459 | JGI IMG/M metagenome (GOLD analysis project Ga0134127, IMG submission 96459) | Terrestrial soil microbial communities with excess Nitrogen fertilizer from Kellogg Biological Station, Michigan, USA - KB3-175-3 | ecosystem: Environmental > Terrestrial > Soil > Unclassified ...
AAGAGCGCGAAGGCGCAGTACTGCCGACAACCTATCTCGAAGTGCTTCGCAGAGCGGTGATGACGAAGAACTTCGAGGCGCTGCTCGCTCGGCTCAGACAAGGAATAGTCCAGGAGGAGACGTGAGCCGCGTCGATCATCTGGTCGAGGAATTCTCAGAGCAGAATCTCCTGCTGCAGATGCTGCTCGGCGTTCTCTCCGAGACGGACCGCGTCGCGCGTCTGCTGCCCGAGCCCAAGGCGCGGACTGTCACGTCCGCCGTCCCAATCGTCGACGGATTTGCCGCCGCGCTGTTGGGAATTGTGTCTTTCCGCCAGCAAATTCAAGTTGCGCTGTCAGCCGAGTCATCGCCGCGGCAGAACGTCGCCCGACGACGTGCACAGCCGTTGGACATTTCTGCCGACAGGCGCCGCCGGCGGCGTCACAGGATTCGGGAACTGATGCGATGACGTCACCGCTGACCCGGCATTTCATCGAGACATCGATTCGCGAGCTGGATTACTTCCGCTGCTCGCCCGCACGTCTGGGTGACGATGCCGGATACAAGGAATGGCAGCATTTCATCGTGCACGCCGAGGGCATCCAGCTGCTCATCAATTTCAACCTTCTCGATGATCGATGGGCCGCCAGCGACGGAAACCGTCAGGTGCAACGCGTCATTGCGATTGCTCGCACGGCGAGCGGCTGGACCGGAGGTATCGAACGGATTCGTGCCGATGATGTCGACTTGCGTCCCGGTGAAATCGGCGCCCGTTTCGGGCGGAACAGCCTGGCGTTCGAGGATGGTCGTTATCGCGTGCGAATCGCGTTCGAACACGTGGCAATCGCTGCGGACCTCACGTTCGAGCCGTCCACTGTTCCGATGCTTGCCAACAATCAACCGCTGTCGCGAACGCGCGTCGTGTCATGGATGTTCGTGCCGCGGCTCGCGTGCACTGGTGTTGTGAGGTTGGGTTCCAAGCGGTACGCGATACGAGAGGCCGTGGCGTACCACGACCACAATTGGGGCAACTTCGCGTGGGGTGAAGATTTTGCGTGGGAGTGGGGATCGGCGCTTGCGAGCGGGCCACAGGACCAGTGGAGCATGGTCTATGCGAGGATGTCCGATCTTGGACGAAACGTGTCGCGCGGCCAGGGACTTTTTGTATGGCGCGGGGCGCACTTTTATTCTCTGTTCAGAGACGATGAGATCGAGACCCGGTACGTGGGCCGACTCTCCGCGCCGACGCCGCTGAAGTTGCCACCTGTCATGGCGCTTCTTTCGCCGGGGGGAGTCCAGGACGTACCTGCACGGCTGGAGATAACCGCGCGCGGCAAGGGCGACAACCTTCGGCTGGTCTTCCTGACCGAGGATGTCGTCCAGCTCATTATCCCGAACGATGCAGACGTGGACGGCGTCACCGTGCTGAACGAGGTGACGGGTCGAGTGTCGGCCCAGGGTGTCGTGCGAGGCTCGGTCATTCAAATGGATGGACCAGGTGTCTTCGAATTCATCCGGCCGTAGTCGGTCTTTCCGTCGGCTGCTCGACGAGTCTTTCACCGTTCTCCGTCGCGAAGTGCCGGAGGCCCATCGACGGATGTGCGCCGAGCTCGAGGGCGCGGGCATCGCCATTCGTGTGGATGACGAATCCGTGGTCGTGGCATGTGATGGAACTCGCATCAGGGTCAACGAGTGGTCCAGGAGGGAAAAGACGAGTGCGCAAATCCGGACGACGCGGGAGGCAATTCTCCACGTATTGGACGGGAAGTTGGCGATCGCAGAGGCGGTGCTGATCGACGCGGTCAGGGCGCGAGCTTCGCTCGAAACGCTTGTGCGATTGAACCGAGGTCTCGCGATGTACGTTCACGGGGCTGTTCGTGCCCCGTCGTTCCCCGAACTATTGGACCGGTTCCAGATGACTCCGCAGCCGCGACGCGCACGGCGCCGCGGGAAGCGGCGATGAACAGGTGCACCAGCTACTTGAGTGACACTTCCGTCGCATCCCAATCGCGTTCGATGCCTTCGTTCATGAGGCGCTGGCAGCGCATCATGTACATCTTCGGCAGCGGATCTGACGGAACCAGGCTGGCGTAGCTTTGGAAGAGTGCGAGGGTCGACATCACGTCAGACGATGTCTTCGCGTCATAGTACGTTCTGGCGGCTTGCTCGAAAAGCTCGAGCTGCTGGAGCGCCTCGGTCTCCCACAACCGCGATTGCCCAAGGACGTCGAAAATGCTGACCGGCGCCTGGCGGCCGGCGACACGCACTCGCGACACGATTCGCGTACGGCGGCGAAGATGTTCCGACAAGAGGTCTCTGGTGGTGTCGGTGATCAGCAGTGGAAGGGTGTACTGCTTCGTCAGGTTTTCAACGCGCGACGCGAGATTCACTGCATCACCGATGACTCCGCACTTCAGGTGATTTCGTCCGCCGATTGTGCCGAGCATTACGGGTCCGGTGTGAATGCCGATTCCGGTTCGCACCGCACCGAGCCCACGCTCCCGCCGTTCGTCGTTGAGCTGATCGAGGGCGCAAAGCATTTCGAGCGCTGCAGCCACGGCCTGCTCCGCCTCGGCATCAAACAGCGCCATGATGGCGTCGCCGATATAGGAGTCGATGAACCCACCGTGCTTGAGGATCGGCGGCTCCATTCTTCCGAGATAGGTGTTGATGAAGTCGATGCTTTCCTCCGGAGCCAAATGCTCCGTGATGGTGGTGAAGCCTCGCACGTCGGAGAAGAGGATCGACAGGACTTTCTCCTCATGGTCCCCGAGGCCGACCTTGGCAATGTTGTCGCGGCCGATCGCCCGCAGAAACTGTTCGGGAATGAAGCGCCTCTGGGCGGCGGTGAGCTGCGTCTGGAGGCTGAGGCTCTGCTGCAAGCGGTCGTACAAGCGTGCGTTGTCGAGCGAAATGGCCATCTGGCCGGACAATGCGTTCAATAGTTCAACTCGTTCGGGCGAAAAGGCCTCCGTCGCGACGTGATTCTCGAGATACAACACCGCAACGTTGCGGTTCTGATGAACGATGGGCAGACACAGCACGGATCTGACCGCACCCGTCGCGAAGTGCGGGTCATCCGCGAACCGGAGCGTTGTTGACGTATCGCCGAGGACCACCGTTTTTCCGGTCCTCTCGACGTAGCGGACAATTGAGGTTGCGAATCCTGTTGCGTCGGCCGCCTGCAGCCGTTGTCCCATCTGCAGCGGCTCGCCAGGGCCGCTGAACCTCGCCATTACCTCGAGTCCCCGTTCTTCCTGAAGAAAGAGCACGGCGCTGTCGGCTCCGGCGCTCTCCACCACCGTATTCATGACCGCCCGGACGACATCCTCGAGAACGATCTCGCGGGCGATAGCCTGGCTGGCCTTGAGAAGGCTCTGGGCATCCCACTGTGTGGGCCACGACGTGGGGCGGGTCTCTGGCGATACGGCGATCCACGGAAACTCCGCTGCGAGCACGTCGAGCTTCGCCGTCGCGCCTAGCCGCGTGAACAATCCGTAAGAGGCCCGCAGGTACGCCCTGCCGATTTCCACTCGCCGCTGCCGCAGATGGAAGCGTCCCGCCAATTCGCTCGCCACGGCCTCGTCCTCGAGGAATCCGTTCTCCTTCGACCGCGCAATCGCCCGGTCGTATCCGTTGGTCGCTTCAAGTTCTCGGCCCGTCGCCGCCTCAAGTTCGGCAATGACGATCTCGGCCAGGTGCGCGAAGTTCATCGGCGCATGGCGTGCGGCGAGACGAAGGCGGGCCAGCCGCCGCTTGACGCGCCTGAGCGTGCGATAGCGTCGTGTGCCGCCTGCCGGGATTCGCTGAAGACAGGCCAGCGCGTCGTAGTACTGAAACAGAACTTCCTGATAGGAGCCGGCGAGTGTCGGCAGCAGTGGAACGGCCAGGTCGGCGTGGTCGAGCGCGAGATCGTAACGCTGCAGCAGAAAGGCGAGCCGACTCTTGATCATGTGGTACCCGCAGAGCGTCGTCCCGACGTGGTCGGCCTCAAGTCGTGGAAGCATGACGGATTCATCGAAAGCCGTCTCCCCCTTGAGCACGAAGGGATCTCCCGCGGCGCGCCCCATCAAGTTCAGGACGCGCTGCCGCGCCAGCTCCAGCATGTAGAAGTAGGTCTGCTGATTCCGAACCGCATCGACATAGCGCGCGGCGCGCTCGGCGATTTCCGGGAGTGGCACGCCAATCATGGACATCGCGTTGACGCCGACGACCGGGGCTACTGCCGCTGTTTCAAGATCGCCGACCTCGCGTGCCTCCTGGAACACCCCGTACGCAGGCTCGATCACCGTCCTCAGCGGTTCGTACCAATGCTGGAGAAAATCGAAAACGATGAAACGCGTTTGGGGTTTGTGCCTGACGCAGACAGGGTGATCCGCGACACGCAGCGCAAGATCGCCAAAACGCTTCGCACCTCGGACATCCCTGAACACGATGATCAGCAGCAACGCGTAGTGGGCGAATGCCAGCGAGGACGTCGGTGTTGTTCCATTTCGGACCGCGAGCTGGACCATCCGGAGAATAAACGCGAGATAGAGTTCCGGTTGTGTCGTGTAGCTCGCCCGGCAGACTTCTCCGATGATCCTCAGCGGCGCGAGAATTCCAAGGTCTGAAGCGACTTCGGGCGCCAGCAGGTCTGCGTCGGTTCTGCCGCGCAGTGCCAGCCTCGTGCGAATGAACTCGCGAAGCAGGTACAGCTTCCCAGGTTTGCGAGGCATGCGAACGCCGAGGCTTGCCAACCCCTCCAACGCCCTGTCGACAGCCGTTGACGGCTCGCCGCGGCTAAGGGCCGCCACGACCTGTATCCGCGCCAGTTCCGCCTTCACGATCGGCCCATTGACGTGACTGATCGCGGAACACAGGCGATCCATTTCGTCAAACTCTGAACTCAGGTATGCGAGCTCCGCACCCGTGAGGTGGAGTTCCACTGCGAGATCCGCATGCGTCGCCGAAGACTGTTCCGGCAACAAACGGAGTCCAGCTCTCGCGTAAGCGAACCCGTCGGAGAAGGCGCCGATATTCCGGGCCCGCGTTGCGGCCTTCAGGTTCAACTCGCATAAGTGCATTCGCTCTGCGGGATCGCTGATGGCGTCGGAACCGGCGTTGAGCTGGTTGACACCTTCGAGAAGTCTCGCGTCATGCTCACCGCTCTCGGCGATCATCAACCGGCCGATCTGGAGATGCCGCTGCTGACGATCCGTTGGCGGAAGCAGCTCGTAGGCGGCCAGGCGGACCGCGTCATGGGAAAACCGGTAGGCAATCGCATCCTGGTCTTCATCGCTGTCGGGAAGGTACTCTGCGATCCGCCATTGACCGCCGATCGGAATGAGGACGTCTTCCTGAAGAGCAGACCAGAGCACACGTGCAACACTCGCCGACGACGCGCCGCTGACTCCTGTCAACGCCCGAAGCGTGAACCGACCGCCGAGGCACGCCGCCAGATTGAGCATCTGTCGCGTGGCGGGCGGTAGCTCTCGGAGCTTCGCGGCAAGCAGCTGTGCGACGTTGTCGGTCGGGCTCATTCCGGCAATGCGATCGAGATCAAAGTGCCACCCGCCCGTGTCGGCGTTGAAAACGATGCCGCCGTACGAGTACGCCGCACGCAAAAAGCGTTTGACGAAGAACGGATCGCCACCGGTTCGCGCACATACCAGCAGCGCCAGCGGCATGACGTCGTCCGGCGTGGCGACAAGCGTGTCGGCGACCAGCTTTCCAACGGCCTCGCGCGACAGCGGCTGAACGACGATCTCGGTCACCGGTACGTCGGCCTTGCCGAGGTGCAACGGAAGCAGCCGAACCGGGTGCGCCTGATCCACCTCGCTGTCGCGATACGCGCCGATCACGAGGAGTCCTCGAATCTCCGCATTCGTGAGGATGCTTTCGAGCATGCGAATCGAGTTCAGCGACGCCCATTGCAGGTCGTCGAGGAAGACGACCAAACGACCACGGCGGGCGGAGATTGCCTTCAGCAGAGACGCGAGGGCCAGCAGAAGCCGGTTCAGCGCCTCGGTTGGCGCTACTTCCGGAATAGCGGGTTGTGGTCCGATGAGTTTTTCCAGCGCCGGAACGTGCTCGACCAGGACACCGCCGATCGGTCCCAACGCACTCGAGATTTCCTGCTGCCATGTTCGCAGCGCGTCGTCGGGTTCGGCGAGAACCTCCTGCACGAATTCATGGAGGCACTGCATCAATGCCGTCAACGGGACGTTCTGCAGCTGGTCGAATTTAGCCGTGAGAAAGGTCCCGCGCTTTCCGGCAACGTGTGTTCGAACCGTTGCGACAAGTTCTGACTTGCCGATGCCAGCAGGTCCCGAGACGAGCACCAGGCCCGTTCGCCTTCTCGTCGTTTGCTCCACCGCTTTGATGAGACTCTCGACCTCGCGCTGACGACCGTACAGCTGTTCTGGAATCAGGAATCGAGAAGAGACGTCGTGTCGGCCGAGGTCGACGGCAGTCTTTGAATGTGAAAGCGGCGCGTCGTCGAGACATTCGAGACAGGTGCGCAGGTCGGCTTCAAGGCCGTGAGCGCTCTGATAACGGTCGTTGGGTGGTTTCGCGAGAAGCTTGACCACAATCCGCGACAGCATCTCGGGGATCGATGCGTTGATGTCACGCGGCGCGGGCACGGCGGCGGCGATGTGCGAGTGAATCATTGCCACCGGGTCCGCTTCCTCAAACGGGGGGCGCCGCGTGAGGAGATAGAACAGTGTCGCCCCGAACGAGTAGAGATCGCTCCGATGGTCTACAGCGTGACCCATCCGCCCCGTGCGTTCCGGCGCGACGAACGCGAGGGAGCCTCGATACATTCGTATCTGGTCAACGGTTGACGTCTCCGTCAGAAGCCGCGACGCCAGCTGGAAGTCGATCAGTTGGGTGTCGCCCGTCGCTTCGTTCAGCACGACGTTCGAGGGGCGAATGTCCTGGTGAATCACCTCGCGCTGGTGCAGTCGCCCGATGGTCCGAGCGAGAGAGATTGCCAAGCGCAGCACGTCTCTCGGCGGCAATGGCTTGCCCCGGACGATCTGATCGATGGATCGACCGCCAACATCCTCCATGACAAGCACCGGGCGACTCTCATATGCGGCGAGGTCCAGAACGCGAGGCACGCCGTTGACCGCAAGACCGTGCAGCATCTCGTGCGAATATTTCAAAGATGCACAGTCTGCCGCGGTTGCGGAAGCTTCGAGACGTTTGATCACGACGGGGCGGTCGTCGCGTAGGCAGCGTCCCCGGTACACCGCCGAGCGGTGGCTCCGGTAGACGAGCTCCTGCAGCTGGAATCCCTCGATGATGCGGGAATGCATTGCGGCCCCGTCAGACACTACCAAATTTCGCTGCTGCGGACAGGAAAATGCCACCGCGGCGCTCGGGTGTGGAGCGGGCGCCGAACGTCGCGAATCTCACGCCAAACCGGGTCGCATTATGATCGGCACGGGGAAAGGCCATGATGCGAAGACTTCCAGCGATTCTTGTAACGGTGTTGACAATTGCGCTGAACGACGCGCCAGCCGCGACCGCCGCCGACCTGCGCGTGCTCGCCTCAAATGGGGTGAAGGCAGCCATTGAAGCACTGAAGCCGCAATTGGAAAAGGCGAGCGGCAGCACGCTCTCCACTGACTTCAGCACGGCCGCGGCGTTGCGTGAGCGCATAGAAAAGGGAGAGACATTCGATGTCGCGATCCTGACGGACGACGCGATTGATGCCCTAATCAAAGTGGGGAAAATTTCGCAGGCGCAGCGCGCCAGGCTCGCCAGGGTCGGAATCGGCCTCGGCTACCGTAAGGGCGCGCCGAAGCCGGACGTCGTGACCGCCGCTGGGATCAAGCAGGCGCTTCTCAATGCACAGTCGATTGCCTACACCGAAAGCGGCGCGAGTCGTCCCGGGATCGATCGGATGTTCGAGCGCCTCGGGATCGCCGGCCAGCTGAAGGCGAAGTCACACCTGACCGCCGCTGGGGCCGCACCCGCCTCGGTAGGAAAGGGCGAATCCGATCTCGTTCTGACGCTAATCAGTGAAATTCTTCCCGAGCCGGGCGTGGAGCTCGCAGGACCAATTCCGTCAGAGTTCCAGACCTACATCGGCTTCTCGGCGGCGCCGTCCCCGAAAGCGGCGGGCTCGCCAGCGGCCGCTGCCTTGATCACATTCATGAAGAGCCCTGCAGCCGCGGCGACCTACAAAGCAAAGGGGATGGAAACCGTGAAGTGAGGGCCCAAGCCACTGCGTGAAACGCAGCGAACGCAACGACGGAATTTGGAATCGACAAACAATTCTGAAATCGCGATCGGTTGTTTTTCGTCGTACACGCGCGATTCTGGCGTATCCGGAGCTGGCACGCCGCTTGGTCCATGCGGCGCACATGGAAACAAACGCCGCGCGCGTCCACGAGCCGCGCCAGGCCCTCTTCAAGGACGGCCTCGGCACGAGATACCGGCGGGACGGATCTGACGGACCCCTCGACGTCCTGGTCTTACGCGACACCCTTGCGTCGATTCCATCCTTCGAGTTCCTCATCAGGGAACGCATCAACAGGCTCGCGCATGTGCGCGGCGAAAGCTTCGCGCAGGTGCTCGACCTCGAGCATGTTCCCGACGGCGCCAAGCTGGCGATCGTCTCCAAGGCGGTTCCGGGCGTCAGGCTGTCGCGGATGCTGGCGGTGGCGGAGCAGAACCTGCTCCCGCTCGACATCGACTCCGCCCTTTATCTCGTTCAACAGCTTCTCGGCGCCATGTCGGAATTGCACGGCGATGCACCGGACGCCTGCCATGGCACCCTCGCCGCCGAGCGCGTCATCGTCACACCCGACGGCAATCTCGTGATTGTCGAGCACGTCCTCGGGGCGGCGATCGGGCAGCTGCGGCATTCGCCGGAGCGCTACTGGAAAGAGCTCCGCATCGCGCTTCCGATGGCGGTCACGGCGCCCTTGCTCGATCGACGCGCCGACGTTGCGCAGGTCGGCATGATTGCGCTCGCGCTCGTACTGGGACGGCCGATCGCCGAGGACGAATACCCGGAAAAGATCTCCTCGCTCGCCAACGGCACGTTTGGTCTTGGCGGCAGTTTCGAGGCGATCCCCGAATGGCTGCGCGGTTGGCTGACCCAGGCGCTGTCAATCGAGCCGACGCGCTGGTTTGCGTCATGCGTCGAGGCGCGCGAAGCATTCGAAGTCGGTCTGAAAGCCGCGGGCATCGCGCCGTCAGCCGAGAAGCTCGACGCCTTCCCGCGCGAGTACGGACTGGTCGAACCGTCGCGGCCAACGCCGGTGTCGGGCCCCACGCTTGTGACGACGCCGCCACCGGCGGCTCCCGCACCGGTTCCAGCGAAGCCGGCTGCAGCAACTTCGAACGCGCCCGCACCAACCGCCGTTCCGGTCCAGGAGAAAACACCGAAACCTGTAACGGGACCGCGCATTGTGGAACCGGCGCCGTCGCTGGCGTCTACATTCCAAAGCGAATCGCCACGGCCGGGCACGTCGTCCAGAGCGAGCCGCGACGAGGAGTCTGAGACGCCGACCCGGACGCCTCACTGGACCGCAGCTGCACGCGAAAGCGCCAGCAACCGGCCGCGCATGATCGCGGCGGCGGTCGTCGTCGTTGCGCTGACGTCCGGCGGCGTGTTTGCCGCGCGTCGATATTTCTCCACTCCGACTACGACCGCGCCAACGACGGGAACCGTCGTCGTGAATACCGACCCCGCTGGCGCCGCTGTCGTGATTGACGGCGAGGCGCACGGAGCGACGCCGGTGACCGCGACGCTGAAGCCGGGTCCCCACACGATTGAGCTCGCGACGAAGGACGGCGTGCGCCGGACGATGACGGTCAACGTCACCGCCAATCAGCAGCTCTCGCAGTTCATCGAGATGCCGAAGGCGGCGGCAGGCACAGGTGACCTGCAGGTACGCACCGACCCGCCGGGTGCGAAGGTGGTCGTCGACGGACAGACCCGCGGCACATCGCCGGTGACGGTGAAGGACCTTGCGCCCGGCAGCCACGTCGTGGTGCTGCAAAACGATCTCGGGTCCGTCAACGAGGACGTGACGATTCAGCCTGGAGCCACGGCGTCGCTGGTGGTGCCGATGAAGGCGCCGCAGGGAGCACCGGTGTCCGGGTGGATTTCAATCACCGCGCCGGCGGAACTGCAGATCTTCGAGAACGATCGGCTCCTCGGCACGAGCCGCACCGACCGGATCATGGTCGCCGCAGGACGCCACGATTTCGAGGTCTCCAACGAGGCGCTCGGCTTCCGCACGACACAGTCGATTCAGGTGGCGCCCGGACAGGTCGCGCGGCTGAGGCCGGACTGGCCGATGGGAACGATCGCCATCAACGCGACGCCGTGGGCCAACGTGACGCTCGACGGCAAGGACCTCGGTGAGACGCCAGTCGGCAACACCTCCGTCGCCATCGGCAACCACGAAGTCATCTTCCGGCACCCGCAGCTTGGCGAACAGCGCTTTACCGCAACGGTGACGGCCAACACGCCCGCTCGCCTGAGCGTCGACATGAGGAAGAAATGAGAAACATCATCTGTGCGTCCGCTCTGCTGATCTCGGTCGCGTTTCCGGTTACCACCTACGCCGCCGACGCAAGCCTTGCCGCCGCACGTGACCTGTACGTGTCCGCCTCTTACGATGATGCGCTCACCATGCTGGGCGCGTTGTCGAACGGCTCGCGGAGCATCGAGGAACGCCAGTCGATCGACCTCTATCGCACGCTGTGCCTCTTTGCACTCGGGAAGACGGCCGATGCCGATCGAATGATCGAAGCGATGCTGCTGCGCGACCCGCTCTATCGCGCAGGCGATGAAGAGCTGTCGCCGCGCGTCGAGAACGCCTTCCAGAGCGCGCGACGCCGGATTCTTCCGTCTGTGATTCAGCAGAAATACGCCGAGGCGAAGGCGGCATTCGACAAGCAGGAGTGGGCGACGGCGTCGACCGGTTTTGCGGAGGTGCTCAAGGCTGTCGCCGATCCCGACATCGCCGGGTCGGCAGGTGCGCCTCCGCTGTCTGACATCAAGACGCTGGCCTCGGGATTCCGCGATCTCGCCGTCAAGTCGACGCCCCCGCCGCCTCCGGCGCCGAAGGTCGTGGAGTCGAAGCCGGTTCGTCCCGTGAAGGCGGTCTATACCTCCGACGATCGCGACGTGCTTCCGCCGGTCGCGGTGGTCCAGCGCGTGCCGAAGTACCCGGCGAACGTGACGCGTCCGCTCCAGGGCGTCGTGCAGTTTGTCATCGACGAAAACGGCGTCGTGCAGACGCCGACGATGCCGGTGAGCATCGATATGAGCTACGACGGAATGGTCATGTCGGCCGCGAAGAAGTGGCAATACACGCCGGCGACGCTCGACGGTAAGCCCGTGAAGTACATGAAGCGCCTGACCATCAGCGTCTCGGTGACGCCGCCGCAGCAATAAAGTCTGGGGACTAGGGACTGGGGGCTGGAGGTTCCACCTCGCCGTCAGTCCCTAGTCCCCAGTCCCCAGTCCCTAGTCCCCAGTCCCTAGTCCCTAGTTCGTCGCGTTCGTCCAGACCGGCTTCACAGGTTTCGCCACGAGATAG
>Ga0134127_10003353_pt1 | contig 11534 bp, 12 predicted proteins | sample KB31753_FD_96459 | JGI IMG/M metagenome (GOLD analysis project Ga0134127, IMG submission 96459) | Terrestrial soil microbial communities with excess Nitrogen fertilizer from Kellogg Biological Station, Michigan, USA - KB3-175-3 | ecosystem: Environmental > Terrestrial > Soil > Unclassified ...
CGGGCGCGTGATGAGTTTTCTGATCAACTACAACAACTACGTATTCGGGACGGAACACAAGAAGTTTAAGGAAGTGGACGGCGTGCTGGTTCCGATGACGTTTTCCCAACGTCTTGAGATGACGCAGGGTGCTTTCTTTGCGGACTACAACGTCAAAGATGTGAAACTCAACAACCCGATCGGCGACGATGTGTTTGCGATTCCTTAGAGCCAGGCGGCAGAGACAGGAGGCGGGCGCCGGTGCGTAATTCAACGGGCGTTTATAGGTCCTGCCTGCCTTCTGCACCTGCAAACTGCCGAGTTAGTTTGGACTGGCCACAGATCTAGACGGATATCCACTGATAAGAACAGATAGATCTATCTGTGTAATCCGTGTAAATCTGTGGCTTATCTTCCTTCCAAAAGAAAAGAGAAGCCGGGTGGCTTCTCTTTTTTTGCTATCTGACGGGGTTTCTCTACTACACGCTCGTGATCTCGTGTTCTTTTGATTTGCTGAACTCGTCGATCTTGGCGATGTAGCTATTGGTAAGTTTCTGGACCTCATCCAACCCGTCTCGTTCCGCGTCCTCGGAAATAGTCTTGTCCTTGAGCATCTTCTTCAGACGCTCATTCGCATCTCGGCGGATGTTGCGGACTGCTGTGCGGTGGTCCTCCGCAATCTCGTGAACCTGTTTTGCCAGTTGCTTGCGGCGTTCTTCGGTTAACGCAGGAATGGGGATGCGCACGAGCTTGCCGTCATTCGAGGGATTTAAGCCGAGATCAGAAGCGCGAATCGCTTTCTCTACCGCACCTAATTGTGTCTGATCCCAGGGTTGCACCGTAAGCATCTGCGGCTCGGGCGAATGAACGGAGGCCATCTGATTCAACAACGTCATGGTTCCGTAGTAGTCGACCATGATGTTATCGAGCAGGCTGACGGCCGCGCGGCCGGTGCGCACAGTGGCGAGCTTGCGTCGAAAATCATCGATGACCGTGTCCATGCGCGGCTTCGTCTCTTTGATTACATCCTTCTCGCTCATCGGCTCACTCCGTTTTATAACGTTTCGAGTTTTGAGTTTCGGGTTTCGAGTTCGTCAACCAACCAACTTTTTCAGTCAGATAAGCTCAAGTTTTCATCGCGAACTCGAAACCTGAAACTCGAAACCCGAAACCCGAAACTACTTAGACAGGCAGACCTTCGTGCCTACGTTTTCGCCAGCGACTACCCGCCCGATGTTTCCCGGCTGGCGCATGTTGAATACGATTATCGGGAGGTTATTGTCCATGCAGAGGGAAATGGCCGAGGCGTCCATCACCTTGAGCTGGCGCTCCAAAACCTCCTGATAGGTAATGCAGTCATAACGTGTGGCGGATGAGTCGAGCATCGGGTCCGCCGAATAAACTCCCTCAACCTTAGTCGCCTTAAGAATGATGTTGGCTTTGATCTCGAGCGCGCGCAACGCGGCGGCTGAGTCAGTTGTGAAATATGGATTGCCGGTGCCCGCGGCGAAGATAACCACACGATCCTTTTCGAGGTGACGCACTGCTCGTCGGCGAATAAAAGGCTCGGCGAGCTGCGGGATGTCTATTGCCGACATCACTCGCGTGTTGACGCCGACCTTCTCAAGGGCATCCTGCAGCACCACAGCGTTCATGACCGTCGCGAGCATGCCGATATAGTCAGCAGCGGACCGATCCATCTTTCCTGCGCTTTTGGAAACGCCGCGAAAGATATTGCCGCCGCCAACGACAACTGCAACTTGAACCCCGCGTTCGTGAATGCCTTTTAACTCTTCGGCGACAGTCCGGGCAACTTCGACATCAATCCCGTAGTTCTGCTCCCCCATTAGGGCTTCACCGGAGATTTTCAGCAGGACTCGCTTATAAACGAGCCCTGCCGAATCTGAGTGCAATTTCTCGGAAACCATCAGTTTCTCCGAATGGATGACTGCTGAGTTTTGAAGACTTAAGACCGGGATTCTTATCCGACCATCGAGGCTACTTCACTGCCGAAGTCTTCTTCGCGGCGCTCCAGACCTTCGCCCATCTTGTAGCGTGTGAAGCGGCGGATAGTGATCTTCTCTCCGGTTTTGGCGACTTTCTCCGTAACCAGCTCGCTGACCGTCTTGGCCGGATCCTTAACAAATGGCTGATCCATCAACACGTTTTCTTCATAGAACTTGTGCAGACGCCCTTCAACAATCTTCGAGATCACCTGTTCGGGTTTGTTCGCCATCTTCGGATCGTTCTGAGCCTGGGCGCGCGCAATCTCCCGCTCCTTGTCGAGTTCAGCAGCCGGAACCTCCTGCTGCGAAACATAACGAGGCTCGGCTGCAGCCACGTGCATCGCGATGTCTTTTACGAGTTGTTGAAACTCTTCGCTGCGAGCGACGAAATCGGTTTCGCAGTTTACCTCCACAAGGACGCCCACCTTGCCGCCCATGTGAATGTACTGGCCGACGATTCCTTCGGCCGCGATCCGGCCTTCCCGTTTCTTCGCCGACGCCAGGCCGCGTTTGCGCAGTATGTCTACTGCCACTTCGTCATTTCCGCCTGCTTCGACGAGGGCGTTTTTGCATTCCATCATTCCGGCGCCGGTCTTCTCTCGCAGTTGCTTAACTGCACTTGCTGTTACTTCTGCCATGATTACAAATTTCTCCCGCGTTGATATTCGACTTGCTTCGACAACCGTGTTGTCGAGTCGTAATGAAAAGCGCAGCCCGGCGGAAGTCCGCTAAAGGCTGCGCTCGCCGATTAGTTAAAAATCTAAACTATTGTTCAGCTTGCCGCGACAACTGACTCGGTACTTTCATCAGAGGCAGCGCCGGCTTCGTCCGATACTTCAGGAACGGTTGCCATCGGGCTGTCTGGAGCGTTGCCATTTGCTTCGGCCTTCGCATCAGGTTCGCTGGCAATCGTCGTATCTTCAATCTCACCGGCATCGCTCGGGCTGGCGACGGTTTCACCGCTTCCGTCAGCTTCGGGAGCTGTCTGGAATTCGCCTTCCTCGCCAGTGCTGATTGCGACCGCGCCTTCAGTAGCGATTTGCTGACCTTCAAGAATCGAATCAGCAATTCGCGACGCAAACAGACGAACGGCACGTAAGGCGTCGTCGTTGCCCGGAATGACGTAGTCAATCCCCTCGGGCGAGCAGTTCGTATCGACGACCGCGACAATGGGAATGCCCAGACGATTCGCTTCTGCGACCGCAATCTCTTCCTTACGTACGTCGATAATGAAAACGACGTCGGGAAGGCGGCCCATCGACTTGATCCCGGAAAGGTTCTTGTTGAGTCCTTCACGTTCGCGATCCAGCTTGATGCGTTCCTTTTTGGTCAGCTTCTCATAGCGACCGTCAGTCTGCATCGCTTCAAGATCCCGCAGCCGTTTGATCGACTTTTGGACGGTCTGGAAGTTCGTCAGCAATCCACCGAGCCAACGTTGGTTGACGTAGTATTGACCGCAACGTTCCGCTTCTTCACGGATCGCGTCCTGAGCCTGTCGTTTTGTACCGACAAACAGAACTGTCTTGCCGCGATCTTCGGCGATTGCGTTGGTAACAAAGTTGATGGCCTCCCGAAACATGCGTTGCGTTTTCTGGAGGTCGATAATGTAAATGCCGTTGCGCTCACCGAAAATGTATTCCTTCATTTTCGGGTTCCAGCGCCTTACCTGGTGACCGAAGTGAACGCCGGCCTCCAGAAGTTCTTTCATCGTAACCGAAACCAAGCTATGTCTCCTTTGTGTGAACTGGTTTAATGTAGTCGCCGTAGCTCAACGTACTCTCCTGTAGGAGAGCAACCAATCCGAGCTCCGACAATGGATTCAAGTGATTTACCGTTTCGAGAACTGGAAGCGTTTGCGCGCGCCCTTCTGGCCATACTTCTTGCGTTCCTTAATACGAGGATCGCGAGTGACCAGTCCCGCCTGCTTCAATGCCGGGCGAAGGTCCGCGTTGAATTCGAGCAATGCGCGGGTGATTCCGTGTCGAATGGCTCCGGCCTGGCCCGTAGGGCCTCCACCTTTGACGTTAATCAGAACGTCAAACTTGGCAGTCGTTTCAGTCAATTGCAGCGGCTGACGGATGATCATCCGCAAAGTCTCATTGGGGAAGTAACGATCGAACGCCTTCCGGTTAACAACGACATCGCCGGCGCCGGGTCGCAAGTACACTCTCGCGGTTGAAGTCTTTCGTCGTCCAGTTCCGTAGTATTGAATATCAGCCACAGCTATATTGTCCTCTTGCCTTACTCAGCTTTGATTGTTTGATTTGAACGGGGTTTGATCTGGCGGGGTTGCGGGCGCTGGGCCGTGTGCGGGTGTTCGGCATCGGGATAGACTTTAAGTTTCTTCCCCATTGCCTTGCCCAGTTTATTCTTGGGCAACATTCCCCTAACCGCCAGTTCGATCACTCGCTCCGGGTTCTTTTCCAGCATGTCTTTTGCCGAGACCTCACGCAGGCCGCCGGGATAAAGAGTGTGGTGGCGGTACATCTTCTGATCAATCTTCGAGCCCTTCAGGACGGCTTTGCGTGCATTGATCACAATCACGTGATCGCCCATGTCCATGAAAGGAGTCCACTGCGGATTTCGCTTGCCGGTCAGAATTGAGGCCACTTCTGAGGCCAGATGACCAACCGTTTGACCGGCTGCATCCACCACGTGCCATTTTCGTTTGGCGGCAAGACCTTTACCGCTCGGAAAGTATGTTGACATAGTTAACTATCTCTATTTTCAGGTACTAAAACGCGAACGGCTAGAATACAAAACGCCTCAGAACATTGTCAAGTTGACGATCTGAGAGGAGTTATCGGCGACCTGTACGAGACGTTTTGTAGTTCATAGAAAAGGCTCCCCGGCATCTGCCGAAGAGCCTTAAGCCCACATGATGTGGCGCTGAAGTTACGGTTGTGGCGGCCTAGAGCCGTCGTTTCTCTTAAGCTTCGGCGGTTCCTTAGTTTCGACAGGCTTCTGTTCGCCATCAGGACTCGTCGTTGTTGTCGGCTCATCCGGAGTCGATTGGCGGCGCTTCAACGTCGGGCGACCGGGCGCTCCATCTTCGGCTCCGGGCAAGGCGCCGGACGAAGTTGCGCGTGCATTCGAGAGTCGGAGAAGTCGAGACTTAACGCGCTGAAACTCGGATGAACTGATCACATACTCTTCCTTTTCAGGAAACCTGGCTGCGAGAGCCAGGGAAGCGGCGCGTCTTTCCGGCGGCGCCGGATGAGTGGCGAACAGCTTGGAAATGAAACCGGGCTTCTTTTTGCTCTTAGACTCGAGCTTTTCAAACATCGTCGCCATGGCAGTTGGATCGTAACCTGCCGCATACATGTATTGAACTCCGAGTTTGTCGGCCTCTTCCTCCGCGCCACGGGTGAACTTCATAAACCCGAGCATGGTGGCGAAACCGCCGCCCTGGTAGATCAACTGTCCCAATCCGCCGCCAAGCAGAATCGACGGAATCAAGACTGCATACTGTGCCAGCTCGGCTTTCTTGTTGTTCTCCACGGCATGGCGTGCGGCGACATGCGCGATCTCATGCGCCATAACGCCGGCAAGTTCTGCCTCGTTGTCTGCGGCCAACAAAAGACCTTTGTTGACGTAGAAAAACCCACCGGGCAAAGCGAAGGCGTTTACTTCGTCGGAATCGATCACTTTGATTGTGAATGCAACCTTGGCGTCGGAGTGCAGGACGATGTTCTGGCCGACCCGATTTATGTATTCCGTAATGACTGGGTCGTCAACAAACTTGGCCTCGCGATCAACCTGTGCAGCCAGCTCGCGACCGAGTCTGACTTCCTTTTCCGTTGATCCGCTCATGCTTGCAATAATGCCCTTGTTGATGTTGCGTTTTCCGATCATGTTCGGGTCTTCGCTCGGTGAAAGGGCTTTATTGGAAGCGGGCTTGGCCTTCTCCTGTTGATCCTTCTTTGGGTCCTGCTTGGCTTCAGTATTGGTTTTTGCCGGCCCCTGGGGTTGAGCGGTTTGGGCGATCACGCTGAGCGAGCCACCCAGCAACGACGCGACCAGCGCTAAGGCGGTGGCGGTGCGGGAGAAACGGTTCATCTCGAAAACCTCCAGTTACTTCGAAACCGGCCGATGGGAATGAAGCCCGTAGGACTGTCGTTCAGAGGCCGCTGAATTGTGCAAAATCTGCGCGAATCGCTCAAACAGATGGGGCCGGAAGACGGATGTTGGAAGCTGTTTTAGCAATTTCCTGACGCGCAGTCTATGATGCTTGGGTTTAGCACCAAGGTTGCGCGCTTCAATCTCTAACTTGCGGTTCGACTAGCCGAACGGTTCCGACTCCGCAGCAGATTACATTTTGACAGGGGCGAGACGGTTCTCATTATAGTCCAGTAATCTCCAAAAGACCTACATAATCGCCGTTTCCTGCCGACCTTGCCGCAGCGAATGCCAAACGCTCCCAAAGACAAGCGAAGACGACCGACAGTTTCGGTAATCGGAGCCGGTCGCCTTGGGGCCGCACTCGCCCTAGCACTGTCGCGGTCAGGGTACGAGGTCGAGGCCGTCGTCGCTCGGCGTGCCGCACGGGCAAAGAAGGCCGCGACAATGCTGGGACGCCGAACGCGGCCGCTGTCAGCCACGCAGCTCGATTCTCTTCCGCTCAGTAAAGTCCTGATAATCAGCACGCCAGACGACCACATACTGGAAACAGCGACGGTGATCGCGAAGTTGCCGGAAAATCCAGCGCGGGGCCGGACGGTATTGCACACAAGCGGCGCCCTCTCCTCGGCTGACGTTCTGGCGCCACTCGCGGAGAAAGGTTTTCACACCGGCTCGCTTCACCCCCTGGTTTCCGTGAGCGAACCATTGACGGGAGCCGACAAGCTGATTGGAGCGTCCTATTGCGTTGAAGGCGATGCTGCCGCGAGCCGTGTCGCGCGATCAATTGTGCATAGACTGCAGGGCAGCAGCTTTCATATCGCCTCAAAATACAAGCCTCTTTACCATGCAGCTGCTGTAACGGCGTCCGGACACATGGTGGCGCTTTTTTCTGTGGCGACCGACATGCTGACTCGCGCAGGTCTCGATCAGAAGACTGCCCGCAGGGTTTTGTTGTCTCTACTGAAAAGTACTGTGGCTAACCTTTCAGCGTCCGATCCCACTAACGCTTTGACCGGAACCTTTGCTCGGGGCGATCTCGACACCGTGAAGCGGCACCTGAGAGCCCTGTCGGGAAGGGAATTCACTGAAGCACTTGCAGCTTATAAACTGCTGGGCCGGCGTTCACTGGAGCTGGCCAAAGGCACGGTCGACCCAAACCTGCGAGCCCAAATACTGCGCGAGCTCGACTAAAGCGGGCAAGCGCCTCCCTCTTGCGCGAGTCATGTGTGGGCGCTAGAGTCTGATGCAAATCAAGTCACAGGTCACGAAGGGACATCTTTTCCACTTATGCAGAGCACTCCCAGCGCCAGCTACAGTCTGACCCTGCGCGTTAAGTTATCGAGTCGCGCGGGAACCTTGGGCGAAGTCGCCAGTGCGATTGGCCGCGCCGGCGGCGACATCGGAGCTATCGACATCGTCAGTGTCGCCAACGATTTCATCACGCGCGACATAACCGTCAGCGCTGTTTCCAGTGAACACGGCGAGAAAATTGTTGAAGCGGTGAAAGACATCGATGGCGTCGAAGTGATTAATGTCTCCGATCGAACCTTCCTCATGCACCTGGGCGGCAAAATTGAAGTTGTTTCGAAGATGCCGCTGAAGAACCGCGCGGATCTCTCAATGGCCTACACGCCGGGCGTGGCGCGTGTGTGTGAAGCGATTCATCAGGATCCGGAAAAAGCTTTTACCCTTACGATCAAGAAGAACACGGTTGCCATTGTCACTGATGGGACTGCAGTCCTCGGTTTGGGTGATATCGGTCCGGCCGCTGCAATGCCGGTCATGGAAGGGAAGGCGATGCTTTTCAAGGAGTTTGCTGGTGTCGACGGCTTTCCTATCTGTTTGAGTACGAAAGACCCGGATGAGATTGTGCGCACCGTTAAAGCGATCTCAACTGCATTCGGCGGAATTAACTTGGAAGACATTTCAGCGCCGAGATGTTTTGAGATTGAAGAACGACTCAAAGAAGAACTGGACATTCCGGTTTTCCACGACGATCAGCATGGCACCGCTGTGGTTGTCCTGGCCGCACTGCTAAACGCGCTCAAGATTGTTGGGAAGCAGATGAGCGAGATCAAAGTAGTGGTTAACGGCGTCGGCGCCGCGGGGGTGGCGTGCACGAAGATCATTATGGCGGCTGGAGTCCAAAATATTGTTGGTTGCGATCAGGCTGGAGCTCTGTATCCCGGACGCGGCGAACGGATGAACTGGGTCAAGGACTGGTACGCTCGCAATACGAACCCGAACAAGGAAAAGGGAACTGTGCACGACGTCATCAAAGGCGCGGACGTATTCATGGGTCTGTCAGTTCCGGGAGTGATTGGCCCGGATGATGTGAAGCAAATGGCGGAGAAGCCGATTGTTTTCGCGATGGCCAATCCGACGCCGGAGATCATGCCGGAAGAAGCGGCGCCTTATGTGGCCGTGATGGCTACCGGGCGTTCTGACTATCCTAACCAGATCAATAACGTGCTTTGTTTCCCCGGCATCTTTCGCGGAGCGCTTAACTGCCGCGCAGCAACCATCAACGAGGAAATGAAACTTGCCGCCGCAAACGCGATCGCCGGAATCATCACCGAAGGCGAGCTGCACCCTGAGTACATCGTGCCCTCTGTTTTTGATAAACGTGTTGCGGAGGCCGTGGCACGCGAGGTTGAAGAGGCGGCGTATCAGACAGGGGTTGCGCGCCGGGAACGACTGGCGCAGGAAGGGGAATAGATCTAATCGCAAACTAACAGTTTGCGTTACAGTTCACTCCGCGAGTTCGTAGGCTTTCTTTAGCCAACCCTCAAGTTCTTTATCTACCTGATCAGGAGTTTCCAACTTTATTTCCACATGCCAGCGGTTCGCAGATGCCTGTTCGCGACGCATGATTCGATTGCTTTGCACGTCCACGTCCGACTTCAGCGTGAGGATTAGGGCAGTCTTGCGGGTTGCAACTCCTGCGAAGGCCGTCTTCCGCACGAGATGGATGGATGTCTTTTTCGGATCTTCCTGGACAACGCCCAGCTTCTTTGCCGCTTTGAGAATCGCGGCATAAGTAGCCTTAACTTCCGGGGCACGGTCGGCGAAGTGCTGCTGAACTGTATGATCACCACTCATCAGAAGTTTCCTCCTTCGTTTCGAGCGGTCCTCCTGTCAGTACCGCCTGCGGTAGCGGGCGGGTCCTAGATTGTCGGACGTAACCACTGCTTTCCATATTGGACAACCATCTAGCGAGCTACACCCGCACGCAGGCTCTCAGCGATCAACGGAACGATCCGGCGGGGAACTGCGATCGCTTCCTTTATGTGACGTGCGTGCGTGAAGTGACCGGCCACATAAAGACCTGGAATGTTGGTTTCAAACGTCTCCGGATCGTAAACCGGAACCTCGGTGAGTTTTCCTGCCTCGGTCTGAACTCCGAGTCTCTTAAGTAGACTCAGATCGGCATCGCTGCCAATCAGAACAAACACCACATCGTTTGGAAGCGTAATCGTTCTACCCTCATCATTAGTCAGGCGCACTTCATCCGGAGTGATCTCGTCAATCGCCTTGTAAAGAATCACGCGCAAGCGGCCAGCTTCAATCTCCTGTTCGAGAGGTTTCCGCACCCAGTGTTTCATTGCGCCCGCCTTGGGATCGCGGTTCTCCCAATCTTCGCGCCAGATGGCCATTGTCGTGCGGGCGCCTTCTTCCGAAAGAAAGAGAGCAGCCTCGGCTGCGCTGTTGCCTCCGCCGACGACGAGAGCATCCTTGCGAACGTAAGGATAGGGCTCGACAAAGAGATGGTGAACCTTCGGCAGGTCTTCGCCGGGGATATTCAAACGGCGCGGATGCGCCATCGCCCCAATCGCAAACAACAGACGGCGAGCGCGATGAGTTGAAGTCTTTGGGTTGTTGACCTCGGCGGTGCTGAGAGTCGTGACAACGAAGTTGTCAGATTCAAGCCTGACGTCCTGTACCTGTTCGTCAGTTTTGATGTTCAGGTTTTGATCGAGCACGAAATGAATGTAATGAGAGAGCAGCTCTTCGCGGGTCGGCTTCTCGCGCACCGGTAGCAGCGTTCCCTCGCGCATCTCGAGCTCGTTGACGGTTGAGAAGAGAGTTCTGCCGACGGGATAGTGCCTGATAGTGTCGGCTATCGTGCCTTTTTCAAGAACGAGGTAACTGAGTCCTTCGCGAGCAGCCGCATCTGCTGCAGAGAGTCCAGCGGGACCGGCACCGATGATTACTAGATCGAGAAGTTCCGTCATGATTTCTGTGTTGTCCAACGTCCAACGTCCAATGTCCAACGTCCAATGTGTGTCTGATGCCACCGTCGTTACACTTCAAGAGGTCCACTAAATCCAACACAATGAAAGGCAGCATCATAATCGTCCACGTTTCGACTTTGGACGTTGGACGTGGGACTTCAGAAGACGAGTTCCCCTTGCGCTACCACCACCGAAGGTCCGCCTACGCGCACTTTCTTTACTGCCCCGGCCTCGCCCTGAACCTCGACGTTGATTCTGCTGGGACGGTGGATGAAATCACCCTGCTCGATTACAAACTTGAAAGTTCCATTCTCGGCCTTGTCAGGCAAAGCTCCGTGATAGACGAGGTAAGCTCCGAGGGCGCCTGCCGCACTACCCGTCGCCGGATCTTCGGGAATGTTGTCGTCAGGAGCGAACATCCGCGCGTTCGCGCGCGCGGCGCCGACTTCAATCGTTTCGCGCGAGAATGCATAACAACCGGTGGCGCTGTGTCGTTTGTAAATCTCGGCAAGTAAAGATGCGTTAACGCGACAAGTCCGCAGGTCTGCAAGCGAGCGGACCGGAACAACGAGGAACTTCATTCCCGTGGAAATCACCTGAATGGGCAGATTTTCATCGAGGTGTTCAGGGGCTAAACCCAACGAACGAACCAGGTCCGCTTGTTCGTGCGCGTCTTCAACCACGGCTCCCATTTCGGCCTCGCCTTGTGTCATCACCACCTGAAGCGGACGACCATCCTTGAACTCAATGTCTACCGGAAGCACACCAATTCCGATCTCGTGATAAATCCTAGTACAGCCGGTTCCTGTTTCGGGTATAGCCACAACGCCTTCGCGCGCGAGCAGATTCCACGTGCCGACTACCGGATGACCTGCAAATGGTATTTCTCGTGTGGGAGTGAAAATGCGCAAACGCTTGACGACTGTTTCACCGTTTGTCGCCTTTGCTGGTTCAGGCTTAAGGACGAAGACAGTTTCCGAGAGATTCATCTCGCGAGATATTGGCAACATCTGCTCGCTCGGGATGCCATCAGCTTCGGGAAACACCGCGAGGGAATTGCCGGCAAAGGCCTGGTCGGTGAAAACGTCCAACTGGACGAAACGATGTGTGCTCATCCGTGACTGCCTCGATTGATTGATGTAACGACATCATTGCGGGCAGAGGGTTATTGAGTCAAGGAGGCTTGAGCCAA
>Ga0134127_10003354_pt1 | contig 11533 bp, 7 predicted proteins | sample KB31753_FD_96459 | JGI IMG/M metagenome (GOLD analysis project Ga0134127, IMG submission 96459) | Terrestrial soil microbial communities with excess Nitrogen fertilizer from Kellogg Biological Station, Michigan, USA - KB3-175-3 | ecosystem: Environmental > Terrestrial > Soil > Unclassified ...
CCGCCGGATCTTGCCTGCGTGTTTCCTGAGAGTGTCACGTGGTCGCCTGATGGAAACTTCATCAACTTCATCGCGCACAGGCGCGTAGCGCCGAGTCCGAGCCCGACGCCTCCGAACGAGCCTGAACCGGATCCTTCGGCGTCGCCCACCGCATCGCCGTCAGTCGCTCCGTTGTTTGCTCCAGTTGCGAGTTTCGGCACCGAACAGATCTACATCTGCAATCGCGACGGTTACGATCTCAAGCCGCTCACGTCGCGCGAGGGACTGATCTACTTCTACTTTGTTTGGGCGCCTGATGGGCACGCGATGGCCGCGCTCGCCTGCAAGGAAGATGAATGGAACGTGCGTGAGCGACAACACAAACTGCCCGCGGGCAGGCCGCGCGTGATCGCGCCCGATGGCACCGAGCGTTTGCTTGACGATGGTTTGACTGATGCGTTGCCGGTGTGGTCGCCAGATGCTTCGAAGATTGCGACAGCCTTCGATACCGATGTGGCCATTTACGATGCGGGAGGAAAGACTCCGACGCAGGCTCGTTTGCCGCTCGGGGATCAGTTGATTGCGGCTTCAGTGGCGTACGATGAAAAAACGACTGTCAGGAAAGCCAATAGCAACGCAAACGCCGGTAATCAGCCCGCGCGCTCGACTTCTCCAGTGCCTGCTTCGTTCAATCCGATCGTGAGGCTCGATTGGCGGCAACCGGAGACGCTCTACTTCCAAACCGCGTATGTGCTGCTGATGCCGAACGAAACGATCAACACATTCCAGCGTTGGCACTTGCTGAACATTAGTGCCCAGGCCGCCATCCTCAAGTAATTCTTAAGACAGTCGTTGGACAGGATTCACAGGATTTTTCATGATTAACAAGACTTCTTGTTCATCTTGAAAAATCCTGTAAATCCTGTCCAGGGTTTTACGCGGTCGGGCGCTGGCCCTCGGGAGCCATCTGCTTCGCCGCATCCTTTACCTGATCGAGGGCGCCGCGTGCGACGTCTTCAACCTTTTCAACGAGCCGCTCGCCTGTCTCGCCGATGTATTCACTTTCCAATCGCGTCGACGGCAACGCGAGTCCGACCGCAGTGCCTGCCGCAACAGCGACTGCACCAACCGCAAGCGGGTTATCACGCATCATCTCTCCAAAACGCGTGCTGAAATTACTCACCGCCGCTGTAGATCGAGAAGCGAGATCACTCGCAGTCTCTTTAACTTGATTCAGAGTGCCCGTGCCGGTCCCCTGCGTCTCTCGCGTTTCGCCAACCTGGCCCAGCGCGTAGTTGCTGCGTTTTCCTTGCGAAAGCGGTCGCGACGTACTGCTGTCGCTCGACCCGCGGAAGTTTCGCATCACGAGCATGCCCACTCCGAGACCAATCAACGCCACCGGAATCGGGTTTCTCCAAACGCTGTTGCCGACTGACGTGCCTGCTTCCTTGATTGCAGTTCCTGCACGACCCGCCACCTCAAGCGCGGGCTCTGTTACTCCACTAATTGTTTCCCCAACCTTGTCCATAACTCTTTCAACCTTTCCTATTGTCGCTTCGCGAACGGTTTCCTTAACCTGGTCCATCAGATGGTCCGGACTGAGCCGCTCTTGAATCTCATTGATCGTCTGAGACATTTCCGCTCGCGTGTCTTCGATATTCGCCCGCAATTGTTCGGTATTGTCATCGTAATCATCGGCGGTTGTAGAAGTCGTCCGCAGTTCGTCCGAGTCCGCGGTGCTTATTTTATTTGTTGTTTCATCCATGCTGCGTCCTCCTTCAAAGTCTCCACCGTCTCACGCGGCGTCATGTCCGTCTGTTGCAGTGCCGACATTGCCTTGCCAATCAACAGCCAGCCAATGCCACCGACTACGACGCCGACCAGCAGCGCCGCACCCCAGCTTGGCATTACGTTGTCCAGCAACATGATGATGGCGGCGATGATTGCCAGTACTGCAGCGTAAGCCACAGCTCCTCCGACAACGAGATAGCCGACATTCTTTCCGACGTATTTCGCTTTTTGTGATACTTCCAACTTTGCGAGCGCGACTTCCTGTCGCACCAGGTTGCCCATATCAGCTGCGAGATCGCCGAAGAGATCACCCAGTGGCCGTTCCGAACGGTTTTCATTCATGCGTTGCATAAAATACCTCCTGCATCGCTTAAGGAACGTTCTGAGCAGCCGCTGGCCGCGCCGAAGGAACGTTCGTGTTGAATGACTTGTGCTGGGTTCCGGCATTCGTCAAAGGTTGAGTTCCGGTGTTCGGCGAGCTGGCTGCGTCCATCGATGACTTGATGAGACGAGCGCCCGCGAAACCCAAAAGGAATGCTCCACCAATCATCAACGCAGGCTGGCGACGTCCGAAGTTTTGAACGTCGTTGAGTACTCGCTTCGGATCCTGCTCGCGAAGATATCGTGCTACGCGGTCGAGACCCTCGGCAGCTTTGTCGCCATACTGAGCGGCGAAGCGTGCGATCGGTCCGTTTCCTTCGTTGTTCAGAGTTTCACCAAAGCTTCTCACGGCATTGACCACCGTGCTCAGCTCAGCCGCTGCGGTTTCCTTACCACGATTTAGCTGTGAGCTTGCTTGTTCCTGAACCTGACTGACGACTTCATTACCTGTTTGTTTGGCTTGTTGCAGGAGATCTTGTCCGCCTGCCTTCTGGTTTTGCTGTGAACTGGTTTTACCCTGGTCTTGTTGTGAACCCACTGAACCGTGGTCCCGTTGCGGAGTAATTGAGGCGCTTTGATTCTGCGTACCAGTCGCGCCCTGATTCTGCGTACCGCCCTGGTTCTGCGAGCTGGTCGCGCCCTGACCTGGCGATGGCGATTCGTCGCCAACTTGCTTTTTACTGACTGCCATCTTTGAGGCAGTCGCGGCAGAGCCTTTCGGCTCCTTATCTCTCTTTGTATCCATTGAAAATCCCTCCCAAGTTCGTTCTTAGAACCGAGCGCAGTAGCGCCGGGTCAAACTTTCAGTAAAGCTCTGAAGCGATTTAATCCGCGTTACTGCGCTCAGTTCCGTATGCGTGTAGTGAACAATTGATTTATTTCGAAACGGATTTATTGTGTTCATTTTCCTGTGATGAGAAAACGCTAGGAGTCACAAAAAGCACACTTCGAGTATTCATACGGACAGGTATGGTGTTTGACTGACACTCATAAAAATCATTCATTCCACAAGGGGGAATCCATGGCTACAAATGAACAAACAGGAAGGTTTGGTGAAGGCGATGCATCGTCAACAAACGATTTCGAGCATCGCTCATCGCGCTCCGGGGGCGCGAATTATTCAGTGGAGCGAGCACGACCCGGCTTGCCATCCACCAGTGCAAAACGATTAGCAAAGGGTTTAGGTTGGTTCAGCCTCGGGCTCGGGCTCGCGGAACTGCTTGCGCCGCGCGCTATCGCTAACATTTCAGGTGTTTCAAACAAACACACCGGTTTGATACGACTGTACGGTCTGCGTGAAATCGGTTCGGGTATCGCAATCTTTTCTCAGAAGAAACCAACTGAGGCAGTGTGGTCGCGCGTTGCCGGCGATGCTGTCGATCTGGTCAGCCTCGGCGTTGCTGCCTCTAACCCAAATGCAAAGTTGGGTCGGGTCGCATTCGCTACCGCGAATGTGCTTGCCGTCACTGCGCTCGACGTTATGTGCGCGATGCAACTTAGCAACGGCGCTAACCACGGCATTCATGCTAGAGGAACATGCGTGGTAAATCTTCCGCCTGAAGAGGTCTATAGCTTCTGGCGCGACTTCGAAAATCTTCCGCGCTTCATGCGCCATCTCGAGTCAGTCAATGACCTGGGCGATGGTCGCTCACATTGGAAAGCCAAAGGCCCGGCAGGGATGGAAGTGGAATGGGAGGCGACGATCATCGCCGACGTTCCTGGTGAAGTCATTACCTGGCGTTCACTGGAAGGCGCCGACGTCGATAATGCGGGCGCCGTTCGATTCGAGCGCGCTGCCGGTGGCAGAGGCACGATCGTCAGAGTCAATATCGAATACAACCCAATCGGAGGTGTGATCGGGGCTGCTGTCGCGAAATTGTTCGGCGAAGAACCGGAACAGCAGTTGGACGACGATCTGCGACGGTTCAAACAGGTTATGGAAGTCGGTGAAGTGGTGGTCTCCGATGCAACGCTGCTGGGCACCGGTTATATGAAACAGAGGCCGGGCCAGCCGGCAGCCGCGAGTGAGCTCGAAGGTGCTGACACAGTGCCGAGTCAGACCGCGACTAACTACGCCTCAGAAAGGAGATCGACCCAGTTATGAGAGCAAATTGTTGGTACGGCAAGACGGTGGTAAGTGTGGAAGACGTTCCGGATCCGCAGATTCTCAATCAGCAAGACGCGATCGTGAAAATCACATCGACTGCAATCTGTGGCTCAGACCTGCATTTGTATAACGGATTCGTTCCTACGATGCAGCGCGGCGACATTCTCGGTCACGAGTTCATGGGCGAAGTGGTGGAAGTTGGTCGCCAGGTGCGCAACCTGCAGGTGGGCGATCGTGTGGTGGTGCCCTTTCCGATTGCTTGCGGCAAGTGTTTCTTCTGTAAGGACCAGATGTTTTCGCTTTGCGAGAACTCTAATCCAAATGCGTGGATGGCCGAGAAGATGTTTGGCCACGCACCCGCGGGAATTTTCGGTTATTCGCACATGACGGGTGGTTATGCAGGAGGTCAGGCCGAATACGCGCGTGTGCCTTTTGCAGATGTGGGTCCGATCAAAGTTCCGAATCATTTGAGCGATGAACAGGTGCTCTTTCTTTCTGACATTTTCCCGACCGGTTACATGGGCGCCGAGATGTGCAACATCAAACCCGGCGACACCATCGCGATCTGGGGCTGTGGGCCTGTGGGACAGTTTTCGATTCGCAGTGCTTTCCTGCTTGGAGCAGAGAGAGTGATCGCGATCGATGAGGTGCCTGAGCGTTTGCGGATGGCAGAAGAAGGTGGCGCTGAAACGATCAACTACCGGGAGCAGAACGTTTATGAAGCGTTGATGGATAAGACCGGTGGTCGCGGGCCTGATTCGTGCATTGACGACGTTGGCATGGAAGCGCATGGACCGGCCGTTATCTTCGCTTACGACCGCATCAAGCAGGCGATGATGTCGGAGACTGATCGACCGCATGCGTTGCGAGAAGCGATCATGTGTTGCCGGAACGGCGGCACGATCTCCGTGATCGGTGTCTATGGCGGATTCATCGACAAGTTCCCGATCGGTTCGGTGATGAATCGTGCATTGACGATCAAGACGGGGCAGGCGCACGTGCAGCGCTACATGCGGCCGTTGTTGGAGATGATCGAGAATGGCGATATTGATCCGAGTTTCGTCATAACTCACAGGATGAGTCTGGACGACGCGCCTCGGGCATACGACATGTTCAAGAAGAAAGAAGACAACTGCATCAAGGTTGTGCTGAAGCCTGATTGGAAAAACGGCGCCGGCGCGAAGGATGACAACGATACAGTAATCCACTAAAAGGTAAAGCCACGGATCTCACGGATAAATCCGTAAAGATCCGTGGCTTTGTATTAATGGCTCAAGCGATCCGAGCCTTGCGTCTTCACGATCTTGTTGTAAACGCCAAACAACATGAATGGTGCTACCCAATCGCCAATGAATAAACTGGCGTTTTTCTTTCCCATCAGTCGCAAAATTGCCGACGTTCCGATCGATCCGAGCGCCGCCCATAAAAACACGTCCGACGGAATTTTCGCCGTCTGTTGTTCAATCGAACGCGCAACTGTTCCTTCGGTGTGCTGGGCCGCCTGGCTGCTGCCTTGTCCTTGACCCACCTGGCCCGTTCCAAAACCTGTCTGTCCCATTGTTGAGCTCATGCTTTCTCCCTTGCCTTGATTATTTTCAATTAAAACGGTTAATTCCGACGTCGCATCGCTTGCAAATACTGAGCCATCGAGAAAGACTCTGGTGTCCATGCAGCCCGGCGACAGTAGGAGATGTTAGGGGTCGATTCTGTACGGTGAGAAACAGTGAGATTAAATGTGTCGTGTTGGGAAAGTTTTTGTGATGATTCCTGAAAATCCTGTAATCTTGTCAAACGCACTTCTTAAATCCTATCCGATAGCAACAATCATATTTTTTAAGAAACCCTAATCGCTGACCGCGTCTCCCGGTCAACACTCAGATCGCAGATCCTCTGCGCCTTCAACCAATTCGATCATTTGGCGCTCATCGGAATGACTCTTGCGCCGTGGCAAGACCCAATTCGAATCGAAAGAGAGGCCCCCTTATGCATCGCTACGTAACAGCAACTTGCGCGTTGATTCTCGTCGTCCTCGGTGTACTCAGTCTAACCTTCAGCAGCGCTCACTCAGCGATGCAAATGCCTTCGGCAACGAACGTTGCGTTGTCGTCAAACGGCGCGGTAGCGTCGGCGTCATCATCACATTCCAGCGGAAACTTTCCCGTAGCCGCTGTGAACAATGGTGATCGCAAAGCACAGAACTGGGGCAGCGGCGGTGGCTGGAATGACAACACACAGGGCGACTACTCCAGCGACACTGTCCAAATAAATTTTCCCACCTTCAATTTTGTGAATCAGATAAACGTGTTCACCCTGCGCAACAACTTCCATGACAATCAAACTCCACCAACTCTCACCGAGACCTTCAACACATGTGAGAACAGTGGACAGGGAATAACCGAATTCGAAGTTCAATACTGGAACGGCTCAATGTGGGTGACTGTCCCCGGCGGTCTAATCCGTGACAACAACAAAGTCTGGCGCCAAATCACGTTCTCCGAAGTTTGGGCGAGCGCGGTGCGTGTGCAGGTGCATGGCGCGGTGCGATTTACTTCTGCAACCAACTACAGCCGCATCGTCGAGATCGAGGCTTTCGGACGCACAGCAGGTCTCAATCTCGCGGCGGCAGCGAATGGCGGAACCGCTTTCGCTTCGTCACAGTTCAGCGCGAATTATCCTGTCAGCGCAGTCATCGACGGCGATCGCACAGGCTTCAACTGGGGCCGCGGCGGTTTCGGAAGTGGTTGGAACGATGCGACGCAAAATGAGTATTCAGTCGACTGGGTGCGAATCGACTTCCCAGCCGGGCAAGCACGCCGCATCAGCGAGATCGACGTTTACACACTTCGCGACGGATTCAACACGAAGACCGACGAGCCGACGATCTTCGAGACCTTCAACACTGCCGACAACACCGGCCAGGGCGCGACCGATTACGATGTTCAATACTTATCCGGCGGCAACTGGCTGACAGTGCCCGGCGGCAAAGTAACGAACAAAAACAAAGTGCGACGCCAGTTTCGCTTCTCGCCGATCACGACGAGTGCGATTCGCGTGGCCGTCAACAAGGGCGCGAATTTCACGACCTTTGGAAACAACTGGAGTCGCCTCGTGGAGATTGAAGCGTGGGAGAACACTGCGCTTCCCGACGACACCGTTTGGGTTGAGGACTCGCTACCCGCGGGCGCTATCGCCGAGGGCTCCTTCGAAGGCTGGAACTGGACCTGTTTCAACCCGCTTCCGCTTTCAGGAACACTCGCGCACACATCCGAGATTGTTGCCGGTGTTCACCAACACTACTTTTACAACGCTACCCAAACGTTAACAGTCAACACGGGCGATACGTTGGTGGCGCATGTCTTTCTTGATCCAGTTAATCCTCCCACGCAAGTGATGTTGCAGTGGCATGACGGCACGTGGGAGCACCGCGCCTACTGGGGTCAAAGCCAGATCCCGTGGGGAGTTGAGGGAACTGTGAGTCGACGCAAAATGGGCGTGTTGCCGCCGGCTGGGCAGTGGGGGCGGTTGGAAGTGCCTGCAAGTCTGGTGGGATTGGAAAACCGGATAGTACAGGGAATGGCGTTCTCGTTATTCAACGGCAGAGCGACGTGGGATCACGGTGGCAAGTTCGGGGCAGGTACAACGGGCGGGCCAACAATCTCGATCAGCGACGCGAGCGTGACCGAAGGCAACAGTGGTTCGACAATCGCGGTATTCAACGTCACGCTTTCGAGCGCGCTCATGCAGTCGATCACGGTCAACTATGCGACCGCAAACGGCACTGCGATCGCGCCGGGTGATTACACTGCCGGCGGCGGCACGTTGACGTTCAGTCCGGGACAGACCAGTCAGGCGCTTACGGTACAAGTGATCGGCGACACGGCATTCGAGTCGAACGAGACTTTCGTCGTGAATCTCTCGAATCCTGTGAATGCAACGATCGGTGATGGACAGGGAGTCGGCACGATCGTCAACGACGATCCGGCGCCGAATATCTCGGTCTCGATCAGCGACGCGACAGTTATCGAAGGAAGCTGCGGTGGCTCACCGAAAGCAGTCTTCAACTTGAATCTCTCGGCAGCAAGCAGTCAGAACGTGAGCGTGAACTACGCTACTTCGAACGGCACTGCAGTCACGCCGACTGATTACGTAGCCGGGAGCGGCACAGTCACGATTCCCGCGGGCCAGACAAAGCGGACGGTCGAAGTATTCGCGAAGAGCGACACGACTGTTGAGGCTGACGAAACGTTCTTCGTCACGCTCTCGAATCCCGTGAATGTAAACATTGCAGACGGCCAGGGCCAGGCGATCATCCTCAACGACGACGCGACGCCGCCCGCAAGTAATCCGGGTGCGTTGGGCGAGTGGGCACCTTGCGAAGAGCTGGAAACCGTGCCCGTTCACGCCAACCTTTTGCCTGATGGCCGCATACTTTACTGGGGCAGAGACAAACATCCCGACACGTGGGACACGGCAGGTTCGTGCAACACCTACTGGTGGGATCCAGTCACGAAGGTGAAGAGTGGACCAATCTTGAACCCGACCACGAACCTGTTCTGTTCCGCGCAGAGTTTCCTGCCAGACGGTCGTTTGATGGTTGCGGGTGGACACAATCGTTATGACCCTGTTCCCGATCAGGAAGCGATTGGCGAAACTGACATCAACATCTTCAACTACCAGACGAACACGTGGAGCCTGAGTCCATCGCAGATGCAACAGGGCCGCTGGTATCCGTCAAGCGTCATGCTGGGCAATGGCGATGTCGGGATCTTCGCGGGGACGTATTGGGACGGCGTTACTTTCGATGCCGGAAGACCTTTCGTTACGAGGAACCTGCAGCCAAACATCTATACGCTACAAAACACACTGCTCCAGTCGACTGCCGTTCGCAGCATTCGAAACTATCCATACCTGCACCTCGCGGCTGACGGCAGGGTTTTCGGACTCTCGGGAAGAATCGGCTGGTTCTTCGATGAGGCTCTCGATCAATACACAGGCGTACCGACGGGGCCGTTCTTCGATCACTTTGAAGGCTCGTCCGTGCTCTACAGCACGGAGGCCGGAAAGGTGATGGTAGTTGGTGGTCGCAGCAGTGGTGGAACCACTCTGTCCGCGGTGGATATCTTCGACATCCCATCGCAGACGTGGGCCACCGCGGTCCCAACACCCTCGCCGATGAATTTCAAGCGCCAGTATCACAACACCACGCTGCTTCCCGACGGCAAAGTGCTCGCGACTGGCGGTCAGCAATGCGACGGCGCGACTCCCAGCTTCAATTGCGCCGCAGGAGCCGCGCATATTCCGGACCTGTGGAATCCGGCAAACGGAACGTGGACTCCTCTCGCGGAGAATCCCACGCGCACACCGCGCATTTACCACTCGATCGCGCTGCTTCTTCCCGATGGGCGCGTGCTCGTCGGCGGTGGCGGTCTGCCTGCCGCAAACGGAGACAAGGTGGTGGATACAACTACGAACACTGTAGTCACGTGCTCAGGTGTTCCACCAAACGATCCGGTGATTTGCAGGCACTACGGGCACAAGGACGTTGAGATCTACTCGCCGCCTTACCTGTATCTGTCGAACGGCTCGCTTGCGCCGCGGCCCGCAATCAACACGGCGCCGGCATCAGTGACGCTTGGTGAAACGTTCAACGTATCGATCAGCAGTGGTACACAAGTGACGTCAGCGGCATTGATGCGATTGCCTACAGTGACGCATGGTTTGAACTTCGATCAGCGTCGCGTGGTGCTGACGCCTCAAGTGCCGAGCACGACGAATCTCACACTCACGATTCCAACGCAGGGATCGATCTGCCCGCCGGGTTATTACATGTTGTTTGTAATGAACTCATCGGGCGTGCCTTCTGTCGCGAAGATGATCAAGGTCAATCTCCCCGCGGCGCCTCCTACCTTCCCGCTGTTTGAGGTCGGTTCGCGAATGACCAGGAACCTCGATGGACGTCTCCAGGTGTTCTACAGAGGCGCGGACAACGCGGGCTGGTACTCGGTGCAAACGTCAACCGGCTCCAACACGTGGTCCGCGCACGTCAGTCTTGGCGGTGCGATCACTTCGAACCCGGTCGCGGTCGCCAATGCCGACGGACGTCTCGAAGTCTTCGCCAAAGGCAGTGACAACGCGATCTATCACCGTTGGCAACTGTCGCCGGGCAGTAGTAGTTGGTCTGGCTGGGTTGGACTTAGTGGTGGTCCAGTGGCGGGTGGCGATCCGGCAGTTGCGCGAAACACTGATGGGCGGCTCCAGGTCTTCTATCGCGGTGGAGACAACCTGCTCTACACGATCGCGCAGAGTTCGCCGGGTTCCAGCACCTGGAGTTTCACCACGAACCTTGCAGGCACGCTCATTTCCGATCCGGCTGTGGTCCTGAACGCGGACGGAAGGATTGAAGTGTTTGCAGTGTTAACTGACAACGGGATCAGTCACATCTGGCAGACCAGTGCGGGCAGTATCAACTGGTCCAACTGGTTTGGTCTGGGCGGGTTCACGAATTCGCTCAAGCCCGATGTGGCGCGCAACACGGATAGCTTCCTTCAGGTGTTCTACCGCGACGCCGGAACCACGGGACTGTCGTTCTTTAAACAGTCGCCGAGCTCGCCCGGCGGTTGGACCGCGGCAATCAGTCTCGGTGGTGGTCTCAGCTCCGCGCCGACGATCGGCATTAATGCTGATGGGAGACTCGAGGCTTTCATCCGTGGCACTGACAATCAACTTCATCACATCTGGCAGACAGCGCCATCAGGAAGTACGTGGTCGGCGTGGACTCCGCTCGGTGGTGGATTGACGTCAGGCGCGGCTCCGGCCCAGAACGCGAATGGGCGCGTGGCAGTCATCGTCAGAGGATTGGACAACGCGCTTTATTACAACGTTCAGACGTCCGCCGGTAGTTCGTCGTGGACCGGCTTCTTCCCGATCGGCGGCAACGCGTCGAGTTTTTAAGCGTAAATGCAATTGTAGGGGCGGCCCTCCGTGGCCGCCCCAACAATTGATGCAAGGAAACTGCTTTATGACTAAGACTGCAATTGTTATTTTGGTTCTTCTGAGTCTTTCCGCGCAGCAGAAGCCTGCAAAGCCGGGACGCATCGAGATGCCGCTCACCAGCATGGAAATCCCTGACACGCTGCTCGTCGATCAGAGTGGAAAGCAGGTGCGGCTCTACTCCGATCTCATCAAAGACAAAATAGTCCTGGTCCATTTCTTCTTCACGAAGTGCTCGGACGTTTGCCCGATGCAAAGCCGATCGCTGATGAAACTGAAGAGTCG
>Ga0134127_10003357_pt1 | contig 11531 bp, 8 predicted proteins | sample KB31753_FD_96459 | JGI IMG/M metagenome (GOLD analysis project Ga0134127, IMG submission 96459) | Terrestrial soil microbial communities with excess Nitrogen fertilizer from Kellogg Biological Station, Michigan, USA - KB3-175-3 | ecosystem: Environmental > Terrestrial > Soil > Unclassified ...
ATCGACATCCACGTTCATTCTGATCCCGACAACGTGCCGCGCTCGGTCGACGGCCTCGAGGCGGCGACGCTCGCGCGCGCGAAGCGGATGCGCGGCATCGTCCTGAAGAACCATTACGACCCGACCGCCGGCCTCGCGTTTCTCGCCCGCAAGGCCGCCCCCGGGCTCGAGGTGTTCGGCGGCATCGATCTCAACCTGCCCGCCGGCGGGATGAACGCGGCGGCGGTCGAACACATGACCCAGGTGGCGGGCGGCTGGGGCCGCATCGTCTGGATGTCGACCTTCGACGCCGAGAACCAGGTGCGCTTCTCGAAGCAGCAGCGGCCGTTCGTCAGCGTCTCCCGAAACGGCCAGCTGCTGCAGGAGACGAAGGCGGTGATCGGCGCGATCGCGAAGCACCGGCTGGTGCTGGCCACCGGCCACGTCTCGGCGCAGGAAGGGCTGATGCTGGTGCGCGAGGCGCGCCAGCAGGGCGCGCAGCACGTGGTGGTGACGCACGCGATGAACGATCCGGTTGCGATGACGATCGCGCAGATGCAGGAGGCGGCGCGCGAGGGCGCGTTGATCGAGTTCGTCGGCGGCTCGCTCGCCACCGCCGACGCCGGCGCGCGGATGGATCGCTTCGCCGACGCGATCCGCCGCATCGGCGTCCAGTCGTGCGTGCTGTCGTCAGACCTCGGGCAGAAGGCGAACGCGCTGCCCGCCGACGGCTACGCCGCGTTCCTGATGGCGATGCGCGATCGCGGGTTCAGCGAGGCCGACATCGCGCGCATGTCGAGGCAGAACCCCGCGCGCTTGCTGGGCCTCCCGAATCAATGACGGCCGAGAGACAGCGGCTGGAGCGGATGCACGCGCGCTCCTGACACGACGATCAACGCAGAACACGCAGAACCCGCGGCTCATCGGGCACTCCGGCGGTTCGGCTACTCTCCCAACAGCTTTCACTGTCACGCGGCGATTGAGTGGAGGGAACGCAAAGCCCGCCAAGCCCGCAAAGCGGGGCTCGAACGCGTCGCACGTCGGCCGGCTACGCCGGCCGACAACTCGCGCAGGAAAAAACCGGAGGAACACAAGCCGTAAGAAGCGAGCGGCCTTGCGTTCCTCCGGTTTCTTCTTGCGCGAGCCGCCGCGGCGCGGCGGCGTGCGACGCGTTCGCCCGTCTGGGGATTCTGCGCGTTCTGCGTGTTTGCGTGCTCTGCGGACTCTGCGAGTTCTGCGTTCTCCGCCGTCCTCGCGATCGCAGCGTGACAGCGGCTTGGCGGGCTTCGCGGGCTTTGCGTTCTTACCGCCGCGGGAAGTGGTCAGGGTGATCGCCCACCCACCCACAGCGTCAGCCGTAAAACTCGCGCTTGATCCGATCGTCCGGCACGCCCAGCGCCTTCAAATCCGCCAGCACCGCCTCGAGAAACCGCGGCTGCGGCTGCGTCCCCGCTTCCTTCGCCGCCGCCACGTCGAACTTCGAGATGCCGGGGCCGCAGACGTAGATGTAGCAACCGCGCGGGTCGGGGATCATCTCGCGCAGCAGCGGCAGCCCGATCCGTCCGCGGCGCACGTTCGGGCCGAACTGTTGCGGATTTTCCTCGCGCGTCAGCGTGTGGGTGACCGTCAGCCGACCCGGGTTCGCGGCCGCCAGCTTCGCCAGCTCCTCGCGGAAGATCACGTCCGCCCACATCTTGTTCGAGTAGACCAGCGAGTGCCGGATGTTCGGATGGTGCGCGAGCGCGAACTTGATCATCGAGAAGTTCGGCACGCTCCCCGATCCGGCGCAGACGTGGACGATGTGATCGGTCCTCGACGCGATATCCGTCGGCAGCGTGTAGGGACCGGTGAAGCCGGTCACCACCAGCCGCATGCCGCGCGTCGTCCGCTTGGTCAGCAGCGGCGAGAGCAGCGGCGGGTACTTCGTCAGCCCGGACACGTAGCGCTCCTCCTTGACCGTCACCGCAAGGTAGCGCTCGTGCGGCGCCGAGCTCATCGAGTAGGCGCGCGGCGGCTCCCGCTTCCCCTTCAAATCCTCGAGAAACGCGATGAAGCGCTCGAGCGCCTCGAACTGGTGTGGATCGATGGTCAGGAAGTGCCCGGCGCTGTAATCGAGCCGGTCGTTGCCGGTGAACAGCACCAGCGTGGTCGTGTCCGGCGCCTCGACGACGACGTCGGCGACCATCACCTCGAGCTGCTTGATCCGGCGCGGCGCGTCGGTTGCGGCCGCGCGCGCCGGATCGAGGAGATCGGTCACACGCGGACCACCTCGGTCTCCCGATCGGTTTCGCCGGCGCGGAAGAACAGCGCGAACAGCACCAGCACGATCGCCGCGCCCGCCGACGGCACCAGCCAGATGCCGTGCCAGTCGTGGCCGCCGGTGCCAAGGCGATACGCGTCGACGACGCGGCCCGACACCCACGAGCCGATGAACATGCCGACGCCGAGCGTGACGAAGGCAATGAACCCCTGCGCCGCGGCGCGCAGGTCGGGCGGCGCCTTGCGATCGACGTAGATCTGGCCGGTGACGAAGAAGAAGTCGTAGCAGATGCCGTGCAGCAGGATGCCGGCATAGAGCATCCACACCAGGTCCGCGTGGGTGCCGAAGGCGAAGAAGGCGTAGCGCGCCGTCCACGCCGCCATGCCGACCAGCAGCATCCATTTCACGCCGAGGCGCCGGAAGAACCACGGCATCACCAGCATGAAGAAGATCTCCGACATCTGCCCCAGCGTCATCTTGCCGGCGGCGTTCGAGACGTTCAGCTCGTTGAGGAACAGGTTGGCGAACGCGTAGTAGAACTGCAGCGGGATGCAGACCAGGAACGAGCCGAGGACGAACACGGCGAACGATCGTTCGCCCATCAGCTTCAGCGCGTCGAGGCCGATGATCCCGCCCCAGTTGGTCCTCTTCGCCGCCGCTTGCGGCAGCGGCGGCGTGTGCGGCAGCACGAGGCAGAACAGGCCGAGCACGATCGAGGCGGCGCCGGCGATCCGCAGCGGCACGCCGCTCGCTTCGAGGCCGAGCGTGCCGATCAGCAGGCCGGCGACGATCCAGCCGATGGTGCCGAGGACGCGAATCGGCGGGAACTCGCGTCCCGGATCACTCATCTGCCGGAACGACAGCGAGTTGCTCAGCGCCAGCGTCGGCATGTAGCACAACGTGTAGATCAGGATGATCGCGTAGAAGGCGCCGAAGGTGGTCTGCGTCGAGGCGGCGAACAGCACTGCGCCGCCGACGATGTGCAGCGCCGCGAGGATGCGCTCGGTGGCCATGAAACGATCCGCCACCATGCCGACGAAGAACGGCGAGATCATCGCCGCCAGCGCCGTCGACCCCGCCGCCAGGCCGATCTGCTCGCCCGAGAAGTGCAGCGTCTCGCCCAGCCAGGTGCCCATCGTCACGTACCACCCGCCCCAGACGAAGTACTGCAGAAACATCATCACCGAGAGCTTCAGCCGCGTTGATCCGCTCATTGTCGTCATGCGAAGCTTCCAGCCCCCAGTCCCCGGCCCCGTCTCCCCGTCGACTTACGTCCACCACGCTTCGACCGGCGGTTCGCTGAGGATGACGCGCGACAGCAGATCGACCGCGGCGCCCAGCCCCTCGTCCACCGACGCGAGCGCGTCCTCGTGCTCGATGCTCATCACGTAGTCGTAGCCGCTCAACCGCAGCGCGCTGACGATGCGCTTCCATTCGAGCTCGTCGTGCCCCCAGCCGACGCTGCGGAACAGCCACGACCGGTCGGCCATCTTGCGGTAGGTCTTGGTGTCGATCACGCCGTTGACCGCGACGTTGTGCGGGTCGAGCGCGACGTCCTTGGCGTGGACGTGGAAGATCGAGTCGCCGAGGGCGCGGATCGCCGCCGGCACGTCGACCCCCTGCCAGAAGAAATGGCTCGGATCGAAATTGACGCCGAGGTTCGGGCCGGCCGCATGGCGCAGCCGCAGCGCGCTGTCGACGTTGTAGACGAGAAATCCGGGGTGCGCTTCGAGCGCCACCTTCACGCCATGGTTGGCGGCGAAGTTCGAGGCGCCGCACCAGTACGGGATCGCCTTCTTCTCCCACTGCCACTCGAGCACCTCGAGGTACTCGGGCGGCCAGGGGCACGTCACCCAGTTCGGGTGCTTCGCGTCGTCGGCGTCGCCGGGACAGCCGGAGAAGGTGACCACCACCGGCACGTCCATCTGCTCGGCGAGGCGCACGCTCTTGCGGAAGACCTCGTCGTACATGCACGCCGTCGCGCGGTCGGGGTGCAGCGGGTTGCCGTGGCACGACAGGGCGCTGATCGTGAGGCCCGCATCGCCGATCATCGCGCGGAACTCGGAGGTGCGCGCCTTGTCGGCGAGCAGCGCGTCGACGTCGAGGTGATCGTGGCCGGGCCAGCCGCCCGTGCCGAGCTCGATCGCCTGCACTTTCTCGAGCGCCCGCACCTTGGCGAGCATCGCCTTCGCGTCCAGCTTCCCGAACACCGGGGTGAACAAGCCAAGCTTCATCGTTGTCTCGTGTCGTTATCGCGCCGCGAATGCGGAGACCGCCGTCCAGACCCCGCCGCGGCGGTGGCTCTCGAGAATGGCATCGACGACGCAGGCGGAATGATACCCGTCTTCGAAGGTGGCGAACGCCGGCGGCAGCGCCCCGGCCGGACGCCGGCCGGAGGCGATTACGCCATACACGTCGCGGACGACGTTGAAGAAGGCGTCCGACCATCCTTCCTGGTGGCCGCCCGGCAGGTGCATGTAGCCGCGCGCGACCGGCGTCGCCAGCGAGGGATCCTTGGCCAGCAGCGCATTCGGCCCCTCGCGGCGGCCGATCCAGAGCTCGTTCTGCCGCTCCTGCAGCCAGCGCACGGATGCGCGCCGCCCGTTGACCTCGAACCACAGGCCGTTCTTGTGGCCGGCGCACACCTGGCCGATGGAGACGGACCCTTTGGCGCCGCCGTCGAACCGCACCAGGACGGTCGCCAGATCCTCGCTGGTGATCGTCACCGGCTCGCGCGCCTCGCTGCTGCTGGTGGCGAATGCCTCGGTGGACGATGGCGGTTTCAGCCGGGTCTGGACCACCGTGGTGAGATCCGCGAGCACCTCGACGATCCGCTGGCCGGCGACGTGCTGCACCAGATCGCACCAGTGCGATCCGATGTCGCCGATCGCCGAGCTGGCGCCGCCCTTGTCGGGCTCGAGCCGCCAGGAAAAATCGGTCGCCTCGAGCAGCCAGTCCTGCAGGTACGCGCCGTGGACGAAATGCACGTCGCCGAGCTCGCCGGCCGCCACCATCTCGCGCGCCTCCTGCACCAGCGGGTTGCCGCGATAGTTGAAGGTGACGGCATGAACGACGCCCGCCTGCTGCGCCGCGTCGAACAGGCGCCGCGCGTCGGCGGAGGTCGTCGCCAGCGGCTTGTCCGAGACCACGTGCTTCCCCTTCGCCAGCGCGGCCAGGATCACCGGGACGTGGAGATAGTTCGGCGTGGTGTTGTGGACGACGTGGACGTCCGGGTCGGCAACCAGCTCTTCGTAGCTGCCGTAGGCCTTCGCCACGCCGAGCGCGTCGGCCTTGCGCCGGGCGGAGGCTTCTGAGCTGGCGGCGATCGCCACCACGTCGACGTAGCCGAGACGACGGACGGCGTCGATGTGATGGGCGCCGACGAATCCCGGCCCCACCAGTCCCATGCCGAGACGCTGTGTCACGCCAGCGCCTGCTTCGCGAACGCGTAGCACTTCGCGACTTCTTCCACCGGTGTTCCCTGGCCGCGATACTCGTACTCGATGTCGGCGGGGATCGGCCACTTTTCGCGCTTCAGCAGCTGCAGCACGTCGCGAATCGGCGTGTCGCCCTGGCCCCACGGCATGTTGTCGCCCTGGTTCTTCTTGCGATCCTTCAGGTGCAGGTTGGTGATCTGCGCGTGATGTTCGCGAATGTAGGCGACCGGGTCGTAGTTGGCGGCGGTGAAGTGGCCGATGTCGAGGTTGATCTTGAAGTTGGGCGACATCTTCATCGCCGCGGCGAAGCTTTCCGGCGTCGCCAGCTCGTTCGGATCGCTGATGTTCGAGTGGCCGTGCAGGCCGACGGTGATCTTGTGCTTGTCGGCAATCGGCGCAATCCGCTTGGCGACGTCGAGCGTGGTCGACGTCGTCAGGACATTGGTGCCGAGCGCGCGCGCAATCTGGAAGCCGCGATCGATTTCAGCGTCGGTGAAGCTGCCGTTCATGTTGTAGCAGTAGGCGTAGATCGTCAGCCCGGCGGCGTCGAACTTGCCGCGCACGCTCTTGAAGTGATCGAGCGGCGTCTCGAGCCGCCACTTGCGCAGCGCGTCGCGCGCCTTCACCACTTCGGGCGACGGCGGCGCGCCGCGGGCGCCGCGCCCTTGCGGCTGCGCCGGCTCGAGCTGCGGCGCGAACAGCTCGCACTCCGATACGCCGCTGTCCTTCATCGCCTTGATCACCAGATCGACCGCATCGGCCGCGCCCGCCGGGCGCGGCAGCTCGCGGTAGCTGTAGGTCTGCACGCCGACATGCACGCCATTGATCGAGGAGTCGAATGCCGCGAGCAGGCGAGGCATGGCGAAGCCCGTGAGCGCGATCGTCCCGAATTCCCGCCGCGTAATCATCGTTTTCTCCCGTGGGGGCCGAGCTTGCCCGGCCCCCGCCACATCATTGATACAACGCGAACGAATACAACGTATCGCCCGCCGCGACGAGCACGTGCTGCCGGCCGTCGACCATGTAGGTCTGCGGCGCGTTCGTCACCTGTCCGATGTGCGAATGCCAGATCGGGTTGCCGTTCGCCGGATCGAACGCGATGAAATTTCCCGACACGTCGCCGCCGAACAGCAGCTTGCCCGCGGTGGTCAGCAGCCCCGGCGCGCCGCGATTGCCGCCGCCGGCCGCGCGGAACCTGCGCTTCCACGCCGTCTTGCCCGTCTTGTAGTCGATGGCGCTGATGTAGGTGCCCATCGAGCCGACGCTGACTTCGTCTTTCCCGCCGAGCCCCATCGCCCCGCGCGGATCGGTTTCGGTGAGGTAGTACATCGCGTAGGTTTCCGCGAGCGGCACGTAGAGCAGCCCTGTGTCCGGGCTGTAGGCCGGTGGCGGCCAGTTGGTCGCGCCGCCGTTCGCCGACGACACCAGCGAGCCGGCGACGTGATGATCCTTGGCCGGATCGCGAACCGGCTGGCCCTTGGCGTTGAGCCCCGGCTTCGCCCAGTTCACCGTGTCGGAGAAGGCGTTGGTCACCATCTGCTCGCCGGTGCGCCGATCGAGCGTGAAGTAGAAGCCGTTGCGGCTCGCCGTCAGCACCATCTTGCGCGGCCCGCCGCCGCGGAACTCGCCGTCGACCAGCACCGGCGTCTGCGCCGAATCCCAGTCGTGCGTGTCGTGCGGCGAGGTCTGGTAGTACCACTCCATCTTGCCGGTGTCGACGTTCAGGGCGACGATCGCGCAGGTGAACAGATTCTCGAGCCCCTCGCCGCGCGGCTTCGACGTGTAGGCCGGCGTCGGGTTGCCGGTGCCGAAGATATAGAGCTTGGTTTCGGGATCGTAGACGCCGGGCAGCCACGGATGCCCGCCGCCGTGCCGCGCCGCGTCGAGGCTCTTCCAGGTGTCGAGACCCGGATCGCCCGGCTTCATCGGCACGGTATAGAAACGCCACTGCTCCTCGCCCGTTTCCGGATCGAACGACATCAGATACCCGGGCGAATCGAGATCGTTCCCCGTGCCGACGATGATGTGGTTGCCGATCGTCATCGGCGCCGAGGTCAGGAAATACTGCTGGCTGAACGGCGCCGCTTCCTTGTGCCACCGCTCCTTGCCGGTGCGCGCGTCGAGCGAGACGAAGTAGTCGTCGGGGGTGACGAAGTAGAGATAGTTGCCCCACATCGCCACGCCGCGGTTGCCGATGTGCGTGCCGCCCTTCGTCTTCCAGAAGTAGTGCCAGATCTCGCGGCCGTCGTGCGCATCGAGCGCCCAGACGTTGTCGGGCGCGGTGACGTAGAGCACGTTGTTCACCGCCAGGATCGAGCCCTTGATCGTCGTCCCGCCGCCGACCACGACGTCGCCGCTGCCCTCGCCGCCGACAATCGTCGGCCCCGGTCCGCCCGGCTGCACGCTGCTGCTGCCCGGGCCGCCGCTCAGCGTCGCCGTGAACGCCAGCGTCAGCTGTTTCACGGTCGACTGGTTGACCTGCGTCAGCGCGCTGTAGCGCCGGCCGGTGTAGTCGCCCGAATACGACGGCCACGATTCAGCGAGCGGCTTCAACAGATCCGCGGGATTGAGGCCGCCGCTGTTCTGCGCGACGAGCGCGACCGATGCGAGGCACACGGTCAGGATCATCGCCGCCGGCGTGTAGCGCAGGCCTTCAGGCCTGCCATTGTTCTTCATTTCAGAGTCACCATGAATGCCGTGACGTTATGAATGTCCGCGTCGGTATAGACGCGCAGCAGCTCGCGGTGCGGCTGCAGCGGATCGTGCACCTCGACTCTCGGCGTGTCGCCGACGGTTCGAAACGATCGGCGCGTCCCGTTCTCTTCGGTCAGCGCCACGGTGAAGTCGTCCATGCGATCGAGCCGTCCGCTGACTTTCTCGCCCGACGCCAGCGTCACCGTCACCGTTGTCGGCGCCACCTCGACCGGCGGCGGCCCGCCGCGCGCGCCGCCGCTTCCCGGCATCAGCCAGGTCTGCTGCAGCAGCCGAGGATCGGTGAACTTCGAGGCGAAGCCGCGCAGATCGCCGGTGGTGGAATGGCAGGCCGCGCATTTCGCCTTGAAGAACGCCTCGCCCGCCTTGGCGTCGCCGACGACGATGCTCGGCGGCTTGACGCGCGATTCGTCGTAGCCCGCGGCGCGGAAGGTGTGGATGAACGCGGCGAGATCGGCCGCTTGCGCGTCGTTGAAGTTGAACTTCGGCATCCCCGGCCGGCCGGCGCGGATGATCGGCGCAATCAGCTCGCCGTGCTGATCGTCGAGCACCGTCGACGATCGCAGCAGGCTGGGGCCGCCGTCGCCGCCGCGCGTGTCGGCGCCGTGGCAGAACTGGCAGTTGACGCTGTAGAGCGCCTTGCCCCGCTCGATCGCCGCGGGATCGCCGGCCGGCCGCGTCGGATAGTCCATGCGCCGGGGCGGCGCCGGCGGCGTTTGCACCGGAGTGGGCGGCTGCGCCCCGACCACCAGCGTCGTGAAGAGGATCCCGGCCAGCGCCGGGAACGTCGTTCGAGCGTTCGGAAACATCATCCCCGTCCTGAAGCGCGCGTTACGGCAAAGACTACTTCGGAATGGCGAACGCGACATAAATTCCGCCCGACTCCGGCGGCGTCGTCGGCCGCGAGCGGCCGCCCCCGGCAGGCACCACAACGAACTGGCGGCCATCGACTTCGTAGGTCGATGGCGAGGCCGTGCCGGCGAGCGGCAGCTGCGTTTCCCACAACAATGCGCCGGTCGCCTTGTCGAAGGCGCGGAACTTCCGATCGAAGCTGGTGGCGGCGATGAACACCAGGCCGCCGGCGGTCACCACCGGGCCGCCGTAGTTCTCGCTGCCCGTGTTCTTCAGCCCCAGGGCCGCGAGCTCCGGATACTCGCCGAGCGGCACCGTCCACCGGTACTCGCCCGAGCTCAGATCGATGGCGTTCAGCGTCCCCCACGGTGGCGCGATCGCCGGGTACCCGTCGGGATCGAGGAACTTGCGGTAGCCGGTGAAACGGTACTTCATCGCCGCCACCGATGGGTCGTGCCCGGCGCGATCGTCGGCGCCGGTCCGCAGGAACGCGACGAGCGCCGCCAGCGCGTCCGGCGACAACGCCGGGAAGCCCGGCATCCGCCCGCCGCCTTCGCGGATCACGGTGCGCAGCTCATCGGCCGTGCGCTTCTGCCCGATGCCGGCGAGCGCCGGAATCTGCGGCGGCGCGCCGGCGAGATCGTCGCGGTGGCACGAGGCGCACTGCGTCAGGTAAATCTGTCGCCCGCCGCCTTCCGCGTCGTTCTTCGCCAGCCCGCCGGTCCACGCCATCTCGTTGGCGTTGACATAGAGCACGCCGCTCTCCGGGTCGAACGCCGAACCGCCCCACTCGGCGCCGCCGTCGAAGCCGGGAAACACGATCGTCTGCGAACCGACGCTGAGCGGCACGAACGGCCCGTCGCTGCGAACGCTGCGGAACGCCGCGAGCGCCGCGTCGTGCGCGGCGGGGGTGCGCGTCGTCAGCATCGCCTCGCTGAGGGTCTGCCGCGCGAACGGCGCCGGCCGCGCAGGCAGCGGCTGCGTCGGCGCGGTCTTCTCGCCGTCGACGCTGCTTTCCATCGCCTTCTGCTCTTCGATTGGAAACAGCGGCGCGCCAGTCGCGCGATCGAACACGAACACGAACCCGTGCTTGCTGGTCTGCGCGACCGCGTCGATGCGGCGTCCGTCGCGCGTCACCGTCACCAGGCTCGGCGGCGACGGGAAGTCGCGATCCCAGATGTCGTGGTGGACCGCCTGGTAATGCCAGACCCGTTTCCCCGTCGCCGCGTCGAGCGCGACCAGCGAGTTGGCGAACAGGTTGTCGCCGTGGCGGTTGGCGCCGTAGAAATCGGCGGCGGCCGACCCGGTGGGCACGAAGACGAGGCCGCGCGCCTCGTCGACCGCCATGCCCGCCCAGTTGTTGGCGCCGCCGGTGTAGGTCCACGCATCCTTCGGCCACGTGTCGGCGCCGAATTCGCCGGGGCGCGGGATCGTGTGGAAGGTCCAGCGCAGCGCGCCGCTGCGCGCGTCGAAGGCGCGGACGTCGCCCGGCGAGGCGGGCAGCCCCTCGCTGACGCGGCCGCCGACGATCAGCAGGTCCTTGTAGATCACGCCCGGCGTGGTCAGCAGGACCGACTGCGTCGACGGATCACGCCCGAGGCCTTCGCGCAGATCGATCCGGCCGTCGCGGCCGAACGACGCGATCGGCGCGCCCGTTCTCGCGTCGAGCGCGTAGACGAACGTGCCCTGCGCGGCGAAGATGCGCGCGTCGCTGCCGCTCGACCAGTAGGTGACGCCGCGGTTCGGCCCGCGCCCCTCGATGCCCGAGTCGAACGTCCAGCGCAGTGCGCCGGTCTCCGCGTCGAGCGCCACCACTCGGTGCTTCGGCGTCGTCGTATAGAGCACGCGGCCGACGACGATCGGGTTGGTTTGCAGCCCGCCGGTTTCGCCGGAGTCGAACGTCCACGCCACCGCGAGGCGCGAGACGTTCGACCGGTTGATGCCGGTGAGGCTCGAGTAGCGGATCTGCCCGGGCCCGCCGCCGTACGCGGGCCACCCGGTGTCGCTGCGCGGCGGCGACCCCTGCGCCGCTGCCGACACCGCAATCGAGACGAGCAGCAGCACGCTGAACAGTCTGAGCCTCTGAATCTCCGAGCCTCCGTGCTCCTTGTCTCCGAGTCTCCGTGATCTCTGAGCCTCTGAGCCGTCAGAACAAGAGTTTCACGGCGAACTGCATCTGCCGCGGGATCGAGTTGCCAATGCTGTTCAGCGACCCGAAGCCCGGCGCTCCCAGCTGCGAGATCGGGTTGGCGAAGCTCGGGGTGTTGGTCACGTTGTACGCCTCGACGCGC
>Ga0134127_10003359_pt1 | contig 11530 bp, 7 predicted proteins | sample KB31753_FD_96459 | JGI IMG/M metagenome (GOLD analysis project Ga0134127, IMG submission 96459) | Terrestrial soil microbial communities with excess Nitrogen fertilizer from Kellogg Biological Station, Michigan, USA - KB3-175-3 | ecosystem: Environmental > Terrestrial > Soil > Unclassified ...
TCGGCAGTCAGGTGGAGCTGCGTGACCATTCCATTCATTGTGGCGATCATGCTGCCGAGCTGCGGCACAAAGAACATGTTCATTACGGAAGCCGAAGTCAGTGAGAAGTGCACCGGTACTCCGGCCGGAACGACGAGCTCGTTGACGCTTGCAACGCCCTCGTCGGGGTAGATGAACAGCCATTTCCAATCCAGCGAGACTACCTGCACTTCGGTCGGCTTGTCTGGCGAGCTGATCGGCTTGAAGGGATCAAGGTCGTGTGATCCGATCCAGATCACGCCGCCGAGAAACATGATGACCAGGATAGGTATGGCCCAGACAATGAGCTCGATGCTTCCGGAATAGACAAAATCGGGACGGTAGCGCGCCCGCGTATTGGACGCACGAAACCACCAGCCGAAGAACAACGTCGCGATGACCGTGGGCACCACGATCACCAACATGATCGCCAGCGCGTTGAGCAGGATTTTTGCGTCCGCTGCCCCGATCGACCCCTGCGGGTCTAGCACGCCACCTGAACAGCCGCTCACTGAAAGTAGAACGAGTGCAGCTGAGATCCAAGTCAGGACGTGCCGCAAAAGGACTGCTGTAGACCACGCCACGGAGGCTGCTAGCTTAATGCAAGCGCGAATCGCTTGCGGGTCAGAACGGGATGTGGGCGGCCGAATACTGACCATCGTTGCTCTTCGTGCCGTCGAGTTGTTGGCTCAAAGCAGGAAGGATTGAAATCGGTTGCGCGTTACAGGTCGCAAGGAAATATAACTCACGTAGCGCATAAAGAAATCGCGAATCTCCTCGTCACGGGGGAGGGTGACGGCTTTCCACTCTTACTTCTCCGCCAATTGTTGTTTGATGACGACGCTGCCAAAGTTTTGGGTTTGCGATTTTCGGCGTTAGTCCTGCATTGTGGGCGAACAAAATGCTCGACGTCTCTGCCCCGCATCTGGTGTACTTCATGCGTCCCGAGCGCGCGCTCGTCATCAATCGCGCCTATATGGATGCGGACCGGCATCGATTTTGCCCCTGGTACAGGGCTTCCTCCCGCGTGGTGCCAAAGTGGCAGCAGCGAGTTACACCTCCGGATAGTAGCCAACACACGAGCCCTGGGGCAGGTTGTAGGCGACAACGCGGAGGCCGCGTATCACGCGGGGAACGTCCCAGGATACCGATCGGCGGCATGCCGAGGTTGAACGGTCATTGAAATTGGTGTCGAATTGGTCGGTGGCACAGCCTCCATGCCAATAGGTGACGCGATGCCGAAATTGGTAATCAACGGTCAAGCGCAGGACCTCGATGTTCCGGACGACATGCCACTTTTGTGGGTACTGCGCGACGTCATCGGCCTGACCGGAACGAAGTTCGGCTGTGGTGTTGCCCTGTGCGGAGCATGCACCGTCCACCTCGACGGCCGTCCGATCCGCTCTTGCATCACGCCCGTGTCCAACGTTGTTGGCAAGAAGATCACCACCATCGAAGCGATCGGCGAGATCGAAAGCGGAGCCAAGATCCAACAGGCTTGGCTCAATATCGAAGTCGTTCAGTGCGGCTATTGCCAGTCGGGCCAGATCATGTCTGCGGTAGCTCTTCTCGAGAGCAATCCCAATCCGACCGACGCCGAGATCGACACGGCGATGTCGGGCAATATCTGTCGTTGCGGCACGTATCCTCGCATTCGTGCAGCCATTAAACAAGCCTCGCAATCGGCTTGAAGCGAAGAGCTGGGCAATGCTGAAACGGATCGACAACGCTAGGAACGAGAAGCCAACAGGTTTTTCACGCCGAACCTTTCTTGTCACAACCGCGGCCGCGGGCGGTGGGTTGCTGCTCGGCGTCTATCTCCCTCGAACGATTGGTGCCAAGGCGCAAATTGCCGATGCGGAGTTAGCCCCCAACGCCTTCGTGCGCATTAAGCCCGACGACACCATCACGCTCGTTATGCCGCAAGTCGAGATGGGGCAGGGCACCTACACTTCGATGTCCATGCTGATCGCCGAGGAGCTCGAGGTCGATCTCGCCAAGGTAAGCCTCGAGGCGGCGCCTGCGAGCGACAAGCTCTATGCCCTTCCCTTGCTCGGGTTCCAGGTCACCGGCGGCTCCACATCTGTGATGGGATTCTGGGAGCCTCTGCGCCGGGCTGGCGCGACGGCTCGCGTCATGCTGATCCAAGCTGCGGCCGCTCAGTGGAATGTCGACCCTGCATCGTGCAAAGCCGAAAAGGGCGAGGTGATCTCCTCGGTCGGGGACAGACTGACTTACGGAGCTCTAGTGGAAGCGGCGGCCAAGCTGCCCGTGCCGGACAAGGTCGCGCTCAAGGACCCCAAGGATTTCACCCTGATCGGAACGCCGGCCAGGCGTCTTGATACGCCGGAGAAGGTGAATGGCAAGGCCAAGTTCGGAATCGACGCAATGATTCCCGGCATGAAGTTCGCGACTGTCGCCGCATGTCCGGTGTTTGGCGGCAAGCTCAAAAGCGTCGACGACAGCAAAGCAATGGCCATTAAGGGCGTGCGGCAAGTGGTCAAGATCGACAATGCCGTGGCAGTGGTCGGCGACCACATGTGGGCTGCGATGCAAGGGCTCGGTGCCCTCGACATCGAGTGGGACGACGGCCCCCACGCGAATGTCACGACGGCCAGCATCGTCGAGCAGATGGTACGTGCCTCGCAAAACGACGGGGTAGTGGCCCGGAGCGATGGTGACTTCGCCAAGGCGATACAAGGGGTCGCGAAGAGAATCGACGCCGTCTATGAGGTGCCGTTCCTCGCCCACGCCGCCATGGAGCCGATGAATTGCACGGTCCATGTCACCAAAGACAGTTGCGATATTTGGGTCGGTATCCAGGTGGTGGCCCGCGCGCAGGCTACCGCCGCCCAAGTGACCGGTCTCCCGCCGGATAAGATCCAAGTCCACAATCATCTGCTCGGCGGCGGCTTTGGCCGTCGGCTGGATGTGGATGGCATCACCCAAGCCGTGGAGATCGCCAAGCAGGTCGACGGACCGCTAAAAGTCGTATGGAGCCGCGAAGAAGACGTCCAGCACGACGTCTACAAGCCCTATTTCTTCGATCGGATCACCGCTGGGTTGGATGCCGACGGAAGACCGATTGCATGGCATCATCGCATCACCGGCTCCTCCGTCTTCGCCCGTTGGGTGCCGCCAACATTCAAGAATGGGTTCGACCCCGACACTGTTGAGGGTGCCAAGCCGCCTTATGACCTGCCAAACTTCCTACTGGAATACGTGCGAAATGAGCCTCCGGGACTCGTGACAGGCAATTGGCGCGGGGTCGGACCCACCCACAACGTCTTTGTGGTGGAAAGCTTCATCGACGAGTTGGCTGCGGCTACCAAGAAAGATCCGGTTGAATTTCGCCGCTCGATGCTCGGTAAATCACAACGCCTGCTCGGCGTGCTCAATCTTGCTGTCGAGAAGGCGGGTTGGGGCAGGCCACTGCCCGAGGGCGTCAGGCGCGGCGTCTCGGTCCAGTTCGTTATGGGCACTTACCTTTCCCAAGTTGCCGAAGTGCAAGTGTCCAAGGAGGGCGAGGTCAGCGTCCGGCGCGTGGTTTGCGCCGTCGATTGCGGCCAGATCGTCAATCCCGACACGATCGCCGCGCAGATCGAGGGTGGAATCATTTTCGGCCTCAGCGCGGCGTTGTGGGGCGAGATCACGCTGAAGAATGGCCGTATCGAGCAGCATAATTTCAACGACTATCGCGTCTTGCGTATCAACGAAGCTCCGCAGATCGAGGTTCACCTTGTGAAGAACGGCGAAGCGCCAGGCGGCATCGGCGAGCCGGGAACGATTGGCATTGCCCCGGCGGTGGCTAATGCGATCTTCGCGGTGACCGGCAAGCGCATCCGCAAGCTGCCCATCAAGGATCAATTGCGCTCTGCATAAACCTTTGAGCGAAGGCCATCATGCTAGGACGACCAAATCTGGAGCCAAGTCGCTAGATGAGGCGCCCAAACAAAATCGCGATGTTCGTAGTTGCGATCGTAGCTGTCATGGTGGTCGGATGGTGGGCGCTTCGCTCAAGCGACCCCACGGCCTTTGCCAAAGGCAAAAGGGTCGAGCTTGCAGATTTCAAGGGATCTGATCCTACCGGTGCCCCCGCTAATCTTGCCAATGCCGATTTGATCGCGCGCGGCGAGTATCTAACCCGAGCCGCTGATTGCGCGGCTTGCCACACCGCGCCGGGAGGCAAGCCTTTTGCCGGCGGCCTGCCATTCAAGCTGCCAATGATTGGCACGATCTACTCGACCAATCTCACGCCCGACTCGGAGACAGGCATCGGAGCGTGGAGCGACAAGGAATTCCTAAAGGCGCTGCATCAGGGGATCGGGAAGGACGGCAAGCACCTCTATCCCGCGTTTCCTTATACCTCCTATGCCCTGATGACCGACAACGATGTCCTTGCCATCAAGGCCTATCTTCTCACGCTGAAGCCAGTGACATACACCCCGCCGCCCAACGACATCTCCTTTCCTTTCAATCAGCGCTATCTGATGATGTTCTGGAATGCACTGTTCGAGCCATCACATCGATTCCGGCCGAATGCTGATCAAGCGGCCGATTGGAATCGCGGCGCCTATCTCGTCGAGGCGCTTGGTCACTGCGGCGATTGCCATACGCCTCGCAACATCCTGTTTGGATTGAACAACAAACGAAAGTTCGCCGGCGCAATCATCCAGGGCTGGAAGGCGTACAACATTACCCCTGATCCTCATTGGGGCATCGGCAGTTGGTCCGATGAGCAGGTCGAGGATTATTTGTCAGCGGGCCATGCCGAGAACAGGGGCTCGGCCGGGGGGCCAATGTCAGAGGTCGTCGACAACAGTCTTCGCTACCTAACCGAGCCGGACATCAAGGCGATCGGAACCTATTTGAAGAGCGTGCCCGCCAATGGCGACGGGACTGACGTCGCTGCGGCACCTACTCCGAAGGTGGCGCGGGAGCTCAGCGAGCAGCCGGCCTCCCCTCAAGAGAGCGGACCCGGTTTGCATGTTTTTGAGGGCGCTTGCATCGGGTGTCACCAGTTCGATGGCAAAGTGGCCGTCTCGAATCTCGCATCGCTCGTCGGCAGCAGGACAGCGAACGATCCCGCGGGCACCAACGCGGCCCAGGCCCTAATCGGGGGAACTCATCTTGGATTCGCCAAGACCGAGGGCTTCATGCCCAACTTCGGCGACGGCTACTCGGATCCGGAGATCGCTGCGGTTGTCAACTATTTGACTGGACGGTTCGGAGCACGCGCCTCTACGCTTACGCCCAAGGAAATAGCAAAACTCCGCTCAGTAAACTGATGCTAAGGGCCATTATGGATCGTGATTAGCGATCGACGGTGGAATTACGAAGCCGAAATTCCTCTCGACAGGCTTCGCTGAAATCGCGAAGCAGATCAATCAGTCCGCTATCGCTCATCTGCCGCAGCTCAGGAAACTTCTTGTTCGGCTCCAAATAGCTATCGCCGATTTTTTTGAGCATCCGGTTGGCGCTGCCGACGACACGATGCGCATTCGGTTGAGGTCCGCATAAATCCCCATCAAAGCGACGACGTCTGCGTTGCTGTTTTGGAGCGCATGGATACACAACTTAGAGGACTGCTTGATGAATTCCCTGTAAAGGTAATCGTTTATCACGTCACCCATGGTTGAATTTTAGCTCTTCTTGGATGTCACCACGAAGAAACGGCCCGGAACGAAGGTGACCTTCTTGCTCCCACACTTCGGGCATTGCGGTTTCACCGCTTCATGCTCGGAAATGGTCTCGTTGCGCTCGAAGCGTTTTCCGCTTTCTCGCAACGATATTGATAGGTCGGCATGGACCTCCTCAGCCCATCGTGACGCGAGGCCCTGGGCCGTGTTTGGCACGATCAAGAAAGTAGGTGATCACAGCGAAACTGATCCAGCCCACGGTGAATTTCACGCCAGCCAGCAACATTAACTCCCCCGGAATTGGACCGAGACTGGCGCGCTGCACCAGCTCGGAAAGGCTCGATACCGGCACCGGGTGAATGGCGATCTTGGCGTAAGCCGATTGCCCTCAGGATCCTTCATGAAACTGTTGCGTATGAGAGACTGAACTCCAACTTTCTCATGACAACCACTGGTATCACAGCCGATCCCTCAGCGACTGACCCCAGAGCGTCATGCCGGGCTCGAACAGAGCACAGCAGCATTGCAGTTGCCTCATTGGGGGGGTGCGGACCCGAGTGCACCAGCCGCCAAGGCAAGTGTCGCCGCGGCCGACAGTGCTGTGCTGTAGGCGTCCGTTGCGGCATTCTTCGCCACCAAAAGCTGACGCTCAGCGATCGCGACGTCGGTGATCGATCCGACGCCATTGCGATAAGCCGCGAGGGCTGCGTCGAACGTGGTTTGCGCCGCCGCAGCGAGCGCCGTGGCAGCACTATATGCGGATAGGCTAGTTTTCAGGGTATTTCTTGCCACGACGATTTGTCGAGCTGCTTCGTTCCTGATTTGCAGCAGCGTTGTCTCCGCCTTGTCGACCTTGTCGCGGGCCTGCTCCAGCAACGCGACGCGCGATCCGCCGGCGTAAAGCGGAACCGTCATTCCCAGGAGAATGGTGCCATTAAGCTGGTCTGTGGATACCCCGAGTTGATTGTTTGGCAAGTTGACGATCGGCAATTGCTGATCGACTCCCGGAATCGCAGTAACGCTTAAGCTTCCTGACAAGCGGGTGCCCGTACCTGAAACAAAAACTTTGGGTAAGAACTCCGCCTGTGCAGCGCGGAGACCGGCAAGGCTCGCCTGCACCGTCGCGTAGGCACTGAGTACGTCGGGCCGGCGGGCCAACGCCTCGGCAATAAAGCTCTCAATGGGGGCCGTCAGGGAGGGCGGCAGTGTCCGGCGAGAAATATCAGCGATCGTGAGCCGGGTGATTGGAGAAATGCCCATTGCCGAGATCAAAGCCAGATAGGAGTCCTCGGCGACGCCTTCGGCCTGAACCCGCACCAGCTGCGCTTCGGCGGTGGATTGCTTGGTCTGTGCAACCTCGACCACTGTGCCGACGCCCCGTTTGTATCGGTCTTCGGCGGCAGCCTGTACCTCTTCGGCCGCGCTTAGGGACTCCTTGGCGGTGGCGAGGTGCGCCCGCGCCGCAGCATGTGCGTAAAACGCCAAGCTCACATTGTAGATGACCTGCTGATGGGCGGCAGTGAACGCGATGTTGGAAACAGCAGATTCCTGCTTCGCGACCTGCACGAGTGCAGCGCGCTTGCCGAAATTAAAGAGTAGCCATTGAATAGAGACGACTTCTATATCGCCCTCCCCCGTGACGTCCTGGGTCCCATTGGTGCCAAGAGATAGCGGCGTGGTGCTTGTCGTCGATATGGGCAGAGCCGGCACCGTGGCCCCAATCGCGGAAACCTGGTTTCGGCCAGAAAAGTCGATCTGGCTTTTCTGCCAACCTTGCACGATGCCGGCTGATATCAAGGGTAGATAGGTACTCTTGGCAATTCCAGCCGCGAGCGCGGCATTACGCGCGTCATTCCAGGCATTACGCGTCACCGGATTATTTGACTCGGCAATGTCGATTAGATCGGGAAGAGTATAGGGGCCGCCTCGTTCGAGATCGATGGCTGGCGGGGGGATCTCTGCCAATTCACGGTTCGCAGGCAGCACGTAGCTGCCGTTATTCGGCTGATTGGAAGGTCCTCGTCGGCCGGCGATGATTTCCCCGTCTGGGCCCGTGGCCGGAATCCACGGAGCGTCGGGTCGATCAGGCGCCATATTGAGAGCCGAAGTCGCACAACCGGCAAGTTGAAGCGAAAAAAGCACAAGCGCAATCACCGAGGCGAGCCGACACGTTCTCGACCGCCATTTTCTCATTCGCTTTTCAGATGACCGCTTTTTCAATCCTCCGCAGCCCCCCGCCTATTATACGGAGCAGCGGCGACGTCGTCCACTTCACCTGTCGATCTGCAGGTGTGCGCGCTTGAGTTTCGGAGGAAGTGAAGCGGGCGGCTAACGCTTCAAGACGATGGGCGATTTGGGCGGATGTTCTTGCGTCATCATCCGCGCTCAACAGCAGCGGCGCCTCAAGTGAGCCGATCTCTTCTGCTGCGTACCGCCGCGCTTCGAGCCACGCAGAGCTCGGGCGCACCGTGTCCGGCTCATAGGCGACGAGATCAATATCGGTTTCGATCTTACCCAGCTGTGACTGCGCTGCAGACGCCAAGGCGCGGCGCGCTCGCACATCCGCCGCCGTCATCATGGCGCTCAGGCCACGTAACAGAGAGGCAATCGCAGGATCGATGCGCTTGCCGATGCTGATCGGCCACAGGTTGATGGAGACCAAATATACAACCAGATTGCCGATCAGGATACCAATGACCCGATCCCGGGCAGTGACCAAATCGAAGGAGGGTGCCGGTCCCTGAACGACGCAGAGAAAAAACGCAAAGGCCATCTGAAAACCGGCGTAGGAAATGCGTGGGCTACCGGCAGCCACGTAACCCGCGGCAAGAGCGCCAAGAAAAACGAGGGCCATTAGTTGATCGATTGAGGTGAGAGAGGGCACCAAAAAAATGATGGCAGCATAGCCTGCCGCTGCGCCGACGAGGCAACCGAGGATTCGCAAGGTGAACTTTTCGACAGTCTCGGCCGTCGTGCCAAGCGAGACGATATAGACGGTGATGAAACAGGTGTGAATGCCCGGCCAATCGAGCAGCGAATAGAGTAGATAACAGAACATCGCCGCAGCGGTCGTTTTCAACGCATAGTGGACGTGGTCGGGATTGGAAAAGGCGTCGGCCGTGAAGAATCCGCTTTGTTCACCAGGCTTTTCGTCAACACGCGGAGGAGAAGTCGGCGCATCGGTGAAGTGGGTGATCGCGTCCTTGATGGCGGCGAGGACGTGAGCCGCTAGCGGCTTGAGCCGGCGATCGATATCCGGCGCCTGCCAGGCGATCCTGGTCGGATAGCCACCGGATTTCAAAATAGCGGCCATCTCGTGAAAGGTCTGCGCAAGATATTTGCGCAGCGGGATAGTAAGCCGAGCTTCCGGCTTGCGATCGCTCATGTCGATCGCGGAAAGAATGCTAACGGTGGAGTCGGCAGCCTGCCGAAGGGCCGCGATGTCAGCCGGCGGAGAGGTTTTCTCGCGATCCGCCAAGCCAAGCCACTCCTGGATTTCCACAGCGCCTTCACGCAGGCTTTCTTTGAATTCGCCTCGGATGCGCTCGTCCGGGATGTGCAGCATCGCCGCCGATAGGTCGAGGCGCCGCGCGATGGCTCGCTGGGCAAGCCGCCGCGGCGACGGCGCGAGGACCAAATTCACGATGATGGAGACGCCTGCGGGAATACCGACGAACAGCCAAACATAGAGCAATCCTCTCGTACCTTCCTCTCCAAGTTGGATGCTTCCCAGCACGTCGAGCCCATAACCGACGATGAGTGCAATTGTGTTCGCGACTGGCTGCAATTTGCTGGCCGATGCCAGGAACAACACACCGAATGAAATCGCAGCCATGCTGATCACACGCCACATCGGATCATTGATCACGACCATGGCGACAAGCACGATAAACCCGATGACCAAAGTGATCAGCCCGATAAATACGACGTCCAAAATGAGGCTCATGGTCCGGCTATCGCGATTGAGAAAGAAGGCGACGTAGGTAGTCAGAGCGGGCTCCGGCGTCTGGTAGATCTCCGCGACCAAAACGGTCAGGGCGCAGATCAGCGCCAAGCGGCTCGCGAGTTCGAACTGGCCTGGCTTCGGGGCAAATAGCCGAGCAATGTCCCAAATTGTTTCTCGTGCTCGGTTTAACGGCATGCGGCACCGTGTTTGATCTCGACCACGGCGCTTGCGCCAAGACGCATGAGCTGCTGGGGCGGATTCTCGATCCGTATGCGCACGGGAAATCGTTGAGCCACCCGGACCCAATTCATTGACCGCTCCACAAAGGGAACAGAGCGCGGAATATTAATTACGTCCTGATCCGTGACTCCCCATCCGATACCCTGCACAACTCCTTTGATGGGAACCTTGCGGTCGATCAGTGAAAAGACCGTCGCGCAATCACCGACCGCTATCCAGTCGAGCTCAGTTTCCCGGAAATTGGCGTTGGCGAACCACTCATCGGTGTTGATCAAGGTGAACAGCGATTGAGAAGGGATGACCATTTCGCCGGTCGAAACCCTCAAGCTGACGACAAGACCGTTGTGGCTCGCGCGCACAGTTGTGTCTTCGAGTGCGCGCTGGGCAATGGCGAGAGCGGCTTTCCTGGCAAGCACGGTCGCTTCGGCCGCGGCTTCGGTGTCAATTGCGCGATATGCGGCGGCTTCCTGTTCCTGTGCCTGTGTGAGTTTCGTCGCTGTGTCCTTTTCTAACACCTGTGCGTCATCGAGCTGTTGCTTCGGCACGTAACCTTTGGACGCCAGCGGACGAATCCTTTCCAGCGAGCGCATCGCTAATTCGTGGTTTTGTAGAGCGTTTTTCGTCTGGTTGGCGGCGATCAGCGCGTCCGAACGTTGCGTCGAAAGCACGCGCCGTCGTGTTTCAAGTTCCGCTTCGGCGATGTTCAGGTCAGCGGCGGCTTGCTCGACGGCCAGCCGATAAGGGAGCGGATCGATCTGGAAAAGAAGGTCGCCGGCGGCCACACGGGCGTTCTCGGAAACCGGGAGCTCAATAATGCGGCCGCCGACTGCCGCTGCGACGTGAACGATATCGGCGTCGATTGAACTGTCGGTCGTCGTTGGATGTACGGTGCTTTCATGGAACGCATAAATCGCGAGCGCTGCAGCCAAAACGATGATCCCAACGGAGATCAAGCGGTCACGAGACGCAACACGCGATTTACCGGCGGTCTCCATCGCCACCGTCGGAACGCGACGGTCGCGTGACGCGGTACGCGATTTAGCAGTACGCGATTTGCTGACGGTCTCCATCGTTACTGACCGAACGCGACGAGCCAAAAAAGAACCGCCGTGATCACACCGATCGCGGTACAGAGAGCAAGCTGATAGGGAAGTTCGTCGGAAAGTCCGCTGCTAACGAACGCAAGCCTCGCGACGGCGGCACCCACGATTCCGATCGCACCACACAACAGCCAAGCTGGGAAGAAAGCGCCGAACAAATCAAATGACGGCGCACCGCTCGCGGAGCAGCCGCCGAGACAGACGCACACCAGACACAGAAGGCCGCTCGCTGGCCGCGTTTGTGAACGCGTCGTCATCTCAGGGATGCGTCCGACGCGACAATTGGCAGCTCTGGCATTTTGGCGATGCCCCGCGCAAAGGCCGCCTGTCGGCCCTTTAGGTAGGCGTCATGCGGTTCGGCTTCGCCTATTGCTCTCTCCATAGTTTGGCAAGGGCGAAATGCGGCGAAAATATGCTAGCATGCGGCAGGGCGAGTGTGGGGCTTTCACCTCGTCTCGGTAAATGGGTCGTTCTGATGGAGAGGATTTGCAGCGAAGAGGATTCCGCGCCGACAGGCTATCGGCACTTCGTCGTATGGGCCGTGATCGGTCTCGGTCTATCCTTTGTTGCGGGCGCTTTCGAGCCGA
>Ga0134127_10003360_pt1 | contig 11527 bp, 15 predicted proteins | sample KB31753_FD_96459 | JGI IMG/M metagenome (GOLD analysis project Ga0134127, IMG submission 96459) | Terrestrial soil microbial communities with excess Nitrogen fertilizer from Kellogg Biological Station, Michigan, USA - KB3-175-3 | ecosystem: Environmental > Terrestrial > Soil > Unclassified ...
AGGTAGGGTCTGAATTAATATGGCTCTGGGTAGCTATTGAATCAAAAGATAAAGAGATTCTGTCAATATCCATATCAAAAGAAAGAAATATGTTTGTAGCAGAGCGTTTTCCAGCAAACCTTTTAAAGGAATATGGTAAACACTGTTTCAACCGATGGTGGAACCTGGTATCCTCAAGCATGTCAGTTTCTGAAACTAAATCATCATCTACATTCTCCATTTGAGAAAAGTATTATAGAAAGAACAATGCAATACGTTAAGGATAGAACTACAGAATGCTTTGATGATTATTTTCTATGTAGAAAGAAAAATTGCAAACTAAGGCACGTAACGCAATGGATGAATCTATTTGCAATTCATTACAACAAGGAATTAATATCTTAGCTTTAGAGCCGAATTTTATATTATTTTATTTAAATGTCAATTTTAATTAACTTCATAATAATTTATTGAGAATAAATAAAGCAATATTAAAATGTCATGTCCTATTATTGAAGTCTATTGCGACAAATGCGGTAGTAAAATAAAACATATGATCATACTTAAGTCACTCAAAGACATTTTAAGGCCTACCAAATACAAATGTTCATTTTGCGGTCAAACTTTAAATCCTATGGATTTTTCCATTGAATTAGAAAAACTATGATTCATTTTGTTAGAATAGAGACTTAATATTATTTCAATTATTTTATGTTAGTGAGGCAAAGATTAAAGTAATAAATCTTCATTTTTTATCTTGAATTGATAAACAATGAGAAGGAAATTAGCGATTTGGCTTAGAGCTATTAGGTTTAAGTTTTTAGCTGCCTCAGCTATTGCCGTAAGTAATGGGCTTGTTCTAAGCTATGGATATCAATCCTCAAACTTCAATATTTTTTATGCAGCTTTAACTTATATAGGTATTTTTTGTTTGCATTCAAGTGTAGATTTATTTAATGATTATTGGGATTTTAAAAGAGGAATCGATCTTTTAACTAAGAAAACTCGATTTAGTGGAGGTACAGGTGTTTTACCAGAAGGTCTATTAAAACCCAGTGAAATCTTTCGAGCATCAATATTATTTCTAATATTGGGATTATCCATAGGAATTTTTTTTGTTTATATTAAAGGATATCTAGTTGCATTAATTTTAGGCTTTGCAACTCTTTCTATAATTTTATATTCTACTAAATTAGTTAATGTTGGATTAGGGGAACTATTTGTAGGTATTAAAGGAATGTTGATTGTTATCGGAGCATTTTATGTTCAAATTGGGTATATAATAATGGAGCCTATTATTATAGGAATAGTAATTGGTTTACTATCATCATTAGTTCTCTATATAAATTCTATTCCAGATATAAAAGCAGATAAAGCCAAAGGTAGAAAAACACTGGCAATTATTTTAGAAAAGTATTCTCAATTGCAAACTTTAACATTTATATCAAGTTTATTTATTTCCATTTATTCTTTAACTTTTATTTTTTACTATTTAATAATGCATAACATTTACCCATTTTTTCTAAGTCTTTTTTTAATTCCATTTGCAATAAATGTTTTATTAAAATTTCATATATATCTATTTAATAATAAAGAAAATAATACATTTTATGAAATAATAATGGAAAAAACAATCCTTTTTTCTAGATTATACGGAATTTCCATAATAATAGGAATTATGACTTTAATTATTTTTAATATAAAAATTAAATAAGAATTATAATATATGTAGAAATTGTTGTGGACAGTACATGCTTCAAGGAAAGACAATATATCATTCATTTCTCAATTAATTGATTCATTAAAACAAAATTCCATTTTTAAAGATTTTTATTATTTTGATAGATTGACTTCAACACAAGATTATGCAATTAATTTAATTAAAAGAAAAAAAACAATTAATCCAACTATTATTCTCTGTAATAATCAATCAAAAGGTAGAGGAAGAAAAGGAAATTTATGGTCTTCTAAGATTGGTGGAATTTGGATGTCCTTTATTTTAGAAGCGAATTTGAATATTGAACTTTCATTCATCTTTGTAATGGTTTCTGCCATTAGTATTTATAATACAATTGAGAAAGAAACCCAATTAAAACCAGAACTGAAATGGCCTAACGATATTTTTATTGATGGAAAAAAAATTGCAGGAATTTTAATTGATATTGAAACATCTATGAACAATAAATGCTGTATTATAATAGGCATGGGAATAAATACGAATAATGATTTAGATTCAACCTTACTTGAAATTCAAAATATGGAACAATGTAATTATAATGTTACAACATTGAAAAAAGAATTAAATAATGTAGAAATTTCCAATAATTTTTTTTTGTCAAAGTTAATTAATAACATTAATTTTTTCTTATTAGAAATCATTAAAAATTCTTTCAATTATCAAAGCATTTTTAGTATATATAAAGAAAAGATAATGAATTCTAAAGATAAGCTAAAATATACTTTTTATAATAATGGTAACAAATTTGATGGAGAAATAATTGACATAGAACCTAATGGATCGCTTTTAGTTAAAGACAGACAAAAAAACAAAATAATACAAATATCTTCAACATATAACATTAATCCAAATTAATTGTAATATAAAATGGACATAGTTTAGGAGCCGATCATTCCAGGCAACTTGGTTGGAGATCTAAAATCTTTATTTAAATCAATTCCTTCTTTTGAAATTATATGAATACTTTTTAAAGGCGTCCCCTCTGGGGGAGACAGAATCACTGTTTCACCTGCATTTAATTTATCAACCTTTGTTTCAAATTTCATATTGTCATCATAAATAATAGTTATATTATTTAATGGATTAAACCCAGTATTTTTTAAAACTACCCTGGAATTAACAAATAAAGATTCTGGATCTCTTATTGCATCAACATCTAAAGAAAACTTTTGAGAGGGAATAAAAATAATAACATTATATAGAATAATTCCACCTATAATAATAATTAAAAATATTAAAATTGTTTCAGGTTTTTTTATATTTATCATCTTTTATTTTCCTATGTTAAAAAGGTTATCTAATATAATAAGAATTATGATTTATAATATTTGAAAATTAATCCAAAAAGATCATTGACAATAACGTGCTAGTTTATAAAATAATACAAAATAATATATTTTATTTAAATTACAAATCTATTATTTAATTAATTGCAAGATAGAAGGTTTAAATACAATCAATGATAATAGTATATTACATCGACCAAACCGAAGGGGAACATGCTTACCTAGGTAACTTAGTTACCTAGGTAAGCAATTTACTTTGACAAGAACTTAAAAGAAGATATCATTTCTTTGACTATACTTTCATATTTTGTATATGTATTTGGTGAAGCCTTGTAAGTAAATATAAAGATATTATTCTTATCCATGGTCACTGCCTGTAAAGCTTTTCTATTTTGGAGATTGCTATCAGTTGCAGTAAATGTTATTTGTCTTCCGTTTTTACCATCAATTATAAATTGGCCTGAAGATTCCTGTTTAAAGTCTTTATGCGCTTTTTTTAATTGAGATATTAATGCATTAGATATTGACCCTATAGATATATTTTTAGATTGCAATGGAACTATTTTGACTGCTAGTCCTGCAGGACTAGCAGGAGAATCTGTTTCTTTGGGTGCAATAAATATAAACTCATTATTAATTGTAGAAGATCTTTCCCAAGTATTAGGATAACTAATTTTAAATTTAAAATTCTGATTCTCATATGTAAGCAGGGGTTGCTTATTTTCGTTAAAGAAAAATTGACCATAAACCACTTGAGTATGATAAAAAAGGTTATTGTTGTTACCCACCATAGCAAGATTAACAATTAAAATTAAGACAGGGAATACGAACAACAAATCTCTTTTTTTATGTTTAAAATAATTTATTTCTTTATTCATTACTTCTCAACAATTATTAATAGAAAATAACCATTAATATGAAAATATATAATTTATTCTTATTATCTTTTTATTTTTTCGTCATTTTGCTCTTGAAATGGATACATCAATTGTAGACACAGTCCTGGGTTTATCACCATCAGTACTATTTAGAATGTCTGATCCTAATTTAACATTTGAAATTCTGTATCCAAGAGAATCCATTCTTTTTACAATGATCTGTGCTACATCAACAGCGCGTGTAATACTTTTACCTCTTGCTTTGACTATAACTGTTGGTTCATTTGCTAATTGTACCAATGTAGCAGTCACATAAGTCATAAGAGGTTTTTTACCAATAAAAATTTCATTACCTTTTCTTCTTAATGTTTCGTATTTACTGTTCGACATTATACACTATATTCATCAACAGTATATAATAATATTTCAATTTTAATATTAAAATTGAAATATTATTTAATTTTCATAATTTAATTTATTTATATCCTTTAGAATATCTATTATATTATCAGGATTGTTTAACATTTTTTCTTTGACATCTTTGTCTAATATCTCATAACAATGAATTAGTTCATTTTCATCTTTAAAAAATAAAAATACAGATTTTTCATGAATAAATGGATATAATTTTTCTTGAATCATTAATTCAGGTTTTATTTTAATTTTATTTTCGTTATCTGTTACAACAGGATAATTATTCTCCATTGTCATCATGTTTTACATAAATAATAAAATTAAACATTCAACCTATATAATAAATTTAATATTCTTAAAGTTTTGTTATTTATTTACAAAAATGTCTCCTATTAGTTTAAAAATAAAACCTATTCCACCTATAGCTCCTATTGCCAATAAAACTAACCTAAGGTGAGTAAAATAATCATCTTTATTTGTTTTTTTTGCTAATTTTAATGTCTGAATCATTTCTATTATCCTTCTTTGAACTAAATTGGGAATGGCAGATAACATTGAATTCTATACATTTTGATCATTAATATAATTTTAACATTTCTAAATATCAAAAGTAATAAGGATATTATACTAGTTTACTTTTTAGACAAATATACTAAGTATTGGTGTCCGTGTTTGGTTGAAGGATATATACGGGTTCTTTATCGGTCCTTTGCATTTCAACGAAGGTTTCAGTTGCTTGTATTCCTTCAATTCTTCCAATTCTTTCTATAACTATTTTATGCAATTCCTCTAAAGTTCTAGCATAAATTGTCAATATCATATCAAATCTGCCAGTAACTTCAATTATTGATCTTACTTCAGGAATTTTTAATAATTCAGAATGAATTTTCTCTTTCAATTTAGGATTTCTATTAATTCCAATTGTTGCTTTAATATGTATTCCAAGTTGAGATTCATTAATAATAACTGTGAATTTTTTGATCAGATCTCTTTTCATCAATCGCTTTATTCTACTGTATAATACCGATGAATTTATTTTCAATTTTTTGCTTAATTGAGGAATTGAAATACTTGCATCTTTTGCTAATTCTGAGAGAATTCTCATATCTAATTCATCAAATCTTTGCAAGTTTGATTCATTTTTATAAATATTATTTACATTAATAAATGTAATTGAAATATTTTATAAAAAAACGATAATTATTAGAAAAACTATTGCATTTTTTTTATCACGCAGTAAATAATATATTATTATATCCATAGTTTTTTGTTATGTTTGGGATATCAAAAATCCGGCCAGGAGCCTTTGTATTTGTAGTAAGGCATGATGAATTTTCAAATTATATAGTTATAGGGAGAATAATGTCTGAAAACAAAAATAAAACATATCATGTAAGGGGAACATCCTTTAGACCCGTTGGATTAATTGAAAGAATTAGAGCAGGGAGAGCCCAAGGTAAACCCATGGAAGCACTTAATGATCCTGATCCGAATAATTGTATATTTTTAATAATTGATAGAGTAGAATATGAAACATTTAATGATTTAATTGATGCAAGATATGATAAAATAATACCAATCAATGAAAACCGCTTTTTTGTTTTGGACGGTTGGTTAAAAGAGAATTTTTCAGATTTATTTGCTAATTTTTTTAAGTCATCATCAAATGAAGAAAAGTTAGAAGCAAGAGAAGTAATTATTAGAAGAATGAATTCTCTTATATCTCCCGAATTAAAGGACCACGTATATGCAGTAGCACGAAGTTCTCGAATTTTATAAAGTTTTATATGACGGTCAAACCAAATTTTCTTTTATCATGGAATATGTATATGCTGCTTTACTATTACATAAATTAAAGCAAGATATTAATGAAGATAACGTAAAGAATGTTATAAAAGCTACTGGAGTTAATCCTGATGATGTTAAAGTTAAATCATTAGTTGCTGCTATAAGTGAAGTAAATATAGAAGATGCTCTGAAAGCTGCACCAATAGCTGCGGTTGCTGCAGCACCTGCTTCTTCTGCAGCTACTGCGCCATCAAATGCCGGTGTAGATAAAGAAGAAGAGAAGAAAGAAGAGAAGAAAGAAGAAGAAGCTCTCGAAGGGTTGTCCTCATTATTCGGATAAATTTCTTTTTTATTTATTTTTCCTTTGTTTAGGATAATATTCTAAAAAACTAAAATACATTTTCTAAATGTTTCTAATCATATTAAGCGAGTAAAAAATAAAATACAATAAAAAAAATAATATCATCAGATAGCAAATAATAAAAATTATTTTTGTGTAATATCTGCTTTATATCCTTTTGAATCAAGTAACCTTGATAAGCTTCCTGCTATTGAACCAGCTTTTGCTATTACTAATTCTGTTGTATCGGGCGATAGATAACCGGATTCCATAGATAATGAAATGGCATGTTGTTTTGCTTTGGATAAAATTAATGGTAGCGACTCTTTGTTTAAGTAAACCGCTTCTACTGCTAAGGCTAATGCATTTTGAAATGATTTAATTATCTCTTGTATGTGTTCATCTAGGTTAATTTTTAAATCTTTTTCGTTAAATTCTAATCCCTCAGAAATTGCAAAATTTACAGCAATTCCTGCTTCAATCGGCTTTATATCTAATTTACTTAATAAAGCTGCCAATTTTTGTGAAATAACATCACCTGTTTTTGCAACAACAGTATCTTTTGTAACCCATATAGTCCCTTGATCAATTTTTGTTTGTACTTTACTTTCTTTGAATTCCGATAATACAGGACCAGGATTGATTCCAGTATTTCCAGCAGGAACGACAAGTTCATTGGGAGCTATATCTCCACCTTTAGCAGGTAAAAATATTTTATTTTTATCAAAAGTAAGGTTTAACTTAAAAGGATTGAGATTCGTAAACATTAAAGCGCATTGTCCTTCCAACTCTTTATTTAGAAATTCAAGTCCATTTACATCGTTAAAAATTTTTTCAAAGGACCTTTGAGCAACTTTGTTTTTTATAGTAATAATTTTAATTTCATTTCTAAATTTTTTTCTAATCGACATTAGTTGAGCCGATCTAACTTTTGTCATTTTAGATAATGCAATTACATTATATGATTTGGCTAATCTTTGAAGATCATTATACAATTCCACTTTTTTTTGAGGATAATTACTTCTTTGTACTTTTTTTATAGTAGTCTGGCTCATACATCATCACTTTTTTGCTTTTTATTTAAACTATTCAATTTTACCGGTTTACCCATTGTAAATTTAACTATAGTATTTCTTAGATTTTTATCTCCTTGTGGTAGTTTCTTTTCTACAGCTGTTATTACAGCATTAGCATTTTCAACTAATTGTTCATCAGTCAAGTTTTCATCACCAATTTTAGTAGACATATTCAATTGATTTTTAGAACGAATTCTTATAGAAGATCTCAATCTTGAAGCTATATTTTCAATTGGAGCTCCATAAGGTAAAGGCGTAGGCATTTTACCTTTGGGACCAAGAAATTGACCTAAAGAACGTCCAACTGACGACATCAAGCTCGCATCAGCAAGAAAAAAATCATGTCCACGAACTATTTTCCTTGCATCTCTTTTATTAGATCCTAGTCTATCAATTGAATCTGGCTCCATCACAGTATCAACACCAGCTCTTTTAGCTCGTAATCCAAGATCTCCTGATCCTAAAACACATAATGATGCGCCGTTTTTTGTTGGATTAGGCAATACAACAGTTTCATTTAAGCTAAATCCTTTCTTTACATCAATATCTTTTAATACTAATGTTAATTCAGCTGATTGAGTAAAATTCCTTTTTGGGGCTGTTTCTCTTGCCCTTTTTATAATTGAATTTAACTGATCATTATTAATCATGATTATATAATATTAAATCATTCATAGCCATTTAAAATCCTTTTTACATGTAGACTGCTTTGTTGCATGATTATTTTAAATCGTTTTTTGTCGACGTCTTATTCTTATAATAAAATGTAAAGTCGTGATTTAATTTAGTTTGTTAAGAGAATGACGGAGTTTTAACTGTTTTTCGAATCATGCAATAAAGTACATTTAGACAACAAATTATTATGTCAATGTTAAAATAAAATAATACTTTTTTCAAAGTAATAAAAAAGGAAAAAAGAATCTTTAAATCACAAAAAAGAAATTGAGAAAACTATTGTGAATAATGATCTATCAAATCAATTGTTGGATGTTTTTCACTTTTTCATTTAATTGCTTCAGTTATCTTTTTCCATATTTTTTTAGATTCATAAATCATTATTGCTCTTACTGTTGCACAGACTGCAAAGCCAATTGGTTAACTAATGATTAATCCTGCAACTCCTAGAAATAACAAATTTCCAAATCATGCTCCAGATGCTACTTCTATTGCATAATCATTTGGTTAGCCTGTTATTAATACATGTATTTCTCTAAGGGGTTCCACAATAACATTTGATAAATTGTTGATAGCAATAATATTTTTCAAAGAAATGCTATTTAGTAACCCTTGATATTCAGTATGATCTTTAAGTTATGCTCATTGTTAATTGTATCTTTTATAATACCTTACATTCTCTAAATTTGAATTTAAGTTTTTATAATGCTGAACTTTTTATAAGTTAAATTAAATATTTTAAATAATTTAATAAATGATATTTATTAGTAAAAATTAAATTAATATTTATTTATTTATCTCTTTTTTAATATAATAAAACCAAATTAAACATATTCTAATTAATTAAAGATTCTTAGGTGATATAGATTCTAATTAAAATAAAAAAAAACAAGAATTATCAGATTTATATAGTTTTTAAAAGGGAATTCTTACAATAAAAAAATATATTATCTTAATTTACTTATTTTTTCGATATAGTTTAAAATTTTTTTATCCAAATAATCAAATTGAAAATCGGTTAGAGAGCCTTTCTTATAAGAATCAAATATATTTTGTCTTAGAATTTCAAATTCATTGATAATTTTGTCTTTGTTATTATTATCATGAATATTAAAATTTTCATTTATTATTTGCATAAATTTGTTGAACTTTCTTCTTTGTCTTCCTTTAAAAAACCAACCTAAAATAATTGATGTAATTCCTATTATACCTCCAATCAAAAATATATACTGATCAAACGATAATGTGGGTTTAAAGTTAGCAATAATTGTACCATAGTCGTTGGAGATAAATTTTAAAGGGTTTTCCTCGCTCGATACAAGTCCTGACCATAAATTGAATGTATATCCACTATCTGCTGATGCTTTACAAGTAGTAGTTTCATTGGCTATAAGCATTGTTGTATTGTGATTAGAATTTCTTATACCATCGCATTCAATAAATCCAGCATTTTCCGGGTTAATTTTAAATTGCACTCTAACTATATTCTCATCATCTTTTCCATTGATCAAAGAAACAGTATTTGATGCAGTATTAGTAACATAGGTTAAATTTGTTAATGGATCTATTGCTATATAACTTGCCATCAAAGGAAATTTAATATTAGTTGGAATTTCATTAAATGGAAATTTGTTTTCAGTAATAAGAGAAGGATTTACAGATATATCTTTGATTTTATTAAAAGTTGATTCATTTAAAACAGTAACTGTATTTGATTGCATATTGCTTATGTATATTTTTTCAGATACAGGGTTTATTTGAACTCCTACTGGAGAAGTACCTACTTTGATTGTTTTAATGATCGAATGATTTGTTCCATTGATAATAGATAGAGAATTGGATAAATAATTTGTAACAAATATAAGATTCTTTTCAATATCAATATCTATTCCTACCGGGGCCTTCTCAACTTGTATGTCTTTTATAATAGTATATTTTTGACTATCAATTACTGTGATTGTGGAGTTTGCTATGTTAGTAACATATATTTTTTTAGATATAGGGTTAACATTAATACCATACGGCACGGTTATATTATTTATAGTATTGATAACTTTATTTGAAATCCCATCTATAATCGATATTGAATTTGAATCTAAATTTGTGATATAGATATAGTTACTAGAAGGATCTACTGCAATTCCGACTGGCGAGAGACCGATATTTATATTATCTAATATTAAATTAGTTGAACCATCTATTACCGAAATATCATTTGATCCTCGATTAGTTACATAAACTCTGTTATTGAATATATTAATATCAATACTATAAGGGAAAACTCCAGTTTTGATTGTGTGTTCTATTTTATCAGTTCTTGCATCAAAAACAGATACAGTATTAGAATATTCATTTGCAACATAAATTTTGTGAGTTAATGGATTTACTGCTATTCCTATTGGATAGCTTCCAGTATCAAAACCAGATGTAAGTGTATTTTCATTTATTTGACCATAAACTTGTAAATTATTAAATAAAGAATGTTGCGAGTTTTTATCATAACTAAAAATCTTTCCCTTTTCATCATGATAAAAAGTTATATAAACGTGAAAGATCAATAGCAAATAAATAAAACATAACAAAATAAATTTATCAAATATCAAGATAATTAATTTTATAAAGTATAGCATATTTATTATTAAATATAATAATAAAACTTAGGGTATATTTGAAAATAACTTGTTTTAAAAGATTATAATAATTTATAAAATTTGTATAAAGATAATAATTTTATCAATAGTACATGATATTATATAACACACTTCTTTTTTTTAAAATAATTTGTAGTTATAAATTAGACAATCATATACCAATAATTAAAAAAGAAAAAATTTAAAATATCAAAAACTTTATTTAATTTTAAATATAAAAGATAATAATAATGATGAAAATTAGTAAAAAATGGCCTTTATTCTTAATATTAATTTCTTTTCTAATAGTTAATTATTTTAGTATTATTACTACTACTTCAACTTTTGCGCAAAACAATATAGCAGATAATAGTTTATTCAGCTCACTAAGTAGAGATCTAAATAGCACAATAGACGGAATTCAAAATAATGCATTAACAAATAATAACAATACACAAACATCCTAAAATATCACAACAACATAACAATAAAAATAATTTTTTTATAACCGCCTTTTAATATTTTAAAATTCAAAATTATAAATAATATTTTTTATAGGATTCAAAATCAAAAGGTTTTAACTAACTATATCTGCTAAGGCATCTCCTGCACTTTTTGTAGTTGTTGTATTTGATTCATTGTTATTTTCGGTCACTAATCCAGCTACAACACCTTGTTGAATAATTGGCAATCCCTTTTCTTCTAATACTTTATTTAATATTG
>Ga0134127_10003361_pt1 | contig 11524 bp, 11 predicted proteins | sample KB31753_FD_96459 | JGI IMG/M metagenome (GOLD analysis project Ga0134127, IMG submission 96459) | Terrestrial soil microbial communities with excess Nitrogen fertilizer from Kellogg Biological Station, Michigan, USA - KB3-175-3 | ecosystem: Environmental > Terrestrial > Soil > Unclassified ...
CCAAGATGGGCGTACTCATCAAAGAGACCGGCGAGCAAGCTCACGTCCTTCTTCACCAGAAACAATCAGCGTAGGCTGATTTGTATTGGCTTCCCGGGACCCAACCGATTACGAGACGACGAGCACCCCGGCGCCAGAATAACGCCCGGCTTTCAATTCTTGCAGCGCGCGATTGGCATCGGCGAGGGGGAATGACAGAGTGCGGGGCTTGATGGGAATCGCAGCCGCCTCGCGCAGGAGATCGAGCCCGTCCTGCTTGGTATTGGCTGTGACGCTCCGAATGACCCTCTCGCCAAAGACCTCGAGATCGTAATCGAGCGAGGGAATCGGCGTCATGTGAATGCCTGCGAGAGCGAGCGTGCCGCCTCGTTCTAACGCGCGCAAGGCAGGCGGGACCAATTCCCCGGCCGGCGCAAAGATGATCGAGCCGTGCAGTTTGTCCGGCGGCTTGTCGGTCGCCCCGCCCACCCATGAAGCGCCCAATTCACGCGCGAGACGTTGATGTTCCGGTTTCAACGAGCTGACGTAGACCTGGCAGCCCCAATGACGAGCGATCTGGATGGCAATGTGAGCGGACGCTCCAAACCCGTAGAGACCGAGCCGTTGGCCAGGCTGGATTCCACTGAGGCGCAACGCGCGGTAGCCGATGATCCCGGCACAGAGCAGTGGCGCCGCCTCTTCATCACTGAAGACCGGTGGAATCGGATAGGCAAAGACAGCCGGGACGAGCGCATACTCCGCATACCCGCCATCGACCTGGTAGCCGGTGAACCTGGCGCTCTCGCACAAATTCTCACGCCCACTCGTGCAAAATTCGCAGTGGCCGCACGTATGCTGTAGCCAAGCGATCCCGACTCGTTCCCCGACCGTCCGGTCCCTCACATCGGTGCCGACCTGACTCACCACCCCGACAGCTTGGTGGCCGGGAATGAGCGGAAGCGTCGGGTTGGCCAACTCGCCTTCGATGACGTGAAGATCCGTCCGGCAAATTCCGCAGACGGTGAGGCGAACCAGGATTTCTCCGGAACCTGGCTCTGGTATTGGAAGTTCGCGAAGCTGTAGCGGCGAAGTTCCCACATCCGCCGTGCGGTTCAAAACCATCGCCTTCATGATTGATTCCTCACAGGGAAATTGGCCGATGGTGAACCGCACCCAAGCGGGCGAACACAACACAGGCTGCTCAAAAAGGTCATCCAACGAGGCCGCAGTGGAGTCACAACCGGAGGCGTACCCTCTCGTGTACGTTGAGGATTGTGTCGAACCGAGAACGAAGTTGGGGGCCTTTTTCAGCAGCCTGTTAGGGCTTCGCTTTGATACATTCTACCTCGAGTCGTATCTGCACCTCATCGCCGACGACGAGGCCGCCGCTATCCAATGTCTTGTTCCAGACCATACCGAAATCTTTGCGGTTGAGTTTTCCCTCTGCGCTGAAACCGGCTCTGGTATTGCCCCAAGGGTCCTTCGTCGCCCCGTTGTAATGGCCCACCAGGGCAACTTCCTTTGTCACTCCGCGCAACGTGAAATCTCCTGCTGCCGTAAAGCCTTCTGCAGTCTTCTTATAGTTCTTCAGCTTGTAGGTCATGGTCGGATAGTGTTCCACATCGAGAAAGTCGGCATTCCGTATGTGGGTATCACGTTTTTCGTGGCTCGTATTCACCGACCCGGCTTTGATCGTGGCCTCAATGGCCGTCACGGTCCCGGATTCGGCATCCATATCGACAAACCCGGCATAGTCCGTGAATCGGCCTGTGGTCTTCGACACGACCATATGCGTAACGCGAAACTCGATCGTCGAATGCTCAGGGTCCAAGTTCCAACGAGCTGGTTCTGCGTAAACTATCAACGGGAACCAGGTCATCGCTCCTAGCAGCAAGAGCACGCCCCAATTCCATCCCCTCTTATTCAGCATGAATCACTTCTCCGGGTTATATCGCACGGGGGGCCTGAACAAGGTTATACCCTAGCGCTTCGAAGGCTGACCCGATACATCAATGTTGCCATGGGACTGGCTCCCAACCGCCTGCGCTTCGTGCGACTGTCCCCGGCTACCGGTTCGCATCCTGACATGCACATCCACTGCATCCCCTTCCAATTCGCTAGGGAAGGGCAGAAACGGTTGGGCATTGACCACCGCATAGATTCCATCTTCGTCAATCTCGCGCGCGCCGGAGCCCTTTTCAATCTCAATCAGCTGGGCGCGCCCATTGGGAAACATTTTGAAACGGACCATCACCGTTTCGCCGCTTGGCGCCCTCCGGATTCCGCGGATCTGGCGGGCCCAACTCCGGCTGATGAGATGACTCACATGTTGCCAGTAGGCCTTGCCCTCCCCTGGGGAGGCAAACGGAATCAGATCTTCCTCAGCTAAGGCCACCGTCGAAACTGGTTCTACGGCCTGCTTCTCTTCATCCAGGATGACATCCTCGCTCTGCGATTCCTCGGGGCGAATGACCGGCAATTCGCGATTCTCTTTGGCCGGCTCCAACGGATCCATGGTCACATACACGACCCGCCGCATGAACGGTTGGAGCTTGCCCTGGCGGGGTCGAGCAAACGTTACTCGAACTCGCGCTGCCCTGAGTGGCACGGAGGTTCGACTCATCAAAATCGGCTCGAGCGTCACCTTCCCTTTTAACACCATCAACTCCGCATCCGGCTCAAGCGCGACCGTTTGAGCCTGAAACACGATCGATTCACAAATCGCTACCACCGGAGTCGAGCTCGCTGCCACACCTCCAAGAGCAATCATTAGCGTGACAGGCTTGCCGCTTTGCGGATCTCCCATCGACTCCGCTTGGTTCAGTCCGAATTGTGCCCATCGTTTCGTGGGGTCAGACGAAGATGACGTCTGTGGTGATGATGCAGCGCTCGCTTGTTGGACGAGGCCGGGACAAAAGACTGCCACACAACATATTCCCACTACTACCCGCACAAGATTTCGGTGGCGCAGAGTCTTCATAAGACTTATCCTACCGATCTCGCAAACCATGGGCAACCCGTTTTTTCTAACAGGATACTCAATTGAACTCATAGCAGCCACACATGTGAACTATCGAAGCATCAGTCTGTCGAAATAGTTTTCGGGACTGAGCAGGTGGTATACAATAAGCTCATGCGTGCGCTCGTCAAGACATCGGCACAGCCAGGGTTGACTGCCACCGACAGGCCCGACCCAAAACCAGGCCCAACCGACGCGATCATCCGTGTCGCCGCGACTTCTCTCTGTGGAACTGACGCCCACATTTACAATTGGGATCCCTGGGCGCACAGCCGCATCCATCCGCCGCGCATCATCGGCCATGAAATGTGCGGCCAGGTTGTGGAAGCCGGCTCGGATGTCACACTCGTCAAAGTGGGCGATTACGTCGCCGCCGAATCGCACATCACATGTGGCCAATGCTTCCAATGTCGAACCGGACAAGCCCATGTGTGCAAGAATTACCGCATTCTCGGCGTCGATCGCGACGGATCGTTCGCGGAATACGTGGCCTTGCCTGAAGCTGTGCTCTGGAAGACATCGCCCGCCCTTCCTCCCGAACTGGCCTGCCTCCAAGAGCCGCTCGGCAATGCGGTCGACGCCGCCTTAGTCGAAGACCTCACGGGGCAAACGATCTTGATCACTGGCTGCGGTCCGACTGGACTCTTCGCGGCCGCCGTTGCACGGACAGCCGGCGCTGCCATGATCATTGCCACGGATGTCAGTGCCTACCGCCTGGATCTTGCCAAACAGGTCGGCGCCGATCACCTCCTCAACGCCAGGACCGAGACCGCGGAGCAGGTCGCCTCTGCCATTCGCGACATCACCGCGGGGGAAGGCGTCGATGCTTCGCTCGAAATGTCGGGAAACCCGGCCGCATTGCATCAAGCCTTCAGTGCCGTGAAGAACGGCGGGCGGGTGACACTCTTCGGCATTCCGACCGGCCCGACTAATTGCGATCTCGCGAATGAGGTTATTTTTAAGGGGATTCGTGTCTACGGGATTACAGGCCGCAGACTTTTCAAAACCTGGTATCGCTTGACCGGCCTCTTCCAAGCCGGACTCAATATCAAGCCGGTGATCACCCACATATTTCCCATGACGGACTTCGCACAGGGATTCGAGTTGATCAATTCCGGTCAATGTGGAAAAGTGGTGCTGGTCCCATAGAAAGCTTTCAGCGGTCAGCCTTCAGCTATCAGCCCAGGTTTCATTCAACATGTCTTTCCCTACATCCATTCGAAGCTGACAGCTGATCGCCGACGGCTGTATGCTGCGTGAAAAAGATGGCCTACCACTCGCTCAAAAAAGCTGTTTCTGAACGGCTAGCTGAAATCCGGGCGGCAGGACTCTACAAATCTGAGCGGCAGATCCTCGGCCCTCAGGGAGCTGAGATTCGCGTGGCCCAGGGTGAAGTCCTCAATCTCTGTGCCAATAACTATCTGGGACTCGCCAACCACCCGGACATCAAGCAAGCCGCCGCCGCCGGACTGCACGAACATGGTTACGGCATGGCCTCCGTCCGGTTCATCTGCGGCACGCAGAATCTCCACACGCAACTCGAACAGGCAATCAGCACCTTTCTGGGCACCGAGGACACGATTCTCTATAGTTCATGCTTCGATGCCAACGGCGGGCTCTTTGAGGTGCTCCTCGGCGAGCAGGATGTCGTCATCAGCGACGCCTTGAATCACGCCAGTCTGATCGACGGCATCCGGCTCTGCAAAGCCAGTAGGCTCCGCTATGCGCATTCCGATATGGCAGACCTAGAAGCCAAGCTACGCAACGCGACATCCTGTCGCCTTCGCCTGATCGCGACGGACGGGGTCTTTTCCATGGATGGCGATCTCGCAAAACTCGATCGGATCGTCGAGCTGGCAGACCGATACGATGCTGCCGTGATCGTAGACGATAGTCACGCAACCGGCGTACTCGGACGCAACGGTCGGGGCACGCCGGACCATTTCGGCGTCGGCGAGCGAATCGACATCGTCACTAGCACGCTGGGCAAGACCTTGGGTGGCGCGACAGGCGGGTTTACGTCGGGACGAAAGGAAATCGTCGAGCTGTTGCGGCAGCGGTCACGCCCCTACTTGTTTTCGAATTCGCTGCCTCCGGTCATCGCCGCGGCAGCCAAACGGGCCGTGGTCCTCGTGGCCCAAGGCGACCAGTTACGGGCCAGGCTCCGTGAGAACGCGGCATTCTTCCGCGCGCAACTCACTGCCCTCGGATTCCGGCTCATTCCCGGCGAGCATCCCATTATCCCGATCATGCTGGGTGACGCCTCACTCGCCACCAGGATGGCAGAGCGGCTGTTGGAGGAAGGAATCTATGTCGTGGGGTTCAGTTACCCGGTCGTGCCGGAAGGTCAGGCACGGATTCGCGTGCAGATGTCGGCGGCCCACACCCACGAACAGCTTGTGCGAGCCAGCGCCGCCTTCGCCACAGTCGGCCGGGAACTGGGCGTAATCCGATAGAAACGTTTGTCTGGTTCATCTGGTTAATTTCGTTCAGCCCAAAAAACCAGACAAACCAGATAGACCGGGCTTCGTTATTCCCTGACCGCCTGACCGCGTTTCTGTAGATAAGCGTTGCGAACGGCGGTGTAGAGATCCAACGTCGCTTCCTCGACTCCCTGGTATTTTTGGAGATTCCGAGACCGCTCATTGATGATTTCTCCTGTGCGTGCCCCAAGCTGGATGATGCTCGACGTCATACGGTTCTTATGCGCGATCACCGAGGGCACACCGTCGACTTCAATGATCGGTACGACCAGCCAGTTGATTGGATTGAGAAACACATCGCCGACATATCCCACAAAGTCTCGAACGGTGAAGGGCTGAAGCAGCGGCAACACAAGATAGGGCCCCGGCTTGACCCCGTAGAAACCCAACGTCTGCCCAAAGTCCTCTTCCGGCGTGACCAGGTCGATTTTTGTCGCGAGGTCGAAGAACCCGGCCAATCCTGCCGTGCTATTGATCAGAAACCGTCCGACTTCAATGCCGGCGCCTTTGACCTTGCCTTGAAACACATTGTTCAAAAATCGTGGGGCGAACCGGAGATTGTAGAAGATGTTGCTGACACCCACTTGAACGATGTCTGGCAAGATATAATCATATCCCTTCGCGACTGGCTTGAGCACATAACGATCGACCTTGAGGTTGAACTCGAAGATATTGGCATTCACAGGCTCCCAGGGATCATACTCTTCACCGACTCCCTCGTCGGCCTTTGCAAAGGGGTCAAGCAGTTCGTCCTGCGGAGCCTCTGGCTGCGACGAAGGAGTCGGCGCCGGAGACTGATTCGCAACTGGTTTCGCCTCACTCAACTCCGGTGGCGGTGTCTTTCCTGTTTTCCCTGCGCAGCCGGAGGCAAACATTGCCGCAACACCCAGCAGACAGAATGCCAGTAGACGAAAAGAACTCATTACCCCGGCCTCCTTAACCCGATGCTCCATGAAAATGCCTGCTCCGACTGCTGACGAGCCACTTCCTCCCAACAAGCCCTCGGCTCAGCCGACGCGCACTGTACCAAAAGCCAAGGCAATCGCCAATCAATTTCTATGAAATCATGGAATGACGCACGGAGAGTGTGCCTCGCCTCTGTCGCTTGAGCGCAGGCTAGGACAGGACGGTGGTTTGAACAAATTCGGCCCAGCGACGGAAATAGGTCATGCCCCCGACCTGGTAGGTATTGTTATGGTCGGCGCCTTCAATAACATAGAAAGACTTGGGTGGCTTGGCTGCCTCGAAGACCTGCCGGCCCAATTCGAGGGGGATAATGTCGTCTTTTTCTCCATGAATGATCAGCTTCGGGAGCGAGAGTTGCGGAAGGCGATCGATCAAGGCAAAATTTGCCCCGAGCAGCCAATGGACCGGCACCCCTCCGTAATGGAACTTGGCCACTGCGCCGATCGACGGAAATGCCGATTCGAGGATCAGTCCAGCAGCAGGCTTCTGCACGGCAACTTCCCCGGCAACCGCCGCGCCGAGTGAGCGCCCGAAGACGACGATGCGCTCAGGGCGAATCATTCTGGTTCGCGTCAGATAATCGTACGCTCCCAGTGCATCCTGATAGAGCCCCTCTTCGGATGGCTTTCCTTGGCTCCGACCATAGCCACGGTAGTCGAAGATGAAGACGGACAATCCGATCCGGTAGAGTTCTCGCAGATTCTCCAGCCTGTTGATGATGTTCCCCGCGTTGCCGTGGCACCAGAGTATGACAGGGCGGTCTGCCTGCGCCTCCACGTACCAGCCGAACAACTTCGTCCCGTCCCCGGACTGAAACCAAACATCTTCAAGCGGCACCCCACTGCGGACCTTCCAGTCCTGATCCTTCCAGGGCTCCGGGTGATAGACGAAGAATTGATCGAGGAGGCTCACGGGGAAAGAATAGCCGAACCTATCAAGAGAAGGAAGGGTGAGGCGGACGTAATATTTCGCTTGTCAGAATTCCACGATTCTTCTATAAGACCTGCGTATTATTTCTTTCCTATCACCCGAACGCAGTATTGAAAGAAGGAGACCCCTGATGTCTCGCAGGATTGCAACGACAGTATGTGGGCTCTATGCGATTTTAGTTCTCTCTGGCTGCTCCATTGGGATGGCTCTCAGCGGAAACAAGCAACCGAATTTCGACTACATCGCGGTCGGAGCATCTCGGAATCAAGTGGAAGCAGAATTTGGTCACCCTGCAGCCGTGAATGAATTGACTGGCGGGAAGCAGGAAGCCACCTACAAGTACGAGATGGGCAATTCGCCTAATTCAGGACGGGCATGGATGTGGGGATATGCCTGGTTAACTATTATCGGAATCTTGGGGGAGCCGATATATTCACTGATCGAGCTTAATATGGGGCACGATGAAGAAACCAGAATTGTGTATGGGCCTGACAACAAGATTCTCGAAATTCACGGTTATACCCCGCCACCGGCATCGAAAGTCGTGATCGATGCCGAAGAATCACAAGAACGATTCATTGAGCGTCGCCGAAAATCTCAGCCAGCCCCTGAGGAACGATCGAGCTTGCCTCCCGCTCAGTAAAGGCTGGGTGCTTGGTCTCTTCTAGGATTCTCGTTAGAAGTATGCGTGTACCGATAAGATGACGTCGTTATCGTAATCGCGGTGGTTGTAGTCGAGCCGGAGTGTGAGATTCTGGAGCAGCGTGACCCTCTGGCCGACGGTCCAACGGAAATCGTCGCTCTTGTCTCCCAAGGGATAGCGGAGATAGGTCCCCGACGCGAGCAGTTTCCACCTCTCCGTAAGATCTGCCAGCATGCCGACCGAACCGCCTCCGCCTATCCGGTGTCGTTCCTCATATGCCCCGCTGTAGTTGGCTTCCACCTCGGCAAAGGCAAAGAACAATTCCCGTTTGAGCCAATGGCTTTCAACTGAGCTTCCAATCCCTCCGTTGAAATACCCGTTGCTGCAGAGCCGGCAGTTATTGTGTCGAATCGTGTTCATTCCGAGGCCGAATTTCCAGGAAGGCGCATGAAAAAGGCCGTCCATTGGCGAGAGTGACACCATGTTGAGCAAGGTGAATCGCTCGATGCGAAGCTGCGTGTCACTGAGATTCTTCTCGAAACTCGATTCTTGCCAGCTTGTCGGCGAATATCGCCTGACCGCCAGCGACAACGCTTCGATCTGGGCATCCGGTGTATAGCCCTTCTCGGGATCAAGGAGATCGTGGTAGGCCGCCCGAATTCCATACTCTTCGTACAGTTGCTTGTTCCGCCAGCCTACGCCAACGCTGGCTCGCGACGTCCCATGTCCCGCATCCGGACGGTCGGTGAACGGAGAAATGGCCATACTCTCAGGCCGGACTTTGAGCATGCTTCTTTCGAGCAGGAGTTCACGATTCATCTGCTGGTAGGGATTGTTATTGAGTCCTTCGCCGGAACTCTTCAGGAGAAGATAGTCCGACGCTATGTCCAGGACGGTGGCCTGTCGCTGCGGCGGTAAGCCGAGAAACCTCGGGTCCTTGGCGGACGATGGCGCAACGATCATGCGTCGTAGCCATTGATATTCCGTGTCAGGCAACAAGGCTTTCTTCTTCCTGACCAACGTGCCCCGTGACGGGCGATACACGACGGTACTCGCCGCATCGGGCTTCTCCATGAGCCTTCGGATCGTGTCGGTGGGCATTGTATAGAGCGCAAACCGATCGGTCAGATGCAAGGAGGGATCGGCGAATTCCACCAACGAGAGGATATGGTAGGAACAGTTCTCCTTGAAAAAGAAATAATCGAAGTATGCGTTCCCCATCTCCCATGCGTGCGTCAGCAGGCGGCGGAGCTGCTCGGACGTGAAGTTGAGTTTGTACTCCCAGATATCTCGATCCTCGATATCGCCGTACTCCTGCACTTTGAGGTAGTACGGGATAGTCGAAAAATAGCCATGATAGCCGCCAAAGATTCCCTTCACGGCGTATTCAGGGCCGGTATTCTCCGGCAACTCCGCCGCATAGTTGATGGTATAGGCCAGAATTCGCGTCTGGTCTGTTTGGCCTTTCTGGTCAACACGAAGGAACGTGTGCCCGAACGTCGAAGAAGGGTTGTTCAGGAAGCCCGACGCAAAGATGAGGCTCACGCTCTCCACGTCAAAGTCGGCAAACCACCGTTCGAACCGCTCGCACGGTTGACGGGGGAGACGGCTTTCATCGAAGTGCAATCGATTCCGTAGCCACTCATACCGCGCGATGAAGGCGCATTGAGCAGATTGCTTCGAGCGCCCGACGAGCGCATCGGAAAAGAATTGTTCCAACGTTGCGTCGAGTTCCGCCTGCGGATCGGTTTTCCCTCTGGGCGACATGAAAAACCCCGGGTCGTCCTGCTCGCTGGTGTAACCGCCAAGCAAATTCTCTCGGTAATGGAGCAAGAGGTGCCACTCTCGCTCCCTGGCGAGGTCTGTCTGCAGGCTCTTGTTGATCAGTTCAGCAAGATAGGCGTTATCGGGAGGCTCACCAGCATCGACCGGTAAGACTGGAGCGAGAAGCAGGGTGCACAGCAGTAGGAGGATGTGCAAGCAGCGGGTCAGAAAGACACGGGGCTTCGATGTTAACATCGAAGCCCCGTGCCGGTGATTAACGAGTCGAAACCTTGGCAAGGACTGGATGCGTGGCAATTGCGTCGTTGATCGCCTTGACCATCGCGACCGGTGAGGCTTCACCTGTCTTGACCAAGGACGTGTACCGCTCCTGAGTCATGGCAAAGAATGCGGCCTGGTGCTCGGCCGGCACACCCATTAAGGTGGCGAGTGAGGCGAGATGCTCGCCCTGGCCCTGCGCCATTTCCTGAGACAGGTTCTCAAAGTTGAGCTGAGCAAACATCGTCGTCTTCTGCTCGGCCATAACTTTTCCATCGTTCGTGCAACCTGAGGTTCCTGAGCTGATGCCGAACGTCTGGCTCCAGAACGTCCCGTTCGTGGTGGCCATCAACACTTGGGGTCCGATGTTCTTCTGGTGTGAATAGTCGCTCCAAGCGAGCTTGCCCAACCCGCAGCCAGGGCCGGTATCAGGATTGGCCGCCATTGCGAGACCTGCAGGCAAGCCAAAGAGCACCGCGACCGACAACATGATCAGCTTTTTCGCCATAAGTCCTCCTCCTTGTAGGGTATAAGTGGAAAACGTCCCGTTTCGTGCAAGACGCAACGGTCGTGTAATAAATAGCTGAAAAAGAAACCGTTGTCGAGAAAAATTACTTATGACCGCTCCACGATACCAGCAGGCAATGGATATCCCGCTATTGCTTCCTGGACTGCCTTAACGACTGAGCGCGGCGAATCTTCACTTTTCTCATCAGGCCCTCCATTCGATCACCGGCCAGTCTGCATCCGTCTACGTGTATCTCAGTACCTGGTCTCTGCCGCCAGAGCCAACAGTTGATCGGAGGTCCATTGTCTGACCACTTGGCAGTCGCGATCGAGGAGCGTGACGCTTCCATCCTGTCCCTTTTCCGCCTCCGCAAGCAGGATTCCGGTCTCATCGACCAAACGATAGCCCGTCGCGTTCGTTTCAATTGTGGCGCGCCGTTCGACGATTCCCTTCCGCTCATAGGTCACAGTCGCACCTCGATCGCTCTCGACCATCGTCACGGTAACCCCGCCCAGCTTGACGATGCGGGTTGCTCCGCCGCCTCCCTCATCGGTAGCCTTGACGGGATTGTTCCCGCTCCAGAACTGAATGGAGTTGAAGATGAAGGCATCGAGCAGCGCAGAAAACATATACACCGGAATGATGATCATGCCGAAGAAGACGAACTCCTTCATCCACTTCTCGTTCACTTCGCTGCTGCCTTTGATATTGCTGTTCCAGTGATAAACATTTCTGGTCAGATTGAACGGTCCGTAGCAGGCCGTCGTAAGCGTCAGGAAGCTTCCCACAACTATCGCCGCGATGACCCTCTTTCTCAGCGTCTTTCTCTTCATGTCGTCTCTCCTTTTTTCTTGGGCAACTTCATCCCCGTGGAACTGTTTCGACGGGTCACATTATCGCTCAAGCGAATCAGCTTGGGTAGAACTTTTTCTCTCTGAATGGTCAGAAGCCCGATC